>Ga0126342_10000122_pt1:0-45000 | contig 55298 bp, 46 predicted proteins | sample Cyp1metagenome_FD_92528 | JGI IMG/M metagenome (GOLD analysis project Ga0126342, IMG submission 92528) | Coral microbial communities from Lord Howe Island, Old Settlement Bay, Australia - Cyphastrea 1 metagenome | ecosystem: Host-associated > Invertebrates > Cnidaria > Coral ...
GAAATGTTTGCGGCAAAATGTTGATTAAAATGATATAAATCCTCCATTTGTGTCGCATGAAATCCGAGGAGAAAAATCCAGAAAAATCCGACCCAAGCGGTGCCCAGTGCGCCTTAGTTTAAGAAATGGATATCAATTCCCTCAGTCATATTCCGTGGTTTTCAATGCTAAATGGAATATTGGAATGTGGGAACCATAGGTTTTGACATGGAAAAAAAAAATCACCATCCTCCATATCCTGCAACCCAACCCTTCCCACCTTTCGTGCGGTTTCCGCATCTGCCGTGACGCGCTGACGCTTCGAGTCAGGACCCAGGGCGCCGCCCTGACATAGGGCTAGCTTCGTCTTAGTGAAACGATCATTTAGGAAATTATAGTAATTATGAGGAAAATAGTAATTTATATATATATATATGTATCACAATAATAATAAATAATACATAATAATAACTAATAATAAAAATAATAAATAATAATAATAATAAATAATAATAATAGTAATAAATAATAATAATAATAATAAATAATTAATAGTAATAAAAAATAATAATAATAAATAATAATAATAATAAAAATAAATAATAATAATAAATAATAATAATAAATAATAATAATAATAAATAATAATAGTAATACATAATAATAATAAATAATAATAATAAATAATAATAATAACAATAATAATAATAAATAATAATACTGCTAAATAATAATAATAATAACACGTGCATTTACATATATATATATATATGTATATAATATAATATATAGTAATTTGATGTAATTTGTAATAATGAGATATAATTTGATATAATTTGTGGAATTTGATGGGTATCTAGAGCATTTCTTTTAACAATCCCAATAGTACGGGAAGATGATGGGAATAACTCCCAAAAAAGATATTTGGGTATTAAACTTGTAGCATTAGTTGTATAAGTATTTGGATTTCGCTTTTCCATCTGTTTGGGGAGGCTGCTAAGAGTCAACTATCAAATCATTGTGGGTCGGGCTAAAGGGGATTTCTTTACAGGACACCATTGTTTTACCATTGTTTTGTTGGGGTTATAATAGGAATCTTCTGCAGGAACATCTGGGGGTATATATTGGGTTTGGGGTTTGAATCAGTTGCTCCGTTCACTATCAACGAGCGGTAGAGTGGATATAGAGAGAATTAGATACAATGAACTATGGTTCCCACTGCCTAACACCGCAGAGTCTGGCACTTTTTCGATGTCGACCCAAGCTATTCGCTCAAACCATAGGCCCACATGGACCACAACAAGCGCGCCATGTTCCCTTCGTCCACTTCTGAGCAAAGCCAGATTTCAACATGCGAACTAAATCAACTAAATACACTCCATTCCCAGAGTCTTGTTTATATTCAGAGCCCGTTTCATGTTCACTAAAAACACCCCCATACGGACAAGCTATTGTTTTGAACACGCTTGAAGTCGGGGATGTTCATCCCAGCATGGAAACCAACCATTCCAACAAACGCAGATTGGACCATCAACAAAAAACACAACAAGGATGCGTGTTTTTGAGCAAATAATCCGACTTTAGAAACAGATTAGCCCAACATGTAGTGGTTTTGAACATCATCTCCCCATTTTATGACCATTTTGCCGAATCCTCCATTTATTTTGATCAAGCAATGTCAGATCTTTCAATGATCTTCTTCCGTTGCTTGGTAAATTATGGGTAAATCCACCATGAAAAAAGTCTTTTCGAGCTCGAGCCATGGGAAAATACCATTCCAAATCCCATCAAATCCCAGCTGGTTAGCTATGATAAATACCAATAAGCCAGTTAGTGTAAGTTCCATCCGATTATAGTGGCTGGCTAGTTATAATCATTCCTAATAATCCAATAATCCAGTTAATATAACCATATATAACCCATCAATCCACAGAAGTCTGGCTGTTCCCGGCCCACGTAGTGCGCGCAATCGCGCGCCACGCCTTGCGCTTCTTGTCTTCTTCAGATCTCATCTGCTCCTCTGCAGCCTCAACTTGCGCAGGGTGAAAGAGCTATGGCTTTGTGTTTGAACATGGGGAATACCACCAAAATGGCCATTTTAAAGCGTCACTTTAGTGGGAAATGTAGGGAAAATGCTGATTCAACATCAACTTTGGGCCGCTTTCCCCAAAAATTGTCAGACAAACCACCCGTTTTGGGAACCTGGCAACTTGACTGCTGGGTTCAAGCGTAGGTTGACAGCAGACCAACAACGATTAAGTGAAATCAACCATGATGGGAAAATTCATGGAGACATTCGTGGGGATACAACCACCTATATGTTTTGGGCGGGTCTGTCGGAAAATAGGGGATATCCTCAAAATGGCTGTTCCACTTGGGAAAATGGATGACAATCTGACAAACCATCAAACTTGGGGGCTTTAAACTCTAAATGTTCAGACCATCCCCTTTCCGGTGCAGTATCCTTTGCATTAGTTCCCTGCAAACATACACAAATCTGGGCAATGCAGTCATAATTCACTACCCTGGTCCATGTTGGTCCATATTGGGATTATTCCCGTAAAATAAACCATTATTCCAGGCTTCGTTCGCAGTTCGCAGTTCGCAGTGAGGTCACTTGATGTTGATTGAGGACGGGAGTCACCCTACTCTGAGTGGGATGACAGCCATTGGATCCAGCACAGTCTCACCTGGCGTGACGAGCACAACTGGTGGTTGAGCCACCCATCTGAAACATATGCAAAAGTCAGTAAGGATCACAATCCCATTTCTAGAGTTGAACAGAACAGCGCATTTGAACACAACCAGCCAAAAATTGGGCCAATCATCATATTGTGTTTGGTTGAATAGTTGATCTATGTAATATAAGAATATAAGACTCTTTTAACTCAGTAGAAATATGAGATATACCGTACACCCATTCTGGAGTAGGATGTGAAATTGGACCCTTACCCTGTTGGAATTATGATACAATCATTGAAATTGGTAACGGTGATGTTTTATCATTCCATTTAAGCAAGGATGGCTATATAGTTATATATCTACACCTGGCGTGGGTGCAACCTTATTTCTTTCTGATTGGCTTTTACGGTGCCAAGACAACCATATTGTTGCAGCTCATTGCAAGCCATTCAACCATATCAAATCATGAAAAAAAACATGCACATGTACATGCGCAAAATCTTCAACATCATGCAATCACCTAAAACAAATGGTGAACTGTACTCATGCCAAGCTGAAGAAACATCACTTTTGGCAGTTTGCGCGTAAATATCATCTATGCATTGACAATTGGCCCAAATCATTCGATACAACGGCCTCAGAAATAATAACCAGCATGAGACCACAATAGCTTTTTTCTTGCAGGTCTGACACTCCCCCCATTCTCATTCTTTCCATGCGCCCTTTTGATGTTATTACATGTTTTTACCCACTGGTAAAAGTGTTGTGCTGAATGTGTTTTCATTCAACATAATTTAACCCTGGTGTTTTCGCAAAAAGAGAGTCTCCCACCTGTCTCCGCGGCAATGTCTGTCGCGTTGAAGTGAACCTCCGGGCTGTGTCGGATTTTCAGACTTGGTGGCACTCTGAATGTACCCAAATCCAGACTCCCTGAGAACAGGCCGTGTGACAAGTTGTGACCTTGATTTTCAGGGAGTTGGAAGCTTCCTCTTGATGGGTCAAAACCAACTTTCTGTATTTTTTGTTGTTTGGGACCTTCCTTCTAAATCCTTCTGATGGATCAAACGGGATGAAATACCAACATTCTTGGCTGATTGTGATTTTGACAAATAATAGTCTTTAGATTTCATGGGGCAAAACAACCATTATTCACCTTGGACTTTCGATTCGTTCCAAGAATTTGCTTAAGGACCCCCCAAAGAATAACACATATTCTGATTCTCTTAATATTCCTTGATCAATTGCCCATTTCTAGTGGATTTTCCAGAAAATAATGCAAATCATCTTCAGCAAAACCATGAATCACCATTAAACACCATTAATCCCTATATGGTCGGTGGTTTCAACCCCTCTGAAAAATATGAAAGTCAATTGGGATTATTATTCTCAATTTCCCATATATTATGGAAAATAAAAAATGTTCCAAACCACCAACCAGCTATAAAACCCCTATAAAATCACAATTCAGCCTCCTTCAGCATCCATGTTGCGGTGCCTGGGAGAACATGGCCTGAACGCTTCGCTTGACTCGCAGCATGTCTCGGAACCTCGACGCGTCTCGGAAACGTTAAGGTTACCCATATGGCACCCGGTTGATATAAAGAGATATAGATATAAGAATTGAAGATAAGATTCTATATAGTGAACGCGTTAGTCATTTTTAGCATTCCCTAAAGATTTCATAGTTTGCACAAATGTACCTCGTGGCGTGTTGATGAGCTATACATGTGCGACGGCACCAAACCACACAAAATGCAACAGTAAGTAGTATATAGTGAACACATGAATGGCACAAATAATTATGGAACAACAGTTATCACTATTATCATTATACATTATTATACATTATTTATAGTTATGTTGTATGCGGAACCAGTGAAGAAAGAACGGATATCATACAACATTGGGTAGCCCTGAAGAAATTTGCTGAATTGCCATGAAGAATGACCTGGGGGAAAATCCATTTCAATCCTTGGACTCGGTTTGCTTATGCGAAAACTGATCTGCAAGATTGTAGGTAACTCCCATGTCAGTGCAGAGTCTTATATTATATATATACCTTGGTTGTAAACAGCATGAAACTAATATTTACAAGTGGGATCAAGTGGGCTAGTTTTTTGATACTATAATTGGAATATAAAACTGAAGTTACTGCCACAAACAGATCTTTGAAAAAAAAAGTGATTCTTGCCATGACAACCTCTGAAAACGCACCGCACAGCATGGCCATTCGGCTTCCAGGCGTATCCTCATTGCCATGCTGCACTTCAAAGCCGCGCCAGACTTTCCAAAACCTCAGCGAATCGGTGCAATGACTGATGAGTACTGTCCGTTAATCAAAGTTAATCAATGGACAATGGATGAACATGGCCCATTTATGGATGATTTACCTGTTCAACATGACGATTTTCCATGGCTGTGTTAAATTATCAAATGGTATGTCAAAATATGTAAAAAAAAAACACATTAGAACCCCCTTTGTTTGTGTAGGCATCATCTTTAGATCATCCGATCCCGGATTACGCTACATCACACATTGCATCTACTGGCTGGTCGGACATTTGCAAATTTCGAATGAACAATACAGTAATATAGTCATGCCCCAGAATTTCATATGCATTCCTGCACAACGTGAAACCGAGCATTGTTGGGGGTTCGGAAAATTCTCAGCAACTTGTATCACTACCCCATAGGATCTTTTTTTTTGGCTGTGCGACGCCCAGGCCCAAGATTTTGGGAGCCATACTCTTCTTCCCGTCGTGGGTCGCAGAACCTCGGCGACGTGCCAGGTGGAAAGTCCCCGACATCAAGTCTCGTCCCTGGGGGCACTGAGTTCCAGGCTGCGATGCGTGCTCCTAAGAGGGTCACACTGGTACCCATGACGGATCCATGGTCCAATGGTGCTGGTATATATGCTAACATGACTGGGGTATATTGATGGGATCAATGTTACCATATATAGCAGCACCATGGATCCTATGGGGTATGGTTTGAATAGATTTGTGGGGTTTACCCAATGTTTTTGGAGCGCCCTGATTTTGAGAAAAACCCGAACGGTGGGGGGCTAGTTAAACAACTCTCAAAAAAAAACTGCAAAAAGCTGAGGGTAACAAGTTCAAAGCATCAAGCTTGGCCATGCAGCTTCTTCGGGTACCAGTCTCAGAGTCCCCAAATCTGAAGGATCAAATCATATGCCTAGGCAATGCCCCACTACTTCGACATCAATTCATGTTTTTGCTGACCACCGCTGTGGCTTCCAAGGTCCCGGCGTAAATGCCGCGCGCCCTGTCCACCTGCCCCACAAAGGTCACGTGTTTTGCCCCACAAAACATGACCCAGCCAAGAATAGGTATAATAGAAAGCAGAAACCCGGGTGCAATTATATAAAATTCATTTCACTTATCGACTTATTGATGCATATCTATATCATTCAAAGTATATATATATATTAAAATATAGCGTCATGAACCCAACGATGCCTGCAGAGTATCATTGCCAAACACAGGCTAAAGCAGCTAAAACCACGCTAGGATCTTATAAAGACGCCCAAGGCTTCTGATCTTTGTCGTTTGAAGCGCTTGACATCTTGACAGGAGAATAGTAGATAGTAGTCCCTGTATCTTCTTGTACTGTTTGGCAAGCTACGTATTTCTCTCTCTTTAATCAAACCACCGCTGTGGCAAATTGTAAAAAGCAAAACATATCAAAACCAAAGCAAGCGGCTACCCTTCGTAAAATGTAATTCCGCTTTCGTTCAATTTCAATACTACCTGGAAAGCATAGTGTACCATATTTTTGGTCACTGCGACACTGCGCACCATTTTTGGTGTCACTGGAAAGTGTACTATTTTAGGAGTATGTACGCAATTTTTTACGGATATTTACGCCACTTTTAAGCGTTGTGTGCGATGGCTAACCTCCAACAAAATCGAACAGTGACGTTTTCTTGTCCGAAAATTGCACAGTGACAACATAAATGGTCACTAGCTCAAAGTAGACCATAAAAATAGGCAACTGACGCGTTTCAGGTATATACTACAGCACGGCATAAGATCATATTGGTGAGTTCCTACAGACTACACAACCGCAAGATAGGGAACAAACGCTTCTGGTCGTTACAGGATGTTAAATGCCACCCGAACTGTCCAGACTTTGCAACTTTCACTTAGAGTGTGGGGTCAAAAGTCCAACAACAAAGAGATCGACTCTGGATGTTCGTCTGGCATTTTTGCTTCCCACGTCTTGCCATCCCCATCCCAATTCCACAGCGTCGAACGCCTCCCCAAGCATGGTTTCCATCTTGGCGTAGCGAATGCAGGCGTCTTTGATTCGATCCTCCGGGGTGATGCCATGGAAAAGGGCTGCACGCTGTTTTGTGCTTCCTCAATTCAGTCTGACTTGGGAGCCAACCAAGTACATCTACAGTTAAAAAACTGCAACCCACCTGCAAAGGGGATACCCCCCACTACAAGTGGACAAATTGTAGCAATCAATCAATTTAATTTACCAAGCCCGGAAAAAAAATGACTATATCAGGCCATCAATCAGCATTCATCAGCATTAATCCGCATTAACCACCATGATTTCCCCAAGAATGGCACTTCTGACCGGTCGAAGTCGCTCCTGTGGCAAGTTCTCAATGGCCTGATCATAGATCTCTCTGGTTCTGGTCTGACCTGCCAGCTGATGTGATGTGGAAAAAGTGGTCCTAAAAAAACGGAGAAACTCTATGAGTTTCATGGAGTTTCTTCACTTCAGAAAGTCAGTTTCACTTCGGGAGGGGAACTCTTTCAGAAAATAGCAAAACATTTTGTGTCTCCGAAAATAGCAAACATCTGGCTATACTAGATGGGAAAATCACAATTTTCTCAACCATGAGATACCCGAAAGTTGGCATGTTCCCTAAAACCATGTTCATCTCCCTAAAGCCATGGCTGAAGCTGAACTTTTTCAGTAAGGCGAGGCGCCGAAGAGCTCGGCCGTCTTCCGCACCAAAATACCATACATCTCGAACATGTCCTGAGCGACGTATTCCAATGGCTAGCTACCTTGGGTTTATAGCAACTATAGTTCATAGGGATTATATAAACTTCATAGCTTTACAGAAACTATAGTTCACTGATTATCGAACTAGGATAAACTAGTTATTAAACATTATTAAACTATAGATCATAGGGATTTTTAAACCAACAAAACATCACAGGGGGCTGCCACCATCTGCCACCTTCTATGGATCCAGCTGTTGTTTCAAACCGTTGCACTCGACATGAGAGGAAGGCAATTGGACTTTCTTCGTCAAGACCCTGTCTTTCGAGTTACCTAAAATCTCCAATCATATTTGTCCAACGCATTTCCGGATTTTCATTGTCCATTGAGTTTCCACTTCTATAGCTAACCCATCTCGGGACCCATTTCCTATCAATTTTCCCGGATAACAGTCGACTGTTGGTTAACATTTAACCCACTTTTTTTGTTGGTTAACCCAAATGATTAATTTGTTGGTTAAATCCCTTGGCTGATTTCTTTTCAAAAGTGGTGGCTTAAATCCCAAGATATCCATTGATATCAAGCCCCAATTGATGTAGGTCAAATCCCAAAAATCAAATCCGTTTCTGTTGGACAACCCCCAAATTTTGTCCGAATAAAGTCATTATTGCCACACATCCCATAGTTGTTCTCCATATTTTTCTTCCTTCACCCCCAAGTTCTTAGTAGATTCATCCCCCAAACCCATCCACCAACCCGCACCCAGATGCCCAAGGAGGGCCATGGGCCTTCTCCTCCACAGCCTTGGTAGCACGGTTGTAGATGGACAAGGCATGCCGTGCCAGGCCATGCTCCTCTTCCAACTTGGCGTAGAGCATGTGGAGCCTGGAAAAGGGCTGGCAGCCGCTGGCAGAAAGGATGGAGAGCAGGCGGAAAAATCTTGTGTTTTTTTTTAACGGAATTTATAGATTTGTTTTGGGATTTTCAATGGGATTTTACCAACACATGGAAAAACGATGGAACAAACATGCTTTACCACCAACACACGGAAATTATGACTGGAACTGGAACATCATGGATTTCACACCAACAAAAATTCCTTGGGAGGGTGACCTCCATAGTGGAGGTCTCTGTAATATCAGCCACAAATGGATGCAAAAAAAAACGGGAATTGAATTCAGCCGCAAGAAATGGGGGCACTTGGCTCCACAAATGTAGATAAATATAGGATCTCATCCACAATGAAGGTTATCTAACCTATCCCATAGGATCCATGATTGGTATATATGCTAACATTTGGGGTATATTGATGGTAAATGTTACCATATATAGTATACATGGATCCTATATGGGTATGTAAACTGATTCACCGAGTTTGTGCCCACGGACTGTTTTTGCTTCAAAGGTCAGCGCGCAAGAAGTCCAACTTTTTTGGAGGACGAATCCGAGAACTGTAAATGCAATTTGCACAATCTTCGCATAATTTGCACATGGAAAATGGGGTTATACCCCAAGATGATGCTGGAAAAATATGGGAAAATATGGGAAACATATGGGGAAAAAGCTGAGTCACTGGTTGGATTTCGGGATACCCCATCAACAAAGCCCATGGTCTTACCGTCTTACCCGTTCCCCGAGAGGGCACCTCCGGGCAAACTTGGGCGGTACCTTCCACAAGGTGAGGCACCCAAACGATAGCCTAAGTTTGTTTATAAATTATCACCAAAAAAGCTTGGATTATAACATGTTATAACTATAGGTTTAAGATGGTTTAAGATGGTTTATGGTTGGTTATTGTCTTGCGGCAAAAATCCCATTGCTTTGGATATTTGAAGCGGTAACCTTTATCTTTCTGGGCGGCCATCCAAATTGTTGCATCTTCCGAAAAACTACACTCTGCTGGTGTGTGGTTAAATCCCACCTTTTACCCATTACATATGTTGGATTAGAAGCTTCTGATGGCATCACATCCAATCTTTTGCATTCCTTTCCGGATTCCTTTAGTTTTGCTTGGTTTCATCGAGTTTCATTCCAACTTGTGGTGAATTGTCGAGATCTTGCCGCCCCCTGAAACCCTGAGCCAGCCCTGCGCGCCTTCTCAACGGCCTGTTCGAAGAGATCTCGGGCGCGTTCCAACCTGCAGGGAGATGAAGGGAGGAAGTGGCCCTGATAACCCACATGTTTTTGGTTGTTTGGTCTTTGGAAATTAAGTATTGAGAATCCTGAGTCCTGAGCATCCATTTTTAGACTGTTTGATATGGTTTAAAAGATGTTTTAAGTCTTCACCATCCAGTTATATCATGCTATATCCAGTTTCGACACATGAGTTGATAGGTACAGAGTTGATTGACACAGCAATGCCAATGAAATGAAGGGTGCAACCAACCAGGTCAGTGTTGAAACTGAACAGAAAACTCGAGTTTCGGCAACAAGTCTCTAAGATTCCCTAAGTGTTTCATAGTGTTTCCTGCTGCCTTTCAGCCAAGATCAGCTAAGGCCAAAACTTGCGGCCGCCATACCTTTCCACAAACTTGGAGAGGTATGTGAGCCTGGGAAGTCAAGGCTTCTCTTTCAGGCAGTCTGATTGTCCAGCCGGCTTTGTCTGAACATGAGGTATACTCCCAAATGGCTTTATCAAATATGGGGAAAAAAAACATCGAGTAAATATAACATAGATATAAACCGATATAAACCAATATATATATATATAAACCAATACGAACCCATATAAACCAAGATAAACAAAATATAAGCCAATCTAAACCAGTATGAACCAATATGAACCAATTTGAACCAATATGAACCAATCTAAACCAATATGAGCCAATCTAACTTATCTTGACCAACATAAACCAATAGACACATAATGCCACACACATACACATATATACAATGTGAGGCCCCCCAGTTACAAGTTGGTTTATAAGCCCAGTAACTATAGTTATAATTACCATAAACCATAGTTATTGGAGTTATAAACCAAGTTAGCTATCTTGGGGGCATCACATTGTATATACAGTATATATATATATGTATAAACCCTGTGAGTTTGGAAGATCCCATTTTCAGACACACCTCGACTCTGGACTCATCCAGAACTGGGTCCAACTGGCCAAATGTCGCTGACGTGTGGCCACGCAAAGACCTACGAAATGTCCGGCGCTCGACCATGGGGCTGCAGATTTTCTAATGACTGGGGCTTTCCCATAGTCATGGGGATACCCCAAAAACGCTGGATGGTTTAGAAAGTTTAGAATAGAACATCCACCAAAATTTGTGGATGATAACTAGGGGTAGCCCTATTTTAGGAAACATTAAAATATATTCCGGAGGTGTGAATCAATGGCTGTCCGGAAAAAAAACATCAGATTTCTCCCTGGACATGATCAACGACTTGGATCTGCAGATTACCAGCACCCTTCACTCAGCAGCTTTACAGTACAAGAGAAGGATAAAGAAGGTCAAAATAAGTGTCCATACCAAGAATTGTGCGCTACCTTCATACAAACTTGAAATGTGAAACAGCATGAAAATAGAAGGCACCCTTAAATCCATCTGTTAATCACCACGTTTCTTATTAAAAAACACCATGTTTTTTCCGGTGGTATCCACCGTTTCAACAGACACAACCAAACCAGTGATCCAGCGGAAAACGGCACCTTGATACCTCGCTCATAGACCTTGAAGGCATCCTCGAAATACTTTCTGTCCTCACAGGTGGATGGACTGGGGGGTTCCCCCCAATCGATTTTATGTGCAAATGTAACTGGATTCAACAAGGACAATGGAAATGACATCGGCTACATTTGGCTACTTTTTTCCCACTATCTCATGGCAGAATCAACCACTTCATATAATTCAGCAATCACAATAAGTCCACCCTTAAATGCCGAAGTTTCGTGGGATTTTCCATGGTCACAGTCCTCCAGAAATCTGGCATAGCTCAGGATCAATGCTGGCGTGGCCACCTTCGCTCAAAGTGAAGCATCCACTGTGTCGAAGAAACACAAATCCGATAGATGTTCTTGCTTTGTGTTTGCTGTAGGTACATTCTTGGTGTACAATTGTACAATATTATATATATAGCACATATCATATTATAAAGGTATATTACATTACATTATATATATATACATATTTTTGTATATATATATATATCATAGGTATCAGATGATCAATACACTATACTTTCATTAAGCTTCACCTTGTGGGAGGTTGGCTCGCCCCATCTACCGCCCCAGCGCCTTGAACTCCAGAGTCGCATCATAGGCTGCCTGTGGCACTGGGAGATGATCTGTTGAAGTTAGCGAAGTGGTCTGACTCAGCTGGCTGATGGTTGAGCTACCTATTCTCAATGTGTATATAATTTATATATATAATAATAATTATCATTGTTATCATTATCATGATTTCAATAATAATTATTGTTATTGTTATTGTAAATCATTTATATATGAGGATTTCAATGTCGTCGCAGATAACAAAACAAAAGAGACTAAACACACTAATAAACTGAGAACTACAACTACGATATTTTCGGGTAGACCCCAGCTACCATTCAGAAAATTTCATCTCGATATTCTTGATACTCTCACCTGGGCTGTCCCATCTCGTTTTACTTGTTGGTGACCGGTTTCCCTAATATATTTAATATACAATAATCCGAAAACCCAGTTAATATAACTCCCAATAACCAATCAACAAGGATATGTGCAATAGTAATTGGGAGTTATACTAAACTTGTTGATTCAAACTGAGAGGTAGTTATTGTTCACATATACCTTTAGTTCTTAAGTTACTACCTCCTTGACATTTTTCACTTTGGTAGTATAACTAATGCCATAAACCACCCCCGGGTAATCAGTTTTATGGATGGTATAAACCATCCCCAAATGCTAGTTGTTTATGGCTTTGGCTTTCCCACATTACTACCCGAAGGTGGATTATTGGATGTATATATAGATATAATATGTATGTTTATATCATTGTTGATATAAATATGTATATATATATTCTACTGGGAGGTAGCAATTGTTGATATTAATATAGTTATATTATATATATACAGTACTCGGAGATTGGGAGGTAGATTGTTGCTGGTACAATGATACATGTATTATTGAATGTTGTTGATCTGGGGGAAAATAAAATTCATGTTCCAAACCACCAACCGGTTGTGCTTCAACAAGCTAAACACATCGTTGTCCCCTATGATTTCATGGTGTTGATATGTATTATTGCTACAATGTGGGGCCCCCAAGATAGCTAACTTGGTTTATAACTCCAATAACTATGGTTTATGGTACTTATAACATCTTATAACTATAGTTAATGGGGTTTATAAACCAACTTATAACGGGGGGGCCCCACATTGCTAGTTGATGGTTTTTTTCACTACCCGAGGCTCAAGCTCTTGTGGAGGCGGTAGTGCCCAGAGACCTCATGGCAAGGGACCCATTTGTTCCGCAAGGCGGGGGAAACAAAAACAAATAACCGGCGGGGGGTCAAACATTCAATAATGATTAATAGTGATTAATAGTGATTTATAGTGAATTATAATAGTGATTTATAGTGAATTATAGTGATTAATAGTGATGAATACCGATTTATAGTGATTACCCATTGGGTTTAAGTATACAGTTTGACCCTGAAAAAAACTTTATTTTCAGATATTTTCAGATATTTATTTTCACTAGTCTTCCAACCCCTATTTTCAGTAAATGCCAGGTTTTTTTTGTTAATATACTGGAGGGTAACAAACAAGCGGATATGCTTTGTATTTTTTCTGTAGTCACATGAGGATGGGGGATAAATGGTCGGTCGGTGAGTGGTATCTCCAATACCACAAACAAAATCATATAATATCCCCACATTGATCTCCAGTGGCTATTAAACATGTTATAGCCACATGAATATAATAATATATAATAATTAAATATAATATACCCTCTGGTAATTCAACGTAGCTATTGAAAATGGCCATTTGTAGTGAGTTTTCCCATTGAAAAATGGTGATTTTCCATAGTTATGTAATAGTTATGTTAGTTTACCAGAAGGTATCTCCATTGGAAGAAATCCTCGTCATCAAACATGGCTGGAACATCCCACATGCCACGGCGAAGACGATCCGACCGGGCTCCCAGACTCCTCAAGGTCGATGCAAAGGGACCAGAGCTTGGTGGAACGATACAAGCGATTCTGCACGGTGTCCTGGCTGCGAGCCAGAAAACCATAGGAAAATGGTGGTTTAATGGGATTTAATGGGAGTTAATGGGATATAACTTAACCTCTGCTAAACTGCTACATAGCTATGGAAAATCACCATTTTTAATGGGTAAATCAACTATTTCTATGGGCCATTTTCACTAGCTATATGTTAGTTTACCAGAGGGTACTTTTTTCCAATGTGCGCAAAGGTACATAGGGAATGGGGAAATGGATGGAAATGGGATGATGATTCGATGATTGATTGTGTTTATTAGATTTTATTAGGATCATTCCCCCATTCCCTACGTTTAGCACCAGTCAGTTTTTTAGGAGGTGAAAAATCTTGGCCATCTTGGCCTTGCTCCTAGGTATCTGCATGAACCAAGAGAAAAAAACTAGCAATAGGAAACCGTTTATGGATGCGAGTAGGCAGGGAAATCTTGGGTTTGACTGAAAATGATTCAGCTCACTATTTGGATGTGCTTAAGGGGCCTATAAACAGTTAAAGACAGTCACAATAGATTTCCCAAAATGGCGATTGACTACTGAACTGAGAACATCTCAGTTCATCTTCAGCAAATCAAATCCCAAGGAATAGAAACTTATAATTCTATCTTTGGGGGACAACTTTATGTTCGTATTGCCATCCCCCCAACTACCATAGCCCTAGAAAGTGATTGTTTTCAGGGTCAAGGGTCTATGTGAACATTTACTGGAGGGTATATAAATAGTGATTCCATTCATATTCCCATATTCCCATTGAATATTTCCCTTAATATTCCAATTACTGGAGGGTATATTCGACCAGTCAACTCCACCCCGCGCTCCAGCGCCTTATCTTCCTTCAGGGCTGCGGCCTTCTTCTGGCCGGTTGCTTGTCTGGCCACCTGCATCTGCAGCTATGAACTTCATAGCTATAACTGGCTATTGCCATGGTGTTAACCTCCAGTGAGAACCATAGCCAAAATGTTCCCTATGGTGAAATATATCAATTATTATCAACTTGTAAGCGCACCACCAAGTAGCCGGCTACCAAGATTGTCCTTAAAAAAGAGAGAGAGGCGAGTAGTAAACCAGTTCTGCCGTCCGTTTCTAAGTCCTGAGACCGCACTGTGATTCATGGTGACGCCACAGTGATCCACCGAGCTACCCCAGAAAATGTGCGACTCATCTTGGCTCCTACTCATCTTCCAAGTTCAACTTTGTTGGATACACATAATCATCTATAATCATCCATCATCAAAGAAACATATAGATATGTTCATACCATTCACTTTTGTATATGTATATATATATATATATCCATACACAATATATATATATATATATATATATTATATTATTACTCTTGATATGTATATAATATCTATTCAACATATGTATAATATTATAATATAATATAAATATATATATAATTATATAACCATTGTTCACCATGACGTCCTTCACCATTTAACCCGCCAGGACCGGTGCGCCCCGTTGCCCGGCACTTCGGCACGGCGCCTTCAAGGCTTCGTCGTATTCCTTGTGGCGTAGCTCCATCTCGATCCACTCACACCAGACCTGCCGACACGAGCCCCAGGTCATCGAGATTCCCAGCAAATTCCCAATGGATTATGATCATCCACATTAAAATAAAAGGATCATATTTTAAAAGGTATATAGATGTATATAGTATAACATAGTATAACCATGTATAACCCCTCAGAAGATCATGAAAATTATCAACAGGGGTTTTGAACTTTTGAACAGGTGCTTCGGGACAGTGGTGCCACCGGAGAAAATCCCAAGTGTCCATTTCTTAGTGGTTCTAAACATGCTTCAACCTCTGCTAAAACAGGTGGTCATTTTTTGGATGCTAAACAAACTGCTTGAAACCACCAGAGTCTTGGTCGTTTTGGTGTGGAGTTTCAGCCCAGCCAAGACTTATCTCCAACCAGATGGAGCTAACTGCCGCCACTTGGCCCTAAGCCGTCCAGGAACACAGAGGTTCGGATAGTTCGGAAGGTCTTTAGATTACCCAAATCATCAGTTTGTACCTAAGAAAATTCATAAAACCATTGGTGATTTTGCCAATCTCAAAGTTCATTGCCCGTCTCCTGAAATCAGATTGTTTTGTTGGCATTGCCCCAGATCTGCTCCGTCCTGATTAGGGCAAACTAATTCTCAGTTTTCCCGTACTTCCTATGTTTTTGATATGGGGATATCGAAAAGACAGGACAACATTAAATGCAGTCTTCCATGACTTCAATGCTAAGTTGTCTATGCTCCATTTGTGTATTCATCCCCCCAAAAAAACGCTGAAATGCATGCTGTACGACTTGGTCCAGGCGAATTTGATGAATCAAAATCTAGGTCGATACTTACCAACTGAAATTCGGCCTACCCCGTTTCTAGGCTTAACATGCTTAACCCAATTGAATTTGGCTATACCGTATACCCCACCACTTGGCCGCCCCCACCGACGCCAAGTCGTCCACACCGCGATAGTTCACTTGGATGGCCTAGGGCTGGGGCGCATGTGTAACCGCCCAAGAATTGGGGGAACCAGCGAAACAAACGTTGGATTGCAGCAGCCGAACAAACGTTTGATGTCTATTCAGCAAATAATAGTGATTGAACATGATTGAAACAGCAAACCATTGGTTTCAAGAGGCCAAGAATATGGGTGTATCTGAACATGTCAATATTTAACTGGAAACACGATGCTTAAGCACTGCAGTGCTGCACTGGATTTGGGGGTACTCTATTTCCAGACAGACTCTAATTTCGCCTCTGAAGCACCCACAGATAGGGATTGAACGAAAAACACAACAGTGCACTTTCATAGGGCTTGAACAATCTTCACAAATAACCAGCGGAAACAAGCCAACACAAATTTCAATGGGTTCAACGCGAAAAATCTGTTGGGAAACAACAAATAATATAAATATCAACAGGACAATAAGATACATTAAGATACAGTTATGGATTTTGCATGATTTTGCTCTGCCACCAGTGAACATTGACGCTGCAAAGCAGCAAACAATTATGGTTTTGGCATGGCTTGACCATCTCATGGTGGCATTTTCCCCCAGGCACAGCACCTTGGAGAAAATGACACGGGCATTCTCGATGTCATCGTGGGACTCGTAGAACTGGCACGGCACGGCAGCATGACATGAGGATCTACCCGGTCAAATGATTAGAGAGAAGGATTGTTATGATTCTCAAACAATGAAAATCACCTATATACTTGGGATATGATTTTTCTCGGCATATTTGGGGATTCATTGAATTACCAGGTAAACTGAGTACTTGGGTTTTATTTGGAATTAAATCGATCTATGTATTTGGACGTATACAGGAAGGGCCCCCCAGTTTTATAAAGTTGGGAGACCCGTCCAACTATCGATAATCCACAACAACTCAATTGTTTAGATTTTCGAATCGACCAATAGAAAACCTCCGTGATCGCAGTCGCCACCCCGCCTTGGCAAAGGCCGCCCATAGGATCCATAGGCGACCTTCCGCCTTCTGAGGCTCAACCGTCATGACCTAGGGCCCATGAGGGCCTGGAAGAAACAGCGACAATCCGAGGTTTCCATGTCAATAGATCAAACAAAAATGGTTGGTTTAAACTGGAGAATCCGAACTTAAAATGGATAACTAGGGGTAACCCCATGACTTAGGAAGTTTGCCTTTTCATGGGCCGGAGAAAAAAAGGGTGCCTTTTCAAGTCGGACTTGTGTCATCCCTGTTATCCAACCGAGCCCGAGCGGCTGCTTCGGTGAAGCAGCGAATAACCTTCTCAGGGGTGTCCTGGAAGGTGGTACCGCAACAAAAAGCTGGAGCTTGGCCTTCCTTGACCCTGCAAGAACCCTGAAAAATGGTGTAAAAGCACCATTTTTGGGGGGGTTTCATGGATTGTGATATTCCCCATTATCCACAGGGTAGTATAGTCCCCAAACTATAATCTTCAACCAACCGGGGTTTAGCAGACACGTGTCACATGTCTTTTACAATACATTTTTTTGGGGTGGCCTCAAACCAACTTCTAATGAAAATAGTGGCTCTGGCGGTTTTTTGGAAGGTCTCGAGTTTGACTCGTACCTGCATCATGAAGAATCATGATAGCATTGATATTCTTAGGTATCCTTGATCAAATTCAACAACATATATAATGTCTAGCAACCTCAACATCAAGGATGTAAGCATTTCTATGAAAGCATCCAGTCACCTTAAGTTGACTTTGGAACCCGTCTCCTCCTCCTGCTCAAACGGCCACAAAAGAAGCCCTTATGATTCAGGGCACATGGTTTACGGCGACTGGCTTATTCCTATCTATCCCTCATACATTGATTATTACGCGTTTGAAACTGTGTATGTTTGGATGATAGGTGGGTTTGTCTGAAAATGGGATATACCCTCTGGTAAACTAACATGATCATAGCTATCAGCTATGGAAAATCATCCCTAATGGGTAAATCAACCATTTCGACTGGGCCATTTTCAAGTTTTTACCATTTTTACCATTGAAATAGCCATTTTTACTGGGGAATATGATGATCATCCACTCCACTGGGGGGTACTCCACTCGCGATCCCCAACCCACAACGCGATCAAAACGTCGTCCTTGTAGAGTTTGGCGCGCTGGAGCCACTCATGGACGTTGTGAGGATTCTGCCGGAGCTTCACGGACCTTGCGGATGCACGATGCACGGCCTTGACCATATGGTACCTACCATGAATGGTTAATTAATCTCATATGATCTCATATGAATCTATGAATATCTATGACTTTTGGATCATCTTGGATCATGGTTATCATATGTTATCATTAAATAGGCTTGATGAATTACATTACTACGTAGTAATATCATCTCAAGCACCTGAAGAGTCCCAACAAGAGGTCACCGCCGACCAGAACGGGTCGGAAACGGATCTAATCATATGAAGATCAAAAGCCTGAAACCTGAGGACACCCAATTTTACCTGGTAAAAACAATTGGAAAGATCCCATAGCCAGTACATATATATATATGTACATATATTGATCTCTGTATCTCTGTATCTCTGTACTCAGCGACTGGTGATAAATATATTTATCTCATTTTATCTCTGTACATAAATATATTTATCACCTTTATTGGTTTTTCACCCTGGACTGGGCGTCTCCGACGACACCAGCTCCGGGCGTCGGCCCAGCAGGTCCTCCAAGCGCAGCATCAGCAGGTCGGCTTCGGCCGCAGAGACGGCCGAGGCCTGGGCGGATTTTTAGAGCCCCATGGGGATTGGAACATGGGCGGATTTTTCATGGTTTTTAATGGGAAAAAAAGGGTTTCTAATGGGTTTTTAAAAGATTGTTTTTTTTTTAAAAAAAAAATGTTGTTTCATGTTTTTTTTTTTAAACATGGGTTTAACAATTTGTTTTTACAGTAATGGGTTCATGAATGGTGTATTTAATGGAAATATCACCAAACAGTGGGATGTAATGGGATATAATGGGACAAATGCCATGTAGCAAACTAAACCAATATGGGATGGCTTTGTGAGGGTGATCAAAGAGTCAAAGAGGTATGTTGATATGGTATGATAATGGGATGGTATATCATAGTAATGATCTGGTAATAGGATTTGAAATAGGTTTTGATGGAAATTGGATATAATATGATACAATGAGATTTGATGGGATGCTCATTATAGGTGACTTACTGGTTTCATGATAAATCACAATATTCTACATAACATATCTGTATGTATATACCGCTGCAATGGAGGACATGGTGTTGACACATACTCATTCTAGGGCCCCTCATTCTGGAGCTACAGAAAGCTGGTAATGTTTAGATTCTGTTGGTAGTAAAAGCACCATTTTTGGGGGAGTACGTCGAATTTTGACCCACATCCAGCTTGGGTGCAACTCCCAATGCCAAGTGGAACGCGTTTGCGTATCGTACGATGTCGGATCATGTTGAATCCAATTTGGATGGTACCTACTAGTACCCATGCCTACCCCAAAATCCAACAAAAGGAATTGATGCCTTCATCAAACCTGTTCTTAATAAAGGGAGTAACATTGCCAATCTTAGATACCCTGCAAAATAAATTCTTTGCTGGTTAGTAGATATTCCCATTAATACCAAAAGACTAAAGTGACTAAAGGATTAAAGTATCCATGTAAGATTGACCTCGGTAATTAGACCTTCGCAAAGTTGCAATTCATCGCCAGCGGCCTCTCTTTCCATGTGCGCGGAGATCAAGCTCTCGAGGAACTTGGCGTACCTGAAACATGACGACCAATCCAAACAGCGAACGAGTAATGATACTGTTGATGGAAGAAATCCTGCACCACCTTGGATGGTTGAAACCCTATAAATAATGGGATAAACCACCTATCAACTGGTGCAGGATTTCTTCCATCCACAGTAGTAATGTATTACAAGTGAGGTACATATAGGTTGATCTGGCTTGTGGGCTGTACTTGTGGTACATAGAGGTAAACACATGCTTGCATCTCCTCTTACAAAGTTGCTGCACTTTTGAGTGCGGGTCTTTCAATGGCGTTGATATGTTCAGTTTATATATGTAATATATATATATATATGTATGTGTGTGTTGATCTGTATATGATAGTACCCATAGGATCCATGTATGGTATATATGCTAACATTTGGGGTATATTGATGGGATCCATGTTACCATATATAGCAGCACCATGGATCCGTCATGGGGTATACAGTAGGTCTCCTTTTAACGCACGGATCCCACTCATAGTCAGAAAAGCGAAAGGCAAACAGGGCACGATTCGAAAATCAGGGAGAAGTCGTGGACCTCAAAGCAACTGAGGAGCGAGGAGCAGTGGCTGCTGTCCTTTTGGGACATGCCAGGGTTGGTGGTTGAGCCCTACCCCTCTGAAACAGGTTAATCAATGGGAAGGATGGCATCCCATATATTATGGAAAATAAACAGTTCCAAACTATTAGTCAACCACTCTGAAAAATATAAAAGTCGGATTGGATCATCATCCCAACTATTGGGGAAAAGAAAACATGTTCCAAACCACCAACCAGTGCTAAAATCCTTGAATGTCTAGGAAGCAAATATTGCTTGCATCTGGCTGGATTTTTTTTGCTCATTCAATTCTTGATATTCAGCGTGAATCAAGCTGTTTGGTACCTTAATCCTCACATCCCTGATAGGAAAATCATCACCTTTGGATCCTTGGGTGCTGTCTTCTCACCACATCTCTTCAGGGTCAACCCCTTGGTCTTTTGCATTTAGGCTGGGGGGTGGTTCCACCAGTCTGGTGGTTGCAACCCTGGCAGCCAAAAAAAAAACGGCAATGTCAGATGATGGTCCCGGGAAAACACACCAGCCAATGGCTGGTCCCATAGGCAATGATAATGTGAAGTTCATTAATTTAATAATTAAACACGCCCTGTTAATCAACACCCACATTCCAAAAAATGGGTGTCAATACTAATTTGGGTTATTTAATACGAACTTGACATTCTTAGTCCCCATTTCCAATGAGGGTCTCAAAGAATTGATTGACGGAGATTGACGGTGTCCCCCATGAAGCCCTATTCCTGGTGGTTTGTATTAATCTCCACTTTTTGTTGGTTTATAGAATCCCTTTTCCCTATAATTACCCTCTGGTAAACGTTTACATAACTATGGAAAATCACCATACTATGAATGGCCACTATTTCTATGACCATGTTCAATAGCTTTTTGTATGTTTATCAGAGGGTGTATATATATATATATATATATATATCATCTTGAATACAGCTCAAACACAAACGCTGGAAAGAATTGGATTGATTCATGTGATTGGATGATTGGGAACCCATATGATGGATATAAAGAAAATGTTGTATTGCTGCATATCATATGCCCATGTCAGGATGGTGAACACATCTTAAAACCTATGTTTTTCTAATGGTTAAGCCTCTACAAGGTTGTGCACCCCCACCAGTAGTAAGCCTATACCTACATCTACCATAAATGATAATTAGTTAATGTTGTTAGCACCAACTTGGCTATCGTGTTTTTCTGGTTACCCTCTGGTAATCCAACATTGCAAATTTGGTTAACTCCCGAACTAAATGGAGGTTAACAACCTGGGAAAATCAACGAACTAAATGATTGTTTTTCCATTGTCATGTTTGATTGCCAGAGGCTAATCATTTAATCCCCCTACTAATATTCCACACAGACCCCGAGGTTTGCCCGTTTGCCCAGAATAGCGTAAAATCCAGGGAATACTGTACGACGTCAAACAACAGAAAGGATGTTATGTTCAATTATGTTGCTACGGTGATAAGCAGAACATGTTGCTTCATGTTGCTTCATGTTGCTTCTACATATCATATAACCAGAACATGTCGCTTCTACATATGATATATATGGAATTAACCACACAGTCATTAGGGTTTCTTTTAGGGTTTCAGAAGATATCAAAAACACCATCATCATCATCATCGTCATCGTCATCGTCATCGTCATCGTCGTCATCATCGTCATCATCGTCATCATCGTCATCATCGTCATCGTCGTCATCCTCGTCATCATCGTCATCATCGTCATCATCGTCATCTTGGCTTGCCCGGACGCTCGTTGCGAGTCCGGGCAAACCTCAGGGTCTTGCCGTAATATTAGGAGTTAACACGTATAGATATCGTAGATAAACCATAGTTAACCATAGTTAGTCGAGTTATAACACACCTCAGCTGTCATTTGGGGGCCCCATGTACATATAGGGATTAGCAACCAATCAAAGTCAAACCAAGGAACGGTGCTCACCGTGGCCATCGCCTCCTCATAGATGTCGCGCGCCTTCTCAAACTGCCCAAGCCTGGCTGCGGTATGCTTGGGGCCCATATGAGGCACCTGGAAATCAGCACATAAGGAAACAAGATGCAAACATGAAGATGTTAAGGCCTTTGGGATTGTAAACCTCAGAAAACAAGAAACAACATTGCAGATTTGACCACCAAATAGTTGTGTTGTGTGCGTTCAAAGTAACGAGCCTAGGGGATTTTCACATGTGATATGAACCACCACCAGCCGCATAACTCGGGACCTGATGAAGTGATCGCCCAAAGAGATCCAAAGTCGGCCAACCTCCGCTTCAAACTCAAGTGGTGCAACTGCCCATGCCATGCCCATGTCATGCCCATGTTCATCCCATTTCGCTCCGGGGCGAAAGATTCCAATTCGAGTGGCCTCGTCAGTAAACTGCCGGATCCCACTACGAATGATGGACCTCGCATCGAGGCACTGGTTGCTGAAAATTGGAGATTGGGCTTACCCTCTGGTAATTGAACAGTTTATTTGCGAACTGGAAAATCACTTGTCAATAGCTTTTTCTGGTTGGTGGTTGAGCCACCCCTCTGAAAAATATACGTTCGTCAGTTGGGATGATTATTCCCAACTGAATGGAAAGTCATAAAAATCATGTTCCAAACCACCAACCAGTTGTTGTATCTTTACCAGCGATTTACCCTCTGGTAATTTAACATAGCTATAGAAAATGGCCCCTTAAATTCCATTCATAGTTGATTTACTTATTCCAAATGGTGGATTTTCCATAGCTTTTTGTAAACGTTTACCAGAGGGTAACCACATGAATATGATGAGTCATTCATATTTGGGGGCTGGTTTATGATTGGAATTGCCACATTATACCCTCTGGTAAATAAACAGTTCGACCCTGAAAATCACCCATGTTGAATGGTTTCACTAGTCTTCCAACCCCGATGACTGCCAGGGTCTATGTCTATTTACCAGAGGGTATAAATGGTTATAACTGGTTAATCTATGGTTAATCTATGGTTAATCTATGGTTAATAACAATATATCTTATAACAATATATGGTACCATTTAAGATCCCATTCAGCCACATTATCATGAAGATCTTCTCCCCACTTCGCCATTCCAAGGCTTCACCGAATCAGATTTTTATGGCCGCGGGCTCGATGTTCAAGGCTTTGATGTCCGCGGGATGCTTGGAGACCTACACGACGACCCGTGTGGACCGCCAAGTTCACGAGGCCTTTTGGGAATGATAACTAGAGTTAGTGGATGTTCATGGATGTTAATGTTCATGGATGTAAATGGATGTTCATGGGCTTTATAAGCCAACATCACTGGGGGGCCACCTCGTTTGAGTCATGCTTGATGCAGGTTGGGCCTAGCTATCCCGTAAAGTCACGCCAACATCATTTCAGCACGGGTTTAACCCATCACTCATAGTCATTGTTGGTTTGCATCCCTCATTAATTGGAAAATTCCGAACATATTCGAACTAATTTATGTTCACAACACCGTCCAAATACGTACAATCCAAATATGATACACTATCAACCAATAACAGCACAGTTTAATCAACTGTCTTCGATATATACTATTCAATAATATTCAAGATAAGTTTATAAAAATGATGTTATTCATGATATTCAAGGAGCATTCCATTTCACAAACCACCATTTGAGCCATTACAGTAAAAACACTCCTATCCCATCTCATGGGACGCTCGTTGGTTGAAAACGGTTTCCCTATGGCTTATCATAATCCCCAGTAAACCAGGTAGTATAACCCCCTATAGCAATCAATCAAGCATCATTCATCAATTATATCCCTATGTTTGATAGTTCACAACCTATTAAAGTCTATTTTTTGGATGGTTGAGTCATATCAATCCCATATAAAAACCAATCAACCAGGGTACCCTCTGGTAAATGTTTACATAACTATGGACAATCACCATTTCTAATAGATAAATCAACTATAAATGGCCATGTTCAATAGCTATGTTAGTTTACCAGAGGGTATTTTTAATGGTTCATCTGTTCACAGGATGAGCCATCCACCAGTGGCCCACCAGATCACAGAGATCCATCCACAGCTGGTGACGAGTCTTGCCCTCCATGGAGCTGAATTCCTCAATTTTTACATGGGAACAATGGCATTTGCACGGTCGAATTGTGGGAAATATGTGGGAAATAAAGATAAATATATATATATATAATAAAAGTAATCATAATGATGATAATAATAATAATATACAACATTCATACAATGTTTATAATATATAGATATATGATATTATGTGTATATAATGATGATAATTAAAATAATAATAATAATAATAAATAAATAATAATAATATAATAATGATAATAATACTTATTATTATTATAATGATAACAACAACAACAACAGTAATAATAATAATATATATATATGTGCAATATTTATAAAATATAATAATAATAATGATAATAATTATTATTAATAGTAAAAATAATACTAATTAATAAAATAATAATAATAATTGATAATAATAATATATATATATATATATGTACTTATAATATGTGTATATGTATAATCATACGTATACATAATATGCGAAATACGATGAACTATCTATAATATAAAATCAGGAGTCAATCCAGGTTGACAGTGTGACATTGTTGGAAAAGCGCGGGTTCGGGGGCTCGTTTAAATTGGTCTATCCATTGACATCCGGGCCTTCCAAATCAAAGGCCCTCAAAATCCAGAAGTGAAATATTTACACCATGGATTTCTCTAAACATGATTAAAAAAAAAAAAACACTGAAATTACAACGTTTATGATAGTTTTGATCATCTTTGTTTTGCAAGGAATATCATGAACATGATTTCTTTCAACATACTTTAGAACCGAAACTGATGAACATCTGTGGAACTTCAAGGATCTTCCTGCTGAAAGGTTTTCGGACAGGCAAGCACTCCTCATCGTCGACAACATTTGCCAACTTCTGAGCGGCCTCGTCGTAACGCCTGTGGAAGGGTTTCTCGTCTAGCAGATCTGGCAGTGGGAAATTCAACATTTATAGGTTATAAGTTATACTAGATGATTACAGTTTATAGTTTCTATATTGAAATTAGATTATGTTTCAAAATCTTTCTATTAAAAATATTAGACACATGCCTTTTCTTTTCCACTGTAAGGTTTGATTAACAAACTCAGCAAAGGCTATCGTCCGCTGAGAGCGAGGCCCGATGGTCCGCAGGTAAGCGATGTAGATCTTGGCAGGTGCGCCGTGGTCTTCCATCGCAATTTCCCAAGTGAAGTCACAACAAAAGTCAAATGTTATTATAGTATGTTAACACTATTGTTACAGTATCTTATGGACAAATATTGACACACTAGAATAAATATGTGACCAAGTGAACCCTCCTTTTTTGATCTCAACAGCTTCGACTGTATTGGCTGTTGGTGGCTGTTGGTGGCATGAATCTCAGCTGATCTCAGCCGCAACCTCTACATGATCTGGCTCCAACATGAGGTAGCGTCTGAAGGCACAGAGAGCCGTCTCCTGAAAAAAAACATTTATGGCTTAACCCTTGGTCATTGCAAGAGAAAGTAGCTAACATATTCAAAGATCATAATTTGAATTATTTGATGTAGGTTCTTAAAGATGCTAAATGAATGATCTGATTTATTTCATATTGTTTTTGTTGTATCTTTTACGGTCAATTCCCAAGGGAAACGGGTTAAACGGCCCCCCAAACTTTGGGCAACCCCCATCATGCGATCTCCTTTGGCACTTCACCATCCTTGATGAATTTCACATAGAGCTCCTGGCAGTTTATTCTGCGGGGACTGGGGGATTTGTCAAATCACCATGGACAGAACTCAACTCATTTTAAGAACTTAAGTGCTATTTCATGCTTGTTAGATCTTGTTAGAGCCTTTTGATAATTTGGATGCGTGTTTTTTCGAGCACTACTTGTTCACAAAACAAATCCTGAAGATTGGTTTTCAGTGCATAAATGATAGCCGTGTGCACCCAAATCCGCGAGTGCTGTGTGATGGGCAACGAGCGCAAAGCCTCCAGCTCCAACATACATCAAGGTGGGTTGGAAGCCGAAGCCGAAGCTACTTGTTCTGTCATGGAAACCCTGGTTACCCTCTGGTAATCAAACATGACAAGAGAATTCTCACCATTTATAGATGATTTCCCCTTCAAACTCCATTGATAGATGATTTCCCAGCTGGCACCACCAAAAGACTACCTACCACTTTTGCCCTGAGGATTCAATGGTACCGAGGAGTCTGCTCGATCTAGTGCCCTTCGTGCTCTGGTGATTTTCTTCTGCTTCATCAAGAATTCGATGTAGTGAAGCCTTGGACCAAACTCAGGGCGCCACATATGTTTTTGTGGACTCTGTGACGACTCTGTGACCTCCGTGGGCGACCAGTTGATCTCAGTTTCACACCAAATCCTGGGCATCTTGTGCAAGAAGACCAAGGCCCTCTCAAATGCATTGTTGCATGCCTGGAGATAGGCACTATGAGGCGAGGGAGCTCCACGGATCTTCACTTGCCTACTGCATGCAGAAATTCAGAAGTGAAAAAACTATGGTAAACTATGGTAAACTTAGTGAGGATATGTAAGGATTGTCCCGAAATAGATCTTACACCTCTTTTCACAGGGTGTCCCTCTTCATACAATGTCCATCAATGTCCATCAAGGGACAGCCAAATTTGTGACACCAACTGTGGCAGTTGCCTCATATTCTGGGTCCAAAATGGCAGAATCTTTGACCTGCAGAAAGGAGTATGGAGGATGAGAAAGAACAGATTTACCGAATCAACAGGTAATGCAAATGTTTAAGTCTATATATATATATATATTATAGGATCAGTAATTGGAATCAACCAGGTTTTTTGAGTAGGACATTGATACTGACTGATTTTACAGTCATTCACACCGCAACTGCAGTCTGCTGCTCTCTGAGTCTTGAACGCTCTGCATGCGGAGCCTGAGCGCTTGCTTGGCTTGACACGGGCAAGTGGAACACTTGGTAGCATTCATGTGGATTCATGTGGATTCTCCGCTTGCAGGTCTCAATAGGTCTCATATTCTCAGCCCTTCCCATATCCTTCCATGGAGTCCATGGAGAAAGAAGCCAGGGTCGAGGCTGGAGATAAGCATGCCAAAGTTTGTAGGAACCAGGCAGCTCCTCTGGGGCCATCCCGAAAAACACACCATCCCAAAAACCGATCGTCGAGGCAACGCAGTCCTTGACAGCGCGCTCATAGATCAGGAAGCGCACTTTTAATGAAGCTTCAGCCTGCACGTGACGCTCCCGGTTAAACTGGGAAAGCAACCAATCAAAATGGCTACGATGTAGCAATACATCAAATATATATATATATATATTCAAATATCATACGATAACAGCGACTTATTCGTTTCTCTTCAACAGCGAAGGTGATTGAGGTGTACTTACTGACTGCCATATCTTACCCTCTGGTAATTTAACATAGCTATTGAAAATGGCCCATCTATAGTGGATTTACCCATTGAAAATGGTGATTTTCTATAGTTATGTTAGTTTACCAGAGGGTAAGATAAGGAACCAATGGAAGCAACCGTACTAAGAAGCCATCCAAGTAAACATCCAGCCCATGGTGCCCTGGTGGTTTCCCAACCACATTGGTTGCTTAGGAGGCCAACCTGGTAGGCCAGGAATTATCCTCAAATGAAAACTCCAGAAATGGTGCTTGATGAATGGTGAATCATGATCAAATACACTATCAAATGTCCATAATCTTCAACTAGCATGGTCTTCACTGACCGTTGCACCAGGATTGATAGTTTTTTTTAAAAAAAAAAACAGAAACTACTATTGTCGCTTGTTGACCTATTATTACTGATGGTGATAATGATGGCATGGTATATCGGACATCCAATTCCCATTGTCGTGTAAGTCTGCCGGGATGGTCGATGCTGCTTGTGATCACAACAAAAACTACCGGCCAGTGCAACATAGTAACATAGTATGAAGCCCTATTGTCATCAATCATTTATCAGCTATAACTTAGTTATATCATGTTATATCCACCTATCTCGTCATATAACCCCAAATAACCATCAACCAACATATCATATCAAAATTACCAAAAATCATGATATCATATTGAGTTGATGCTTGACATCCCTATCAAATTACCACATATTACCACATCATATTCATCAACCCTGTGGATATGGGTGGATCACAGCCGCAGCCGCAGCCACCGCCTTCGCTTTGACATATGCGCACCACAGCTTCACCTGCGAAATCTGGCTTCCAGCAACCAAAAAAGAATTGATGTAACCACCACAGTGGGTGAAAAATCAACAAAACATGGGAGTGAAGATAGTGAAGGGTCAACAGTTTAAGACCCTGCCCGCAAAGAAAATCCATCCTGTTCTTTTTGGCTGGAAATGCCACTCTTCTTCCCTTCTTATTCACTTGCTAAGTGTTCCGAACACGAAACATATTAACATGGAAACCCCTCACAAATGGCGGCTAAACCCGTTTTCCTGGTCATCATTTGTTTGTTACATGTCAAACTTCATGTGCATCTCAGAAACAAGCCGCGTCCATAGCTTAAGAACATATCATCATCCATGTTTGATTTCTTACATGTCCTGTGGTGGACTGTGGTAAACCAAATGACCAGATATGTCAAAATCCCCAATGACTTAGCATGAATTATTTGGGGATGTTCCAGAATTCATGGTTCATCACCATATGGGAATGTTCCACGATTCCCACTAATCAAACTTTCCGTATAGCAAACAAAATCCCCAAATGCCATCAGATATCATCAGCTCAGCCCGGCGGACGCTGTAGGGATTTTGCTGTAGCTCCTGCTCATATGCAACGTCCGTTTCGCGCCTCAAACGGCGCACAGGTGGCTTTCCGAGCATGGAGATATCCATGGTATCAACATGTATCAACCAACGTGGGAAAACCAGCAACATTAATGGACACATGGTAAACATTAACCGCAAAAAAATGATGAGTCTGAGTTAGTGAATGCAAGCCTTCAAAGATGGAGATTCCATCAAGCTGTGTTATAAATATATAGTAATATATATATATTATATATATATCATATTAGTGTTTATTTATTTATTTAACATTCTAAAACCACAGCGTGCTGGTCATGTACGACATGTTGGTGACTGTTCCACCATGGAAAATAGGAGAAGATTCTCAGGGAATCAGGCAGGTCATGTTTCGAAGGATATACCCTCTGTCAAGGGGATATCCCCACAAAATATGGCCTGAAATATGGTACAGTACCTTCATTTTAGGATCCTGAAATTTCCATTGACTCTGGTATTTTAACAGTGTGCTATGGAAAATGAACCATAGAAATACCAAACGGTTTTACCAATGAAAAACATGTGATTTTCCATAGCTTTTTGTATGTTTACTAATGGATATCCCAGGTACCCGGGGATCTGGGATGGCTCTACCATTTTCTGAGGCGAAAACAGCACGTCATCTGAAATTGCCTGCACCGGTGGTCTGCCAGCAAATTCTCCATGGAAAACTGCCATTCTCCATGGAAGCCCCAAGAAAACTTGTAAGATGATGTTCCTACGGAACACGGGATGGATTCTAAGTTTCAGTGCTGCAAATATGGCCATATGAAAAAATGGGTTGCTCCCAACACCCTAGACCCTAGACCGATAGATACAAGGCTGGAACAGTGCAAAAATGGGCAAATAAGATGCAAACATGACCCATTTTCCCCTCTTGTGGCTGTATTTTACCGATAATGATGGATTATCATTCCCTTATCCATATATCCCATAATAAGAAATATTTTCCCAATTATCATTGGGAATGCTCCGACAGGATTGTTTTACCCTGTCTGGTTGGTGGTTTTAACCATCTTGAAAAATATTAGTCAATGGGAAGGATTATCCCATATATGAAATGGAAAATAAAAAATGTTCCAAACCACCAACCAGTGAATCATTTTTTAACCACTAGCAAAATCACTATTAACCACCATTAAACGACTATCAACCATGGAACCACCAACCAGCTGTAATATCTCTTCAGCGTTTCCGGGGTTCCACTTCTCCATCATTCCACTTTCGCCGCCGCAAAGCCTCCCATGAACCTTCCATCCACTGCGCCTCAGGTGCTCCACCATCACCCAGCCGTTGAAGCCTAAACCCTAAACCCCATAGAAAATCATAGAAATATACACATCATTGGAATGAATTGGAATGAATCCCCATGATTTCTATTCATGTTATGTATTTCCAACGGCTTTAAGAACAACATTTCAAGCCCTCGCACACACTTGGTTCGGACAAACCACATCAGCATTAAATTACCGCATGTGTAGTCAATGGCAAATTAACCCAATCTATAGCAGATTTTTTATCTTACATTTTTACCTTCAACAAATGCTACTTCCAATCCAGGTTGTCTCCCCAATCATGAAGCGATTCAAAGCCTCTGAGGCACACACGGGCAGTGACAAACAGTGTCACTGTGGGATGGGATATCGCCCATCGAGCAGCTCGAAGTCGCGGCGACTTAAGCGCATGGATGTGGCCAACTTCACTGGGTTGAAAATCTACAGGACTCCTGATATTCCTGGGTTCAGCATGAACCACAGAAATAATAGTGTTTGCCCGATAAAAATGGGAAAAACACATGAAAAACCTTATCATCGTTTTCCACCCGTTTGAATTGCAGGCAGGTTTGGTGGGTATACACCATTTTCAAACACAGCCACATTGGAGATGTCCAGCAAATTCTCACCTAAACCAACTCTGGGACAGGAGTATTTTTCCTGATTTGCTCTGGACAGGCTGTGTCTTCCATATGGGTGAAAATTGAGCACGTCACCCACAAATTGGCCAAGAAGTATAAAAAACACCCAGATTCCATGACTCGCTGAACTTTGACCCACCGTCATGTCATGATATTCTCAAATTCAACCGGGGTCATGTGATGACTCATCAATTCAAAATATTCAAAGTCAGAGTTCTGGTGCCTTTTCCCATCTTTTCCCCGCACAGCTGTGACGTCCGCCATTTTGTGTGCATCATGACGACCAGCGCTGCAGGTGGCAAATTTCATGTTGATCCATGCCACCTGCAGCTCAAATGAAAAGACCTATGATCAGTGCTTGAGGAAGAGGTTCATTAAATCGTCCTCCTGGCCGAGCCGATCAGGGCATGCACTGGGAGCTTTTTGAAGAATTGCCATCTTCAAACTACGTTGGGTACCCGTCAAACATATTCAAAAAATTGCATATTCCAAGAGAATTTTGCTAGTCTTCCTAATCTTGATGAGCATCTCAGAGGGTGCCTCTGGCTTTCCGCATCTGCCTTGATCATCTTTGATCTGGTTTGGACATGAATTGGTTTATAAGCCTCGTTTACTACTTCGATCTACCATAAAACCATACTTCATCTGGTAACCAAGTTAGCCATCATAAAGCCATGATCAATTCACTTGTTTGTTGCTGAACAATTTCATCTGGTTGGTGGTTTCAACCCCTCTGAAAAATATAAAAATCAATGGGAAGGATGACATCCCATATACTATGGAAAATGAAAGTCATGTTTGAAACTTTGAAACCACCAACCAGATGATGTTTCTTAGAATGTTTGAGGGCCCAACATCCCATAGTTTTCCTATTGAAACTGAGGGCCTCATCCAAGATGTGGCGACAAATGGACTCGACCGACTCATCCACCTGGACCCCCGTGCTTTCTAGCACAAAAAACCAGCAAATATAGAGGTTTATAACAGGAAACATCCGGAAACCCATGGTTTCTAGATATTTCTGGCTGTTTCTACCATCACATCATTTGGGGTTTCCAGATGTTTCATGATGTTTCTACTAGTTTCTACCATCAAATATAGAGCTTTCCTGTCTAGACATGCAATCCCTTCAAGCAATTCAACCAAACCAATGACAAAATGATCTACAATGGGAATCTGACCTACAAGAAAAACGGGTGAAACCCTATTTTGCATATAACAATCTCATGCTCCGCTGTTGCTAAACCTGCCCAAAAATGGTACGCCCCACTTGGACAGAACCAGCATGGAGGGGACCAGGGATTTCTAGGGAAGTGTTTGCTATTCGATGAAACCTTCTGCAGACAATCCTCCATGTATATCGATAAATGCATGATTAAACAAATGTGGAGAATGTCACCCTCCCAGTAATATGGGGGGTAGCCCACCAGAATGATCCGAACTCGCTACAATAATGTACTATACATATTTATATATATATATATACATATATATATACATATATATACATATATATATAAACATTTGTAAACTACAACTACACCCAACAAATGAGGCGAAGCCCGGTGTACTTCAGAGAATCGAAGTAATTAAAGATCATCCCATTGGGGGATTTTTCGACGACCAGGTCGCACTTACCCTGTAAATTAACAGTTCGACCCTGAATCCATAGCCTAGTTTTAATGGTTTCACTAATCTGCCAACCCCTATGAAAATGCCAGGGTATATGTGAATTTACCAGTAACTGTTAGGATTTGGATCATTGGACCAACTGAAAAGCATATGGATGAAGAACTCATTGGTTTATATCATTGGGATCCACCATATGATGGGATATTTGAAGGGTTATAGCACTTGATATATCTGGGTAAATTATCATATTTCACGCACCTGAATTGATTAAGGTCATAAAAGGGGATGATTTCTCTAGATTCCAGGCTTCGGGAGAACAGGGTTCGGTCGTGATCAAATTTACCCAGATTATGCATTAACATTCATTCTATCCCAGAATCTACCCATAATCATCCAGTAATTAGTAATTATGTCCATTATTATCCCATAATATCACCGTTTCAAGATTCATGGATGGGAGATGCCAATATTTTTAATATAGAAATATCCCATAATATCCCATTCATATCATCCCATTCATATCCCATACATTTTGGCCAACGGCCTTGCTAAAAGCAAGACATGCGACCTCCAAATCAAAGGAATCCACCATGACTCGCAACCTCCGGCGATTTCCCAGCGAAAATGGCTTATGATCATCCACTATTCCACAACATATATATATATATACACATGTACATATATGTATATATATATATATATATGTATGTGTATATATATATATATTATAGGTGTATATATATATAATATATATATAGACATACGTACATATAAAAAGGGTAGGAAAATCCCCGAACTAATCACCAACCAACAGCAGTTTAGCAGCCACTGCTCAAGTGAACTTGATGTACGGAAAGCTGCTCTCAGGTTTCCGCTTTCTCAACATCTCATCCGTTTGTTTCTTGGTGCTTAGCACCGACTCCATGCTTGCCGACTGGCGCAAACGATGCAAACCTGGTTCAGGCAAGGAGATCAACAGTCCACTGCAAATGATGACATCTTAGGATACTGAAGTTGTCAACATCCACCACTGCTCACCTTTTCTGTTTCATCACATGTTCATATTGTTCCGCAGTGAATTTCATGTGAAATCGCACTTTCAATATCTTGCAACTGTGTGCCATGTCTTATGGGGAATTAAACGCTGATAAGCAATAGCAGCAACTAGCAATACAGTGGTATGGATGTAGGACTAGTGGCAGTGGGTGATAGAACCAAGTACCGTGCATGCAATAGACACAGTATGGGATCAATGGAAATGGTGTATGCAATGGATATCCATAATCAATAGATACAGTTTGGAAATGGGATGAAATGGGCAGAAAGCAAAATCGCCCAATTTTTTTGGGAGCTTGCTTCAAGTGACGATCAGCATCACCTCTCCCCGTCGAAAGTGTAGAAATGATTGTGATGGGACTTTGGGAATGAGAGCATGCAGAATCGAGAGCAAAAACAAAGACCCATGTTGCTTGCCTCTTGGACGTACCGGATGCTGAAGGTACTCATGAACAAACCAAAGACCATCTTAAATAGGGAAATGAATGGAAATAAAGATAAACTCTTGGGTTTGGGGGTACCATAAGTACCATTGTCTTCAGACAAACCCATGAGTCCTAGAACATCACAGGTTGTATCACTGAGGAAATCGCTGCTTCGTTTTTGCTCCTCTTCTATGCGGGAGACGCATCGCCTTTATCAAGCTCTGCTGATGAAACTCTGTTCCAATGGTGAAACGATTAAACAAGCATGGCAATCCGAAGGCAAAACCAAGCAAAGTATGTGGAACTAGTAATTAATATAAATTATCCAAACATTCAAACATCATTATGTTCTTTTTTTGCAAAGTCGACACGTTAAACACAGAGACACGGAGCTCTCCCGGATTTTCTTCCCCTCAGTTCAGGGCCAAAGTGCTGAAGCACCACTCATTTTCGCCTGGCCCAGTCAGCCCAGTCGCAGGGGGGGACGCTTTTTTGTCCCAGATCAAGGGAGGTCTCAACAGCCAGAATTTATACAGGATGGCGCCACAGTTCGTTGGCAAGTTTTTTTTTCTTCGTCCAATAAGTAGGATTGATGGGCATATACTGTAACTAATTTGTCAAAGTGGATTATAAATCAACTTATAACTGGGGGGCACCATCCTGTATGTATACATATAGAAACCAACAGCCATCAAAGTTGACGACCCCTACTTTGCGTTTGAGATATCTAAAATATTCTAAAAGCCGGGCCTGTTGGAGAATGACAATGTGAATGATAATTTATAGTACATGGTTGCTTTTTTAGACACTTTTAAAGGGCAGATCCCCTGTAATCTTAGGGCAGAAATATGGTCCACTCCATTCAAATCGCCAGGATCCGTGCGGCCTTGTGCTGCGTCTCAGAAAGTCTGTGGAGACTCAGCGTCGCAAAGCGGGTCACCTCAAACCCGGGTGCTGGAAGTCATGACTTTCAGGCGACATGTACTGGTTGGTGGTTGAGCCACCCCTCTGAAAAATATGAGTTCGTCAGTTGGGATTATTATTCCCAATATATGGAAAAATAAAACATGTTCCAAACCAAACCAGAAAAGCCATGGTTGCTCTGTTTGAAACTGATCCGCATTCATGGTGGCTTTGAAACATATCTATGGTATCAATGACACAGTTCACACACCATGGCATATTGATGATAACGGGATATTGATGATAACACAATCACGCCATGGCTAATCCATGTGTCATTGGGAATTTCTGGGAAATGCTTCATACATGAAGCAATTCATATCAATTGAGTAGGTCTTATACATATATATATGAGGAGTAAAACGAATTGGTTTGATTTAAATAACACACATCTAATTGGCAATTGAGCAAACACAAGAATACTTAGAATATCAGTGCGGCTTTCTCCCTGTTGACAATTCAAGAACCACTGCAAATGCTCTTATGAATTCATCATTTCCGGATTGAGGGGCGCAGAACGACTTCGGAATCGATCTAGGCTGCTGCCACGTGACATTTGCCCATCCATTTCCATTGCTCAGAAGCACTGGCCTAGGTAAATCCACGGTCACTGATGTCACTGATACCTAGGCCCAGAAGATACCACGAATCATTGGATGGTTGCTTCAATCCGCCTTGAAAACGTAAAACATCGCTACATCGATATCATGCCAGGAATGGGAAATCATGGGAACCAGCGGATCTAGTGACTTTCTGCCCTCACTTTCTGAATTCCTGAACCAACGTATGCAAGATTCAGATCAAGACAGTGCTGCTGTTGGGTACTCTCTGGACACTGAAGTCAATGAACTAAGCTAAATTTCAAAGATTTACATTGTACATTCTACATCATTATACCCGAACAAGTTTTTGCAACCCGAATGATTTGCTTTTCTTGTTTTGGATTTTCTTGGGATTAAGCAGATCAACTCCCAAACCCCTTTGAAACTCGCGTCAATCAATGTGGATCAAAGAAGTGGATATGTAATATAATATCTCCAATCTGATTGGCCAGCGCATGTACGGCATTAACAAAGGTACCATTAAAAAAGAAAACACCCCCAAATTGGTTACCCCAACAGTTGCCCCAACAAAAATCATCATCTGCTCCGAAAATGACACACCCCCAATGGATTTCCAGACTGGAGCCCCAAGGCCCTTGAGCCCCTCGCTGCGATCCCAGGTCGGCTTTCGCCATGGGCGAAGCAAGAAACCAAAGAAACGAGGGCGTCGTTGCAGCTGAGATTGGAACTCCATCTTTGCAACAAGTCAAACATGAAACCATAAGGATTGCGAGTATTTCATAATATATCCCAGAAATGAAATCATATCTTTCGGACCTGACAATAAAGGCTCAACATGGCTAACTTCAACATAAATCAACTCAAAGTTAGTATCTCCAAACAGCGAAGTGCCCCAACTGACCACGTTGTTTTTTGCTGTTTGAAATGACCACGCGTCATCTCCCCACTGAGCCAAACATATGCAGATGTGGTGCCGTTGGTGCCCGGAACCGGGCGCGACCAACTCGGGTCAGGAAACCGATTTGGCCCGATTTACTGTTGATGGAGTTTGTTCTTTTGGGAGTTCATCAACTTGAGCTATTTGCCATCGGGTTTGTTGTTCTGAGGTTCCTGTAACAATTGAGATAGTTTCTATAGCTTGTCCAAGAAGGATTGAAAAGAGGTATCCAAAAACTGAAGCATCAACTGAAATTTGGGTCCCCAAATAGAATCTGCAGATTCGATTCTTGGGTCCCCCAGTCAGTGAAGAATGATCTCCACTTTCCCACCTTAACTGGTAACTCGTAGCCACTCTCCGGTCCACCCGTAGCGGCCGCATCTTCCGCATCCGCTCAGGCGCGTTGGGTCCATCCGGGGGGAGGAGACAAAAGCGCCTCCTCAGTTCTGGAATTCCACCACCAACTGGCACCTGGAGGACACTGAGTTCTGGAGCTGGAGATCACTGGCTTGGCTTAGTTCGAACCATTTTAAGCAGAAATCATGGTTCTTATAATATACATAATAAAAATGTATGTATGTATATATATATATGATCAAATATATGTGTTTCTTGGAAACGTTCCCATCATCCATCATCCAATTCTGAGCAATGATCATCATAAAATGGGAGAGACTCTGCCCACCTGGGAAATATCATATATACATATATATATATATATATTATAATTACATATATACATATATATATATATATATATATGTATATATATATGTATATATATATAACAATGCGAGAACATCAAATAATGGGTGAGTGTCAAATGTCTTGATTGCAGCACAGCATGGTGAGGCTGTGAAATGCCGGGTTCACGAAGCCCAGCAGTGGCTGAAACATGACATCTCCCAAAAGCAGTCCTGTTTCTGGATGGACATACTCTTCCCACTCCTGATTCATCACGCGCTGCCAGCAACGAACAGCACAAACATCGCACATCTGGGAATCTGGGAAGTCATTGAAAAGGATCAGGAAATATTCTTGAAGTCAAGCAAGGCGTGTGTTCTCTCTCAACACAATGAACATTGAGACATCCCTCTATTTTGTTCAGGCACAGCAAACATATTGAATAAACATAATAACACAATAAAACATTGATAATACCTTGCAAAATCATCCGAAATCTGTGTCCCTGGGTCTTGCATCTTATTCCATACCCATCTAGGATCCCAAAGCGTTGCAATTGGGTATACCATTTTGGAACCAGAAAGGCAGGCATTGGTAGTACTGAACCATCCAATTTGGGCATTCATTCCGATTGAAACGAGGATCCATTCATAGTTGCTTGAGAGTGCCTGTGGTGCTGTTTTTTTCACCCATCTTCCACAGTCAAATGTCATTGGTGCAAGAAATCACTCTTGTGGATTTCAAGAAAATCCCCAACAATCACAAAATGGATACTTTATACTGGAAAATGGGATCACAACAATATAAAATTATCCTGCGGCAGTCCTGAGCAGCTGAATCCTCTTCCTGAACCTGTGGCATGGTCTGTGACGGCTGCTGTGGCTGCCACTATTGGTGAATGTCCCGGTAAGCGTGGCGATGGAAACTCGCCATTGGGGGTTCCATAAATGGTGATACCCAAAAATGGATGGTTTATAATGGACAATCCTATTAAAATGGATGATTCAGGGGTACCCCCATTTTAGGAAATTTCCATTTATGTAGATAATTTTCCCGCTGGTAATCCTACAGGGCTGGATGCTATACATGGAGGTTACAATGGGAAAATCCGATGTACATGGGGGAGTTTCCAGCTAGCAATGTTTGATGAAAATTGGAGGGTACCTCCGGAAATGTATTCAGGATGAGGATTTGCCATTGTTGAATTTTCCACTTTGAAGTTGGGATGCCCACATGGTACATGTTTCTGCTACAGTATCCAATAACCTACCCGTAGAAACAACCATCCTGGCTTAGATCGAATAGACACTTGGAAGGTCCCAAAGGCTCGCAAACAACATGAAGATTGAAATATGAGTTGAATTCCACCTACTCCAGGAGATATGAGGGTCTTATGTGTGTACAACATATGTAAAGAAGTTTGAAGATACATACCTGGTTGGTGGTTGAGCCACCCCTCTGAAAAATATGAAAGTCAGTTGGGAGTATTATTCTCAAATATTCTCAATATATGGACAAATAAAACATGTTCCAAACCACCAACCAGTAGAGGTGATTTGCCGATATTTACCTATTAAAAGTGGTGATTTTCCATATGATAATGACTAACTAACAGGTATAATCGTGGCTTAATAGTGTTTTTTTTGTGGTCAAATGAGATCACCTATCAACGTATGTATTTGTTCTGCATCCCAGGATCGATCGAATCTGGGCTGATAACGGGCTGACGGCAATGCTCAAACTTGACCCTGGTGCTTGTAATCCAACCAAATATTGAAGCTCATTAATGGCTATGTAGTTCACTTAGTTAAACGTGGAAACTGCCCAACAAATGCGGAGAAAAACAATTTAACATGCTATTAAGTAGTGGTGAGAGACTTTTCTATCTTTCTTGGGGTTGCTACTGCTACTGTCTATAATAAACAGAATCTAATCAATTAACATAAAACAAGGCTTCGTCAACCAGCCTTAGTTCATCAATCAGGATAAATTGCAATTATTTGCCAGCCTGAAATTGTGTCGTGACTTCGCAGTGAGGTCGTGAAATAAACCACCCAGGTCGTCGGTCATAATCCAATCAAATTTGATTGTGGCGGCTCATGTTGACATGTGTTAGCAACTTAATTAGTCATTCAAGTCATTCAATGGGTGCAATCCAAATGATTCAAAAAACATGTCCAGCCAATAACTTATTAACCTATATTAACTTAACCGTTGATCAACGGTTGTAACAAATTGCTTATAAGATCTTATAATCCAATCTTCACGTGGTAAAATCCAAGCACCATCCCGCGTCATCCGCAGTCAGCCGCGCCTCTGGAGGTGGGTCTGGGACATACCAGCCACTCTCCTCGGAATTCTCCAGCGATTTTTTTCGGGCAGAAGTTCTGCCCGAAACATTTTTTAAGAAACCATTGGATATAAGGTGGAGAAACATTATGATAGAAACCCCTATTTTTTTACATATCCCATGACGGATCCATGGTGCTGCTATATGGTGTGCCATGGATCCCATCAATATACCCCCTTTGTGTTAGCATATATACCAGCAGTCATCTTGATGGAAACAAGCCATGTAGATAGGCCACATATCGGATGGATTAAAAGCAAGCGGTACTGAACACAAGTCAAACGTGATAGTTTCCCTTTTAAATAGGTGATTTTCAGGGTCTATGTTAATTTACTGGAGGGCAAATCTATTCAGTCACCAATACTTATGATATCTGATGATATCGGATGATGGCAAGAGGAGGACAGCGCAAAAAAATAGGATGCTTCATACTGAAGCAACATACTGGGGTGATTCCTGAAACACAAGCTATTCCTTGGGTGAGTTACCATTCATGGATCATTGGAAGGTAGATCAAGGCATATTACCATCAAAGAGTCTGTGCCTTTTTGGGTCACTGCATGTCACTGCCACATGTTGACCCTGTCACAACAACAACGTTGCATGATCGTAACCTGAACTTTCTCATCCGATTCATCCTAACATGGGGACGCCATGGCATAACATGACCTGCCAGCGCATGTTCATATGTTCCCAGTCAGTGGAATGCACGACTGTAAGTGTCAAAATCTGTTGTGGACCTTGAAAGGAATGGCTCAGAACTATTTGGGCCATATTTGTCCCAAATATGGTTTGGTTTGTTCGCTGCTCGCTCGGAACCATTGACCCAAAATAAATTCGGTTTGTAGACTGCAGTCTATAGTCATTGCATCAATGATAAACACATGTGTGGCTGCATTGGTAGCCTGTGCCTGTCCTTCACCCCTCCTCAAGTGCTATGATTCCGTCGCAGCACTGGTTGGCTAAGGCGTTGACAGCCAATGGATGCACTGCTGCAGGATTGGCCTGTTCAAGCGACCAGCTAGGTTCCGTGCATCCCACCTAGTAGGGGTTAAGATGCTTAGATACCCACCTTGAAATGGGGTTACCCCCGGACCATTTTCGTATTGAAACCCTATGGAGTTTGGGGATCCCCCATTTAAAAAGAAACCCCCACGATTAGTACATGCATGAAACGCCTCATCTAATCGTCATTAACAGTGCAATCAATCGCTTGATCCACTTGCTTAGGATTTGCAGGTATGAATTGGCCTGCATTCCATCATTCCCTCCATGCCATCTGTTCCCTGGATTTGCATCATCCTTGCGCACAAACATGTGTCTAAGCCTATGCATCCACAAACTTAAACATGTTCTCGGCTTGTTTGCTCTGTATATCTTGCGTTCAGGCCTTCAGCAACAGCCTTTCAGACTCTGTCAGGCGCTATGTCTGCAACAGGAACATCACATGATTCAGGAAGTACATCCCACCGAAGAATTGAGGCATCAGGATGAAATTGCCATGATCACAAGCTGTGCCATGACAAGCCATTGAGATACTCTGCATTTGGATCCTCCCTGTCAAAAGATTGGGCATATGTAGGTCAATCAGTCAACTATACATGTGGCCGTGGTCAAAACGGGGATCCCTAGTAGGGAGTCCCACTAGTTTTGGGGTGGAGAATGACTGTCCATCTGCACGCCGAAATCCAATCTGAAGATATGGCTATGTCTGAAAATGGCCTAGAGCCCAAACAACATCAAATAACATCAAATTCAAATAACAATTTTTATAGGGAAAAAGGTTGATAAACCGCTGGAATTTGGGGGTATGCCGACGACAAGCCCGCTTTGCACATCACCTCCATTTGGTTCAATCACTTCACTGTGCATCCTAATGGTCTGACAACCTTTGTGATCGCAAGTCTCCTATTCATCGGGTTTATGTATCCCAGGACTCTCTGATAGACAGGGTGATCAGCCATTTCCAACCATCTTTGCTGGATAAACATTACCATTTTCTGTGTTTAATCCGGATTCTGATCATTTATGGTGTGCATCACTGTTTTGACGATCCAACACAATTTGTGCCGCTTACATACCCTATTCCAATGGTCACGACCCAACCATCATGCCCAATTATGAGTGGGTAAATATACAGTATGTGTTTTTCTTTATTATACTACATCCCAATTGTTTTTAAACGTGTACCCTCTCAACATCCGTTGTTCCACTTGAAACAAATAGTTTCGACGGTGTATTCTTGCATTCAAATCCAACAATCCACCCCAAGTTCAAAAAAAACATCTTTGAAACTTATCCTCTGGTAAATTAACATAGATCCTGAACACACCCAATGTTTAGTGGAAAGTAGTCTTTCAACCCCTGTCTGCCAGGGTCTATGCTTATTTACTGGAGGGTAAGAAACCAACTATAGCCAACTGTCATCAACTAATCTGGTTGGTGGTTTTAACCATCTTGAAAGATATGAAAGTCAGTTGGGAAGGATGACATCCCATATATTATGGACAATAAAAAATGTTTGAAACCACGAACCAGCAATGCACCAGTTTTCATCATTTTCCATTTCTTTAAAGCCAACGAATCTCGGAAGAGGAACCTCGGGATGGACGATTTTCACCTGGCCCATACCTGGCACCTCGGAAATTCAGGGAAAATCATCCATCAATGGAGCTTCATTGTTGAAACCAAAGTTTTTTTTGAATCTGGTTACACCAATGGTTTCAAAAACTATTACCAATACCAATCAAAAATCACTGGAGTCATGGTTTGAAAAAACAATCTGGGTTATAAGTTATTATCAACCATTATTGTTGTATTTTTTGAAAAATCATTGTTGTAACCATCTGGGTAAATTGTAACAACCCACTAATCTGAAATAAGGCTTCTCTGGGATAATTCCCCTTACTAACCATGATTCCAGTAACGTCGCAGTGAGGTCGTTATAATAATTTACCCAGAACCATGTTTCATCATGATTTATGACACGAGTGTATTTATGAAAAATCATGAACATATATCAAAATCAAATGACCGTTACCAATGCTTTTGATTGATGGGCATGATAATAATGACTGCACACATGGTACCTATTTGTGGCTTATCATACTTTATCCGTTTATGGAAATGTTGATGATGAATGAACATGTACAAATACAATGATTTACCACCATGTTCGCAATGTTTTTTGCCATAACTTTCGGTATTCCTCATGGACTGCACACTTTCATGCACAAACTGTGTGGGTATAAAGAACTACTACATTGACATTTATATCATATATCTATAAACAAGCATACATAGGTGATAGCTGAAAAAACAGCGTATGATAGGTTTCATTTTTCTACTCAAGATCACAGGTGAGAAGCTCAAATGATTTGAAGATGAACATGTACACAATGAGGACATATGATGTATCTGTATATATATATATATTTAAATATATATATATTGTCGTTCATATAACTTTTTGCAACTAAGACAATATACTAATATACACAACTATATTACCACCGATCAAAATGAACCTAATTATCTTGACAAACAGTATAAACAAACACCATCAACAATACATGCTACATATATACATACATATGTATATATATATACATATTTATATATGTGTGTATTATATGTGCATGCTGAGTGCTGACAACAATTCAGGTGATGGAACCCCGAGTTCGAGGGGTAGACTGCAGACCCCAGACATGTGATACGATGGACGCAATGGCTCCCCTCATGTGGATGATTCAACCCCACAAATACAGTATGAACCAAGAAGGCATCTGCACGGATTCCATATCTAACGAACAATTTGAAGCAGCATGTTGGTCGAAGCTTCTGAATTCCAGTTGCGGGGGGTCACTTTGTTTTTAACTTTCCGTTTGTTTGCGGCAAGTGAGTGTAGTTAATATCCACATTGTTAATATTCACATATTTTTAATTAGCTGAGTTCCCACGCGTTTCAGCATAGTCGGAACAACTCTCTCAATTCACACCACAATAGTCTCCAGTCAGTTCATATCCCAATTCATATCCTGGGGCTAAACCCTAAAAAATGGAGGGATTCCCAATGAATCTCCATGAAATCTTGATGATCCAATGCGCCAAGCCGCGACCGGAGCTTTTAAGAGTTCCAATGCATCCGCACGCACTTTCTTCGCCACGAAGCACCTCAGGGGCTGACATGGAACACCTCACTGGAAATGGCTCAAATATCTACAGCATGGGAATGATAGGGATGAAATGGGATGAATCTCAACGACAAAAACAGTTTGGTAAAAACTCATCTACCTCAACTTTGACTCTTAACATCGAAACAGGTTTTCGTGATTTCTCAAGTCGGAGGCCGACTGAAATTAAGTTCACAACTAACATCTCCATAGATCTCCTGGGTCCCAAGTGCCACCTTCGACCCAAGGCGCGTCATGGTTCGTTTGTGGGTCTCCGAGACATAGATGGCGGGCATTCCGAGCCTACCCTGTGCCGTGGGATCCGTGGGGATCCTCGGGATCAGATCCCGGCATCTTTTGGGGGTTTAGTTATTGTTAGGCCATAGAAATAAATAGCTATTGAATCTCTATGGCCATTTTCAATAGCTATGTTAGATAACTATTATTTCCATGGAAAATGCTATTATTTATTATTTCCGCCCCTTGGTTTTTTATTTATCTCGCTAGGTTTCATATTATTATTTCCCTTAGATAACCACATCACCCTCTGGTAATCTAACATAGCTATTGAACATGGCCCAGTCGAAATAGTGGATTTACCCATTGAAAATTGTGATTTTCCATAGTTATGTTAGTTTACAAGAGGGTAACCACATGAATATGATGAGTCATTCATATTTGGGGGATGGTTTATGATTGGAATTGCCACATTATAATGAGGAGTGGTAATATGTATTAAAATGT
>Ga0126342_10000122_pt1:47500-55298 | contig 55298 bp, 46 predicted proteins | sample Cyp1metagenome_FD_92528 | JGI IMG/M metagenome (GOLD analysis project Ga0126342, IMG submission 92528) | Coral microbial communities from Lord Howe Island, Old Settlement Bay, Australia - Cyphastrea 1 metagenome | ecosystem: Host-associated > Invertebrates > Cnidaria > Coral ...
GACTTTGGACCCATAATTTATAGAAGAATTCATGGCCCCTGGACTTGGTCCCCCTATCCAAGGACATGGGAGGTTCCATGAATTATGGGGGTACCCCAAGCTCGCTGGATGGTTTTTCTTCGGGAATTTCCCAATCTAAAATGGACAATCCCCTAAATCATCCATGTGTCATAGCATATGTTTATAGCATTTTCCCCAAAAAAAACATCCAGCGAGCTTGGGGTACCCCCGTGACTATGGAATCCTCCACATGAACCGTCCAGGTCCTGAAAGAGCTGGATGCATTCTGCTTCTCTACCGCGCACGTGGTACCTCAGAGTCGTAAAATCTGACCCTCTACGAGATTCGAATGTTTTGAAACTTAGGACATGACATGCACTGAGTTTACTGGTTGGTGGTGCAAGAACCATCTTGAAAAATATGAGTTCGTCAATCGGAAGGATTTTCCCATATATAGTGGAAAATAAATGTTTGAAACCACCAACCAGTTTACCAATGTCCTAATTTAGATTTCATGAAACATCACCAATTACAACGTGTGATTTTTCGAATGCAAATTCCATCACAAATTCCCATGAAACACTGTTCAAGGTTTCCGGGCTCCTTCAGGAAGTGCAACAATTCTGGGGCCCGTCCAGCACCTGACCAGAGAGTCGCAGCTAGCAAAACCCTGGTTTTACGCATGATAGCGGCGTTCTTTCACGCTTTACGAAGTGGATTTGTACCATTTTATAGCTAGGATTAGCTAAGTTAAATCATGATAAACCATCTATAAATGCTAGAAAATCATCATCTTTATCATCTATTTTCATGGGACATTGGCCAGATATCCATATCAAACTCTTAAATCACCAGAGGGTACTTGGATCACTAGGCTTTTCGTTGTTGAACTATAGTGACAAGCACCGACCCAAATGCACTATTCATCTTCAGTATAAACTCTTGGGGGAATGTGAGCCAAGGATTATAATGAGAAACAACCCCTTGGTTTGTTCTACTATGGAAGTGAAATTTAAAAATACCATGACAGATTGTGACGCATATCCACCTATGACATCCTTTTGGCTTTCACCAGGACGCATCAGGGCCATATCGGCAGGGGTCAAAACCCTGGTTCAGTATTCCTGAACCGCAAAATGAATAATTATAACAGTTTACATCAATTTACTATACCTTCAGATTTTCCTGGAATCAATTTCTCGCTTCAGTGTGTTTTCACATGGTTTCGACCTGCAGCCCCACGCAGCAGTTTTCAGCCACAGCTATCTACAGATCTACAGATTCTTCGCGCCAGGTGCACTTTGCGCATCTGCCGCGTTGCGGAAAGCGATCGAGTCATGCACCGCCGTCACAAGTTGTCCATGACGTAGCTCCGGCCGTAGCGGGTGCCGTATTCTTCACCTCAGCGACAGGTGGTGGCGAGATGGGGACCTTCCCCAGTGGTGAGGGTATATATTAGCACTCAATGAGAGTATTATAATTTGTTCAATCATGGAGTTCTAAGAAGGATATCACAAATTAGGCTATAGGTAGATCATATCTTGGAATTATCGACAAATTCCGCTTTCAAATCCTATGTTGACAGGAATGCAGCTTCTATCTGGATTTTTTTCTACATGTTTTTGTGGAACCCCATTTGTTTGGATATACTTCGGGGATCTTCAGGGTGCCATGTGGGTTTGTCTGAAAACAGTTTGCCCCTAAATTCCAATTGAATATCATCATGATTCCTATTGTTTGATGGCCATTTGCAGGGTCGATCCCTCATCTAAACCCATTATATTTCCCTAACAACCACTCAAACTCATATCAAATTGATAATGTTGATGATGTACCTCATTAAATCCCATACTAATCACATTACATCCCCATTTCAAGTCGATTTGTTGCTTAAACACACCATAAATCAGGGTCTCATCCGTGTCTCCGCCGTCGAGCCACGTCCAGCGCTCCGGCGCCGGAAGCGCAGACACAAGACCTGGGCCACGCATGGCAATGGCACCAACCCCAATTGCGTCGGTTCGGCAGGTTTCAACAACCCACACATGTATAAGCATATATATATATATATAATATAGAGTTGATATGTTTCCAAAAAATAATACATATATGTATCATAATATCAACTATATATAGGATATTCACGTTTGTTATATGATAGCCAAGTGGAATCATCATGACAGAGGAAAAAACGCTTTGAAACCAGCAACCGGCCATAAGATTTGCGGGTGAAAACTAGCTGGACAATTTGCCGATCAAAAACAGAACATGTTAGATCAAAATCTGTGACTTTCGATCAATCTGTATCAATCTATACAAATCTGTGCTGTTCAACGAGTCAATCACTTGACCCGAAAAAGGATCACATCCAGACGACGCGGTGACTGAGGCCCCTGCTCCACCCAGACAGAGGGCAGCCGCAGCGAGAGCCGCCTTGAAGATGAAGTTGCCACTGGTTGTTTGCTCCTCCTGCGCAGGGGACAGACTTGCCGATGAATCTTGGAGGTTCCAAGGGTTTCTTCTTTTCAACTGAAGGATATGTCCATGGAAAAAAAAACAAAAAACATCCCAACTTGGGGATGGGTCAAAACCTACTATGACATTAATTATCATTCACTATCATGATTTTATTATGACTGGGGGGAATATTCCCAACATTAAACAACATTAAACAACCATTTTTTTCATCATAATTCCCAGCGATTTTTTGAAGGTATCGTTGGCTACCAGGCTTCTGACCCATAACCAGAAGGAAAAAAAACCTCCAGAATCAGCCTACAAGGCTCAGTCGGCCGTCCTCCAGACCCAACTGGGAGCCTGGCAGCCAGGGCAGATCTGTTGAGGAAAACATCCTACAAAGTGTAAACCTAATGTATGGGGAAAATATCATCGATTTCATATATTGATATATATTGAAGATCTGTCTAATGGGGGAAATATATATATACAGTATATATATATATACACACATCCCAACATATCCCAAATAAAATCCCTTGCCTGTTTGAAAAGTGTAAGCCTCCCCTCATCTCCCCTCACTTGGAACCTGGGTTCTAATCCAGCTATACATGGGTAATAATAAGATATTTTCCCCATTAGAGATATTTTCCAGGAGTCATTAGCAAGGGTTTCTTTCAGTGGCATGTGCCACCAAGCGGAAAATGTGGTTGCAATGCAATGGTTTGGGCTCCTTTGGACAAGGTTTCCCATCATTTCCCATCTATTTTTCATTGCCAGTTAGAAAAAAAACGTTGCTGGGGTCCAATACAAGGGGGCTTTGATTGAAAGGAGGTATTGGATTACTTGGACATCCCAAGTCACCAGACATTGCTGGTTGGTGGTTTCAACCCCTCTGAAAAATATGAAAGTCAGTTGGGGAGAAAATTCCCCATGTATGGAAAAATAAAACATTTTCCAAACCACCAACCAGTAGATAAACATCGAACTGTTTTTCCTTTTTCCAGGACGTTGTAGGACAATACCAGTGGACTTCCATACCCAACAGTCCAATCCAATGATTCAGTTTACTCCTGGGTTGGTAGGGAGCTGTCACCACAGTGCTAGCTAAAATAAACGTGTGATTGATTGATTGACTTCAAAGGAATGCTACGAGGTTGTGACCCCCCAGTTATAAGTTGGTCTATAAATCCCATAAATGTGTGATTGGTCTATTACTATTATTCCAAGCATCTATATCTATGTATAATCCCAGTTATAAATTGATTGCTATATATTTGTTTGGGAGGATAAATCCCATAATCTACTGTGTGATTGATTAATTGCTATATATTTTTTTGGGGGGTTGAAGTGCTGATCTTCGGGACATTCCAAGCATCTCTTGTTGCCCCCACTGACCGCGGCCGCTAAGCGCCAGCCTGAGGCTTCCGGCGTTGATCGCCTCAAAGTGGCCAAGGGAAAACCAGCACGTTGCCGGCGGCGGAAGCCGTGCCTTTTTCATTACGATTCAGTTCACTTCAGATCCGTAAAGATAGTATGGGATAGTATGGGATAGATAATGGGGGTAACTATAGATTACTATAGATTACTATGGGATCAACTATAGTTTTTGAATGCTGATCTAAGTCTAGTTTCTGGTTCCAACAGTTGATGTTCATTTGGTAACTATTCGAATCTACTATCTGGGGATGTGAACAGAGGATTCCCATTTTATAGCACCCACTGTGGACGACCAAAGGGTTAAACCTTAAAGTTCCTTAGATCCTTAGTTTTTTTTTATTAGGCTTCAGAATAAAGTATGCTGCTTCAACGCCCAAAATTACCTGACTTGTTTCTTTGGTTCAGCACCATCCATTCCGAATAACATGTTGGTTAAATCACCGTCTATTGTGAAGATCTATACCCAAATTTAACAAACTTTCCACGGTAACAAAACCATTTGTTGGGTGGATGAAGATTTGTAGTAGGTCCATGTTCAACATCAAGCCAAAAGATTCAAACATATTAGTTTCTACTTCTTCCTGTCGTGTCGACCAAAGATATGAGATCTTCCCAGCTCCATCGATGCAGTATAACAACTAGCGGTTTTTAATGGGAACCATCGGAAACTCCACTGTCCCATCTCATTATACTACTTGGTTGAAATCGGTTTCCCTATTATGGGTTATCAAAATCCCCAGTAAATTTACTAGTAGAAGTTCACTATATGGCAGTGTGTCAAAACCTTGTACCCCTGGTGAACATCAAAATAGCTGGTAAATAGATGTTCATTCCCCTAAAAATGGTATTAATAGGTATTGATCCATACCCATATAGGTCCCTATAGTACCCAATCGAACTCAAGCTATTTATCATGGCTGAACTGCGCCAAGCTGTGCGCCAAGCAACGGTGCCAACGGTGCCGCGGTGCGCGAGGCCTCGGCCAGAGGGATTGGCTTTGAGATCGGTACCTCATCAAGTTTCCTTCATCTTACTCAAGATGCAACTGCACACCTACACATGGTATATCATGGTATATATCATGGTATATATCCAATATATCCACATATCATGTTATCCCAATATTCCCAATATCAGAGTTCTAGAGGATATTAGATCAAAACACCAAGCATGTCGGAGCAGCTCCGGGAACATCAGACAACTTTAGTCCCACTTTAGTCCTCAACTCATCGAGCATGATTGGCACCTGAAAGGTCCAGTGATATTGAATTGTCATTTGGATAGACCACTGCTTGGTGGTTGAGCCACCCCTCTGAAAAATGATGGAGTTCGTCAATGGGGTTGGGATGACATCCCATATATGAAATGGAAAATAAAAGTCATGTTTGAAACCACCAACCAGACCATGGTAGACTCAACAACTCCACAACACAAACAAGATACGAGCCCTACCGCTCCAACCTCATTGCCAGTTGGCTTCTTTTGTGCCTCTCGTCAACATCTTCAACAACTCAGCATTGTCATCTTTCACAATTTAGATGGATCTATCCAGATAGAACGACGACAGCCTACAGAAGAATGTCTAAAAATTACTTGTTTACCAGGCTGAAATCAGCTTATCTAAGGCTTAACCAATCTGGCAATCCAAGTCCAGACCCCGATTTTGCGACCGTGCTTGCCAGTTGACTCCTTGATATCCATACTCATCTTCTTCCTTGCCTGTGCAGGATCAAGTGTGTGGTCACACACAGACACAGCTCTCTCTCCCCCGCTGACAAGATGCGGGTGTCATTGAAAACAAGGTGCCCCGAAATGTGTTGGTTGATCATTCTCTTGCCAAGAAAAATTGCCACAACCGGATTGGGTATCAATCCATGGCCCTCCTGGCAGTCTCAACGTGCTCAACCTGCCTGCATCCTGGATCATGCCCATACCAATCATGGCCCTGTATGGTGCCAATAAAGCTGGGTGCATTGTATTTTGGTTGAACGAATCCCGATAGTTTTATAGCATACTAAAATGACCCTTCAAAAACCCAACCCCAAAAGAAATGATCAGAACAGTTGGAAACCTGGAAATGATTGAGCAATGTCACTGAATCATGGTAAAGTAATAACCTGGAAGTGACTGAATGAATGATCAGAACAGTTGAATAATCTTTTCAAAAAATGATCACAAAAACAGTCCCATCCATTTGAGGGTTCTTGTCGATGCCTTCTTCCTCATCGATGCCACCAATGTTTTCCACTTGCTGTCCAACAGGACCAGGACAAAGCTTCCAACCACTGTCCTGGGTATCCTGCGGGCCAAACGGAGACGTTTCAGGCATTTTTCGGTGGACTTCATCAATGTTCTTTCTTCAGTTCAGGGACTCAGGTACCCAAAGTTGATGTACATGGCATCATCTAAGTAGGAGGGAGATGAATTGGACTCTGGATAGAGTAGTGGTGTGGTTTAAAAGAAGGCCTATGACATATGGAAGGGAATATCACTCTATGGTTTAGCCTCTGGTGTTGGCGCTCCTTAGAAATGTGCCATGTCTGCCATGGGCGATCTACCCAAATACCGGAAATCCCATGAGAGAATGGTGGTGGGGAGACTCCGCATCTTGTGGGTTGTAGGCAGCTGAGAACAACTGGAACACCCAAATAGATAAAGATATTATATATAAATTTAGGTGTTCCATACCATAAATTAGAACATTAATTTGGAAATAGATATTTTTTTTAGATAAACATCGAAATGTTTTCCTTTTTTCCAGGATGTTGTAGGACAATCCCAGTGGACTTCCATGCCCGACAGTCCAATCCAATGATTCAGTTTACCCCTGGGTTGGTAGGGAGCTGTCACCACAGTGCTAGCTAGAATAAACGTGTGATTGATTGATTGACTTCAAAGGAATGCTACGAGGTTGTGCCACCCCCAGTTATAAGTTGGTCTATTTTTATCCCATAATCTACTGTATATTCTTCCTGCAACTGACAAAATCAACCATACCCTCCATCTGCTTCAACACGGTTCAACCAATACCCTCTGGTAAACTAACATAACTATGGAAAATCACAATTTTCAATGGGTAAATCCACTATAAATGGCCATTTTCAATAGCTATGTTAGTTTACCAGAGGGTAACTATCATGTGGTTGGGAAGCTCAATTCGTAGCTAGGGCCCAGGGCTTCCTCCGTTCACCGGATAGATTGACACACGGCTCTCCTCATCAGTGCTCCATTGAATAGCTTCTGCCGAGGGCCGGGCAGGGCAGTGATGCCGAAGCTGTGAGTGTCAACAGCAGGTTTTACATCTTTGGGGTTTGACACTTCATGATTCAGTATAGAATAATGTAGCAACGCCCCAAAAAGAAAAAATAAATTGAAAGTCGACAAGTCTGACATAGTCTGACACTCAAAAATATTCAGACTTACTAATGATTAATCCATATTAATCCCATCACCTTAATATAAAAAAAAAACATTGGATGGTCCCCAAAAACATGTGGATTCCCCATGGGATGACGACGGACGACGGCCTCGGGGGACCAATCCATGTGGGCTGGCCTTTCCTGGGCGCAAAAAATATGCTGCGAGGATCAGATTATGTACTTAGTTTGTATAAGTAGTTTGTATAAGTAGCTTATTTAAGTGCGTATATAAAATATTGTAAATATATTTATATATAATATTGTATATATATAATAATGATAATAATAAAAAAAATAATAAAAAATAATAATAATATTTTTATCTTTAATATGATATGTATATAATATATACTTAGATTTTATATAGAATATATATATATATACATAGATATACATATAGATATTATATATTTATATTATGCTATATTATATTGTATTGTATTATATTAAATATATGATATATCATATATATCATATATTAA
>Ga0126342_10000123_pt1:0-52500 | contig 55269 bp, 46 predicted proteins | sample Cyp1metagenome_FD_92528 | JGI IMG/M metagenome (GOLD analysis project Ga0126342, IMG submission 92528) | Coral microbial communities from Lord Howe Island, Old Settlement Bay, Australia - Cyphastrea 1 metagenome | ecosystem: Host-associated > Invertebrates > Cnidaria > Coral ...
ATGTATATATTTATATATGTATATATGTATATATGTATATATGTATATATGTATATATGTATGTATATATATATGTATATGCATATATATATGTATATATGTATATATGTATATATGTATGTATATATATATATATATATGTATATATGTATATATATATGTATATATGTATATATATATGTATATATGTATATATGTATATGTATATGTAGATATATATGTATATATGTATATACGTTTATATGTATGTGTATAAACATATATATATATATATATATATGAATTACCATAGATGTGTGTTTTTCATTGTGTTAGAGTCATGTCCTTCAGCTAGATGTGCTGCTGACAGGCTTCATGATTTCCAATTGCCATCATGATAGGCCTATTTAACCGGTTGGGACAAGCACATGGTCATGTATTCCGATATTGTTGAGATCAACTTAGTTTATATGTTACTGTATATGAACTATATCCAAGCTGCTTTATGATTTCTTAGATGTGTTTCGATTTCTTTGTATATGCGTCATATTCTCACCACTTGTAACACTTGTAGTTCTCTCGATGGCCTGTTGCCTGCAACACGGCAAAAAAACGGTGCGGCAGCACTTTGTCAGAGTCGGACTGATGGTGAACTCAAGCCATCAACGAACGAAACGTCGTCCCGGGAAGGTGGTCGAAGCCACCATGGTACATGTGATCTATTTATACATATTTAATCATATACATTTTATTTTCTTTCTATATGTATATATATATAAATACACATATACATATATATATATGATATATGCATGATTATTTACCGTAAATGATCTTCATCCAAACACCATGGGTTGCTGATCAACAAATTACTCATCAAATTTGTTTCTGCATGGAAAATACATGAAGATGCCTGTAAAGATACCATTTCCTGCTGGAACATGTTGTTTCATTTCTACCAACAACGGGCCACTGACACACGGAAACACCTAGTCGGGTGCTTGGTGCTGACATGTCGTGTACATCTTGTCACATCTCACATAGTTAGCCTCTAACTCTGACAGACTCCAAGCCAACGACATTGACAAAAATGCGAAACCATTCATAGAACATTCAACCAACATGCAAAACCGTCCGAAAAAGGTATACAACATTCAAACAACATGATTTCAAAACAAATGCTTCGAGCCATCTGAAGGACAAGTTCGCCCTCAGTGCATTATTGTTCATACATTTTCCTTCAAAATCATTTCATTGAAATTGCATGGCAATTACAAATACTTAGAAAAGTGAAACTGAATGACATATCGCAACATACCCTTGGGCCAATCAGTACCCTTTTTGATGAGATCCCGTACTTGTACCTCTATGAAGATGTACTGATAGATTCAGTATATTCAGTGGTGGTATAGAATGATATAGGAATTTATAATGAAATATTTCGGTAGAAAATCACCTCAAAAAAAAAAAAAACACTCTAAGGAATGAACCCGGTGCGTGAAAACAGCGCAGTGCTGCAGAGAATTGCAACTTCCACGTTGCATGAATTCTCTTTTGTTTTAGATAGGGTTTTCATTTTTTTTTACGAGACCCTGTTGTGAGAGCAATTTGAACCCCTTAACATCAACCAAGCACGTAAATTTTCCACTTGCAAGTGACATGACTCAAGAAGTGCAACCTGACATAATAGCAGCAAATGACGAATACATGGGGGTTTCCAGAGTCACGGGGGGTACCCCAATAGCTGGATGGTTTATAACTTTTAATGGAAAACCCTATTCATTCCTATTCAAATGATTTCAAATGGACGATTTAGATTGATTTAGATTATATACAAATATATTACACGTACAGTTCATACAAGCATACATATGAATACAAGTCAAGAATGGAATCTGAAAGATATCCAAAGGGTTTGCAAGGGCGGATTTGCAGAACTGTAATCCGAAGTCCTCCATTCTTTAGACACGGGGTTGGTTGTATTCGGGACTTGTGTCCTTTGCGGGTTTGATTTTTGATTTTTTAAAGGGTTGTACCACCCAAGGCGTCCCGTGATTCTTTCAGAGATTCCTTTTGGGCCCATAATCTATAGATGATCTGGGCAATTTTCATTTATTTTCCATAGCTAGGCTAGTTTACTGAAGGGTATGTGAATTACAGTATGGATGGTTGGGCATTACTGCAATGCTCATGACTCGCCATTCCTCAACCAACCTATCGATATGGTGGCGTAGTCTTCCCCCTTTTCGATCTGGCTGCACCCACAGAATTCCATGATTTACAATGCAAACACCCAAAAAGCTCAGGCCACAAAAAAAATCGGAGACGAGTCTTAGGGAATAGATTTCCCATGATTTCCAGGTTCCACTCAAAAGATACAAAAACGATTCAGAAACCACGAAGATTCGGCAGATTCTTCGGGTGGCTTCACCAACGACCGGGACTGGTCCGGTGAGTTTTACATACGGCGGGTCCGCGAGCGCTCCACCGACAGTCGGGCGAGCTGTGGCAGCAATCCAGGTCCCCAAAGTCACAAAAATCAGCTCCCAAAATGGTCGGAAATTGATCGGAAATATGTTAGTCCAATTTTCCTTGTTATTGATTCACAATGGTTTTGATTGGAATAGAATCTTGGCATTTTTTATTGGAATGGTGTACAATGATATGTATTTCATTGTCATTAGACTATGGAATAATGAACATATATGAAAATATGTGATAAGTGATAACAGTGAAATAAAATAATGAATCGTGATCATAATGATACAATACTGAACCAGGGCTTCCGGTGTTTACCATACTGTACAGATGAGGCAAGATGGAGTAAGATTTGGTAACGGATCATGGTATATCCCAATGTGTACCCAGTTTTAGGGCTTGTGTGTTCAGAGCCGCAAGTGAGGGGAGAGAGCCACATCTCACAACAGTTGAGTGGCAAGCTGACAGCCATTCGGACGATAAACATGGTGCATGTAGATTGTGATTGTCTCTGAATCAAGTGCGTGTGAAATATTCATGCCTGCACTTCACATCATTAAGTTGAACCTCAGTTGGAGATGTTTTTCAATCAAATCAACAATAGCGTTGCTGGGATTTGGGGCAGAGAAATCTTTGAATATCTTTGGATCTCAAGGGTGCCATGCCCGGCTCAACCTGCTGCTGAGCATTCTAAAATGAAGCTCTGCTCTTCGGTGACCACGTCGACCCGCGACGGCGAGTCTCCGCAATGATTTCTGAGTGAAGAAATGTTGGGTCGGCAGCCACTTCGAAATGGGTAACTTTTGAAAAACAGGGGGAGTTGCCAAGCAAAACGTTGGGAGTGCTAGCAGTAAAAAACGGAAATTGATCCACTCAAAGTGCGGACTCATTTGCTCGATAAAGTGGAGATTTACTGTTGATAAACCCACAGATTTACCTATTGAACAGCCATGAAGTTTGATAAACATGGGCAGTGTCAGCCCACAACGTCGACCACTGGTTCCATTGGGGGTGCCCTTTAATACCTTTAATAGATGACGCATCTGCGGATCATTTTTCATTCCATGGATCTCTTCCCTCATATTAAACATGATTAGGCACTCCCCAGAAACCATGTGTTGCTATGGATTTAGACTTCTGAATGGTACCTTGAACCAGGCCGCGGTTGTGTTTTTTTGATATGAGCGGAGCTCTGGAATCCATCAGCTTGTAGAGTAGCAGATCTTCAGCAGAAATAGGAATGGTATAAATGTATAAATGTATATATATATAATTATATATATATATACATTGTAATATATATATATATATATTATGTAAATGTGCTATTAGAATTGCGCTATGCAATTCTTGGATCTCAGGAACTTCTGGCAATCAAATTAACAGGTTCCAACGTACAGCATTGAAGTGACTGAGTGTGCGCACGGTGTTGAACAGCGGCTTGCGTAACATGACCCAAGTAAATGGTCGTGATATAGCGCGCTGCTGTTCCTCGATTTTTAGAAAACATACACACACTATATATATATAATATGTAGATACATATAATATAATTCAATATTTTTCAGGGGCAACATTTCTCCGAGACCTCAAACAGAGTAACCAAACTTTGTTGGGAGTTTGACCCCAATTTCCATGACATTGGGTTAACCTAGAGTAGTTTCATGTCTTCTCAACAAGTGAAGGGAATGCCTTGGGATGCCAGCCTGCCCAGTTGAAATGAAATTGATCAAAGGATCAGCGCAATGAAGCCCCATGCGCAGCTGGATGCGCCTGCGCCGCTCTGCGCAACCAGTGCTACGCCTGCTACGCGGCCAGGTGATTGCCCCGGCCGTCCATGGAGGAACATGATATCTTTCGAAGATTTGTGCCTGGGATGATTTCAAAAGGGCCCAGCCACCATCAATTCACGTCACAACAAAACGATGAAAAAGGTCCTGCAGCAGTGTTCAAGATAAGACATAGCAGTGTTCACAACAACATTGTTTAACAGATCTTCAAGATATTTAACAGATTTAACACTTAAACAATGTTAAACATCTGTTACCCTCTGGTAAACTAACATAGCTATGTAAAATCACTATTTTTAATGGGTAAATCCACTATTTCGATGGCCATTTTCAATAGCTTTTTGTTAGTTTACCAGAGGGTAAAACATAGCTCGGCTTCTCTGTGACACCACCGCAGGTTGCCTTAGGGCCTTCGCAGGCGGCTTCGAGTGCACAGAGTTCAACCGCCCCGAGGCGCTGAGGAGATCATGGAGAATTTCCGAGAAATGACCTAATTACCTGTTTTACCCTCTGGTAAACATACAAAAAGCTATTGAAAATTACCATTTATAGTGAGTTGTCCCATTAAAAATGGTGATTTTCCATAGTTATGTTAGTTTACCAGAGGGTACCCTCTGGTATCCTCTGGTGTTTTTTTGTTTTTAATGGCAATTTTCAATAGCAAACAGTAAACATTTACCAGAGGCTACCTATATAACATGGCCTTTCTCCATGGCTATCCCGAAACCAGCTCTATGGACTTGCTGGACCTGAGGTCAGCAGTGATGCACAGGATATTTAAACATCATCTAACTGAGGCGTATGATGGGTTTTGTAGTGATTGGTTAGATATAGTTTATCACACTTAAGATGTTTATCACAGTGATTGGTTAGATATGTTTTTTTTTCCAGAACATCATCTAGGTACTGGCATGTGGGCTTTGGCATTAAAAGGCCGAACTAGTTGCTCAGGGATTCATTCCGCGACCACACAATGGTGAATCAGGCCCTTTACGACCTCCAGCCACCCTCCATTGTCGTTTGGTGGACGAGGGGGCCAGACCATCGTTGATGTTCCTGGATTGGTTACTGGGGTGAGGTGGTCGATGGATTGGTTTTAAGCATGCTTTCACTCACTCTATCCGTATCTATCACGTTTTTTTTGAAGGGTTTGCCCGCTTTCTTCCCGTGAAACCAAAACTGGGAGATGATGTTTGCAATAGTCTGCATGCTGTCATGAAACTGATTCAATTGACGCGCAGCCTACTACTCCCAGTTTGTTCTTGTTCAATGTGAAAAGATTTGACCATCACAGGCAGCCTCCTTCACGAAACCAAATCCACCGTCATTGAGTTGAGCTGCCTTAGCCATTTCCTTCCATTCAACATATTATTGCTGTGAAGCTAAGCAGGGAGCCATATTCACTTTGGCGTTGGTGAAACGACCGCCAAGGCGAAAAACATCGATAACATGCGATAACCAGATAACGTGACAGTCGAGCACATCATATTAGTTTTGACTCAGGGATCGAGATATTGGCTGGAGATGATGGCTCCGGGCGCATGATGTCCCTTTCTATCACTGCCCCTGTAACTGTAAGCTGCCAATTCCTGAAACCAATATATTCTATTGAATTAAGCGCAAGATAGGACAGGAATTCTGCTTGGAAAAAGTCATATCCCTATTTTCCCTATACGCCTCAGAAATCTTTCAAATCTTTCAAAAGTCCATTCCCCCCAAAACGAAACTTATTTTTCAGTTTCAGGCCGACCAAACCATATGAAATCATGTGGCATTGTAAGGCGATGACGCGATGAGATTATTCTCCCAAGATTTTTCACCTAGTTGGTGGTTTCAAACATGTTTTATTTTCCATAATGATGGGATAATCCTTCCCATTGACTAATATTTTTCAAGATGGTTAAAACCATCAACCAGTCACATTCAGTTTTCTGGATGAGACGATTTCGATCCATCTCTGCAAGGTCAACGACCTGGACATTTTGAGTCCCGCGGAAGTGGGGAAATTGAGCCTTGGATGACTGACAGATGAATTGTCGGTTCAAGATGGTGGTAAATTGAGAATATAATTATTAGATATAATAAGGTAATTTGAATCTGACCAACACACATAAGGATTTAACAAACAAATATGGGAAGGAATTGGGGATTTCAATGGATTTCAATGAACATAATTGGATAATAGCCATCAATCTGGATTTATTTATATATATACATATATATATATTAAATATTTTTAGCCATTGTAGCAAGCTCACTGGCCGAGGTCACCACAAATAGTGGTCAGTGCAACCATCCCGATTTGGTCAGTTCCTTGTGGCTTGTTTGAAAATTGCCAATCCAATGCAGAACGTTATCATAAATTGTTAGGTATAAAGGACACTTAAAGGATTCAGGATACGATTGGTTCTTGTATGCCGCATAATGATGTGGGGGTAGGGATCGATATACCGGCAGACCTTGGAGCTATGGTTCTATAGTGTGCCAATTTCCCGATATTCTCAGCAATTTCAATCAAAAATTATCAGTGAATTGTGTACACACTACACACACGGGTTCTGTGCAGAAACCAGATCCCATTTGTAGTTGTTGTACTGGAACGATACCTGAAGTTGGTGCATGTTGAACGTGTTTATAGACGGTGATTTTATGATATTGGATATATTTGGCATAGATCACGTGCTGACTCCCAGCTCCCAGGGTCAGGAAAACAACTTCAATGCTCCTAGTGGATCCGATGGATCAAACATGATCAAACGACCCCGCAGAGGAGCATCAAGTTGTGGCAGTTCTTGATTTCGGACGCGGAGAGCTGCTTGCTACGGGGATCCCACGAATTGGCATGCAACATTTGCACAGATGTTTGTTCTAGTACCACGAGTGGCGCTTACAGTTTGCACATGTATTACTCACGCCTCATGGTTGTATGGGGCATGACATACCATGGGCATTTCATGGTTTCTTTCATGGAGTGGGGTGCCTTCTTAGGGTCATTTTTGGTTGAGTGACTTGAGGTTTGAGATTGTTTGCAGAGCATGACATTCCGCACTTTCTGCTTGCAGCTGGAGACATGCCTCAAGGTGCGCCAAGGGACTTCTTGAGTCAAGGGTGCCTTGCGGCACAAACTTTTGATGGAAGAAATCAATGTTTCGTTTGGGCGAATTCCGGCTTGGTTAGGTCACTTTGATGGCTTCATGCTTCCGCAAATCTTAAGGAAGTTCTGTCATCCTGCTTGGCAATAATAAACCTTTGCCTGATTTTGAATGTATGTAAGCTGGCCCATGATGCAGTGGTACCCCAGGAGAAATTCGAACTCGGAAGTCCTCCGCTTTTGTGCGATGTTGCTCAACCTATCTGCATTCCAACTCAAATTGCTCTCACGCTTGGGAGCAGGAAATGCAAGTTCATAACCCAGCACATTAAATCATGTTGTTGCTTTTCTTTGCCTGGAAGCGCAGGTTACTGCAGATTCCTGCAGAATGACCCTGCTGCGATAGCCACCTGTGACTTCGAAGAGGGAGCACAAGAGATTGAGCGGCAAAATGTCATTAATTTGCAGCCTGACTTTGGGATCTTTGGGACATGAGCCACTGATCACTGATCAGACTTATTCACTCACCAGTTGGGCACGGAGATTCCTTGATTGCTTGAAGTCATTTCGGGCTTTTGTAGGGAAGTATGGGAAACTTAGTCTAAGGAACTGCTTCCAACAAATAGTCATCATTTTAAGCTGGTATGGCATGATATGGTATAGTAAACAGAACCAGCCTTCTCCTTTCACAATCTTTCACACCTTACAGGGAAAGAATAACACTTGGCGCCACGTCAGCAATTGAGGCATCCCACATTTGTTGTTTGAACAGGCGACCATGCCTGCAACATATACAGCATGGCATTCAGAGGCCAGGCTTCTGCGCTTCTCATCCCTGTCACTATGAGCAAGGTTGGCTGAAATCAGCTGAAACAAAAAAAATGTGTTGGGATATTCACAGAAAACATGAGTTACGTAGGTTGACTAGTACTAGTATGTACTGGTGGTGGTGGTGGTGGTGGTGGTGGTGGTTTCGCTTATACTGCTCGAAAAACACGCCGCGGCGCTGCTACGTAGGCTGACTCTGTACTGCACCGCAAGCGTGAAGGAGTACGAGTTCAGAGTCGCCAGTAAAGAGATCCAAACATGATCTTGAGCTAGATGATGCGCATGACACTCCACAATTCGGAACTTCTTCCAAGTACATAATATGAAGGCATAAAGAGAAACCGGGTCCCAATGCGATGGGGCAGTGGACATAACAAGTCTTGTAAAGTGCAAGAGGGGCCGCATCAAAATCAAATTAAAAGAAGTATAAAGGCTTCAGTGCGCCTTGTAAAGTCCATGAGGGCTGCACCAGATTCCAGAATGTAGAGACACACGTTTTTTTTCATTGCATATTCAACGTTTGGCATCAATACATACATTGTATCATTGTGGTGCCCTGCAGTAATGAAATAGTTGCAGATGTATCCACCGTAAATTCAGCTAACAATCTGGGCAAAAAATGATGAAGAACAGTCTGAAACACATATCTACGAGTAGACAAACATCTACCCTTGACCTTGCCCCATCAATATCTACGAACCCTTGTGTTTGCAGTCCTCAGGCAGCTCCTACAGAATGTCCTGGAGGCCCCCACGGAAGCACAAGCGGTGCAGGCGCCCGAAGCGAAAGCGCTGAGGCAGCTGGCGGATGCTCAGCGCAGAAAAGGTGGGGGAAAAATCGCAATGATCAACAGGCATAAGGATTGCCAGGACGTAGTTGGTTTTAAACATGTATAAATTTACACACATGCACACGCACACAATATATATATAGAGTAGTAGTAGTAGTATATCTAGTTTACCGCAACAAGCAGAGGTTTCTAGGGGGCTAGCTCAAGGCAAAAAAAAACTTGTACTGACAATTGGGAATTGAGAATCGTTCTGGAACATCACCCTTTTTGGTTGAAGAAAATCGATCTATATAAATGGGCTATGTTTCATAGCTATGTCAAATTCCTGAAGGGAAACGCCGGGGAACTGAAAAACAAACGAATGAACGCTAATAGAAATTTCACTACCATTGAAACCATGTAACGTATGCAGCCACTGGGGGTCAAAAAAAGGGACGCCACCAAGTTTGTTTTTGGGCAAAAAATGGGATGGAATTGGACGGAGCGAAATAATCGATGATACGCTGGGATATATCACCGGCGATACGAGATGGTTCCTACAGAAATGGAAGATGCACATCCAACATTTCGCATTTTTTTCGGGGCAAATTCTGAGAAACCCATGGATTTCGGGGAAAAAAAACGTATCTTCAGACAAACGTTGCAAATGGATGTGAATGGCAGTTCAACCCTGCAAATCTGGTGGTTTGTTTTCAACACACCTATAAGGTGTATGGGGATATGGATAGAACTTAAGCATGCACAACGATGGTTAAATAATGTTAAATACTTGTTTGATAGCTTCCTTGTATACTTAAGCATCAACAATTCAGCAAATATTTGGGAAACATGGGGTTCAAGCACCAACGCACAAGGAATGAACCTTCACAGATACGAGGCATACCTCATGAGGATCAAGCCCCTGCTGCAAGCTGCTAATCTTGGTTGTTCTTGAGCACGGTTAGCAAACTCCTAATTTTCCCTCTTGGTGATTGGTACATGTGGTAAGCACACATAGCCTCCAAACCAGGTCCCAAGCAGATACACTCCCCAAAAATAACATAGAACTGCATGCTATTCCTGAGGTCTCCTAACATGAACCTATGGTAAGGTCTCAAGTGGATTTTGTTCCCCAGGAAATCATGCAACTAACTTTTTCAACAAAATCACTCAAAAACTGACATGGAACCCAATGCAGGCCCAAACTGAACCCAAACTGCACCCTGAAAAGCCAACATGGAATTTGAACAAGTTATCACAAAGCGATCTGCAACCTTGAAGGGCGATTTGCAGGTTAACCTGGAACCTAAATGGTGTTTAAGGCGTTTTCCTTGAAAATTCCATGTTAGTGACTTTCGGGCGACCCTACTTTTCACTTCGTATTGCACTCACGTTTTAATAACTATTCAGGTTCCAGGTCTGTGGTTGCAACAATATGAATAACATAGTGAGTTTTTATGCATGGGAGAAAATCAGTACCCGCTGGAAAGTGGTTTATAGTGTGTTCTATGATTTTCCATGTTTTTTGCCCCGCTTCCTTTTTTTATGTTGTAAGACAATTGTTAACTGTTAAAATTAGTTAAGTTTTACGTTCACACAGCTTCACATACATCCATCTGAAAAAATCAAGTGAGCCAAGCAATTCAATCCAGCAATCAGCCCATATCAGGGAGTCCCTTGACGCAGAAAGCACATGTGGGCCGTTGTGGAAGGGCGCTTCATGCATTCCTGGTGAGGATTCCACGGCATTACTCGAAGTAAAAGTGTTGTGCTTCGCAGGTCAAATTATTAATGTGTGGTTTCTGCCACTAGTATTGAGGCAAAAAACATGTCAAGGTGTGTTTCTCAAGCCTTGAAGGAACTTGAGTGACCATGGTGTTGCGGCAGGTGCAAAACGACCGAAACAACTATTGTCATGGTTTGATGCTTCCAAGGGGCTCGAATTTTCCTCCGTTCGATCCCATGTAATGAACAAGTTTTTGTATCTATTGACTATTGAGATCTACGTTACGCCAAGGACGGCAAGTAAGTTGCAAATTTCTGTGTTCCCTCAGATGGGCTACAGTTGTAAGTTGTAATAACCACAGCCAACTACACGAATTCGGATACTTTTCTGAAACAAACAATTTGATGGTTGGTTCTTAAACGATGTTTGCGGGACAACCAGCAGCCAGCTACAATGTGTTATTGGTGTCCGCGTTTGTGTTGCGGACATTTGTGCTAAAAGTAATTTGAATGAATTACTTTGTTGTTGAATATTCCAGCTTACTGTTTCAAACGCTCCTCAACTTTTGCATGCTCCAGTTTTTTTCGGATCAAGATGCTGTCAACCTGAAATTTCATCTCTTGTGGTTACTGCCAACACATAGCCATGTCGTTTTTGTTTATCCATGTTTAGTTGCTTACTTCAGTTGTATCATGCTCACTTTGGTGGGCAAAATCGTGCGTACCGTTGTTTTTTTTCTGCAATGAACCACCATTGTTGTGAATCTTTCCATGCAAATGAGCATGTTATGAAATCCACAGTAAAAAAAATCCGGTCGAATTTCTCACCTATTCATCAAGCCGAAAAAAAAGCCTCAAGGAGCTGGCCGTGGCCTTTGTGGAAAGCAATTATCAGCCCGAACTCCTGGCATTTCGCCGTGCGCGGACGTTGGCAGACTTGAGTAAACCAGAGAGCTGGTATCCCAGGCGGATTGGAAGTTCTCCTGGCGGTCGGGAAAACAACATAAAACAACTATTTTTCTTTGTATCATAGCAATGTGATGATTGGAATCTGACTGGTTTGGGGTTTCAAGTATTTGTGCTCAGTGCTTAGATTTTTTTAGCCATCTTTAGTGTGGACAGTGTCCAATGATGAAGATATTTTTAGGACGGTTGAAAACTTCAACCAGGTGATGTTTGGCAGCCCGCAAGAAAACATTGTCAACACATGTCCAAGTGTTTTTCACTTTTGTCAAATACCGGTTAAACAACCTTTTGTGCGCGGAGTTGCAGCTTGTAAGCCTTGCATTGAAACATTTAGGAATAGCATGACACTACAAGCATCCCAGGAAGGGACAATAGGGAAAATGTTGCAACAGCACCGGTATACCTGAACACGTACGTGACAGTTTTGCGTTCAGTAGTTTAGGGATGTTTTGGGCACGTCAAAAAACATTGTTGTTATGTTTTGTTCGCAGTTGAATTTTCATGCATTGACATTTCTTTATCCTGCCCTAACAATTTCTTCCAGAGTTGGACGGAAACTGAAAGCGAAAAGCCTCAGACTTGTTTTATTTCTATATCTATCACATTGGTGAAAAGGACGGTTTCCTCTCGATCTTCCCTGAAATCGAGCGATTGTTGCCAACCCCCAGGAAGAATCCACGGAACTGGCATCTACATCTGGGTGTCACGCACCTTGGCTGAGTCCAACCTGGTGCGGGTGGTGCTGAAGAGTGGAAGGACAGTGGACCATACCATGAAAGCGGCTTGAATGCCAATGTGATCCTGAAAGCCATGGATTATTTTTTTAAATATTTTGAGTCAGTCAAGGTAGGAAATCCGGGAAAGAGGCGGCATCTATGGTGCGGTTTTTTTCCTGCAGCTCCAGGCATGAAAAGTGGAGGGGCATGATTTGAGTGAATTGACAGAAATCGCGGGGGGGTTGACCCTTTACCATGTATATGTTGATGTGAACGGCAAGGTGCTGCCAGCAACAACCCAAATTTGACCTTCCCATCGCTCAGGAACAGTGGGAAAACTTTTGGCGCGTTGCAAGATTTGTTGGCTGCACCTAGTGGGCTCTACATGGCTCCGCTGCGGCTGTTGGCATGGGAAATCTACGAGAAGATGGGCAAGGCGGCGGCCCTGGTGAAGGGGTTGCCCATTTTGAACCCCAGCCAGTATCAACTGCTTGCTATTTCTGTTGCTTTTCCCTGCGGCAAAGAAGCTTTGCGGTCTCAGTCTATGTCTATGTATCTATGTTACGTTTTTCCCTTGATAGTCTTGATAGTGATCATGATGATGATCATGATGCAGGGTACGTTTTTCCCTTGGATCATGATGATGATCTTGATGCAGGTTATCATGATGATGGTGATCATGATGTTTGCTGCTGCTGATGATGATGATGATGATGATAATAATGATGATACCGAATTGGGTTCCAGGTTTCATGGGCAGGATGAACTCTGCAACATACCAGGTTTCTTTGAAATTTAATCCTTCAAAATTACGTTTTTTTTGGTTGTTTTCATCCATTGAAACCATGTGTTATTCAAATCTCCATTTGTAACTAAAATCCCCATTACTTGTATTGTATATTCGTTTCTAACAACAATTTCTCATCAATCCCAGGCCTTTGCTGGGTCAGTTACACCGGCAACCTGCCGACACCAAAGATTTGCTCCAGAAACATCGTTTCAAACCATGAGTAGGATTAAGTCTTATTCTGGTTGGTGGTTTGGAACATTTTTTATTTTTCCACATATTGGGAATGTCATCATCCCAACTGACTAGAATTTTTCAGAGGGGTAGGGTTGAAACAACCACCAACCAGTAAGTCTTATTCTATTTGTTGTCTTATTGTGCGTCTGTTTTCTCAAAAAACACTGGGTGATTACGGTGCTTAAGTCACCCTGAGCTTCCACCTCCACATCAGGCCGGACTCCGATGTGCCCTGCTCACGGGGCAAGAGCGCCTGGGCCCGGAGAACGCAACACATGTGACATGGCCGAAGTGGTTTCAGTGACCTGGATTTGCTGATGACTGAAAAAGAGGTTTCTTATGGGGAGAACCCCAAATCATCATAAATCATCCAAGTCGGTAGATCATGACTTAGTATTGAAACAACCATGGTAACTTGGGGATCCCCCATTTGAAGAAAACCCCATTCTTGTCCCAATGGGAAAGTTCAAGGTGAGACGGTGACAGTGGAAATTTGATCTCAACAGGTCGTTTTTGTGCCTTAGCCAGGCTACCCGTTTTGTGGGTAATATGTAACCTAAAGTGAACAAACTGGAGTATCTCCACTTGTGCATGCTACTTATGGATACAAGGTTGGCACCCTCCAGTTTAAGTTGGTGTATAATCTACATGAACCATGAATATAATTTTCATTACCTGTATACATGTAGTTATTGTAGTTAGAAACTAGCTTAGCTAACTATGGGGCATCACCCTTTATTGATCCAAATGTGGTCTTGGAAGGTGTTTGGAGCTATAGGGATTGCAATAAATGGGGGAAATTCACCAGCAAAGACGGTTTTGTCGAAGTGGGATAGTAAACGGATTATGTATGGGAGTATCAACAGGGCATATAATGTTGCACATATTACCGTGAAATACGCATGGTGATTTAGCCATCAATGATTCAGTGACATTGGGGGTATCCAATCAACCATAGCAAGGATATCACGGGCATACATGAAACTGTTTTGGGATACGCCTTTGATGACTTTAATGGAGAAAATGAAGATGAACAATCAAATTTGGGGGTAGCCTATTTTCAATATCCCTTCAAAACCACGGTTGTCGAACAGCAGCCTTTCCTTCAAACACAGTGCGGCGATGTGAAACAGAGAATTTCAATGACCCGCTTACCCTCCACCCAACACCTTGAAGTAAAACATATCTTTTGAATTGGCAAATCAATTGTTTGCTGATTTCCCAGGTTTCAATCGATGGCATAGGCATTTACGCGGCAAAAATAACGGATGGAACCAGTTGATCATCGATGATCGCCATGTGAAAACACCTGGATTCTGTTGATGGACAAGTCGTGCTGATGGAACCCATGTGCTGATGTGCCAATTGCTCAATTTACTGGGGGGAAAACATGTAAGTACATTTATATAAATATATAACTAATTATTATTATTATTATTAACTATTTGAGTTATATAATTATATCAATACATAAATATATATATATATATATGTATTTATGTCTTTAATTATATGTATAATTTATAATTTTATATATTTATAGTTATATGTAATATGTAATGTTCGTGACATATCCTCATCATTCCAGATTTGTGCACCCTGGCAACTGGATGATCTGCAGCTGATTTTGTTCCAAGAAGTTTCCCAGGTGGCGTGTACGGTTGAGATGGCCCCAATTACCAGATCCTTGGCTGCCTTGGCTTCCGGTGATTTAGCCAAAATCATATCATGAAATTGTCAACACCTATGGATTAAATAGGGAAATTACCCATTAATTATCATGAAATTAACTGTTCAATGGGTAAATCATTTATAAAGTAGGACACTTTTCCCGAAAATTACCAGATTTGGTGGATTTGGTAGATGCCATTGCCAGCTTTCGATGCTGCTTGACCTTGGCTGCAAGTCTCCCCGAGGTTTTAAAAAAGTGCAGGTCCATGGGTCATCTCCCGGACTCATACGCTTATTGCTCAGCGACACTTTATATAGTTTTGGACTTCTTGGAGCTGCCCAGCATAAAGTCCTGAGCCACTGAGTCCGGACATAGGCAAGATCTGACACATCCGCATTTCTTGTATTAAAAAAGACTAGAGAACAAACAACACGAACCTTCCTTCCAAAGACATGCTGAAAATAGTGTGGCTGAAGCCCATCCAAACACTTGAATAGTATTTGCTATGGCTATTTCTATCATTCCTGTGCCGACACTTGGAAGAGATTACCCTCTGAATTGCGCCCCTAAGCGCGTTCTTTCCATGCAGAACAGAACTTGAGTCAGTAAGCGGGCTTGATATGTTTTCGGTTCGCTCAAGTACACACCAAAATTGAACCAAACAACTCGCGCAAACACCCAAATTCATCCTTGGTGTTTGCGAGTTTTTCACGTTTTGTTCACCAAATTTTCATGGAAACACGACTGTCGCACTGTTTTTTCTAATCGGAAGCAACTTTGCACCAACTTGTTTTCCGGTGTGTATTTTTGATTATTTTTGCACAGACTACTGAGACAATTTGACAATAACTCAGGGCATGCATCTTCATGACTTGCACCATCTTGCACCCATTGGCAACGCCAGTCTTGGCGGATCTTCGAAGCGGTTAAGGGGTTCCGATCGAAACCCCAAGATTAAATGGGGTCGAGTAAGTGTATATAGGGTGCTTCTCGAACATATAGATACACTGATGCACTTTTCCGAAGATTGAACGTTGCTGAATATTTGCAGAGTTGGTAGAACGGAAAAAATGACACCAGAAACCACCGGCAAAACATTAATGGAAACAAAACGTGGTTTCCGATCGTGATTTTCCTTTCACTGACCCAATGAAAGTAAACAATGTCCCGTTAAGCCAACCCAAGGAATGAAAAGCAACGGGTTTCCTACTGACATCTGTAGATTCTGTAGATGTGCAGTGACTGAAGAGTTTTTTTCAATCCCATATAAATACCTGTATCCAAAAAATATTATATATATATATACATAAACACATACGTATATATACACATACATATATGTATATCATATACATATATGTATATCATATACATATGCATACATTTGTCCAAGACAAATGAAGATCATTCCAATCAGGACATTGGGCAGTCGCTGTGTTGGATGAGATCCAACTAATCTCCGATGATCAGCGGGGTAGCGCCTGGACTCGGGCCCTGCTGGGCATCAGCGCGGAGCAGCTGCACATTTGTGGGGCGAATGAACCGAAGAGCCTGGAGCGATCCGGGGAGACCGCACGGTGGAACCAACGTAGTGGGCTAGCGTTGGATCATGCTAGATCTCATCCAGAAGTAGAGTCGGAGACGTTGCAGATGTCAAAAAGAACAAAACAGCAAACAGGGGAAAGGATTTGGGGCCGATTTCAGCATGAAAGTATTATGAATAATACTTTTTTCATTTGCAAGGGAACCATTAGGGCTATAGTTGGAATAGGGGGCCCTCATAGTTTAGGACCTTAGGATATCAAAACTGAATGTATACCCAGCCAAAAATTATTAAGTTGGATTTATAATTGCGTCATGTATGATGTCATGTTTAATGCTGGACCGTTGTTGCCTGGGTTAAGAGAGCTAGTAATGTTGATTCGGAGGGTTACTGTATCATGGGGTGCCTTTGTGGATAGTGGATGGTTAGCGGCTTGGGGTACCTAGGGTTGTAAGTTTTTGAAAACCACTTGTAACAATTTTATGACTGGAAAATGGAATCACCGCCGTGTAAAGATTAAAGATTCCATTTGAGTTTGGTTCGATCATGCCAATTACTGAAGCTGGGGTCAGAATAGTTTTTGAGAGCTGCGGGCTGAGGATCAATGATGTATCCCAAGGTATTCGTGCAATTTTTGGCACATAAAGACATGACAAACTGGGGGATGCGTTCACATTATGGAAACCCATGTCGCCCATGTCTCAAAAATTGGATGGTGGACGGAAAAATGCAAAGGTTACACGTGTGACGTTGTGACGATGAGGATTTGTCAATTGATGGGGATGATGTATTTGATGGCTTTGAACAAAGGTTCCTGGTAGAATTTCCTTCAAACCCATTCAAACCGTTTCTGGGACCATGTCTATGTTTGTTGCCTGAAGGCACCAAATCAGTGGCACATTCGCCTTCTTGTGCTGGATAAGAGGCACTCTTTTTGCATCCCATGTTGCCCAACAGCACCGTTTGCAGTTGGTCTATAAATCCTGAGTTTAGTAGATTTAGTTGGTGGCTCATCCCACTTAGTAAGTGGGTTATAACCCCAATTATAAGTGTATTAACCCTACTTATCCCATTTATAACTGGGGTTATAACCCACTTACTAAGTGGGATGAGCCACCAAGTACCCTTTGGTAATTCAACATATCTATTGAACATGGCCCACCTATTTAGTTGATTTACCGAACTTGAGGATGGGGACTTTCCAGTTCGCTGTTTTTTTTGTTTACAGGAAACCATGGTTGAACATCTGCAGGAAACCATGGTTTCTCCCATCAAATAGAGGGCTTTCATGTAAACAAAATCCCTTAACCCAATCCATTGATAATCCATTGATAATCCATTGATAATCCATTATAATCCCAGATTACCCATGATTATCCATGATTATACCATGGTTTGCCATAGCTATGTTAGTTTACCAGAGGGTAATCCCAATTCAAAATTTCTGAAAACAGCCGTGATCAGGAGACCCTTCTGCACGACTTGGCAGCCTCCTGCGACTTCCCGATGAGTTTTTTGGGAGAAGAGGTTTCACCGTTTTGCTAAAACATCCAAAAACTACTGTCGGTTAGAAGCATCATAAACCCCTTTTAACTATAGCTATAAAGGCTATAAGTTGTAAGTATCGTGAAACATAGTTGTTGGAGTTTATACACCATGATATAAGTATCATGAAGAGCCCAACTAACTGCCCAATGTTCATGCCCCAACCTGCAGCCAGAGAGTTCTTGATTCTTGACATCCCTGTTGATGTTAGTAAAGCAATATCATAAACCATCCATATCTAATTTTTTTTGATACCACCCAGAATAGTGGTTTGTTTTGTTGGATGGTAGAAGCATACTTTTTCTGTACCAACATTATTCTTGTTATTGCTGATCAATTTATACCCAGAGTATCGTTGGAATCTGTTGGCCGATCATCCCAATTAGGACCTGGCGTGGACGGACCTACCCCTCATTTGATCATTTGTAAGTCCACTAGTGGGGATTCTTCGATTCAAAAAACTAAACATGTGAACCATTTATAGGTGATAACTCATAGTCCACTCATGTGAAAACCCCACTAATTCGATTACAATTGGGTGATAACATGTGAAAACCCCCATAGGTAGCCCCGCTGTTTGTCAGTTCCGGCTCCCAGGTGGGGACCCTGTGGTGGAGGTGGAGCATTTGAAGGAACGCTTGGTGCCATTGAAGTTGCAGGACCGGCGGTTTCCCCAACGTGGTACCCGGTAATTCGGTAATTGAAGTGACAGATTTGCGACATAGAAAATATGGCCCATCTATTTAGTTGAATTACCGAACTTGAAGATGGTGATTCTCCAGTTCGCTATGTAAACGTTTACCAGAGGGTACCGTTTGTAGCCCCAAGAACTACATGTTGCCAGGAAAATCACCATGTTCAATAGGTAAATCATCCAAATAAGATAGGCCAACGTCCCCAGCTCCCAAAAAAACAATAAAACATATTATAATATGCTTTTTGCGACCTGAGCGAAATCGGTAATTCATCGAGACCTAAAATGGGCCATGGCTTCCATTGCTATGCAGCAGGCTATGTCACTTTTACGTGGACCAAGGCACCGAAATTACCACATTTTCATGGGCTCCCCGCCATTTTGGTGTGAACAGAAGGGTGCCGGTTGTTGAACTAACCCATAACCATATGAGGCCATATGGGCAAGTTAACCTATTAACCTATCCAGGGATGAATCAAACTGGCGATTTTAATGTGTTGGAAAGAAATGAAAACCCAAGCACGGGGTTTTGAACATGTTTTTGGTGGTCTTGTGGGGCTGATAGGTTCTTAATATGTTCCATTGGGTCATTTGCATACTATAAACTATGGTAAGAAGAGGAAGAACAACATGTCGAGTGACCGAATGGGTAGTCTATCTAGGGGTTTCCTGCATGGCCAAGGTCTTTCCATTGCCAAATCTTGTCATGTTTGATTTCGGGCGTGTTTCTTTCTTCACTCCGAAGTCGAAGGTCATTTTGACAGGACATATTCATACATATTCCCACAATTAACATCCATATGCCTCATCTGGAGATCATTTGGCCAAAAAGATGACTCACTGAGGAGGAGCCTGTGCGCGACTACTCCGAACTTGAAGCAGGTGATTGTTTGGTGCCAGCCCCAAGAGCTGGGCAGTTGAGTGTATCCGGCAGGGAGCTGGGCTAAGAGTCCGGTCGGTGGTTCTACTTGACATAATTTCAAAGGAAGCAGGTTTTGCCTCACAATTCAAATAGTTCTCATAGACCAAGGATTGGACACATGTCTCATTTTGCGCAGGGTTCCCATCTCCAAGAATTATGTTACTATTATTATTACTACTACGTAGGTCCACAGGTACCCCTTGAATCACTGGTTTTATCATCATGTTCTTTTATCACAAAGGCACTCTTAAAAAATGGGGGGTATCCCCTTCTTTTTGGTCAAGCCACGTCAAAGCCCATGGGTTTTCAGGTCTGCTTCAGCCGTGCGGAAGTCTTGGAGGCAAAGAGCCGGCTGGAAGCTGTGGGGAAACGAACCTTGGCGGCGTGACCAGCTGGGCTTCGGTGATCAGTGATGGGATGGTTGTTGTGAAGCTGAAGGGATGTGAGGATTTCTTGGGCAAATACCCTCTGGTAATTTAACAGTTTGCTATTGAAAATGGCCATTTATAGTGAGTTTTCCCATTAAAAATTGTGATTTTCCATAGTTTTTTGTATGTTTACCAGAGGGTAGTCTTTGTGCAGGTGAAATCCTGTAAATAGTTTGTCGAAATGTTCCCAGTTGTGTGACTTCCTATGCCTCATATGCCCACTATGCTCGTCGTTCGTCTATTTTTTGAACATTTCCTGACCTGTTCCCATTTTTTATGATTGACCCCATTTGACTTACGAATCTTCGGTCAGTTACATGGGCTGAACATGTTTGGACCAACCCAATACCTTTTGGTACATCACCAATTTCTCTTGTCAATATGTGCATGACTTGGGGTATCCCCCATTTTTGGACAAACCAAAAATACGGATACATGCATAATTACACGCAGAATTTATAATTATATACCGTATATTAATTGTGTATCTACATATATATATATATATGTACAAATAGGTAGGGCTTTGCTGACATGCCGCTGGAGACAGATATTTATCATGTGCCATTCTGTTGGTTATCCCATCATATCGCCAGTGGTGTTCATGTTGGTGCCCTGAGGACCCTGCGTGGTCTATGGATCACTGCCACCGGAAGTGCGGCAAGAACAAGCTGCACTCTTCAATGATCCCAATAGCAGCTGGGATGTACCCTCTGGTAATTTAACATAGCTATTGAAATTGGCCATTTATAGTGAGTTTTCCCATTAAAAAAGGTGATTTTCCATAGTTTTTTGTATGTTTACCAGAGGGTTTTTTTCATCGCTTGGGTCGATGTCATGTGATTAGTGGACAGCTGGTGGCTGGTGGTTGGGGAACTCAATTCATGGCTCCTTAAGTTCCTCCCCAGGAACCGGACAGACGTCGGATCACCATCCGCCGCCATTGAAGCATGAGAGAATGGGTAGGTTGCCATCGAACATAGGCAAACCATAGGCCCACTGCGGGAACCACAGGTGGGTTGGAATTTGGACAAATGGCGGATCACTTGCGAAATCCAATCACCCATTTTTGTTTTGAGGCATCAAGGACTTGATTGTTTGAGTTTTTTGTTGGGTGTTGGAGCCACTTTTGGGCTGCTGAAGCTGCCACTTTCCAAAGGACAATGCCAGAACGTGCGTGCGACGGCTTTCCATCAATGTCATGAAATGTCATGAAAGAAATTTAGAGAAATTTGTTTCTCACGTTGATGGGTCAGAAGAAGGATTTCGATGCTTCTTGTTCCCAGATATTGATGCAGACTTTGCAATGTCAACCCCAGATTAGCAGCCTCGCCAGGATTGTTTTCTTTAGGATCTTTAGGGTACCAAACTCAATAGAAAGCTGTCACTATTTAGCGGTAGTAACATGTAGTACCCCCTCCCAATGAGTCAGGGTTTCGTCTCATGCAGGGTTGACATTTCGCTCTTTGAGGCGGGCATGATGTGCTAGTGGCATCCGACGCCATTGCTCTAGGTGTCGGCAGTGCTCAATAAACTGGAAACGATGGATTGATAGGTAAATCTGGAGTTGGATGGATTGAAGTTTTCGATTAGTTTGCTATTTTGATCTATTTTGTTCATGTTTGAGTTGTTGACATCAACTGGAAGACCCACTATTGCTGAGGGATGTGGACGATTCGAAATACAAGCTATATAGATGATGATTTCACTGTGTGTTGTCCTCAAGGAATATTTCGTCACAACTTCTTGTGGAGACTGCCTGCTGTTTTCCATCCTGGGATCACGATCCCGACCTTCAAAGTGTGTGTAGATAAATCACATCTATCCAAAATCCATATAATTCATATATCATATCATATAACATATAATATCACTATCAATGGATTGGTTTAAGGGAAAATCTTAACCGGAAACCATCCATTTTCCCATTAGATAGGGGGTTTTCGTGTAAATTATCCATATAAACAATGTACACTGCATGTTGTCGGTGGATGATCTTTTTGGGGTTGAAGCCCTGCAGAGAGAGGCCTCAATCTGCAGATCCAACGTGTGGTCTTCCGTTCCACTTGGTTTCTTGGGCTTGGACGTTGGGTGGAGAATTGGCCGATGGACCCTCCGGTGTCCTCAAACGCTTCCCTGGGGCAAGGTATCGAGGTATCAGTTTTTATGGGATGTGAGTAGACACCCATTAAGATCCATTCAGATTATATAGCTGTGGAAGGTTTGGTCCAGCAATAGTTGGATGATTTAGCAAAAATCGTGATGTTCGACAGATCCGAGAGCTATGTTAAATTGTCCGAAGATATGGGGGGATTAACATGAATGGATTAACTACCTACCAAGAATCAGATTTGTTATCTTTTGGATCGGATGGTGGATTCTTTTTGGGATACTCTCCAACACATTGAGATCGATATGGAAAACCCATTGCGGGGAAACCCAAGGAAAAGTATCCACAAATGATGGGTTTTCCACGTCATTCTACATGTCTGGATCGATTCAAATGTTCATGTTCAAAGCGTTTGTTTGTTTAAATCCTCAAATCCTATCTCTTTGTTGTTATCGAAGCAGCTTAGATCCCTACAAATTTCTAGACCAGCTAAAATGAGAGACTTTCGACGCACCTGGTGAAATGCTCCATTTTGATTCCATTGTGTTGGCAAATTGATGCAAATTGATATAGGTCCCCACTCCTTGGGCCACACTTACATCCAGACTTACATCCATCAAAAGTTCAGATTTTCATGGAAGAAATGAAGAAATCGGCATTTTTGGACGACATTTGGTCGCCCCAGGAAGTTCGACGGCCACGCCACGCGGCAGCTCACGTCCCCTGAGCTTCGGCAGCTGGCAGGCCGTGCGGGGCGCTATGGCCTGACGTCGCTGGGGGTGGCAGCGTGCTGCCAAGGCGGATGCGAGATGTGGAGGTCACGAGTTTTCTTGGCAAAAAGTAGTAATATGTAGTAATGTTGATAAAACAATGCCATAAACCATCCCCAATTTCACAATTTTTTATAGGTGGTATGAACCATTCCCAAATTGGTGGTTTATTATTGTTGTAACCGCATTAAGACATGTTTTCCCTAGAATTTCCCAGAAGAATTCTGGAGAAAGAGTGGGAAGGACTGGATTTTTCTGGCAAGACTTGATTTTGAGCTCCTGCCAGCTTGCAATTTGCACCCAGAAAAAAGACGATGCAACCCGAACGTGACTATGTTCAATGGGATGCCACACCACTGACAGAGCGTGTGTTTCCCGTCGTATCCCTAGTATCCCCAGTTATCATCGCCTCCAGCGAACAAGAATCGCCAGTGTGAGGCGATGATTTGCCTGTTCTGAGGGAAGCTCTTGAGGTCCGGGGTGTTTCATCGTGTTTCCACCTTGGCACCACAATGGCCGAGCCTGCGGGGGGAACAGAATTAATTTGCAAACAGAGTGGTAGTTTGAGCCAAGGTATTGGTGTCATACATGGGATGCTTAAGCAATCTTCGTGAAATGTGGAGTTCCTTCTGACAAGGGTATATAGTATGACAGGACCCAGAAAGATGTTGATACCATGTGATACCACTTTTTTTCTCATCTCACTCATCTCACTTTTCCATGTTTTTCCTATAGTTTCCATAGTTTGTCCTGCTTCTATCGGCCAAGCTGGTCAGGAACTTCCGGGAAATCACTGGAGATCTGGTGAGATTTGAGAGGATTTAACCATGAACACGTGGGATGTAATAAAACTTATATAAACCAGTGATGGATGTAGCTGGGGGTTTCCATTTTTTTCAATCAGACAGCACAGATGATCACCCCAATGACGCGGTCATATCTTTCAGATTGGTTTGAAATTTTTAAGTGGAAACCAATCGCATATGATAACCATCACTTTTGTACGTAAGGCTACCTGGCTACCTTGGGTTAGGGATTGGATGACATGAGGTTTCCCATAGCCAGAAGCGGTTGCATGACAATATATTTTAGTGCGTAAATGTGTGTGTGTGCGGCGTGCGGACCCTTGCCCATGTCCCAGAAGTGGGGTATAGAAGAGGGAAGTTGCGGAAATTTCAATTTTCAGCTGGCAAATCCATAGTGTCCGGTGGGTTTCCCTTGAACCAAGCTATTATAGATCACTGTATCAAAATGGTTGGCAACAATCCACTCATGTTGCCAAACTCCCCATTTTGGTAGGGTTCGACCTTGTGTGGGGCATAAAGTTACCCTTTGGTGATAAATGGTAGACTTGGCTTGCTGGAATTTTTCCCCATTCATATGTCATAGATGATTTTCGCATTGACATGCCAATTTCTAGATATTTCTAGTGGATTTCCCTGCCACGTTTGATTACCAGAGGGTATACCCATTGCGATGCGGTTCCAGTGAACGAATGAAGTGGATATGTTTTACCATACCCTCTGGTAAACCAACACAACTAGTGAAAGTCACATTTTTTAATAGGTAAATGAACTATAAATGGGCCATTTTCAATAGCAAACTGTATATAAAATTACCAGAGGGTAGTTGTAGGGGGCCACATCTCCCAACGTATGGAGGTTACCAAATCAAGACTTTCACCATGGACCATGGTTTTTCACAGCGCAGTGGATGTAAGTGGCTTGTGGCCCAACTTACTACATATATCATTGTTATATCATCATATATCTAGGGTATGCTATAGGGTTATAAGGGCTGAACCACCAACTAACCCCAGTTATACCCATGTGTTTCCAAGATGTCGGCACTTCATTTGGGATCAGGGAGCCTCTCCTGCGCTCACGCCGCCCACACGTGCAGCTTTGCTTCCTTTGCCGGAGCAATTGGCTGCTGGGCGATGGTTGGTGGGAGTCCGAGACGAGGATACGTCAAAATCAATATTACGCTCCGGTAATTTAACAGTTTGCTATTGAAAATGGTCCCTTATAGTTGATTCACCTATTAAAGATGGTGATTTTCCAGTTCGCTATGTAGACGCTTACCAGAGGGTACTTTCATGGACTAGGACTCATTGGGCAAGAACATGGATCGGATTCAAATACTAGGATTCAACATTTATAGGGTTGCCACGTGGCTGGGAAACCCTCTATAAATGGCCATTGAAATAGGAAATCCATGGAAGTAACCTGGGGAATTGTCCATTGCCATGTTTGATTACCAGAGGGTACCTGCATGTGCGTGACTAAGTGGATGATGAACAGATTATGACCCAGTCGTATGGGCTAATTGGATATATCCCAGCAACATATGGGCATTATGAACCACGAATTCAAATCTCTATAGTCTATCTTTTTCAGCGTGAGTGCCAAGAGAATTGGTTTCGGAAGCAGAGTCAACTCACCAAATAAAAATTGTTGGTGCATGTTGGTGCAACGCATGCTGAAGTCTGATGAAATCCCGACTGGTTTTCTGCTCCAATTTCTGGGTTTTCTTCAGTGACCTGGGATCCCCATTCAGGTCCTCCAGTTCGGCAATCAACTGGATCCAGGGTTGAAAATGGGATCCCAAAAATGGCATGAATAGCGACACACACACAGAATCACACAGATATATGGAAATAGTATACATGAAGCTGTATCGTACCACAAAGACAAAGACTTGCATTTTGGGGCTATCCCCTTTAGCAGAGAAGCCCAACTACTTTTTGTAGTTGACTCCAGCACAGAAACTGGTGTGCAGTTGGTGCTGGGATGTGAGCCCCCCCGATCACCTGGAATGATTAAGGATTGTTAAACATCAGTCCCTCCAATGAAGTTTGCCAATTGTCAATTGCCTGTAGCCACGCTTGCAATATATCTTTATCATCTTAAATATTTTACTATATAATTGATACTATTGTAAATATGTTCATTTATTTATGGATGCGAAAATCACAATCCATATACATACCCATAGGATCCATGTGTGCTATATATGGTAACATTTACCATCAATATACCCCCAATGTTAGCATATATACCATAAATGGATCCTATGGGATATAGCACATGTTTCTCCCCTGGAGACGCGTGTCGACAGTCGACCACAGGAAGCCTTCAGCCTCTCCTTGGAAGCAGATTTGCAGCGTCCTTTGCCATTCGCGGAGCTGGTGGAACGCTTCCTTTCCATCGCTCAGGTGTGGTGAAATTGTCTGTCCTGGTGGAATCATGGGAACGCAACCCACATGAACCAAACATGTTTCTGGAACTTGATCTAATTGGTATTCAAAGAGGATCAAACTATGGGATGAGTCTAATTATAAAGATACAATAACATTACTTGACTGATCTTGACTGGTTGCTGGTTCAGCCATATGTGTTTCAGATTCAGCCATATTCGAGCTGGGATGATGATGCCCAAAATGTTGTAAACCAATGATTGGATGCTGCAAACCCAAGAAGATGGTAAATCAAACGCACTAGAGAGGTTTGGAACTACCCCCACATAGTATCCAATTGGAGGGCTTGCCATCTCAATAAACTATGCCTCGTTGGTCAAGCATTTCCAAATACCACAAAAAACAAACATGTTTTTATTCTATTGGGTTTTGCCACTTCGAGTTTTGCCATTTGAAGATTTGGCAACCTTTGTTTGATTTGAGTCTTGTGTCGGTCATCCCTGTACCCTGTCAAGAGCGGCATCTTGCTCATGGCCTAGGTACTTATGGCCCCTCCATGAACATATCATAACATCCACTTGGCACTGAAAATTACAGTTGTGTGTGAAAAATCACTGTGAGAAACCTTAAGTTGCTTCTTGCATGACATATATTCCCGGTTCTCTTGATCAAGATATGTCAAATAAATCATCAGGAGAATCTCTGGGAAGTAGTTCATCCTGTCATAATCATGGCCATGGGGACACTTCCCCAGGTACCTGAAGACTTGTACTTCCTGGCGCAAGCCAATCATCTGATTGCATCTTGGAATGAGTCACCGTTCTCAGTCATTGTTTGACCCAATTGGAGGCGACAATGTGATGTTTAAGAAATATATACTTGCTAAAGCAACTTTATGAATGTGGGAAAACATAATGCCGGAAACTTCCAATTGAAGATCAATGCACGCTATACAATAACATAATTTCACCACTACTTTTCGGGGGACCATACCAAAATGTAAGATACATTTTTTGGGACCCCCCCTTTACATGTAAACTTGGTCGCTGAACGTCCCCCAGGTGTCGTTTTTGTGGGGAGGGTCTTCAAAATACCTTCAAAATGCAAAATACCTTCAAAATGTAAGCTTGCATTTTCAAGCCCCCCCTCAAAAACACCTTGAAACATGTAGCTTACATTTTGGGTAGGTCCTCCCCCTTAAAACGGTGGTGATAAATTCATGGTAAACTATGCTAAACCAAAGGTTTGCTTGGGTGGTTTCCTATTTCCAGACCAACCCAACTAGCCATGACAGATACCCTCTGGTAATTTAACATAGCTATTGAAAATGGCTATTTATAGTGAGTTTTCCCATACAAAATTGTGATTTTCCATAGCTATGTTAGTTTACCAGAGGGTATACAAACCACTTCTCAGATCTGATGTCCAAACTCATCTTCTCCAGTGACCTGCAGGTTACGTTGGTCACCGCCAGGCCTTGGCACGCTTTTTGGAAGATCTTCGTTTGCCTCCACAGGACAGGAAGATGTTTGGAAGATGTGTTGCGGTTGATTTTTTTTGGGGGGTTGGGGTCCTGGTGACTGGAAGTTCTCGAAGTCGCACCTAGATCAATGATCAATGATTTATTTTCCAGTGGTTGGTGGTTTCCAACATGTTTTATTTTCCATAATATATGGGAATAATCCTTCCCATTGACTTTCATATTTTTCAAGATGGTTAAAAACCACCAACCAGTTATTTTCTATATTTTTGTTTTTTTTCTGTGGTTTCTATCCATTTCTCCAGTCCATTGCACTTAAAGTCATCATAGCCTGGACCAAGTTTCTTGTCATGTCTTGTGAAACATGGCTGGGAAATCCCGGAAGCATGGCTGGGGAATGAAATGGTCATTGTTCAATGGGGAATGAACGATATGAACGGCAAACCATGTTTGATTACCATGAGGCTAAACCACAAAAAGACACTAAGAAAAATGGTGTCGAAACCTCTGGAGCTCGGTAAAATTCTGTTCAGGAAAAAATGGTGGCCCCACACGTATCAATTGGTTGATATCATGACTGGCTGGTGATTTCAAACATTTTTTGTTTTCCATAATATATGGGATGTCATCCCTCCCATTGACTTTCATACATATTTTTCAAGATGGTTAAAACATGTTAAAACCACCAACCAGTCATGGTGATATGCAATATTAGTACGCGACTGTGAATTCCAGCATCATCGTCTCAATCATCCTACTTATATAGACTTAGTTATCCCACTAGGAAAGTCGACCTCGTAAGTTTGCAGCAACCCAGTGATATCACCGACATAGACTCTGGCAATCTAGTATGCCAATCGAACATCCATGGAATTTCTTATTCATCCATATGCATCAACATCCATTCATGGATGATTTTCCTGTCAAACATGCCAAACATGCTCTTCTTTTTCCTGTTAGGCTGAAGTGCCGGATAGTTTTTCTTGTATATTAAGTTACATCGGCTCTACATTCAGATGATCAGATGATCAGCCCTGCTGTGGGGGGCTCTTATCATTGCATCATTGGGTGGGAGGAGAAGTTTGTTTTCTGCCAAGCACCTGTGGGACTGAGTGATGTGGCTTCTCTCACGGCGCTGCTGGGAAGGAATTTTCGGGTCGTGGAGCCACGGTGTGGCAACTGGTCTCGTTTTTGGGACCCAAAAGTTGGAATAATATTAATGTTTAGTTCACGGAACCTGGTGGATTGTCCATTGCCATGTTCAGTGTGGTTATATAATGTTATTATATAATTATTGTATAATATTATATATATATATATATTATATGGCACACATCCATATAGGTTGTAGCACCACCACTTCTTGTAGCACTTGGCCTTGCGTAGCCCGGGATGCCCGGCATCGACGTCTTCAGTGATGGATTTTCCGATGGTCATCCCCACAGAGGTTTTTTTGATGCGACCCAGTGGCAGTGGGAATCCCAGCAGTGGGATAACACCATGTTATCACCGTGTTATTACCTGGAAAGCCATAGCAAGCGATGTTGTGTTCCCATATATTACCTGGAAAACTGGAAAAGTTCATCTATTCTTGCTAAGTGCCTAGTGCCCATTGGAACTTTGGCACTTTCCAAAGTTGCCGAAATTTTGGTCACTGGAAAGTGTGCCATTTTAGGACTAAGATATTTCTACGGGTATTTACGGCGCTTTACGGATATTTACGGCACTTTTACGCTCATGTTTGGAGCAAAAGATGAAGCGCCTTATTTTTGGTCTGAGAATTGCAAAGTGCCACAAACATGTGCTACTAGGCCAAAGTAGCCTGAAACAATACGCAACTATATAGTTTTTCAGGTGCATGTTATTACCATAGCACATCAATGTTGAATGACCAGCTGGTTTGGCCTACAATTGTTTTTTGTTCCTAGTGGCAGTGGGATGATTCGTCTGTTTCTTAGACAGTGTAGAGCGGAGTCTTCCTGTGTCAAAGACAAATTTTGCTGCATGTTCACGAGATTGCCCAAGAGGTCCACTATGGTCCACTGAAATCAGAGAAATCTACAATAATCTACATTTTTTTTGCATTTGTTTGGCAACTTTCACATGTTTTGTTCATGGTTTTTGTGCCCTTTTGCTCCCAGGCTCCACCGTTTCGCTCGCGATTTTTCGTCCGGCTCAGTCGCGCTGCCCGCGGAGCTGCGCGAGCTGCTGTCGCAGATGGCGGTGACGCCACGCCACATGGCCGTCCCCAAGATGTAGTTTTCATCCTCGAAGCATCCACCACGGTTGGTGTTGGGGGCGTCTATTTACCCTCTGGTAATTTAACGTAGCTATTGAAAATGGCCCAGTCGAAATAGTGGATTTTCCCAGCTACAAAATGGTGGATCTTTCCAGTTCGCTATGTTAAATTACCAGGCCGGGTAAGTCTATGTTTTGGGGGAAGGGATTAAACATGATGGATACATCCAAAAGTTCTGCTGGATATCATGGGATCACAGGGACAAAAATCACCAAGAATTGGCTAACAGAGTGATTCTGAGTAGAACCAATGGGCAAATATGCGTGGGTAAACATTTGGTTGGGTATATGTATATATATATATATACTGTATATAGAATTATGTAGATTTGATAAGCCTGAGGAAAAACAACAGATCGTTTTTTTGCGGTTATAGAGTTAACCGACTGGATGTCCACTGGAACATTGAGTTGGTCAAATAAACTAGTAGCCACTTGAATCCATCAATCACAAGTTGGAAGAGTGCTTACCCCCGCAAATGAGGATATTCTCTCAGGATGCCTTGGGGATTGTTCCAAAAATATGTTGACATGCTGTTGTGGGGAGTAAAATTTCTGTCAACAATAGGGTTGACCGACAAGAACTTGAGGGATGAAATCAAACAACAGCTGAACAAGTGATTTTTTTTTTAAGCAGCAGCAGCAACATGATTGAACATGATTGAACCAAGTTGGAAAATGGTTTAAGCCAAGAACATGCGGAGAGTACCATTCAACAGGTAACACATCTTCGGCAAGATTTCATCCCATATGTTATAATCTCATTACTTATATTTATTTTTCATTGGCACCGACACCGAAAATCTCTTATGTTTCGGCCTTGGTGAACATCAATCATATAGGGCTGCCCACTACCAGCATTTTTTCCGCGGCCAAAGAGACCACTTGATTCAAAATTGGATTGGTTTATGTTCTGGTTGATGGTTTCAAATAGTTTATGTTTTACCTATTCTGGACCATATTTGGGATGATGATCCACATTGACTCACCTTTTTTTTGGGGGGGAATGGGTTGAAACACTACCAACCAGTGTTGTTTTATGACAACCAGAACTGCTGGTTGATGGATGGCCATTATGTGGGGCACCAAAAAAAAACCCGCAGTTGATGATGATCGTTGCCCGCATTAGAACAGCAATATTGGGGTAGCCCACACCCAAATAGGACATGGATCACCAACGCTCATTCGCTGAGGGAAGATTCTGGAGATGGAAAGTTTCCACAAGGCAACGGGGGCAACGGGGCAACACTCTCCATGTCAACCCGGAGTTGTTTCCGGAGATGTTTTTGGAGTTCCAGTAAAGAATCGTAAAGAGTCCTGGACTTCAGCTCTAGTCTTAGTTGGCGGTTTGGAACATTTTTTCCATATCTTGGGAATTTCATCATCCCGACTGACGCACTCATATTTTTCAGAGGGGTAGGTCTACCACCAACCAGTAAGAGTCTCAGTTTGATCTTAGTTGTGGCTCCACTCCCAGTAGTTGTTTGTTGGAGAACCTGCGTTTAGATGCTCCGAATGACCCTGGATGGAGGTGTGCGAAACTTACCTGTGGTTGGCCGCGCGATTTCCAAGCGCCTTTCCTGATGTGGCGGCCGTGGAAGAGGCGCCAAGGTCAAGGGACTCTGGAGAAAGTGATGTAAAACATGAAGAACATCGGAACATGAATTAGTAAAGATACCATATATTAGACATAGATAGGATCGAATTGACCAATATGATGGATTTACATTTTTCAAGTTGAAAGGTTCCTCACTTTGATAGTTTGCTTTTCATTGCTTATCCATCTCTTTAGCCGTATCCACAGGGCCCAAGCAACATCAAGCGTCGGCTGAGATGTAATTGTAGTACAAGATGCATGCATGGCATGCCGAGTTGGGTTAGATTTGAGATGAGGAAACTCTATTGAAATAGACCCTATTGATTTTTAAGTACACTTTGAGTAGGACACCCATCCACTACCCGCACACTTGTTGATGAAAGTCAATGTCATTTCCTCCATTTGGGGGGTGACTGAACATGGGGTATGACTGGTTAAACTTCCTATGTCATATTTCAATGCTGGTAAAAGAGGTTTCTAGACATATTCTAGACATATTCTAGCCATTGAATTCGGGGTGCCTAATTTTCAGATGAACCCATATGAATATGTTAGTATATCATTCATATATTGTTTTTCTTTGGTGAAAATAAGGTATATATGATTATAGATATAATTCGCAAATAGGATGGAACATCAGAACAATAGAGCATTTGACTGCAACATCTCAGAAAATGAGTTTAGGAGATCCGTACCACGAACTTGGGGATGCAGTCGGGCGGTCATGTTTTTATGACTGCAATCATAGCCATCCTAACCCCAGTTAATTCTACCCACTTGGAAAGCCCCAAAGACAAAAAACATGTTCAGTTTCCATCCGCAATGGACAACATATGACAACATTTTAGAGGATTCTACTGGACCTTCACCTCTTCACCGGAGAAAGGTGCGGCGCCATTTGTCCTCGCAACTGTCAAACGCCTTGCAACTGCCCTTGGATCCCTGGCAGGGAAAAATGGTTGGTTTCAAACAGTTCTTATTTCATCTTTCCAAGGCTAGGATTGATATGGATTGATCTCTGTATTTTTCTAGTCGAAGCATGTGGAAGCCGCCATGAAAACGGGGAACATGTCACCAAGATTGGAGATGTCGAAGACACAACATTTTCTCAACAAGTTCGAATGTTCATGGCTACCTTTGGAGCATCCCTCAAGCCCTTCCAACACCTAAGGAATCCTTGGAATCCTTGGCATTCTGGATTTGTCCTAGAAATAGTCATGAACAAACATTGATTTTGACCTTGTGATAATGCATAGAGCCTGAAACGGCCTGTAAAGGATGGTCACTCTTGGAGAAAACACAGCACCTCGTTGACGCATCCATTTTCACATGAACGGAGCCTTTTGTCATTTGGTCCGGACTTTCACGTGCATAGACTGCAGAGGCATATTACATGTGTATATCAGATCACAACTTTCACATATATGGTGAGTTAGACAATACTTAATTCAATCAAAACAACGTGTCTTCAAATGCTACAACAATCAGTGTTCACTAAAAAATGCTCGGCTTGAAATATTATGTGTTGATATGTGTTGTATTGTTACATCCCTGCAAGTTGCACCAATCCCAGTTGCGCAACCAATTTCAGGCATAATTGATGACAACCCGCCGTGGCTTTTTTTATGTTTTGTTTTACTTTTGACCCCCCCCCAGTTGATTCACCTAGATATGGAGATCCAGCATATTATGGATCAGTTCCTAGGAAATCATATGGGTGTTACGGTAACGACATTTAAATATGTGGAGGGCGGGCCAGACCGTTTTTGGCCCCGGAGGTAGTATGAAATACCAGTTCGTATGCTTAAATCTAGTTACGGTTTATATATATATATTGATAATGCACACTTCACGGTGTTTTTTTTTAAATCCACTGAGTCATTGGGAGTTTCTGGGTATGTTACGACAACCCCCAAGGTGACATTTTGTTCCCCAAGGATCATCACCTGGAATGACCGCGGGTGCCTATGGCCCTCCAAAAATCGGACGTCCCGGGCCGGGCCGTGATCCTGACGGTTACTTGGTGCGGGCTATGAAAATCATGGGTAGAATGGATGCCATGGGCACAAAATCTCCAGAATGTTGGAATATCACCTGAAAAATCATGGGCATATCCCCCCAATAAATCAACATAATATATCATATATAGATGTAGAAAACCCATGGCCCATGAACAACCCGCAAGAGATGTAGATCGTTGTTCTTCGGTGTCACCATGGGTTGTCCATATCTATCTTAATGTACTGCGGCGGGGAATAGTGAACAGATATGTTTTTGTCAAGCAACAATGGGATCTCTCATTGAAACATGTTCATGTAAGATTTAAGCAAACCTGATTACTGTAATATGTTGAGGGTTATGCCACTTAGTTTAGTGGGAATGACGGGATTGTCACGGCCCATGAATGGAAACATTAACAGGAACATTCACAGCAAGGGGATGACAGGCAGGGCACCATAAACGCAGCATCCCCAAGCCATCACCATGTCCAAATGGCGGTGCGAGGAACCACCAGCTGGGTGAAGCTAAGGTGATGATGTCCAGCCTCACCAAGCTGCTTCATACTGGAGGCGAGGGGATGTTTTTTGTTGTGTTTTGTTTGAGCTTCGTTTCTTACTGGTTGTTGGTTAAAATCTAGAGGAACGAACCTCCAGAAGATAATGTTTTCCAGTGACACTAGAAGTGACCTTTAGAAGTAACACGTTACTGGAAATGGTCAGAAAAGGGTTTATGGAAAGGGATGGAAAAAGGGCAAGGTAATCGTTTAGTCAATGTACAGCAATCTCTCAATAATGGTTTGCGTATCTCCTATTATAGGCAATAGGGTACCAGACCGGCCCCTCTATATCATCTTTGTCCAAATGGACAGCATCGAAGGGCACTGTTTTGCACAAGCATTGCGGGAATCTCTCTGACAAGAATCTGTATTTTGTGTCTGGAATTTTAGGATGTGTTCTTCTGTGTCGCGAGTTTCAACAACCAAATTCAGCAACATGTCATTGCTTATGGGCATGTTTAGGCCATCGCATAGACTGAGCCAATGCCCTATGCTTTGGTTTCGTGGCGGACCCGTTGAACTCCGACATCAAGCCCTTGGGCTGAAAAAGGTTGCCATGGACTGGGTCTTGATAGAAAACAACCACCATGATGGGCCCGTAAGCAGGTATAGACATATTATATATAAATATATATACATGGGATGAGATGGGATTAGAGGTTACAATTGTTTGTTAAGGGCAAACATAGAATTATAGATAACTTTAGGGGTTGAGAGCGGGCAAAAAAAGGCACTGCCGGGGCGCTTGTCGTACCCGTTGGGGGTGACCAGCCCGAGAGCTGAACAATGCTGAACAGCCATGTGAATCCACAGCCTCCGAATTGGTTGAAGAGAAACGTCTCTAAAAATTGGTAACCAAAATGTTATTTTCAAATACGTGATTGGTAAAAACATGAAAAAAAACACAGCAAAATCCAATCCTTTGACTTTGTCGATTCGCCGCCGTAGCTTTTGGCCAACGCATCCCCCTGGATCGCCGGCCCGCACAGCTCAACGTAGCGAACGTACAGTCTACCGCACAGAGGCACCGAGCATCAGGGATCAGGGATGGTATGGGAAGGTCATTGAGTCAGCATGATCCCCATTCAACCGTGACTACGGTATGCTACGTCACTACGTTTTTTCCTTGGGGCAAGATTGCAGTATTTGAAATGCTGAAATCCCTATGAGCCAGATTCAGCCAGTAGGTTTGGGGAGACGAAAACACTTCGGGACCCAGCTGACACGCATTGTTTGGGCCTCCTAGCTCCATAGAGGAGTTTCTTTTGACATACGCTGTAAATTCCTGGCTCTAGGGCTTCTTCCGTGGGAAGTCCCGGCCAAGAGAATGGAAAAAAACCAGGCCATGCTTTCCTCATTATCGCTCATTTATTCTCCATTTCCTTCGGGGATTTCCCGTCCAAAAACCTCCTTTGATCCAACGGGACCCAACGGCAGCCCGGCAGCCCATCAGGATGTTCCGAACTGTGGCCCTCACCTTGGTTGCTGCCGGCAGTGCCGGATACCTGCGCAGCAACGTGCCTTGATCCACCGCGCATTTAAAGTGGAGCTGGGTGAAGCCATGGCACGTTACGTCAATGATTTGCTGCGCAGTAAAAAACATGATGGTTGTCCGTAGCAAAGTGTTGGATTACCACAAGGCAACATGATTTGGGAGACATTTAGGCATTTTTTATATTGGAGAAATAGATGTAATATGATGGAATATGATATGATGTAATAAGATTGACTACTCCCCTTGCAGATGCCTCGTCCATTCTATTTATGGCAAGGTGTGTCTATTATTCTTGTAGGTTGCATTGCGCCCCCCAAAAGGATAGCACAGTAAGATCCCATGAAAATAATAGAAAACATGACCCTTCTATCTTTTTGGGTGCTCCTAGAATCATATACAATGATAAGCAACTGATGAGTCCCAATCATGATTCAAGTTTGCATTTTACAATTTGCAACCCCATTCTACCACAAAAAAACATGGTCAGGCCATCATTCACCCTAAATACGTCTCTAAACACATGTCCCCTTTAGACATAGATTCTATAGATGTATATATGTTGTTTATTTATTATGTATATCGAAACATATCGAAACCATGTTTTCCTTTCTGCTGACTCTACAAATGCTTTTCGGTCCTGGCTGTTCCGGTGCGCTCCGCTGAGGTTACACAATCCTCCGTTCACCAGGTCTCCAGCCTGTCCTTCTACCAGGAGGAACCAGGGCTTTCCCAGGGACCCAGGGAATTTTCCTTGGAAGCCCCAAAAAGATGCCTATGAAACTAGGTACTTCGACGCTGTTATGTTCCCGGAATTTCCAGCCACGGGGCCACGATTTTTTGATGGACGTTGCTGTAGGGCTGAGTAGTCAAGGGGTATAATTACGTCGGGATATTATATGTGTGACCGACACAATTATTGCAATATAATATGTAGTAACTTAGTAACTGCTTCAATCTTATTGCAAAAAATGTCAGTTATTATTTACATATATGTTATAATACTAATTTAGTTTTGCTTTGCCTTGGCCTTGCTGAGAGATGTGGAAAAGCTTCAATACCGATAGGGGACTTGCATGAGTCACCTCAAAGTCTGAGAACTCAGAAATTCTCACTACCGACCGGGGACGACCCTAACTTGCGCATGGCATGAAAATGAACAAGTATATAATTTTGTCCGCATTCACATGTTTAGCACGTAAAAAGGGTTATTTTTGTTACTCCATCCAAGATTTGCCAATGTAAAGAGAAGATGTGTCCATTGAGTGATGGGTTTTCACACTGCATGCTGGGGCCCAAGGATATTGTTTGGGAACATGGGGAGCCCATAAACTGGGCAGTTGTTCTCATCATTCCACGTGATTTTGACCCAATGGGTATTGTCATGGTGGTAATCTGAGCAACGGATCAGCTTCGCATGCCTAGCGAACTTGAATACCTATTTTGAGGTCGGGATGATGCATACCCAAATTATATCAAATTATGTGAATACATGAGTTGCATACCTCCTTGAATGTCTTGCTAAACTAGTTGATCAACGCATGACAAAAAAAAACAATGCAAATAATTATTAAGGAATCAAAACAACTAGTCGAATTAGGTAGGCTTCATGATACTACAGACATCCCATGTCATCCCTAAAAGATCGTTCTTAGATGTTCTTAGTATTTCCCCAGCAATTTTGATGTGTTCTTTTTTCTCTCCAATGTTGCTCGTTATTCCCTAGCGATCCCTTCCGGTGTCCAGATGTGTCCAGATGTGTCGGCGCCGCCTTGGGTTAGGAGCCGCAATGTCAGTGCATGGCCAACAACGCCGCATGGAAGAAGTCCTCACGCGCGGAGGCGCCACCATGGACGATGGGGATGATCTGGCAGGTGTTTTTGTTCACCTCATAGTGATGAAACCTGTGTAGTGTATTACCCTCTGGTAATTTAACATAGCTATGGAAAATCACAATTTTTAATGGGTAAATTTACTATAAATGGTCCATTTTCAATAGCTATGTTAGTTTACCAGAGGGTAGTATATATGAGTATCAGAGATCAGTATAGTAATACGTATGTTTTTTTGGCTCTCCACCTTGTGATGAAACATGTATAGTGTATTGAATGTGTATTGGTAATAGTATTCCTTTTTTCTCAGTTGTAATGAGTGGAACACACGTATATAGGAATTATATGGAATTACACTTTAACTGTGGCCACTGAGTTTGACTACAGCCACTCTGCCATTATTTCCCATTTCTCCTTGCATCTCGAGGCGAAATGCATTTTCATCGATTTGGGAGCAGCAGATGCTGGGTGTCGAGTTGAGTATTCGGATGGGAGGCAACCAACGATATGCTGGAAACACAACTAGTAACTAGCCCACGTTTGGGTTGGGGTTGGCATGCGGTTTGAGACATATCCATACATATCCTGTGTTCTATGTCAAAGAGATGCATTTGATTTCTTTGACAGACAGATAGATAGACAAACAGATAAACAGATAGATAAATAAATTGATTCTTTGTTTCTTTGATAAACAGATAGATAAATAATTTGATTGATTTTTTTCTCTCTCTCTCTCTCTTGTATTCTTTGTGTCTCGCCTCTGGTGGGGGGACATCACCAGATTTTTTGCTCTGGCAGCGGATGGTCCACATTCCCATGTTGTGCCAAGGATGGCAACACCTTTGCCAAGTTCATTGAGAGCCGTGGCTGTTGCTTCTATGGTATTTTCTGCTTGGGGTAAGGCAGATGGTGAACTTGGATGACTTTGGCGGGTTTTGCTTACGGCCGTTTTTTTTTAAATAGAAATGCACGCACCAAACACATCGGGGGGCTGCAGGACATCAGCCTACCAGGTGGACTTGTTTTTTTCTTACTTTGATACACATGGGATTAGCACTTCAAACACAGATGCCATGAAGTCGTTTCCAAAGCAAGATGTGATTTTTCCATTCCTTTCAATTCCAGTGTGATTTTGGGCAGCCCGGCAGTGTACACCTCTGCTCCCCTACTCGAGCTGGGCTGCAGCCAAGGAACGACTATGGCCCAGTGAAGAATTGTCCTAACGGTGACTGGTCTGCGTGAACACCTTGAGATTTGAAGATCATCTGACCTGGAACCTGGATGTCTTTTTCACATTCACACGCCATACAGGGCCATACAGATAATTTTATACATATCATACACACACACACAGATATATATATATATATATATATATCCCATGAATGAAATATCCCCAGCAAAAAAGGGGATATAATGTGATATAACCATGTATATATATATAACCCAGTTTGCTGGTTACTGTAACTGGGTCATATCACCTTGTCAATCCTCCTAGCTGGATCTAGCTGGTGATTTTTCATGGCTCAGTTCATCAGCGAGCTGACAAACTCCAAGGCCAAACGACGTGTACCGTAATTACCCATGACCATTCAAAACGAGCTACGTGTAAATACTAATATAAACATACATATATATATACATATATATATACATATATATATATATATATGTATGATATACAAACTATATTCAAACTACATTCTCCATTGTTCATCCAATATAACCCTAAGTGAATTGTATCCCAATTCGCCATGTTTCCCGCGTCAGGCCAGTGGGAAGCCTTCCTGGTGGAGGCGAATCCACAGTTCACCAAGGAACTCAACGCCCTGCAGGAGAACTTCCCGGGTCAGGCGAGGCACCGATGGAAAATCACCATTTTTGATGGGTAAATCAACTATTTCTATGGCCATGTTCAATAGCTATGTTGAATTACCGGAGGGTATTTGTTGAATGGTTGAAATATGTGAGTACCTGTGACTTTCGGACTATTTTAGGGATGTTCGATCCATTTGAAACATCTTTTGTGTAACCAATGAAATCATGTTTTGACAGTGGATGCATCGTCCGAATCTCTGAGCTCATGTTGCGGCGTGGGGGACCAAGGCCTTTGGTATCCACTTGCTGGTTCACCCACTTTGCAGGTAGATGATATTTTAACGCCAGCTGGTCACCCCATAGATATCACCAGTTTTTTTTTGCAAAAACCAATCCCAAAAACGTGGCAAAACAGCCATCCCATTTTCATGGCAGTTGGTTACCAAGTTACCCTCTGGTATACAAAAAACCATGGACAAATCACCATGTTCAATGGGAAAACTCACAACATTTCTATGGCCATTTTCCAGGTGCACTCGCTGCCAGAGCATGCCGCCTTTTCCTGCGAGGGGAGCACCAGCTTCTTCATCGCAGCTGTACTGCACCTGGTGGGTATGTTGGATGATTTGAGAAAACATGAGAAAACCATAGGTTTCATTCCTGGTGGGCTTCCAGAATTGACTTCAGAAATTCAGAAACATACGGTGGGTGGGTGAAAGAAATCTTGCACCACCAAAAGGATGGTTGAAAGCCTATAATGGGATAAACCATCTATCAATTGCTGTGGGATTTCTTCCATCCACAGTAGGAAGACATAGGAAGACAATTGTTTTTCGCGTGGAGGGTGGGAAACAAGGCGTCCGAAGATTTCTCATTGCTTCCCAACTTACATAGTTCGCCCACTCAATTTGACGGTGTGTGTTGGATGTGTTTGAAATTGGGTATACCAATAGAACAGTATGACTTTAATGAGGAAGATGGTGATATGTTCAGACAAACACTTTTCAGGGATTTTAAGGGTTTCTGTCAGTTCCCACCAGTGGTACCCGCTGAGTTTCTTCAATCAGGGCTCCTACAAGTTGCAGGTGGGCTTTAAGCTGATTAAACTGGCATTGAATCCATCTCTATCCCGCTTCAGATATAAGATAGAAGCCTACATTGGTGCAGTTTTGATTCAACGTGTTTTTACTTTTCTCGTGAAAATCTAGTTCAAACCGTAGACTGTAGATTTTCCATGCTTTTCCCACTGATTGGTCAGTCAATCGAGGATTTGGAATCCATTGAAACCGTTTGAAATAAGTGCCAATGGATGTACATGGTATACTTTAGCATCATTGACATTAAGTTTGCCTCTGTGTTTCCAAGTCCCCCCTCTATTTTTTCCTGAAAGATCATGATCATAGTTTACTCTCTTTTTTTTAAACGTAGCTATGGAAAATCACCATGCTTTATTAGTTAAATCCTTATAATTTATCATCTATAAATGGGCATTTACATGCATTTACTGTATACGATAGCTATGTTGAATAAGCAGAAGTCAGAAGGTAAATCCCATACAGATCCCCATATTTTTGTTGGTTAAATAGTGTAGGCGACCTCCCAAGTGCCGAAGGATGTGGACGCCAGCCACAACCACTGGGGCTCCAGCCTCTTCTCGGACGCTCCAGATGCGGCTGGAGCCCCAGCACTGGGAGATCATGGGGAACGGGCCACCGGGTGACGCGGTAATATATGATGGTCACATAACAGAGATGGGATATATGTATCTAATATATCTCTGGGTAAATTATAAGGGAAATCATCCCAAAATGGTCGAACTATTCAGGTTAGTGAAATATTATAATTTACCCAGGGAGAGAGAGAGAGAGAGATATATATATATATATAGTGGGACATATGTAGATCGGATACATTAGAATTTATATGGGATGATGTATGGGTTTGTCTGAAACTGTAGGGGAAAATCACCCAAAATCCCATGCTTAATCATCATTTTGCCTATTAGCCATTTGGGGAGTATACGCCATGTGTGTGACACATTGATATTATGATTGAAGAGTGAAAATGAGATATGTGGGACAGAAACAACGGGATATATGGTGAGCAAAGTTGGGGTTGCCAACTTGAATAGTGGAATATGGTGATGAATCGGCAAACCATGGAGACATGATGAGTAGTAATTTGTTATTCAGGGGATCCAAGTGGAGAAAATCATGACTGGCTACACCGGCATCACCGTGTTTTTTTTCTGGCACCTAACCGGGTTATACCACTTGCTCCTATCTAGCAACTGGAATGCGTAATTCCAGATTTTCCTGATGAATTCAGGGGGTTCACCCTTCAGCGAACCAAGATATAGATATGGAACATCAAGCACACACACACACATATATATATATATATATACATATATATATATACACATATATATAATATAAATATCGATCTATCTATCTGTTTGTCTATCTGTCTATATCGATCTATCCACTCAGGTGAAGAGCGGCAAGGTGAAGGTGACGGTCGGAGGGCCCAGGCGATACCATTTTTTAGGTGGAGAAATCCAAGGTGGCTGGAAAAGTTGTTTAACGTAGCCATGGTATAGATGGCCCATAGAAATAGATGGATTACCTATTAAAAATTGTGATTTTCAATAGCTATGTTAAATTACCGGAGGGTATAGGGAACAAATCATTGATCAAAGTAAACATAGTTGTCTTGATGGGAAAATCATCTAGAAATGGAGATTTATAGCTGGGAAAATCATCTATACATGAAGGTTTATACATAGCTCGGAAAATCATTCAATACAGAGCTCATGATGCGTTCAGGGATCTCCCTGCTGCCATCTTGGATGAACTACCGGAGGGCAAGAGGGGTAGAACATCAACCATTCCATGGGGATGTAATGAAGGTACATGTATATGTCTATGCACATGCACTATCATTATAATGGAAGGTTAACAGTGGGAATCTAGGATAATATTTGATAATATATAACAAGTTTACCAACAAAAAGATATGATATGGGTGTCTTTCAAAGTAGGCCTCAATCTATGCCCATTCTTGCCCATTCTGAGGAGGGCAATATGATTCCACCATTGGAGCTTGAGCTACCCTATTGTCAGAGAAAGTGTTGCCCAAAGATTTTGTAGCCATGATCAACAGTTCAATTCCCCCACTTCTTGTGGGGCAAACATTAGGCATGCTGGAGTGCTTCTAAATTTGTTGATCTTGCTGACCCCACTGGTAGCATACACAGAACACGCTCGAAGATTGATGTTGAAGATGCCACGACTTCCTGAATTGGAACCGTAGAGGAAACCTCTAACTGAACAGACTGCACTGTGCATTTCAGCCATAGTTTCCTACTTGCCCCTGCACTCATACGTTTGATGAAATCCCCATTCTTGTTGGTTGCATCATTGGTTTGTTGCTTACCCTCTGGTAAACTAACATAGCTGCTATTGAAAATGGCCATTTATAGTGAGTTTTCCCATTAAACATTGTGATTTTCCATAGTTGTGTTAGTTTACCAGAGGGTAATCATGTTAAATCCCCATTTTGTACGGTATCTCTTCGTTAATCTTCGTTTGAACTGTTAGGTTGCTCTTGCATGGTTTCCCTTCAAAAACGCTCCAGCGAGAAAAAACACTGAGGTTCCCATGGTCAACATCATCCAACTGCCGCTTGTTTGGCATGGTGCAATAAAGTATTTGGCCACTGTCATGGATCAACAAAAATAACAGAACGGCCCCTCATGGGGGATTGATTTTTGGACTAACAATGCTTAAACATATTGGTATTTATAGTGTTTTGTGACAAGAGTAGGCTTAAACTAGTTCTTTTAGAGCAACAAATAGAGTTCACCTCCAAAGGCTATCGTATGCTGTCATAAATCACTGGCATCTACAGACTCTTGTGACAGGATTCAACTTTTCCTGTGAGGCTTGCAAAGAACTACAGGCAATCAACACAGAACAGAAAACATCTTATGCACAACATGCAATAAGAATGGGTAGCTGTGCATCTTGGAACATAATATACAGTAGCAAAAGGGTGGCTGCCAGTGTGATAGAGGTGATGGAGAAAATCTATTGCTAGAAAAAATGATATGATATAGCTTTTTCTTCATGAACTTGTTAGATTGATATCATCTCAACATACATTGTATATAGAAGCATTTGCGCTTGCAACAGTTCATTGAAAGTATACAAAGGTGTAGGTGTGCATAAGGATAACATAAGAAGTATGGTGAGCAGGGCACACATTATGTAGGTGGATATGCACACGCACATCTAACACTCTGGGTAAGAAGGACGGTGGGAATGTTGCAACTCAAGAAGTAGTTACATATATTGTTTATCATTGTTATTTTGCAGAGTCTTGTCGGCAGGCTCATTTCAATAATTGGAGAGAGAGAGAGAGAGAAAGAGAGAGAGAGAGAGAAAGCCAGAGAGACAGAGAAGTGTATCATGCTGTTGGCTAAGATCATGCCACCTTTGTGGTGGTATAGCTATTCAAAGATAATGGTATGTTTGCTTCTTTTAAGCATCAATTTAAACTATGGCCAAGATCCAAACATACATGATCTAGCCTGCACCCAAGGGGCAGTTGCAGTCACTATTGTCAAACATACCTATCAAAAAACTCTTTGCATATAAATTTTATCAACAAATGAAGTAATGGTTATCACTGAAGAACTTGGACACATTTCCTGTTTGCCATCTTGTATCTTGTTTTGTAGATCCTTGTTGGCAGGTTCATTGTAAGAAAAATACTGTAATCATTATTAGAGGCAGCTGCAAGTGAAATTCCTCAAGCCGATATCAGCAATAGATGGCGTAACAGTGATAGAAGGTTTGATTTGTTTAAAGCTTTGTTTATTGATTGTTTTTGCTGCCTGTCAATGTTTTGTGAGGTCAGAGTCACCAAACCTGCACAGGCACCAAAACCAAACAAAAAAAACAAACCACTAGCCACTAGATGCACCAAACCTGCACAGGTGTGTATGTATTGCTTAATATATATGCTTATTATCATAATATATATACACGTGATATTATGTAATTGTTTTTCTTCTAATGTCAAGTTATAACACTGCTACTATATTATAAGCTATATGGTCCATGGCAACTCTGTTTTCGTAGTATTGGCCTAGTAGTCTCTTGTAACTTCCCATATCATATTTTCAGTACATGGTTCCCATTTTATATATCAGTTTGTTGGTTAAAACTCCATTTCGACTGTTCAATCTTCCTAGACCTTCCAAATACCAAAACAAATTGGTAAACGTACTAAACTATGGAGAAAAAACCAGCACTTGGAGGGCCTATGGGTTGATATCTCTTTCTGTCCAGTTTGACCGGTCTCATTTGGGAGACTTTCTGCCCACTGAGGATTGCCGAAAACGTTCACCCAGACGATTGGGTCATGTTACTCGGCTGGGAGCAATTGATTTGGGACACTTCGTCCAGGTGCTATTGTCACATTTCCAGACTTTCCATGTGCAACCTAAGACAATCCAAGTACGTGCATATATAACATTATAATACATTATATAACTATATGATATCATTGATATCTACAGCACAGTAGTTTGTATGTAATGTAATATCCATGGTCTAATACATATAAAAGTGCTACGTTGGATGAAGTATCGCAATTCCACGTCTATATTGCATGCATAATGGTGTCATTATGCTGCAGATAGGACCCTGGGAGAATTTCGACCATTTGCTTCCGGTGCCCAAAAGTGGCACGATATGACAGGACTTCTTATGGGGCCATCAATTGAAAGGTCGTCTTTCTGTCAAGATCTGCAGTTGTCATGGGTCCAAAGAAAATGATTGTTGGTTGCAAACCAACTTCGGGCTGGCAAAGTCGAAGGTTTCGGGTTTGTCGGTCATGTCATGTCATGTCCTCATTTTGAGGGCAGGGCCTATGCTATTCCCCATGTGATGCTTGTTTCAGCCACAGGTTGAAGGTTGACATTGAGGGTGCAGAGTACAACTTGCTGCCATGCTTGGCGCAGTTCAAGGATGCAGGCGCCACATGTGTTGGCTTATTGCTGGGTGATTTGCAACAAAAACAATCAACCCGAATCAACCCGCTAATAGATACAGTAGAATCAGTAGATAGATTAGATTCGATAGGAAAGGGAATGGATCTTTTCGGGGTATGAAAAACAGTGCTAGAATTTAGTATGGCTGATGCATCCCGATCGCACGTAGGTCAGACTTGAAGAGATGTGATCAACTTGTTTGTTCGTGCGAACATTCAAAACATGGTTGAATGTTCGAAGATGTTCAATCATGTTCAATCCCACGTGTACATTATATATAGTTATATATATATATATATTATAATTATATAAATTATATATATAATTATATGTATATATGTGTAGTGATTACTGCAATTGCTGGACTGAAGCTAGTGACAGATTCTCTGATTACCACAATTACCAAGGGATTGAGGACGAGTGCCTTCCGGTAATCAGACATGGCAACGGAACAACTTTCTTCGATATAGATGATTGTCCCATTAAAACCATCATATTTATATAAAGGTTGTTTTTCCATCTTTTCCCAGCTAGCCATGTTTGACGAAGGTTAGGGTACCTAACGTAGAGTAGCAAATCCCGGTTAGCAGCCCATCCTAGTGAGGCTTGGTCGATCGGATGTACTTGGAAGAGCACTGGTGGTTCCCATCCATTACGGCTCCCCTGCTGCACACGGCAGGGTTCAGAATGTGGCAGTTGAGGGTTGATTTTGATGATATTGATGGTTGGTTGGATGGTTGAGAGACAGAGGTAGCAGCAGGTGGAAAGTGTTGGAAAACTGGAATTTGAAGGAAGGCAAGTTGCGATTTGCGCAGGTAACGTTTTTTGTGCACGCATCCAGATGTGATTTTTTGCACGGGTCAGGCAGGCCACGTGGAACCTACGGGGTATTGAAACCACAGCAACAAGAAGGTGTTTTGAAGTATACTGTATCATATTGATATGATATGATGTGTGTAAGTTGATTTGGCTGGTGGTTCTAGATCTTGGCACAGTTTGAACCCATCACCCCAATTGGAATGATGCTGATGATGACGATCATGATGACAATAGGATGATCATGAAATGAACATGATATGAACATGAACCATAATATTATGGTGGTGATGAGGGTAAACATGAATAGTGATTCCGTGATTATTCATTGTGCAACATGCATGATGATGATGATGATGATGATGATGATGATCCTTAAAAACTCATACGCTCCAGTGGGTGCTTCAGCCATCAAACAGATAAGCCAAAGCCCCAGCACACCCTCCTGGAAACAACATGGGAACCCCGCAAAAGGGGGCTGCAAGATGATTGTCCGGACTCTGCTGTGACTTCAATGTAGTTTCCATATTCTAGTTGCCTAGTTATCCTGGACATAGCTTTTGCCATAAAATGAGGTTAAACAGCATAATTAAAACAGTTAACCCATATGCCTACAAAATCCTGATATAGACTCGGAGAAACAATTATTCGCATTGTTTTGGGGTCCATATATATATATAGAGTTCCATTGTAGTTCTCAGCTGGGTACCACCCATTTCGGCAAAGGAAAGCTCCAAGTCCGCCCTCGCTGAGAGCAAGAAGCAACTGGCAGCTCGAGTCTCAGTGTCCCAACAATTCAGTTTTTGGCCAACGAATATGGATGAAACAATGCCCGCAAGGAGTGAGATTTGACCCACAAACATTTCGACTTTAGAATACTTTAGACTCAGAAGAAGGGGTCAAACCTAATTACAATGCCAACAGGTGACAAACAACGTCAAACAACTGGATTTTGACCCATAAGAATGAGATGAATGAGAATTCAACCAAGTCAAACCCCCAAAAAATGAGAAACGCATCAAAGCCTCATTACTGGGTAGCTTCGGAGATGTCATCATGGCAGCTCTGGGGCTGATCCAATATGTAGACATTCTACATGCTTTCAGCTGAGAAATGCATTGAGAATTCAGTAAATGACATGTCAATGAACTGTTTTTTTCTTGGAGTTTTCTCTTGACAAATGACCAGAATTCCATTTCCTTAGAGTATACATATATATATATATGTATATATATATATAGCAACAACAGACTATGATTATTGTTTAAACAATATTTGACATATAAAACTACGTTCTTTAGGCGACATACTGCAGGTAAAGATCGGGTGGTACTCCAGCTTCCTTGAGGCCATGCATGTGGACATCCCCAAGTACTACAGCGCATCCTAGAGATCCTAGCTGCGCCGATGCGCCAAGCACAGCACAAAATTGGGGCCGCCAAGGGGTGACCTCCGCGAGTGCTTAAAATGTTGCCAGCAGTGCCCTTGAGGATTTTCGGTGAAAGATTTGGTGCCCTTGAAAACATGGATAGGATTTGAATATAATTATATATATATATGGATTATATATATATATATGGATTTATAGGTTTCTGCTAGGAAAGTGTTCCATCTTTTGCGGGAGAACCATATTTTTGAAGATGTGTGTTACCTTGAAATGCCATTCAAGTTGAGTGGCTCCTTGAGCGAGTTTTTTTCTTTTGGCATGGCATTCCTGCTTTTGAACACATGCAAGACCTAAAGTCATCTAAAGTCCACCAATTTCTGTGGATTGACTTGGCGCATCTAGGCCTAGGCCAATTCATTGAGCCAAAAGCCATTGAATTTCTCTGAAGCCATTGCGGCCTAGAACTTGCCAATTACCACATGCCCTGATGCATCTCGGGTTCTGTCGGTTGTATGAAAAACCAGGCAAAAGAAGTAGGGTAGGGAGACATTGGATTTCTCAGATCAATCAGCTAAGGTGTCCTTTAAACTTTGTGCCCCCAAAGATCTGTAAGATTTGGTGGCGCTTCGAATTTCATGAGCTTCGAGGAGCCTTGAACTCTGAAATTTGATGTGTAAGCACATTCACCCATATATAATATATAGATGTACAGTAACGAATAGTAACACCCCAAAAAGGTTTGAAAATAAAGTCAAATCCCACTATAATGGTGGCAAAATGATGTTTCATGTCTTTGGGGATAGCCATAAAATCAGCCAAGTCATCATTTTCCCAACCACCGGGGCTGCCTTTTTCGGCCGCCAAAAATGGGGAAGCCAAAACCGCAGCTCCGATGCGGAGCGCCAGCGGTGCGTTCCTGTGCTGCGCCTTGGCCGGTTTCAATTGCCCAATTGATGTGGCGAAATGGTGAGAATCCATCGATGATCTAGAACCCAAGCCAGTTCTATGAAAAAGATATATATATATATACATATAGATATGTATATATATATATATATATACATATAGATATGTATATATATATATTTATTTATATAAATATACAGGTAATATAGATAATTATTTATACATCTGTGTGTATGGAGGTTGATACGTATATATGTAGATAGATAGATAGTATAAATAGATAGAAAAATGGATGGATGGATGGATGGATGGATGGATAAAATGTATAATATGTATATAATATAAAATATATAATATATATTATATAATTTTATATATATATATATAATATAATATATATATAATATAATATAATATAATATATATATATATAATATATTATATAATATTAAATACACAATATATAATATATAATATATAATTTAATATATAATAATATATTTATATATATATGAAGGAAGTGTTCCTAAGTCATGGGGGGTGCCAGCCAAATCCTCCAAGTCATGGATGTTCATGACTATGGACTGAAACAGATGGTGACTTGGGGATCCCCCAGTTGAAGAACCTACCCCCAGAATGGCGAAATGGTGATCATCCACTGGATTTTGGGCTACCATTTTTTTTCAAACACACCCACCTCAATGAGAAAACAAAACATGGTCCCAGAAAATGCTAGAGCGACGCAGGGCAACGCTCAAGTGTGGCACCAAACTAACTTGATATGACTTGATATAGGGGTTTTACCTTGGTTTCTCCCTCTCTTTGATCTCAAATGCTGATGGCTGTAGTCCATCTTGACGCAGTTTCAGGACGGGGGTGGTTTGACTTCCTTGGCGATTTGGAATATTCAGGGTTTCCAGTTGAATACATCCGTGGCTTTAGGACATCAGCTGGCCAAATGTCAACCAATTGGCCCCGGCTGAACTGCAATAAACTTGCACATTGAACATGGTAATTAATTTAGTGAGATTTGATAGTGCAATTTCCTGTGGAAAATCACAATGTTAATGTTAAATGAGTAAATCATCTATAAATACGCCATTGTGCATAGGTATGTCGAATTTAGCCAAAGGAACCGATTGCCAAGTTTGGCCCTGTCGTGTTCATTGGAACTTTGATGGGGGCACTTGGGCGCCACTGAAGGTGTGCAAGCTGCAGCAGCCCTCTACACCGAATGTCGCTGGCCATGGTGTTTTGGGGAGCGTGAATGCTGAGATCCAAGCATGTCACAGACCCAAAAAGTGATCAACATGGAGGCTAAGATTAAGATCTCATACCTAACAAATTCTGGAAACAGGATGTTTTCCTGCACGAGTCTTAGCATGCCAAGTTCATTCATCATTTCGCCATTCTCCAGGAGCCACCCATCATTCCGCAGCTTTTTCGGCTTTCCGAACAACCCGAAGAAACCACCGCGGCCACCGGATCTCGTGGCCACCGGACGCAAAATGGCGGACCTGATTGGTGAACAGATCGGCCACTTGGACGACCTGCACCAATCACCGGATGGGTTTAGGGTGGGGGGACGTATCCCAAGATAGCCGACGTGTGTGCAGATTGGAATTTTAACCCACTGTGAAAAACCAGAGGAATCACCCATGGAATCACATCCAAGCACTGAGATGATCCTCCAAGTATGGGGATGGTCGACGAATACAATGGAGCCATTTGATCAAGATACTTATAGATAGATAGATAGATAGATAGAGAGATAGAGAGATAGAGAGATAGATAGATAGATAGATAGAGATAGAGATAGAGATAGATATACATACAGATAGATATAGATATAGATATAGATATACATATAGCTATAACAGGGATAGTAATTAATCAAGATTATTTTTGGCCATAAGATGGTTTGGTGTTACTCATCCAACTGGGGTTTTAAATATCACTGAGAAAAAAAGATCGTCGGCGCAGCTTACCTACCTGGGGCCCGGGGGCCACTTGAGATTTCACCAGCGCATCCAAAACGCCGGTTGGATCTCTCCCTAAGGGAGACACTGGCAATAGGACAGCCAAATGGCCATATGAAAGTTGAAAGAAATATTTGTGTGTTTCCAAACAATGTGGAACCTCGTGTTCTTTGTTTTTCTTTCATTTTTGTTACGGGGGTGTGGGCAATTGTGGGCATTGAATTTCTGGGAAATCACGGTAAGAATGTAAGAACTAGACCACACATGCACCAAACATATGCCGGATCTAGCCGACATAGGTAAAACAAGTTGGATAGCCATTGTGCAGCAAGTCCGCTTCACGATCCATTTAACGTTACAAATGGTGGGCCCGGGCCCCGCACACAGACGACGTATTCATTGCGCGGTATTTTTGGGGCTTCATCTCCATTCTCACTCTCGAATTGTCATGAACCGGTGGCCCAGAAAAAAAACAACAAGGAGTGTTCCTGCAAGAAACACAAGGGCAGTGAGTGTTGGGTTGTCAGGTTGTTTTTTTCCTTCTGTGACAGTGTCATGTCCATGTCCATGTTCAGTGCAGGTGAGTTCTATGACACCTTCAAGCTCTTTGATGAAGATCGAGATGCTTGGTGAACGTTGCAGCCGTACCTCTTGGTAAGCTGATGGTGTGAGAATTTCCAGGTGAAACAATCTGTGTCCAAGATTTCCAAGCAGAGCCAAATGTGTGGCCCTTGATTTTTTTTTGTAATTTCCAACAACTCAGCACAGAAAAGGTAAAAGGCCTTGATGGCCTTGGAAACCCTTCATGGTTCACATGCGCTTGGACTATAGTGACTATAGGTTAGTTGAGCCACATCCAAAACCCAGCATTTTTAGATATATGTTTAGTCAGGAAGCGGCAATAAGGACCTCGCGTAAGCAAAATCCTGTTGTACGCAAGCCTGCGTAAGCATCAGCGTAAGCATGCATAAGCCATGCCTGCGCGTAAGCTAAAACCATGGGTGCGTAAGCAGAGCGTAAGCTGCCGCGTAAGCATTCCCTTAGCGTCTCCAGAAAGACAAGACCTTTTGGCCACGGCTCAGTTTCAGAATCAAAACCATAGTATACCACAGCCTCGCAATGTTCATGGGAAAACATCCAAGAAAAAACTATGTGAGACACATCATGAATTTGTGGTGCTCCATACTCCATTGGGACCCGTTCCTTTCTTGCCTTCCAGGCTCCAGCTGTTCAGCCTAGGATGGTAAGTTGTCCCTGAAGGAGTTCGGAACTTTGCTCAGCTCATTGGGCCAAAACCCCACGGAGCAAGAGCTGCAAGACACTTGGCTGGGGAAATCTCCAGATGTCCTTCTGGTTTGGTGTTTATTTTTTTTGGGGGGGGATATTAACTTTTAAAGGACTTTTAAAGGACCTTTTGAAGTGTGGTGACGTAAGTCATACAGTTCTGAAGTTGTTTGGGAGGTTTTGAGGTTTGGCATCACCTATCATGGTCGAATTGCTTCTTAATTCCCTTAGATTCTCCGAAGAAACTGATGTTGAACACAGTAAATGAAGCCCTGGCCCATAGACCCTGCCATGACTTGGGGGTTAGAAGACGGATTCCATCTAGAAATCATCTCAACATATCTCAACCATTTTTTTGGAACAGCTTTAAGTAGACCCAACATGTTCGAACCCCCCCATAAATCAGCTATTCTCAGGATAAATCGCTGTCAATTTGAGAAATGGCTGTTAAGCCGTTGTAGTTTTGAATTTCACGGCTGCTAGTGGCTCAGGAAATCCAAGGCGTAGATCATTCAGTTGGCGCAGGTTTTTTTTGTCGATACCTTTGATCGGTGAAAAGCCGGTGGTTTTGATGATCCCCGACTATCCCCGACTTTCATGGTGGGTTTTTGTAGGCAGTATGTCCCGCAACCCGGCGAAGACTGAGGAATGGATCGGCGGAGACGGCGAACACGATACCACGCGCATTGACTTTCAGAGTTTCTAGCCTCAGCAAAAGCTAGATGTGACATGATATACAGGGGTC
>Ga0126342_10000124_pt1 | contig 55057 bp, 23 predicted proteins | sample Cyp1metagenome_FD_92528 | JGI IMG/M metagenome (GOLD analysis project Ga0126342, IMG submission 92528) | Coral microbial communities from Lord Howe Island, Old Settlement Bay, Australia - Cyphastrea 1 metagenome | ecosystem: Host-associated > Invertebrates > Cnidaria > Coral ...
ATATATTATATATAATATATATTATATATTATATATTATATATATTATATATATATATATTATATTATATATATATATATATATTATTATATTAATATTATATTATATTATATTATATTATATTTTATTATATTATATATTATAAATATATTATATTATATATTATATATATTATATATATTATATTATATATTATATATTATATAATATATATTATATATATATATATATATATCAACACGAATGATCCATGAGTATTATACATGCATTAAGTTCCATGAATATTAAACACTATACAAACTCAGAATATCATATTCATATTTCCAAGGTAACAAGAAAGTCCAAAGTGGGTAAGATTCCAAGCTTTAGGTTCAGAAAAGCTTGGATGGAAAGCACGGCTCAAGGGTTAAAGCCCACAAGCGATCCTGAAATCCGTTGAGATGACCCAAGATATTGACGCACATTGTGCAGGAATTGGCCACCAAGCTTAGCTTGACTGCACAACCTAGGCCTTCAGTATATGATATGTACATATGTTTTAGCCATGCATCCAGTCCTTCAATCTCAAAGCTCCTGGCTTTGTCCAAAAAGTGGCTGTCCCATATTATGGGGTCCCATAACCATCCATAACCGCCATCTTGTGATATCTTCTGACAGTTTTAGTCGAAAAATGCGATAAGCCACTGCCCACTGCATCTGATCGGATGCCAAAGGTTCGACACGGAACGATACGCAAAGCTCTTAGGCCTGATGCGGGGCGGACCTAGCGGATGCTGGGTATATGGAACCAATATATATATATATATATCCCATGACGGATCCATGTATGGTACAGTATATATGCTAAGATAAATGGGGTATATTGATGGGATCCATGCTAGCATATATAGCAGCACCATGGATCCTATGGGTATAATTATATACATATATACATATATAGATATATATATATATATATACATACGTACTATATTAACTATATATATATTATATGATGATACGGAAGCATCATGAACCATCAGTCATAGTGCTGGGAATGTCGCCTGCTGACATGGAATGATTGGGAGCCACAAGCAACCAAGGAAGCCCATGGAAGACCTTGGCATGTGATTGGTTTTCATAAAAATGGACATGTTGAAACATCTACCAGTTGTTTACCATTGCACATATTTCTGAACTTCTGTGGTTTTGGTCAGAACTATAAAATGCTAATCTATAACTATAACATACTATGATAGATGTGTCATAACATACTATATCTAATAATAGTAGCTATAATCAGTATTTCAGACCTTTGCCTACTGACATCCAGGTGAAGGTAAACAGGCAGAAGCCGAGGCGCGAGCGTTGCAGTTATGTACCATGTCCCCTTGAATTTCAACATCGATAGATACGTAGGTACCAGGTAGTTATATGGCTAGATGGAATATTTAGATGGAGAATGGGAATAACATGAATTCATAGATAGAATTAGATAGGTATGTAGATATAAATGATATGAAACATTTGGTACGCTGTCTTCGGACAGCCGCATATTCGTTACCGGGTGAACTTGCCTTGTGAGGTTGGGAAACATCATATGGCCACGGCTCAAAATGACTCGAAAATCACCATTTGTTTATCATCCATAAACGGATCATTTTCCATGGCTATGTTAAATAACCAGATGGTATTGGAAGAAGCGCATAGTTTTCCAAAACAAATGGCAACACAATGATAGGGAAGAACATTTGGAACAACTGATCCATTCATTTATTTTTGAGATGCCTGGGCTCTGTGTCCCTTGGTGCAGGCACTAATCCAAGCGGAAGGTGGTCCCACCTTAAAGCAGATGCAGCAAGAGCCATTGGAAGTGCTAAGGCCGCTGGGAAGCGAACAGCTGCCCATCAGCAAAAGTAGTTTCAACAGATATGAGGTCTTGTTGGGATGAATCGAGGCCTGATTGGCCTAGATGGGTTTGTTTTGAAACCCTGAGATCTCTTTGGAATTTCTTGATAGATGTTAAACATAGCGGATGCTTGAGGTTTGGAGGATATTTGCTCGGCAAGTTGTAGCCACTTCACAACGACGTCATGGCAAATTCTGATCGAAACCAACAAAGAATAGTTATGCAAACTGTTATGTTTTTTTCAGGTTTGGGAAGTATGATAGTTTCCCCAGATATTGTTACTTTCAGATCTTGATTAAATAATCTGGTTGGTGGTTTGGAACATGTTTATTTTCCATAATAATTATATGGGAGAATCCTTCCCATTGACAAATATTTTTCAGAGGGGTAGGTATACCACCAACCAGTAATTATAAGCCTTCTATTTTTTACGGTTTCACATCGAACGGTCTCCATGTCGGAGGCAGTGTCCCGAGCTGGACGTGAATTGGAGCGACCCCGCAATGCACGGATGTTCGCTGTTGCAGTATGCTTGCTCCATGGGTCTGTTCCTCAGCTCCGTCGGAGTTCACCGTGGAAGGTCATTGAAAAAGAACGGCACTAGTGGTTGGATAACCTTAAATGTGAACTCAACTGTTGAAATACCTAAATCATATCCTGGGTGAATGGTTATTTAACATAGCTAGGGCCCATCCAATGATGATTTACCCCTTTACTATGATGATATTTAACCGTTAAACAATGATTATACCAATGATTATACCATGATCCAATCATGATAATGATAACTTGATTAACGATTGGCATTAAACCATATATATTTCACCATTTAACCAATCATTCACCATATATTTCAGCATTTCACCATATATTTCACCATTTAACCAATCATTCTACCTTGATTCACTGGTGATTTCTCTGGTTTCCAAGGCTATGAGGACGTGACCCAGGAACTCCTTCAGCGTCGCGCCGATGCGTCGCACCAGAGCCACCAAGGGGTGTCCTGTCTGGCCACGGTACCTCGGCTGTCAGCCATGAAATCCAGGGGAGATACAGCTATTAGTATATAATATCTCCTATATAATATCTATAGGTTATATAATATACACTAAATCTATTGTTTATAGGTTGTAGATGTATAATATATGACACTATTAATTACCGCTGTTTTTTTATGTAAATGATTGTAGATGTATATATTATATGATTATAACGAATATAGTGTATAATATGTAGATGTATATGATTATATTATATATATTATGTTTTGTTGTCCATTTGTGTTGTACATTCGTGTCATTTGGGTCCGTGGTTCCAAGATGAGATTTGACGAAGATAGCGCCCAGAATCGCAGGCAAAAGGGGAATCCACGCAATGATAGTACGATATGAGTGCCATATTGTGCTATGTTCAAAACATGTCAAAACATGTCAAAACATGTTTTATTTTCCCACACAAAAAGGTCATTCCCCCATTGATGGGGTTCATATAAAGGCATCCCAAACTATGGCTGAGATTCACTGGGATTGGGACCCGTTACCCCTATCCATGCCGGAATGACCATCCTCTTTTGTGGAGAAATAAACCAGCTTTTGAGACGGGGCTTACGGATCCAACGTCCACGGTCATCGAACCCCACGCACAGGTGGCGGGAATCAGTGACCAATTGCTGTGAGAAAAGCTGAATTAACCACCGCCAGCAGCCTTGGCTTTCCTCAATCTCTTTATCAACGAGCTGTGATTGTTGAACAAGTTGAACCTCTCCTGAACTGAAAGTTCTTCCATCATCTCAAAAGTCATTGTAGGCACAATGTCAGGTTGAAACTTTTTTTCTTTGTTGAGGACTCCACCACCATTCAAAGCATCAATATGTAGTCCCATACATGGTTTGTAGATTTGTTTCGTGTGGCTGTTGTATGGCTGGAAGTTTGGGCCCCTTTAAGGCACACAAAAGCGACCGGTCTGGGAGAAAACCTAGACGTTTCAGAGAATTGTATTTGTTGTTCGAAAACTTTGGCATGAGCACTGTCTCGGTTTGTAAAAAAATGGTAACACAGATTTTCTGGAGAAAAAATGTTGTTCTTTCCTTGTAGCACTGTGGACAGAGACCCGCACTGCAGTTCTACGATTTTTCAGGTGGAAAAAACCACCAGTTCCTGAACGACCGGAAATTGATATGGCGCACTTCATGATATGGCAATTCTCACATTTGTTGTGGTTCTGATTGCCGTCATCCATATTGGATCTCCATTGTCCATACGACCATTCATTCTATGGAGAGCAATGTAGATCTCTCTAAGATAATATAGCTGCAATACTATATACATATGTATATATATATATATATCCCATAGGATCCATGTATGCTATATATAGTAACATTTACGATCAATATACCCACCCAATGTTAGCATATATACCAGCACCATGGATCCTATGGGTATATATATATACTTATATATATATACATATTACATTATATTAGCATGTGTTAGTTATTCCAATCATTACCCATTACATCTTAAATGGTCATAGCATTTTCCATTGTGGTCTAGCCATTCGATCCAGGCCTTAGCTCACAGTTGGCCCAGTTGCGGCGCTCAGTTGCTGGCCGCCAGAGCGGATGCCAACGAAAAGGTGGACTCCGAAGGGCACCGGACGATGGAAAAACATGGGGAAAACACCGGAGATTCCAAAAAGCAGCTGGTGATCGAGTTCGGTATTGATTTGGGGAAAAACATCTTGAGATTTGAGGATTCAACACCTATTTTTTTTAATCATTGTCAAACTATTGTAAATACTGAGGTTTTGAGGCACATATCATAGTTTGTCGATGGTTAGGGCTGGGGTGGAAGATTCTCGACCAAGAAGTGTTTGTGAAACCAATCAGTGATTCTACACCAATTCTCGGTTAACCAACATCAGGGAAAACAAGACAAGGAAAAAAATGATGCTAGTTTTTTTTTGTTCTAAAACACCTGGCCCCCTCGTTTTACTGCTATTACTGCTACTATTACTCCCACTTCTACTGCTTCTTCTACTTCTTCTTCTACTTCTACTGTTACTTCATGTTACTTCTACTTGTAATAGTACAACGAGCAGCATTTTCTACTGGATGTTATCAAAGAGCGAACATTTTCACAACCGATAGGGGACGACCCAGTTTTGCCCGTGGCAACTACGGGGAACAAATAATTTTGTCCGCCACTCATATAATTATGGATCTAGGTGTGAGCGTTGGAGATCACTTTATACAATTATACACGCAGTTGTTAAGTGTTTTCGGATGATTCATCCATGCGCCTGTTCTGTTCAGTGCTTGGAAGACAATCTTCCGTTTTGTCCTCACAAGAAACATTGTTTCTTTAGGGGATCATTCGGGATTCCAAAAATGCTAGAAGCACCCGGGCCTGTAGCATTTTCTGGGGCAGCAAGATAAGTAGTTTCCTTCACTGGTTCTTTAAAACATTGCTAAGTTCATCCTCTCCAAGTAGGGACAACCTTTTTGTTTTGAACCAACAATTGACATCATTTAACATCATTTAACATGATTTCAACATGATAAATCCATCATAAATCCATCATAAATCCTACATTCCCCCCGACAATGGATCCCCGTTGTTTTTCAGAAATCCACAGGCAGATCCCACGGGCAAGCAGACCTTGCTGATGTGGGCCTCGCGGATTGACTATGTCGACAAGGCGCTTCGCATTAAGCAGTTAATGAATGGGTAAACACCGGCAAAATATGGAAAAATGGTTAAAGATGACATTGTTTTAATAGCATCTATTGAAATATTTGAAATAGATGACACCTTGTTAAAAGAAGTCAGCACCAAGATGTCTCTGTCTTGTTTTGGATGCTTTCGAAATTGTGAACGGATGTCGAAACAAGTACTATATATCTGAATGCATGATTATATCAGGATCACTCATAAGATCGTCTACAAATTTGAAAAGGCCTCAAAGGGTCAACCCTACAAGAGTGGCCTTTTCCAGCACACACCACAAATGCCAAGTCGTTTCCCGACGAATTGGATTTGTCAATCACAGGGTATGTTCAAATTCAGTGGTTTCTTCATCATGATCATGGACATAAAGAGACCTAAAGTACTCCATTTCTGGTTGTATCATGTACAGTACATGATTCAGAGGTTTTGATGAAGGGTTCCGTAGCTTCTAAATTCTAGTATGGGTCTGTCTCAATCCCCGGCGACAGAATTTCAATGGCATGGCATCTCAGATGGAGCCTTCCTCGACAACAAAGCCCCCATTGTTGTTAGTTAAATTTCCGAGGATGGCCGCGATGTGCCAAGTCCTTTGGTGTCGCTGCTATTGACCCATCGCGCCGACGTCCATGCGGCGGACGCACGTGGCAAGACGCCCCTGATGCATGTTGGGAAAGCTCAGCATGACACCATTGGGTTTCTCGGAAAATTTGGGGAAGACATCTAAATCCATTGGCTGATCATCGCTTTCCCATATTTTCAACGGCTACTTGTGGGGTATACTTATCACAATTTCAGTCCCAACCAATTGTTCAGCAAACACAATGACGCGCCAGAAATCAAACATGGCTGGCTGGAAAATCCCTGAACTTAATATATATATATATAAAAATAGATAATACATAGATATGAATGGGCTTTTACCGGGAAAAACTTCAAGCTAAATGGAGGACTTTCCAGCTAGCCATGGAGCTGATTGCCGGAAGGTATGGTGGTTTATTGGGGGACCTTTTTTTTACTCCCATTTGTTGGGGTTATCACGATGGATGATCAAAACCAGCAGAAAATGTCACCAGGTGTTGTAGGATGGAACATGATCTAGCCCTGGAAGCTGAAAGGAAGACAAAACTTGACCCAAAGTCCTTGCTTTTGAGGCGATAAGGCTGGTTTGTATGTAACTGGGTATTGTTTGAGTGGAAAGCAGCCAACTCGCAAACGTGGGCATTGGACTCACAAGCAACGGAAAGTACGGATGACGACCTGGCGGCTCGTCACCCTGTTCCGACGTTCCGGCGGCTGCAGCCCACCTTCACCCGTTGCTGTTGAGAATCTGATGGCTTGCTTGGATATCAAGTTCCAGTTGTTCAATGACAGAAGGATACACAAGTCCATACAGCCACGACAGTAAATTCAGTAAATCCTTCGAAGTTGAAGTCGACGTATACATATAGTATCACATAGTACTTTGAAACTTCGTGAGGCAAGACCTGCTGCAACCACTATAGCTATGCAGATGACAGACAGAGAAAATCGCAAGAACCACATCAGCTCTTTTTGGCATCCCAAAGATGTCTAGACCTGCTGCCATCGACAAGAAACTTGGCTGCAGTGGCTGGTGGCATGTCGGGCACACCATTCTATAATGGTGATATAAGATGATATAAGTATACAAAATTGTACATAGAATACTTTGTCATGTCATCATTCAAGATTTCTCGGACAGGTGTAGACGGATGGAACGTGTTTGAAACAAAACGCTCGTGGAGTTGTCCATTTGTGTCCTCTCCCGCAGCATCCCGCAGCACATCTGCAGATTCATTTTAAGGATTTGCAACTATTTCAACATATTTCAACTTAGCTAGACTCTATTTCATGATATGGTCATATATGGTCGGTATGGTCAAGCGGATGTTGTGGATGACTCGAGCTCGACCGTTACAACACCGCCGGAGGTATGGCAAGCTGGGCGATATGGCCTTCAATCGCATGGAAAAGGCCGATAAAAAAACGCACAGTTTCATCTTGTTGAAGGAAGATTACTATAGGTTGCTTTTTCCATGATAGTGATCTGGTAGTGTTGATATGTGTTGATGTTTCATAATGTTTCTAAGAATAGAATCCACATATAGAATACACTCATGCCATCCAATACTCCCTGTTGGTTGATTTCTGTTGGACATCATCCCTAAGCAGGGTCCAAAAAAGTCGTCTGCACGATGCTCCTTTCAACGAATCGGAAAAGGAATTCTAGCTGCCTCAGGAAAAAAACAGGATGTAAATGTAATATAATATAATATAATTATACAGAATTATACATAACTATATACAATTATATATAATTCTATAATAGTTATATATATATAGTATATAAACCACAATTTTCCCGTAACTAAACCAGTCGAATACAGAGAAATTGTTGCAAGCTTTAAAAAAAACATATCAGGATACCGCGCCTTCAACGATTTTGCAGAAAAGAAACGGGACAGGTCAATGCAGATCTCTTTGTGTTGACCTATGGTTCCTTGGTCACTCAGCTCTTGCGCGACATCGAAGATGTGGACGCGGTGAACGCGCAGCAGCTGGGTTGATAAGCCACGGATCCAGTCATGGTGGTCATATCTCTGAGGTGTCTCCCTTTACCGTTGGTGATCGTTGGTGCCACTCGTTTACCCATACCAATTGGGTATTAAAAACAATAAACACCATATGGCCATATGATATCATATGTCCACATATGCTGAATATGTTTTGAATGTCATATTCAGCACAGATTTACCAGAGAATATTTTTTCCATAGTGTTTGAGCATGTATTTTCCATATATTTACCTTGTTTTTTGTCATATGATGTTTCCCCTGTGGTCTTTCTTATTCCTTATCTTCCCAGGCTAGAGAAGATGGGTTACAACATCGGGCTCCGGTTGATTGACGAGTTCCTCAGCAAGAGCGGCATCAACGCCTGTCAGGACTTTCGGGATACCTGCGAGGTGATTGCGAAGGTCGGAGGATGATGGATGATGAGGGGGCGACTGGGAAGCGGAGACGCTTTGGAATATCTGGTTTAAAAACCTACCCATTATTCATTTATATATCAACCATATATAGCTGATATATTTACCATAGGTTTATAAACAAGATGATATATCTATTCCTGCTTGGTGGTGACTGGAACATGGCTTTTATGACTGCCCATATATTGATAAATGTCATCATCCCAGATGACGAACTCATATTGTTCAGAGGGGTAGGTATACCACCAACCAGTAATTCATGAATATACGTAGTATTGATCTGTGAGTATAACATAGTATTATACTGCTTGTATTGATCTGTGAGTATAAGCGTATTGATATGCATCGAACCCCGGGAACCCCCAAGAGGGCGATTCCCATGTCCGAACGTCGAACGTAACCAGGTGGGTTTGAGAATGTTCCTGGGCGTCAGCGGTGAGGTGGTGATGTGGAACAAAGTGCCTTGGCCCCATTTTCCAACCAATGTTGCATGGTTTTATTCAATGTTGTATGCTACATATCTAATATTATCTAATCATATCTACATACATAGGTATTGTATGAACTATATTATTGAATCGCATTTATAGTTCACAACTATCGTTGGTTCTTCCAAAGATTGTTTCTTTCCATCCCTGCGATGACGATTCCACTGATGTCTCCCGTGATCAAAGATGGCTCGCAAATCCCTGAACCAAATGGAGGCCACTGGAGGTATTAACCACTACATATTCCATTTATATTCACATTAATATCCCCACTATAATTTGCATAACTATGCACATTTGAATATAGCAAACCCCAACCGGTTAGAACAGTAAAATCTGATTCTAAATAGAAAAGAGAACTACTTTTCGATTTCTTTTGGGGGGTGCGTTAAGTCCAATTAAGTGCCGCCTGGAAAACCAACATAGTCATGGAAAATCCATCCTCATTTATAGAAATCTATAGATGATTTAGCTACCAGTACAGAAAATTCTGATTTTCCATAGCCTAGCTTTGTTAACTAAGGAGATGACAGCCTGCTCCCTGGTCTTGCCCGAAAACCCCTTGGCCGAATATGTCGAGTTGCCCGCCAACCTCACGAACCGCCTGCGCCTTGGTTTTCCGCAAAAATGGCGGTGGTTGATTGGTGGTCAATTTTGGGCACCAGATTTTCCGGTGCACCAGATTTGTTTGTTGATTTTGTTGATTGTCCCTTGCTGGAGATGACTAGGTTGCAAGCTGCAAGTGCAAATATCTTCCCGTCTTCCTAGATGTACAGTAGCAGTAGAGGTTCAGTCAGTTGAACCAGTTGAACCTCTAATTTCTCTTGGTAAAGTACCCAGTATTCTGGATTCCCCTTTTTAGTGGTTGTTGGTCCTCAAAAAGCTCTTAAGAAATCAATTTTAAGTCCTAAGTTGTGGGTTACCCATTAATAAACATTCATAGCTTCATAGCCATTTATAACCATTAACGAAAAACCATTAACAAATAACCATTATTAATACCCTCTGGTGAACTAACATAGCAATGGAAAATGGCCATTTATAGTGGATTTTCCCATGAAAAATGGTGATTTTCCATTGCTATGTTAGTTCACCAGAGGGTAACCATTAACACATCCTTTTCCTATAGGGGCAATCAGCTCGGTCATTTTTTTTCAGGTGGTACTCGAACCTGATCTGTGGCGTGATCCGCGGCTGCTTGGAACAGCTGCAGCTGCGAGTGGAGTGTCGCTTTGAAAAAGATGCCCTCAATGGTGTCCTGGCCGAGGGGCGCAGGATTGGGGTGAACTCGTTGGAATGTTGAGATGATTTGGATTGTGTTTTTCGTGGAAGAATCAACTTAAAGGATTTGTAGATATTTGTAGTGGATTTGGATTGTGGAGTTAAGAATCAAGAATGGATTTCAAATGTGGGTTTCTAGTAAGAGTATAGGTTGAATGTTCGCAAGACCCACTGTGCTGGACACGCGAATAAAAATGGTCAAACCATTTCTAAATTGTTTTGAAAATTGTTTCAATTGTTTTGAAAATTGTTTCAATTGTTTTGGAAATTGTTTAAATTGTTTTGAAAATTGTTTCAATTGTTTTGAAAATTGTTTAAATTGTTTTGAAAATTGTTTAAATTGTTTTGAAAATTGTTTAAATTGTTTTAAAAATTGTTTAAATTGTTTTGAAAATTGTTTAAATTGTTTTGAACATTGTTTAAATTGTTTTGAAAATTGTTTAAATTGTTTTGAAAATTGTTTTATTTTTTTGAAAATTGTTTTAATTGTTTTGAAAATTGTTTAAATTGTTTTGAAAATTGTTTAAATTGTTTTGAAAATTGTTTAAATTGTTTTGAACATTGTTTAAATTGTTTTGAAAATTGTTTCAACTGTTTTGGAAGTTGTTTAAATATTTTTTCTTGATGCTTGGCTTCGAATTTTATACAATCTGAACATTTTCAAATTGTTGTTTCTGCGTTTTGAACACTACTTGACATCTTGACCATGGACATTACTTAAAACTAGTTGCGGCTTCTAGCTTAGTGTTTTCTCTCACAACTTCTCCCTATAGTACGTTTGCAAATGGTTTCATACGTTTGCGCAGTTCTGAAATCTACGTACCGCACATGTCATGGCACAAACCCACACGTCATACTCACAACATCCATGAAAGCAAGTCTTTGGCCGTTGTGTGTAGGGGTTCCAACGGATCAATGCGGTTTCGAGTCATGATGGGAATGAACTGAGATATACAATTAGTTTATCATGGTATGGCCACTGGCCAAGTTGTTTTTGCACAAGCTTCCGCCAAGACTTTGCAGACTTGTTTTGCTCGCAGTGATGTGGTTCGAGCTTTCCGAGCATTAGTGGCACCATGCCTCACTACTGCTACTTTTGTCTGATGGATGTGTTTTTCACACCATGGCTGACAGAAGAAGACGCCAAGCCAACCAACGTACTTGCATTTGATTGCGCATGTGAGAGCAAAGATGGTGATCCTTACCCTCCGCTGACCCCAACGACATCCCCCTCCGCAAAGCAAGGCCCCGTCAAAAAAACTAAAAAACAACAGGGCCCAAAGGACGATTGAAATGGACAACCAGCACTTGGTGCTCTTGGCAAGGCAGTTTGGCGGTGAGAACGCTCGAGGCCGCCGGCCGGGTAGGCTGCAGAGACTGTCCCGTGGCAGGTTGCTTCAGCTGTTGGGAAAGCAAAGGAAACGGAAGACAGAGGCTGCCCTGGCGTTTCAGTCTCAGGCTTCCTTCGCCAACAGCACTGGTCGCAACAGGACAAAGGATTTCTTGATTCCAGACTCCGTTGGGGCTAGGCCTCGTGGGGCCTCTGGCCGGGGACAATGGAAGAAATGGACACCGGAGGCTGTTTTGAGGGCTGCATTCTCAAACGAGAGCATGGCTGCTCGCCATGTTGCAGAGCAGGTAGACGGAGGATCTGCAAGCCATGCTACCCAGTGCAAGCTATATATTGCCAACTTAATTCTGCAAGGCCAGCAGGACGGCTTGGAGAAGTTTCTTCGGGAGCACAAAGCCCAGAACGGAGAGGACACCATACAATTTGCATTGACAAATTGCATTTTTGATGAGACCGAGTTGGAAATCAACTTGCACGAGTTTGGGCTTGGAGAATGGTCCATATTGGCTTCCCATTCGCAACTGACATTCAAGGTCGGACAGACATATCACGACTACGATGTGATTCGCCTTCCGCAGGCATTGCCAAACAAAACGGCTGCGACGATGTGGCCTGCATTGTGTGGCGATGGCAGTGTGGGCGGCCTCTGGCCTGGTTTGTCAAGGGTGCCGGCAAAAATCCGGGCAGTGTTAGTTACTTGCGACGCTGCACCGGCAAATGTGAAACTGCTGGGGCACCTTTCGTCAGTACTCGATGAAAGGACGCTGCTGTTGCCTTTCTTGTGTCTGCAGCACCGTACTGGCAATGTTATCGAAAGACTGACTGAACTGACAGGGTCACTGACCAGGTGCTATGCAGTTTCCAAGACCATGAGGTCTGGCGCGGTAGTGAAAAGACTTACGGCCAGCGTGCGCCGTGAACTAAGCCAGAGTCTCATGGTCACTGACCAGGTTCCAGCAGGCTGCGTTGAGGAATGGGCCTCTGGCCGGGCGTGCGCGGAGGCGATTCTTCGCTTAGCCTTCGCCGAGGAGGAGAAATCCAAGATGGGCCTGGTCACGGAGTTCCTCGACTTCTTTGCTGGGCCATGGACAGGACTGTCTCTGGGTGAGTATGGGGTCTGCGGCCGGGCGGTGTCACTTGGTTTCAGTTTCCGTTTTTAAAAGGAGGGTTGCATTATAGTTTCTGTTGGTGTTTCACAACATGCCATTTGAATTTCATTTTAGGATTGACTAAAAGCCACACCCTTACATGTTCTTTAGTTCTTTTGTGTTCCCACACGTTCCCGCAGCATATTCTTCAAATCTGTGCGGCTTTGCGCTTGTTCCGCTGGACACGACCCGTGTCTGAGACGTCTTCCAGCCATGACCGTGGTCTCGAAGCCGCAGAAGGACACCAAGGAGGTCAAACTTCAGTTCCTTTTGCGCATCCGCGCAAGTGGATTGAGCCATGCCTTTTCTACCAATGACTCGAGGTTCGACACAGTTCGCGGCCTCTGGCTTGGTTCTGGCATGGATTCCGACGAGGTTTTGGAGGAGAAAATTGCCGCGCTGTCCAAGTACCTTGTTGCGGACACCTATGGCAACGTGCAAGTGGTCTACTAATATGTTTTTTTTTTAAATATAAGTTGTTTATATTCAGCATATAAGTTTGTCATAAGCTGTTTACAAGTTGGGTTAACTTGGGTTAAGTTACTTTAAGTAAGTTATAAGTATATATCATTAGTTATAAGTTACTTAAAGCAACTTAGACCAACTTATGCGACTTAAGATGGTTTACTTAGGTTGAAGTTAGATCTGAGTTAGGTTCAACTTAAGTCGAGTTAGGTTTTTGTTGTTTTTTGAGTAGAAGCCAAGTTGTTTTTTTGTTTATGGAGCCATTTGGGGTTCAAGTTCATACGGTTGAGTGCGTGTGGCTTTTCTTGTGGTGCCATCCTGTGTGGAGGGTATATAGAGTCAGATGCACAATGGGGGCAGGCGCAAAAATCAAGACTACACGAATTGCTTGGCTTTTTTGCCAGAGCAGGTGTGGTCTAGGATCTTGAAAGCTCCTGTGGATCGGCTGCGCGCCGATGAGGTTGCTCATTTTTTGTTCACGGTGCTGCAGTTGCGCTTGCCGAGCGAAGGAACATACGCTGCCATCACTGGAGTCTTGGCAAGCCTGGACCCGTCGTGCACGAGCTTTGATTTGCGGACTAAGTTGCAAACAGTGAAAACTGCGTGGACAAGCATGAAAACTCGTTTGGGCAAGACCCATGCAGATCCGCCACAGTTACTGCAGACATTGCCTGCAACGTTTGAAGAATTGCCAGAGGAGCTGCGAGCTCAGTTTGGTGAGGCACGCCCTTTGCATCCGTGGCCAATCAACGCAGGGGAAGTTGAGCGGCAGATCTTACGGGTGCCGATTCGCAGCACTCATGCAAGTCTTCAGGAAAAGAAGGCTAATCCGTTGGAAGCTTTGGCAGACATTCTTATGTTGCGTGCTCAAGGTGGCCGAAGCAGTGGTGAGAACATCTTTGAAGCTGGATTGAAAAACTTGAAGATTTTTTCTCCCACGCGGAGAAGCAGTGCGGAAGGGAAGGACAAGGAGAAACAGCTTCAGTTGCAAAGGTTGGCGGTAGGCGATGCGTTGAGGCATGGTGCTTCAGGAGGTGTGCCACAGGCACCTCTTTGCTTGGAAGATCAGAGAAGTGGCACAGAGGTGCCACCTTGTGCGCCGGCCAGGAGCGGTGCCAAGATAAAGGCTGTGGGCGATGCATTCTCTACGGGAGATGCAGGTTGTGGGAGCATCTCTACGGGAGCATGTCATCTGCAGATGCTTGTCCCTGTGGGGGATAACGTAATCTCTGCGCGAGGTGCAGCCTCTGAGCATATAACGACTGTGGCATGCCCTCGTGAGGCGAGTGTCCCTGAGGGGGATAAGCAGCAGCCTGCTGTCCCTGCGGGGGATGCAGGGCGACTGGAGAAGCAGCAGGGGGCGCCGAAGACTCGCAGCGGTGCGTATGAGGCACACGCTGCGAAGTTTTTGGCATCCCGCCAAGCTGCGAAGGAGGCGAAGGCGAACCGGGGTTCGGGCGAAGAGGTGGCACCACAGGGGGAACCTTGCTCGCGGGGCAAAGGTTTGAAGCGGCCGGCAGCTGCTATGAAACGGCCAGCAGGAAAGCGACCGCGCGAAGAGGCGGCAACAGTGGAGCCAGAGGTGGGCGGTTATCATAATGTGGTTTTCCAGGCGAAGACACATGGGAAGTGCAAGGTGGAGTACTATACCCACAAAAGTTACATTCGCCGTTTCCAAGAGGACGCGAAGAAGTGGGTTATGGTATTAGGTTGCACACATCCGAAACACCACAAGAAAGTGTGCGCGCTTCTTGTGCCTCACGTCAAACGCGGTTGTTTGCGGGAAGCGTTGCTGCAGGTGCGCGCGGAGATTCTCAGTCAGTTAGGTGATTAGGCACAGTGCCTGGTCGCATTGCGGCTCTTTGGAACGTAAGGCCGCGTTCGGACTTTTGACGTGTTGCTTCAACATTGGGGGGAAAAATCAGCGGCAATGACTTCGAGTGGCGGCAAAGAATGTTGTGGAAACACTAATATGTAAATGAACTAACATTGGTTTTGGAACACAATCAACTTATAGTACGTTGTACCGAGTGGCTTTTTCATATTGACTTGGCTGAGTCTGTGGTATAAGCAACGCTGCTGTGTGACGTAGATGGGCTCGAGTTGTTCTGTGTCCCGGCGACCGCTTGTGTTGTCGCAGTTGCGAAGGCGTGCTATAGCTGAAACATGTTGTCCGTGGAAGGGAAAAAGACAGGGTATATAAAGAGACAGCATACGATGTATAGCCTATAGCGGAAGTGTTTGGGATATGTTCCGATAGAATTTTCTTAGGTATATGTATATATATATAGTTAAATAAATATATATATATATATATTATATCGAAGTAGTCTTCCGTTGCTGTCCCCTGTTCAGGTGCTGTTGGATGGCTGTCAAGGAGACGAAGAAGGCCGAGCCCAGCTCCTACTCGGAGGAGAGTGAAGAAGAAACTCGGGAGGTGGAGCCCGTGGTGTCTGTGAAAAGTAAAAGTATGCCTGCACCTGCGAGGTCAGGGATGGGTGACGCTGCACCTGCAGGGAGTGGCAAACCTGACGCATCTCATGTGGTGCCGAAGGGTTCTCCTCCGCCGCCGCCGTTGCCCCCATCGGAGAATGATCGGCGAGCGGACTCGGAGGAGACAGAAGAGGCCCTGCGAGGGCCACGGGCCCGGTCCCTGATGCGTCCACCAAGGTCGCCATCGCCGCGCGCGGTGGGGGCCACGCCCAAAAGTGCCGCCCTCGGGAAAAAAAGGGATGGCGACACAGGGCATGGCGGCAAAGGCCATGGTGGCAAAGGCTATGGCGGCAAGGGACATGGCAAAGAAGGACGGGAGCAGTGCATGCACTGTTGGAAGCCACTTCCGGCCTTCCAAGTGGAAGGGATCAGCACACATATTGGTCTCAATCTTGCGTTGAATGGCAATTCCGGAACATTGGCTACAGCAAGGCCGAAGCCCAGAGGGCCGCGGAGCAGCTCAAACAAGATCGCCAGGACGCCTACGAGGCGCATGGAGGACACGTGCCGTTTCCGGATGATCCCTTCTACGGGGAGGAGCGCTCCAAGAACCGTGGTCGCGCCCACGCGGCGCATGAGGATCGTGGCCGAGAGGTGCATCGCAAACGTGCTCACGCGGTACATGGTGAGGCTGGCCGCGCGCCAGGGTCGGGCCGGAGGGAGCGTGGCCTGGAGCAGATCTGCCCCAAGCGCAAGGACAAGACGGAGCGAACTGCTCCGGCTGCGGAGGAGAGGGAGATCCTGCGTGTCCGCGAGACGCGCCCCGAGAAAAAGTGCAAGGAGGTGACGTTGAAGGCCGCAAAGAAAGACAAAGGCGACCGCAAGACGGAGAAGGCCAAGGTCGCATATGTCCTGGTGAGGAAGCCCAGCAAGAAGCGCAAACAACAGAAGATGGTGCTGGTCTCAAGCAGTCCGTCGCCGGAGGTGGTTCGTCGCCGCAAGCGCGACAGCCCGGACGAGGATGATGACTCAGACACCCCCGGGGATATGGTGCTGGAGCGCACAGGCCGCGGCACGTACAGAGTGGTACGTGCCTGAGAGGCACTGCCAGGTGGCCTAAGTGGCCAGGCATGGGTAGGTCTCTGAATGGGACGCTGGCGCGCACAGAATTCGACGAGGGAGTTCACATGCATCCCTGGAAGGGACATATATGCTGGAAACAAAAGAAAGGAAGAATATAAGCATATGAACTCCTGGGATCCGAGACACACTGTCAGCTAGAGACTGGAACCTGCCGAAGCAACTGCAGCAGACACAGCGTGCGGACTGAAAAAAGAAGGGAGCTGGAAGGTTCGGGGGGGTAATCTTTGTGTGACACGACAAGAAACTATATGTTTGTTTCAATCTATTTGTATCATGGTTGACTCTATAGGGGAATATATATCCGTGTTGCAATGGAAGTGGAAACATTTGGGGAATTTATATATTTGCAGGTTAGATGGGATGTCGGCCCGATGTCGGCCGGGTCCCAGAATGTCAGGTGTGCTTGCATGTCGGACGGATGTCGGCCCCTTTAAAGTCTTTCTTAAGGATGTTGTCGCCTGCTGAAAACCGGATGTCGGCCGATTGTCGGCGGATGTCGGCCGCATGATGCATGACCGCAGCCATTTTCAGCTGTTCTCAAAAGGCCGCGCGCCCCACACGATCGTTTGCAGGCATGGCTTCTGTCTCGGGTGCGGCGACGCCCAGTGCGTCTGCTGCGACAGCACCGGCCTGCGCGGCAAGTGAGGCGCCAAGTGCGCCGGACAGCTTAAGTTGCAAGTTATGTTGCAGGACGTTGCCTTCGTCAGCTCCTGGACGCATGCGTGGGAAGTCTTGGACATGTCGTCATTGCCTCTCGCTTGAAACTATGCTCTATCGGCACCTGGGAAGCACGGAAGCACAGGGCTGGTCAGTCGATTCCCGTGATGACTTTTTCCGTAAGGCCACGTCTTTGATGAATCTTGCCGGATGCACGTGGTCTACGGTGAAAACCTTGATCGTGGAGTGCCAGGCCACGCGCCTGATTAAGGAGCAATCCAATCAGGTAACGGCTAAATCTCTTCCTCTCGAAGTCTGGTTGAAGAAGGGCTGGAAGAAAGAAGCGGTGGAGCAATACCCGTCCGAGGAAGATCCGAACCTGGGCACGCTGTACGCAATTCCCGTGAAATCCACAACCATGAAGGAGGCGAAGCAGTTGATTGAAGAACAGATGCAAAGGAAGGAGAAAGAAGTCATGGGAAAGAAGAACAACGGCAAGCGCTCAGACAAAGCGGAAGAGACACAAGAACAAGAGTGGGATGTGGTGCCGCACAAGCCCGCTACGGGCGGGGAAGGGCGCCCAGGAAAGAAGGCCAAGACTTCCACCTCCACGGCAGCTGCCAAGGAAAAGGCTGACAAGTCTGCCTTGAGGGCTGCGAGCCAGGCGAACAAGGCAAATGAAAGCATGGCATTGTTGGCGGCCAAGGCCACGGGAATGCTGTCGAAGATGCTGAAGTCTTCCCAGACCTTGCTACAGCAGGCAGAGAAGGCGAATGTGGATCTGCCGGAACAAATGAAGAGTTTGGAACAAGCTATGGAACGCGCTACTATGTGGAACAAAGCCTGCGTGGATGCCCTGCCATTGGCGACGGCAGCTAAAGGGACTGGAGCTCGCCTTGCAGATTTGCCTTTCACGGCAAAAGATTTGCAGGACTTCATAAAGGCGACTGCAGAAGTGCAGAAGGAGATTCGTGCTGCCGCAAAGGTCTTGAAGGAGAAAGAAAAAACCGCTGAGGGCGGGGAGACTGCAGAGAAGTGAAGCTAAGGTCGCTGCGCGCGATATCGATTCGTGCTGCGCTGTCACCCGCGGTGGCAACGGCAGTGGCGACAGATAGTTTTGACATTATAGTTTCTGACGGCCTTTTACCGCACAATCTGTGTGGTGCTGCTGATCATTCCGATCCTCTTGGGACTCTGAGGAAAAATTGTTTGCGGTTTCCGTTGGAAATGAACATATACTTGGTATCCTGTGCTTCTATAGGTACAGTTTGCAGTGGCAAGAAACGTCGGGACGTGGTTTGCATCAGGCTTTGGCTCAAACGTTCTAACACACATCGCATAATTATCTATTTCGGTCACTTATACAAGATACCCTTTGGAAATGCCAAATGCATCTTAATAAGCCAATACAAGTTTAGATATATATGATATCTGAATCAAATGACAATATATGTATATTATATTGATATATGTTCTTCTATCCAGTTGCCACAGCCTCACCGCCGCCAAATGGAAAAACCACTTGGCCGCAAAAGGAAGCTCAGCAAGGAGGAAGAAGACAATCTGAAAGAGTGCCTTGCTGTGCCTAATGTGGCCGAGAGCCGCATACTGAAAATTTGGAACATAGCTGGTCACTTGCGAAAGAATGCCTGCGAGGTAAAGCAGAGCCAGATGCAAAGCTTGTCGGCTGAGCGTCTACGTGATGCTCGGGCATGTTATCGAAAGTGGCCTGTGCCGGAAACGAATGAAGTGGTTTGGTTGCCTTGCCTTCCAGCGCTTCTGCAACACGTTGTGGAAGTGCCTGCGTGGCACAACGCTCTCATACAGGCTCACGCGGCTGCCAACGGCTTGCTACGTCCCATTTTATATCATGATGATGTGACATGCGGAAACATCTTGGTGGTGCACAAGGTCAAGAAGATAACTGCGGTATATCTTAGCTTCAAGGAAATGAGGCCACACGTGGGGCTGGAAGCTGCGTGGCTGCCTTTATTGGTCATCCAACGCCTTCAACAAGACAAAATTCCAGGCGGCTTATCAAGGATCTTGGCACACATGGTGAAAGAAATAGCCCGAGAAGTTGCTCCGGGTGGATTGAAGCTTGACTTTGGTGACCAAACACTTTGCTTCACACTGTCTGATCAATTTCTCTGTCTATCAGACATGGAAGCCCAACGAGCAACATGGTCCACCAAAGGGTCAGCTGGGCTCAAACCATGCATGTTTTGTAGCAACATCATTTCCAAACAAGCATTGCCTGCAGGTGATCCTGAGGGGACATTTGCCACTATCGCTTCGGCCGCTTGGCAAGACTTCTGTCCGATCAGTGACGAAGACTTTGCGAATGCAGCGAAGCATCTAGCCACCTTGACGAAAAGAAGCGAGAGAGATGCATGGGAAAAAGCCTATGGTTTGGCGTGGGATGCCAACTCAATTCTGGCGGATCCCAATGCTCTTCACTTGCTTCCACCTTCCTTGGCTTGCAACGACGTGTTGCATAATTACTACTGCAACGGCATTGCGTCCTTGGAGATATCTCTGGTGGTAGAAATGTTGCAGGAGAATGAAATTTCCTTGACAGATCTACGGGATCTGTCCGTGAGTGGCGCATGGCGTCGCCCCAGAAAAACAGAGAAAATGTCACAGACATTTCTGCAACGCATTCTGTCGCCCAAAATGTTTGAAGGCAAATCATACAAGGGAGACGGAACTGACACGCAACCACTTGTTTTCATGCTATGGTATGTCCTGCATGAGAAAGTGCCACAAAAGGACGAACTCGTCCCGAGCATGCAAAGCTTCGAGTGGCTTCATCAATGCAGCAGAGAACTCCGGTTCTTGAAGACACGCTTTGAAGCTATCCGACATGAGCATCAAGTAACGCGTCTACGTGACGCGCAAGCAACTCATCAAGCGAAGTTTACAGCCGCCTATGGCGAAGATGCGTGCCTGCCAAAGCACCACCACCGCTTTCATTTGCCTGCTTCCGCATTGAAGTTGGGATTCTTGCCGCACTGTGAACCACATGAAGCCAAGCATAGATGCCTAAAAAGCGGAGGCCTAGTGGATAGACAGAAAGGAAGACTGGCTGCTCACAATGAAATACAGACCCATCTGCTCTCCCGCTTTCTGGAAACCACAAAACAACAAGCCATGGAACACGGTCTGGCACGATGGGAACTGTTGCCACCCACGCGGTCTGCAGCAGAAGAATGGCGCCGCACTTTGTCAGACGCATCCTTGATATGCGGCAAGCAAATCCAATTGCTACAGCACATTTTGCGTGTGGAAGAGCCTCTCTTTTTGAACCATCTGGCCTACGTGGTCAAAGATTGCCTAAGTGGCGACCAAACAGGAATCTGGCTGCGGCTGCGACCTCTGCGGCTGGAACACATGCAAGCATGGGGAAGCACGTGGCTGGAAGAAACTGATGATTGCGTCCTTTATAAACCAAAGTCCCACCATGACATCTATGAACCTGTCTGGTGGTGCAGCGTGGGCGCTCGTTTCACCTTCCTCTACTAACATATTCTGCCAAGTGAAAAAAGAAACCGGCTGCTCAACGATAGCAGTTTTTGAAAAAATACCTACTTAGCTTCAACTTAAGATGAACTTAGTAAGTTAGTTCTAAGTTGTCTTAAGACTACCTATCTTAAGTTCACCTAAGTTCACTCTAAGTAACATAATTCCAACCTAAATAAAAAAAAACGTATTAGTACTGGGCCCGCGATGCGTACAACGCGAGGCCGGTTTTTTTTCCATTAAGCGAATCGTTTTTCTCCCCACTATACAAGAAGGTTTTTGTTTGGGGTTTGGGCATGCTGTAGAATTACCTTTTGTTGATAAAAAATTGTTCCACATGACTAAAACCCCACAACAGACACTGTCATATAATAGAAGCATTTTTTCATGATATGTTAAGCTATGGTCATCATAATGAATAATATAGCCTAGCTATCTCACCCCACATGGTATAGAGACCGCTTTGCATGTGTTGACACGCCGCAGCTTTACCACTGCTTTCAGGCATCCGCTTCATCTGGTCCTTGACTTTGGGGCCTCGAAGCCTGGTTGCAAAGGGAAACTGTGGCTGGGCGGTGAAAACGCCTCTGGCGATGTGCGGCTGCTGATTGAGAATGGCATCAGCGTCGTGCAGCCTGCCTCCAGGAAGCCAGCGCCTGCTGAAAGCTTGCAAATCAAACTCATGCCATGGGTCGACGGGACCGGGTTAGCTTCAGGTGATGTGTCATTGGATGACTTCCTGAAGACGGTCGACGAGCTGATCGCCATGATGCTGGACGGTGAAGCGGTGCTCTCGTGCTGTAAAAACGGCGCGCACCGTAGTGCGACAGAAACCACCATAGTGGTGATGCGAGTGACTGGCTGGGATGCCCAGCGAAGTGCCAACTATGTTAGCCAACTGCGCAACTTGGTGGACCTCGACAGCACAGCTCCACCGTCGGCGTTTCGCCGGGTTCCGACCAAGCCGATTGAGTTTCTCAAGGGGAACCAAGATCGGATCTTGGAAGGAAGCTTGAATTTGGCGGCCAACACGGTGGTCACCCCGATCCAGTTTCGCAGCAAAGCTCGCGACTTGGGCTTTGAGACCAAAGGGGCAGCACCTGAAGATGACGGACTACGGCCTAGGGCCAAGGCAATGCCGGCAATGCCAAGGACAGCTGGAACGCAGACCGGGATTTCGTCCTACGAGGTGATCAGCGCACCCAGTGGCAACGACACCTTGAATACCGTGTCAAGCCAGGAGATGAGCTCCTTGAGTTCCTCGGACACTCCTCCAGGTTCTACAAAGCGTTTGCGGCGTGAAGGCGGTTTTGTGGTGGTTAAGGACGAGCTCGCCACCGAAGAGATGAGGGCCCAAAAGCTGACCGATATTTGTGACCAGCTGAGTCTGTTGAATGACAAGCTGCTGGGTAACCTTAGACGTTCCATGCGCCCGCCTGAGCCAGAGAACCCGCCGAAGTCAAAGACAGCAGACGCTTCTGCTGTTGCTTCTTCGGCCTCTGGCCAGGTTCAACCGGCCACTGGCCTTGAGAAAGGGGAGGAAGGGGCTGCGATGGGCCACGTCAAGCCTGCAGGTGACGAGCCTGAGGGCAAGAAGACCGAGGAGGTGATTGAGGTGCCCGACGATCCCATGGGATGTGTCTTGGCTATATAGCCCCCATAGCCAACCCATAGCTATAATATGACATACTACGACTATGGCTATAACTAGACTATAACTATAATTATAGCCGATATGATTAGAACTAGACTATTACCATAACTAGACTATAACTATAACTATCTATAAATATAGTTTTTAACTTACAACTATAACATATTACCCTGCCATTTTCTCCGGTTAAACCTTTTTTTGTATATTCATTCATACTCAAGCGCATAGCCCATGTATACCCCCATGTTAAGAGGTGCTTTCCTTTGGCCACTGGCCTGGTTTTCCTTTGCTTTATTCCTGTTATATTCGCCCCGACAGCCAGCCAAAGGTGGCGATGACTTCGTGCCAGACTGGAGCCCTGATGACGACGAGCCAGAGACCCCAGCTAAACCCAGTCCGGTAGACTTCACACAGTTAGCGGCCGGTGCTGACAACCGCAGCGAGGTCTTGGACCGGGTTCTGACTTTGCTGGAGCAGCAAAAGCTCAGAAGCCAAGCCATGGTTGCTCGCCAGGAAGCGGAACGCACCAGGTCTAACTGGCAAGAAGAGGCCTTCAGCCTCATTTGCGGCCCCGAGCCCCTGAGGTTGCTTGACTTGTTGGACGAGGTCACCGAATCCAATGTGCTGATGATGCGCGATGGGAACGGCCTCAACCTCTTGCATCAATGCTGCCGCATAGGGTGCATTCCCGTTGTTGAGAAGCTGCTGACCATTCACCCTGCGCTGACAGACCAGATGACGTCTCCCCACGGACGGCCTGCGTTCTGGAGCCCTTTGATGGTGCTTTTGGATGCTAAGCGCATCATGTGGGAGGATTCTTACAAGGAGCTCATGGGGCTGATCTTGGCGAGCTCCAGCTTGGCTACGTTGGAAGCACGAGCTGCGAACGGAAGCTCGGCTTTGCATATGGCTTGCGGCCGTGGCCAATGGTGGTCGACGAAAAAGATTCTGTACGCGGCCTACCACAAAGCTGGAGGCGACCAAGCGGCCTTTGGCCTGGTCACCTATATGGTCAACCAGCCAAATGGACGTGGGGCTGGCTGTGTTCCTGTTGTTGCCTTATGTCAGCTTTTTTTTCAATCCCCATCAGGTGAGTTGTTGTTTTCCAAGCCCATCAAATCCGGATAATTACTATAGTTAAGTTTTTGTTGTCCAGTCCCCACCAGATACAGCATATTTAACACCACCATATATAGGAAACAAAACTATTTTAATAAGTTATTAATGATTTATACTGATCACATTTTCGGTTGTACCTTGCTCCCACATCCTGTCAGGTTGACCTCGCCCTGGCCTGCAATGTTGCCCTGGCGACCTACTTGCAAGACGTGTGGAATGGCACCCCCCTGCGCCCGCCGCCAGCTGATCGCAGAGATGGCAACAGCTGGTGGTCGTACAGGAACCCTGGCTACAGAGGCAACCTGGACATCTAGGCAGTCTAGGCTTCAAGCCGGGTTCCATTCGTGCATCTGCCGCAGTGCGCTTCCGCAACTTCTTTCTCTGTGATTGAAGTGCTGGCCACTGGCCGGGTTGCGCATTTTTTTGCAGATACAATGCCGGCAGTCCAGCCCTTGTGGGTTGGCCAAGCAGGCCTTGTATAGATTGGCCTTGCTCTTCCGACAGACTTGCTTGCTTGCAAAAAAATGCGGAGCCTGGCAGCTGCAGTTGCCACTGTTGAGTTTTGGGAAGGTAGCTTCACACTCCTTTTTTATGCTCTCAAGTTCTAATGTTTAGTAGCCGAGGTCGAGGTTGGACTTTAATCCCTAGGGGAATCAGATTGACAGTTTGACGCCCAAGACTAATAATTATATAGTATACCAGGATGTAAGTATGTGTGTACATATAGATTAATATATTTTTTATATTTTTATATTTATTGTAGTGGGAGGCCATGTTTTGAACCCTGCTCCCTGTCAGGACCGCCAACGCACGTGTGTCATGGATGCTGTGGCAGCCCCGGTGAATCTTTAGATAAGGCCACCGGCCTGGTTCAACGTCTCTTTCTTGGAAGCATGAGCGTGCCAGCATTGAACAAGTGGACAACAGTGTCGCCAGCTATGTGTCTTTGCACAGCAATGCAGCATTTCTCCAATGTTCTCCCCCTGGCATTCAAGAACTGTTTTCCTCAGGGGCCTCAGGCCGGGTCTTCTGACTCTGAAGACGAAGGTGCTCAGCTGGGTGCCCCGGTGGATCAAACCAAGGCCTGGCGAAGATTGGCAAGGAGAAGGCAGAAAAAGGCTTCGCATTTCCTGGGGGACAGGCATTGTCAGTGGATGACCTTGGTGTGGGCTGTGCTGACTGCTCCTGTGATGGTGGTGCACTACAAGCTGTTCAAGCGAGGCACTTGGTTCACAGAGCGTCCTGAGCTCAGTGAAGGGGGTAGTGCCGCAGCTTCTACGTTTCGCACTGCAGCTTGGGATGCTTTCCTGAGCATTGGCAGCTTTCTGCTGCAGCAGGACACAGTCCAGGTTCCAGCCTGGATACCATTGGTGGGAATGTATGGGTCTGTTCTTTCTTGGTCCCAAGACAGGCTGCGGGCCGTTCGCAGATGTATTGTGACACTCCTGGGCCAGCTCTGGAGAAAGCTTTTAGCTCCATGGCAGAAATATCCTTGGAAGCTGGTGGACTTGATGCAAAATCACTTGAGGGAAGATAGGGTCAAGCTTTTTTTCAGTGAGAGGACGTGTGTTCTTGACTGCTTCAGCTTCAAGCTTCGGTGCCTATTAGAATCGGAGGAGAGGCTGCTGGAGCCTGCAAGTTTGGAATTCCTTCAAGCGGTCTTCGACCGGGTTGTCCCAACTTCCACCTTCATTGAGCGCGCGTTTGCACGATTAAATAGGTGGTGTGAGAAAAAGGGGCCTAAACCTCAACTCTCCACTTTGGCAGCCAAGCATGCCACGTACCATTTCAAGAATATCACCGAGCAATGGAGAGACAGGGCAAGAAAGGATGGCGCCATACCCAAAAAGAAAAGCAACAAATCCAGGCCAACATGGTCTCATGGGGTGCGAAAAGGGCGGGCGATGAATGGGATGCATATGTTTGCCAAGGAGAAGGGTTTGAACCCACAGTCTGGTATTGTCCGGCAGTGGCGCTTGGTGAACCCAGAGGAAAAGAAACGATACGCAGCACTAGCTAGAGGCCAAAACATTCAGTCTAAAGCTGTGGCATCTGCGAGAAAAGCGCTCCAAGAACAGGGTGAGTCTCTTAGGGGCGGCTTCTGGGGTATGAGCGCCCCAACAGGTTTCCCTATGGCCCGAGAGCTGGCAGAAAAACATCTCGATTCTGCAAAATTGAAAGCCCAAGAATTTGCAGAAATGAGTCGGAGCCTGAAGCCAGACAGCCCCGACAGCCTTGATGGCGCCCCTGCAATGCGAGTCCCTCTATGGCCCACTTGCGAGCCAGAGCTTTGCCCCCATTCTTTGGATGCAGAAAGACAGGCATACTTTGAGCAGCTGCACGCAATGATTTTGGAAGTCATCTTGCGTAAAGCACCAAAGCCGAGCTCTGTTTCTCAGGAACCTCTGGTCCTAGTTTTTGAGTCAGCAACGGCCGGTTCTGCTTTCTATGCCACTGTTGCGTACAACACGCGCAAGAAACCCATTGAAGCTGCGATGCTGGATCTGAGTGTGGCGCAAGAGGAGACTTGTCCTGCTGGGACGCTGTATGTGCTTGCTTGCGACAGGAGAGAAACCGGCCACCTAGCCATGGTTGGAGATGTTGAATTTTGTCTTCGCCTGGCACAGAGGGCCAGCGACTGGGAAGGATCAGTCCTTGCTGTTGGGCCAGTTCGCAAGATGGATTGCTTTGATATTCTAGCTAGCATGCCCATTGACTGGGCCGCTTTGCAGAAGGAGGTAGCCACGGACAAAGAATTGCAAGCGGCAATGACTGCCTGGAAGAAGCTTCATCCGAAAGCCGGCGCCGACAAAGGTCGCAAACGGCCGGTTCCGGGGCCCAGGCAGGGCGTTGGTCCTGCGAAGCGCTTCCATGCTGCGCATCCTGGCCCACCGATCAGTGACGATGAGACATGGGGGGGCGAAGGTTCCTCGCAATCAGCACCTGCATCTGACGTTGAATTAGCACCAGATCAAGAGGCAGGGCCGCAGGCCAACGTTGCGGGCCGTAGGCAAAAGATGAGGCGAGGACAGATTTGGGGCACCAACCCCACCTTTCAGATTGCGCCTATTCACGCTGGCGGCAGCCCTGTCCTGACTGGTTGGGGTGCAATCTGCGGGCTCCATTCTGACCCAGGCAGGCCAGGCCTGCAATGCAAAAAAGCAATGACCAAAACTGGGTTGAGCGATGCGGAATGCCAGCTGAGGTTGAAGAGATGGCTTGTGGAGGGCCTCAACGATTCCGATTGGGGAGCCGATAAGCGCGCAAGTCACGTTAGCCTGGGTGGAGTGCAGTTAAGCCAGTTTGACAGCGGCCTGGACGAAGCATCCTTGGACCGCATGGTTTCGCACCGTTCGACCTAGAAGGCCACAGGCCACAGGCCAGGTTCTATAGCTGGCTCTATATATATATATATAGTCTTGTTTGTACAGTTCTTCATTCACATGGAGAGATCGCCCGAGGCATGGAAATAATGCGCCGCCAGATCCGTGCAGATGCATCAGGTTTCTTTTTTTTCCGTACACATCAAAGCATATCAAACAAATTTTCGAAAATTCAAACAATTTTATCAAACACATAACAATTTTCAAAACAATATAACAATGTTTCTTTTCGTACATAACTCTATGTTTTTCGTACATAACTCTATGTTTTTCGTACACAACTATAGGTTTTTCGTACACATCATATTTATACATTGTTTCGACAATTGTTTCCGAAAATTCTCGAAATATTCTCAATATTTTCAACAATAGGTAAAATATTTAAGATATTTTCCGTACATATCCAAATATTGGCAGCCTTCGTACATATCTACACATTGGCAGCTTTCCCCAGCATGTGCAGCCGCTGTTTGTACTGACCACTCATCTGTCGTCCTGCAGCCTATTATGTTCGATTCGAACCCTGCTGACTGCGCTTCAATCAATGGCCAGTCCAAGCCAGAGTTCGTCAAGTGCCTCTGATGATGAAGACAGGCCCAGTTCAAGTTCCTCTGAGGACGGGCAGCAAGCAGCTGCGCCTTCTGTGGCATCGACTGCCGGGGGACAGACACGCATCTGTCACGATTTGAAGAAAGCTCGGACATGTCAGCTGTGCAACTGCTCCTCATCTGACGAAAGCCCTCTAGACTATGTGGGGGAGGAGATCTTCCCCGAGGCCTCTGGCCGGGTGCCTTGGAGAAGCTACGATAGAGTAAAAGCGCAAGATGGGGAGACAGTCCGGGTTCCAAGCGGCAGGTTGTGTTTGATTTGCTTCAATGTCTACAGAGCGTTGGGCTCCTCAATTGCAATTGTGGTCCCTATAATTCTCTATATAATATATTTTCTTTTGTTTCCCACCTAAAGGTTTATAATTAGGGGTTTTGCTGACCACTGGCCGAGTTGTTTTGTTGGGTAATATGCGTCATCATCCCCTGTGATCAGCTGCAGGCTTGAATAAGACGTACCCAAGCGTCGATGCATATTACAAGCACGTTTCCCAAAAGAGCAACCAGAAAGATCACACAGGCTTTTTGAGCGCCAGAAAGGAGTGGGTCAACCAACACAATCAGGCTGGCCCTGACCGCAAACGATTGTTGAGCAAGACAGAGCTCTTGGAAGCCAAGAAGAAATTGAATTTCCAGAAAAGGACTGGCGGCAAATTTCTAAAGCCCAAGAAGCAATTCGTCGAGCGTGACTCGTGGGACCCCAAGCTGCATGGCGGTGAATATGACCCTTCAAAGGAGGTGGCAGAGAATTTGTTTGGAAAAGAGGTCAGAGGAGTTTGGATCCTGAAAGGTCGGAAAGGAGTTTATGATTTCGAGGAGTTTCAGGAGGCTGCAATGGAAGAAACCGAAAATATACACGATAGCAGAGACGCACCGTTCTCAGAAGTAGCTCTCGCACGCAAGAAAAAAGCTGCACTTGACCAGTTCACACAAGGCTCCCAAGCCAGGGAAAAAAATGCAGTCGAACATGTCGGCCAGGAACTCAGCATGGAAGCTTTGGTGGCCACACTCCAGGGAAGCGGTCCCAGTGCTAGCTCCTCTGCTTGTGCTGTGGCCTCTGGCCAAGTTGAGAGCGAGCCTGATTCAGAGTCAAGTTGCAGCGGTGAGAACAAGTCTTCGGAAGAGGAGGAGGAGGCAGAAAACATATTCGGACCTTGCAAGAAGAAGCCTCCACAGTCAGGGCAAGGAGGCGTCGCTCCTAAACCTAAGCCCACCCCATCGAACAAGGCCGCCAAGCAAGTGAAGTCCAGCGCGCCAAGGCCGGCTGAGGCAGCAGTTGCCCCGAAGCCAGACCGAAGGAGTGGCTCAGCGCGTGAAGCGAAAGGGCCGCAGAGACAGGACACCCAAGACAGCGGCAGCAGTACGTTCTTGGCTGACGGTAGGGCTCAAAGGGCTTTGCGGAACTTGTTAGAGAAGAAGAACGAGCTGAAGAGTAAGCTGGACGAAATTCGAATGGATGACAGCAACCCAGAACCTGATGCTCATTCCCAGGCAGCCTTTAAGCAGAGCTGCGCAGACAGAGTTGCCACTTTGAAAAGCTTGGGCCGACAAGCCAGAGACTATTTCAGACGAATGGACAAGAGTTCCAATAAGGAATTCTTTGAAGACGGCATCCATGCCCTGCAAGAGGTTGAGACCAAATCGGTGGCTCTGCAGAACTTGCTGTCGTCGGTGTCTGCACCAGGTTCTTTGCCTGATGCGATTGTGAAGGCATATGACGATGCGGCAGCAGTTATTCCTTCTATGGGCACGTGCTTCCAATTGAGGTATGCTTTGGCAAAAGCTTCTCAGTGCTGCCTCTATTCAGAGTACGACAAGTTCTGTTCTCAGTTTCTGCTGGAGTGTGACAACATGAAGAACATTAGCCAAGCCATTGGCAAAGCCAAGCTGGAAGAATGTGTTGTGGCCGAGATTGAGAGCCGAGTCTTGTTGAATTTGCGAGCCATCAAGCCAGTTGATGTCCAAGCTTTGGCCGCTGGCAAAGGTGATGTGAGCAGCTTTACAGAAGCAGAGTCAATCTTGAAGGCCGTGTGCAGAACACAGCGGGAACACGGCGACAGCTTCCTTGGACACTCGCTGGGCCATGCATGTTTGGTGGCCGCTGGCCTGGTTAGCTCTGGGGACTTGTCTGCCACGCGTGAAGCTTTGGATGACTTGAACGAAGAAGAAGAGACGGACGATATTAGCGGCATCAAGCAATTCTTTCTCAGTCATACAGTGGGCCAATCTTTGGTTGACATGGCTACCAGCCGAGTTTCTTCTGGGGAGACAGAGGCTGATGCCATGGAGGATCTAAAAAAATTCGAATATGAATTGCAGCCTTTGGCCAGCCTAGCAGGCAAGAAAGTCAGAGGTGTGAAACTCATTACCGAGCTTTTGCAGCCTATTCAAGACTTGCTGAAACAGTGTGAGAAAAGGGTGTCTGCTTTGAAGGTTGGCAAAGCAGCAGCTAAGGCCACCAAGGAGGAGGCCATGGAGGCAAAGTTATCAAACAAAGCCTATGAGCGATTGCATGTCCTCCTCGCTGGCCACGAGAAAGCATTTGGTGCTGCAGCCCGAACCCTCTTGGAGGCCGAGTTGAAAGCCAACCTGTCGCAGAACGTGCGCCTTGGTTGTTGAATGTTTCTTGGTTTTTGAGGCGCACAGCTTCCATTTATCAGGGCTCACGCTACCTGAGTTTGGTATCAATATTTGAACATATCCGGCTCTTCTGTCATTTATTATACAATTAAACATCATTTTCTATTCACAGCCACATATCGAATGCCTATTATGTGCACTATAGACTCAATCGAATCGGACTAATCAGAACAAGGGGTGGTAGCCCGCCAGTTGCAACCAAGAGCCGGCACACCCAACCTATTTTTTCAGACGTGTAGCTTAATTTGATTTCCACGAAATTGTAGCCACAAGAGAGTCATGTTGGATAGGACTGGACGCATCTTGCAATGTATCTGTATAATCTCCTATCATCATATCATAATTCCTATGACAACATATTTTTTAGATATGATAGCCCTGATGTGCTATCATTTATTTGATTTGATTCCCTTACGCATTGCAGGAAGCATCTTCTTGGTCAGGGCAAAGAAAAGGATGACGCCGCGCAACCCGCTTCATTGGCTCAGCTGGATGAGCTCTTGCCCAGCATCCAGCACACGTGCATTATGGAACACGGATTTTGGAAGCATGGCTCGGCCACCGGCCAAGTTGATAGCGTCCTGAAAGACTATGAGGCAGTGTCGGCTATGCTTTGCGCCATGTTCAAATTCGTGCGCGACACAAGCCAGAAGAAGCAAGTAGACGTAGCTCCGGCAGATTTAAGAAAATGGATCGAGTCCTTGCCGAAGCGATTGCCGGACTGGATTGGCGAAGAGCTGTCCCAGCAGGTGCAGGATCAATATCTGAAGATCTGCGAGGGTAAGCAACAAGCTTTGGCTTCGGAAGGTTTGGCGGCCATAGGCCAAGTTGTTGACCAATGTCTTGCTAAGACAGTGCCAGCATTGTCTGCTGAGGAGCAACAACACATGTTGTTGAACATACCTCGCGGAAAGGAGGTGAAGGGTTTGGCAGCTTCTTTCTTGGAGGCGCTTTCTTTCGGACCGTCCTGCCTTCACAATATTGGTGAACATGACCATGGATTGCAAATCTTGTGGCTCACCCAAAAAAAAGGGCTAATGCCGGGTCACCCCTTTGTTCAACTACCTGTTTCAACATTTCTCTGCGTTATTACATGTATCATTCCACCATGTGCCCAACAAACACCACATCAAGTCATAAGTCATACCCCATCCTGTGCCCAAGAGAAAATCGTAGTGACCGTGTCATTTATGTATATATTATTATCGTCTTAATATTTAAACATTGTAACATTGTCATTGATTGTTATTAGTTAGTTATTAGTAACTATTAGTAGTATTAGTAGTAGCTATCTGTTTCAAGCCCACAAAAGCGTTCTGCGCTGGCCTTGCCATGCAGGTCGTTGGATGGGCAAGCAAAAGCAAAAAGTCCGAAGCAGAACAGAGAAGTATGGCAATGGCTTTGTGTCGAACCAGCGAGGGTTTGGAAAAACTTTTGGCCGCAAAGGCGCCGACATCAGACTTGCAGGAAACCCATCTTGACAAAGCAGCGCCATGGCTCGGGTCATTGTCTTCTTCATCAACGCAAATGTTGCTGGGCCACCTCCTGGATGCAAAGCGAACCCACGCTGTGGCGTACGCCAAACTGGGAGGCATCAACATGCCAGCAATCAGTGACGAGGGAATGTATCGTAAGTCTGGGGTGCGACATGTCGGAACTTTGGCTGATTTGAGCCGTGTCGTGGAGGAAGACATCAAGAGAATGAAGGACTTGAGGTCAGCCCTGTCGAAGCTGAAGTCTTGCAAATTTGGTTCGGAAGGGGACTCCCCGGGTTTGACAAACATCACCAAATTTCAGGAAAACAATGGATGGTATCCCTTGGACCCCGTTCCTGGTGAAGCTGATAGCCTTTTGGCCTGCAAGGAAGCAAATTTCCATGTTGCAGCTGTTGCAGCCATGTGCCTGCTTCGAAGCGAAAGCATCCAAGGCGGAACTCCTGACCCAAAAGCATGCAAACAACTTACAGACATCACCATGACTCTCAAGCTCAAGTTCAATCTTTTGCCAGAGAGAAATGGAGACCTGCGCAAACATGGAGCAGCTTTGCTTGCAGAGTGCGAGCGTGCATCAGCAGGGAAAAAGCGGAAGAGCGACGCAGCTGAGGACCCAACTATGAACAGCTCTGCAAAGGCACCGGCAAAGGCTGAGAAGGCAGAGACCACAGCCGCCCTAGCAGTTGCAGAGTCCGTAGCCACAGCAAAAAGCGCCGAGAGCCCAGCCTGCCAGGGTGAGCAAGCTGCATGCGATAATGCAGCGGCTCTTGGTAAGGAGGCCGATGCCGGCGACGTTGATGACAGGCCCGAGAAGGAGGAGAAGGTCAAAGACAAAGAGAAAACAGAAAAGAAGAAAGACAAGAAAGAGAAGCAGAAAGACAAACAAGATAAGCGCAAAGACAAAAAGGAGAACAAGAACAAGGAAGACGCAAAAGAGAAGAAAGAGAAGAAAGAAAAGAAGCAAAAGGACAAGAAGGAGAAGCCGGATGAGGACAAGTCTAAGGAAAAGGCAAAGAAAAAAGAAAAGAAAGAACGAAGCGATGAAAAGACTGATGGTCAGATGCTTTCCAGGGCATTGAGGAAACAGCTGTGAAGTTCACCCAAGAAAAGAAAGTCCAAAGAAATTGTGGACGAGGAGACCGTTGACCCCGAGCCCAAAGCTACGCCGCAACCCAAAGGCAAAGGCAAAGCCAAAGCGAAAGCTGCAGCAGGCCAAAGCAAAGGGAAAGGCAGAGGCAGAGGCAGAAAGTGATCCTTGTTGGGTCTCAGACCAAGTTTTGACACGTTCCTTCTTTAGAAGGGTGCTGAAGCAGCCGCTCTTGGTGGCATGTGCGAGCAGCAGGCACACACACACATGGGAGGCAGAGAAAAAATGCGGAGTGACTGTATGCATAATTTCTTACCCAGCTGCCCAGCCGCAGGTGTTGCATGAACCAAACAGTTTGCAGTCCACCCTGCATGTTTTCCAGAGCCGTTTCCCCGCATCGTTTTTGGTTCAAAGTGAAGCTTCTACAGCGGTCGTTTGTGTTGTGCATGTTTCGCATCCAAAGCATATGCAGACGCATGACTTAACTATACGACCTAAACATGTCATGTGATGTTTTACGGCAATTCATCATACGGGCCCCACCAAACGCTTTGACTTTCTTTTTTGCGTTGCCTACTGTAGAAGGCGGCTGAGCGCCCGTGAGTCTTGCCATGGATAAGACACCTGAAAGCAAGCGCAGGCGGCACTTGCAGGGCCAACCTTCTAATGCAAGCGAGGTGTCGTTTTCGGCCACCGGCCAGGTTACAGAAGATGACATGGTCGATGGTTGTTTGGTCTGCGCCCTTGCGCTGGAGAATTTGCATTCTTTTAGAGACAAGTTTCCAGGAGCTTCTGTGTTGCTAGGGCTGTCGCCTTGTGACACTTCGGATGAACCCGTGGTCCTCACTTGGGGCTCGTGCTGCTCTGGAAGTGAAGGCGTGAATTTTGCCTTGCAGGCTATCCAGCTAGCTTTGGCAAAGAATGGCTTTGCTATCGTGTTCCAACACCTCTTTTCATGCGAATCCAACAAAACAAAACGGACGTGGATCAGCAAGGTCATCGAAGCTGGCAGCGTGTTCCCGGAAAATGGGGTGCAAGGGGCCCATGGCAACCAGGACCCTTGTATTTTCACAGACATTGCCCATATGAAGGACGAGGCCGCCAAATGTGAGAGCCACAAAGGAAAATGTCAGGTTAAGACTGTAGATGTTTTGTTTATCGGCACCTCTTGCAAAGACCTTTCGCGACAAAATTGTCACGTGGACAGATCCAAGCCAGTCCTGGCAGAGGCTATGTCTCGAGGGGGCTCTGCCCAGACGTTCAATGGGCTCCTAGACTATTGTGAGGGCTACAGGCCGGCGATGGTTGTATACGAAAATGTAGATGCTATCGATGATAAAATCACCGCCAATGCAGAGAACAATCTGACCATTCTCATGAATGCTATGCGGACACTTGGTTACCGGGGACAAAAAATCATGACTGATGCTCAGCACTTTGGCTTGCCGTGCAGGCGTCGCAGGTTGTACATCTTGTTCGTGAGCGAAAACAACAGCTTACTACGGTTCGGAGATGATGGGGCCATTGGCCGGGCGTTTAGCAAGGTAAGAACGTTGGTGACAGCTACCATGCGGTCGCCACCGTGTGCGACAAAGTGCTTCTTGAAAGAATCCAATCCTGAGCACGCAGCGCTGTTGCGAAAAAGGCTAGAAGAAGCACAGGAAACGGCGGCAAAAAGACAGGAATCCAAAAAAGCACCGCAAAACACCTGGGTTGAGAAGCATATGGCTCATGCTGACCAGCTTGGTGTTCGATGGGCTGCGAATGTGCCTCAGGTCTTGTCCCAGAATCCTTGGTTTCAATGCTTGACGCACAGGGAAGCAGACGCTTTGAGACTATCCAGAGTGGAGTCGCCCCATTCAGCATTTCGAAACTTGAGCCAAAGTGTGGGCCGTATTAATTGCCAGTCCTTGCAGCCGGATGGAACACATGTGGGGCCCACCATGTTGCCAACGCAGCTTCTTTGGATTGAGTCTGCAGAGCGAATCATGATTGGCGAAGAAGCTCTGATGTTCCAAGGCTTCCCCATTCTTCCAATGATGAGTAAAGTGGAATTGCCAGGCCCTTGTTCCACCCATGCCTTCTTGCAAGATTTAGCTGGCAACGCCATGGCCCTTCCGGTGGTTATGGCGGTGTTCCAAGCTGGGCTCGCTTCTTTCGAAATCGCGATGTCCGATGACGAAGAAGACGAAGAAGCTGAAAGTATCCAGCTGGATGTCGAGACAGCTTTGGCTGCTGTGGCCAAGTTGCGGCCACCGGCCTAGTTGTTGCGGCCACAGGCCTGGTTCTTCAGCTGCAAGGCCAGCGTTTCAGCCCACAAGCGGCCAGACTTTGTTGCCCCGTGTTAAAAGAAAATTGCGTGCTTCTCAGCTGCGGGGAAGGCACCCAATTGTTTTCCTACTTGCTGAGCCCTTTCTCTGACAGTTGTTTTAGGTTAGGATTTCCCAAACTCAAATATCACATGTCCACCATATTTCGACACATACCGCTTCACCCGTCATCAACATGGTCCTGAGTCCTAGCATTTCCTGTCAAACATGCGTGTTTCTTGAAAATGAAAGTGTTTAACTCGGCTCGTGTGTGTGTGTTATGGCCGTAGCCATAGGCCATGCAAACCTCTGCAAAGCATGTTCTTTTGATTGTATCGTGGCGTGTTGTGTGAGAGTTAAGTTAAGCTCAAGCTGCTCATTTGCAGGGTAACATCATTTCAGCCGACCTATTGTTTTGAGTTTTGACATTTTGAAAGCCTTTCAAACTTGCCAAATGTCCGAGCGGCCCTACTTGAACGCCCATGAGAATGCGAAACCTTGCTTCAAGAAAATTTGGGGATATGTTCAAACCAATCAAGACAATAATATGAACCAATTTTGAAACAATTTAAACGCAATTCAAACAACAATTTAAACAATTTTCAAAAAATATACAAGCAATTTTCAAGGCAATTTAAACAATTTTCGAAACAATTGAAAAAATCAAGACAATTGAAACAATTTAACAACAATTTAAACAATTTTCAAAACAATTGCAACAATTTTCAAAACAATTTAAACAATTTTCAAAACAAGTTAAACAATTTTCAAAACAATTGAAACAATTTTAAAAACAATTTTAGAAAAATGAAACAATGTTCGGGGGTTCCATTGGGGTTCCGGTAACACAGAGGTTCTAAGAACATTCAAAGTATAGGATTTGCTTGCATCGCCAATGGAGAGTATCATGGGGATAATGGAGAAAATCAGGATGGCACATATGGGAATGGGTCAATACCTAGGATTCCCATATTTTTAGGGATGAATGATGAATAGATATAAATCATCATAAATCTCAGCAATTTTTAGGGACGAACAGAAGGGTCCCAGGGTTTTGCCGCATAGCCATATGAAGCCATCATTCAAGCGGAGACGGGTCCAGTTTAGATGACTCATCGGCCCGTCATCCAGTTTTTTTTTTTGTGGGATTCTGTATATATATATATATAATGTTAACTTAGACACCCAAATTTGGCTAAGCATTAATATATATATATAATTATGCGTAGTGATAGTTGTATAGTCTTACTTATTTGATTAGTATTGTTGAATATTCCCATGTTATTCCCATGATTTATGATTGACCCTATTTACGGTGAGTTTCTCCAGATATGTTAACGTTGGTTCTTTTAACCATTCAAACTAGAGTTCTATCATGTTATATCCTCCCAATTCCAAACGTTCACCAAGCAGCCATCACAAGTCAGCTATCCCATCAACTCCGCAGTTTTGGGGGCCCTTTTCAGGAGACGAGCATACGCTGATTCGCCTAGAGCTGAAAGAGGTGCTGCACGAGGAGTACGATGATGACTAAGGAGTGAAGCAGGGGTCACGCAACTGAAAAGTGGTGATGTCACTGTTTCACCAAGAAAAACGCTGATTTCATGGCTCTTTCTCCAACAAACATGGTGATTTTTGTTATGGCTTTTTTAATGACCTAAATGAGCTATACCCTAAAGAAAATCAAGGGAGAAGGAGGTTGAACTGGTTTAACTATCAACAAATGGATACAGCGACTCAATGGGATTTGATGGGAATAGAATAGGATAACTATAACCATTAACAATACTGTTACTGGATCCATAGAACTAGGGTTGAACATGGGGAACATGGTGTTGTTGGATGGTCAAGTTATATCAAAGAAGCATGAAGAATGGATCTAGTAGGATATATATATATATATATATTGGACATATAATAAGGAAAATATGGTGGATGAAGCAACACATGGTGATTTAACTAACAACATACTAACAACAACAATGAGGAAACGAAGGAACATCGTGCTAAATGGGTAACCATTACACCAAGCAGCCGCAGGACCTGCCTGGTCCACTGCCAATCCGTTGCCCAAAAAGATTGGCCGTGCAACGGGTGGAATGGGGAAGGACAGCAAGGATGGGCTTAACATGGCTTAAAAGGACTGACCAAAAATATTGGTTGCTTTACAAATCCTTTCCCCTGGTGTATTGGATCCATTTTTGGGGGTCGATCTGGGTATGTTTTACTATGGCTGCAGGATTATTACGTAGAAAAAACATACAGAACCCATTTTTGGGTTCACCCAGGGTGTATACCCCTTTGTCGAGCCATGTCCGAATATCTTTGAGTATGAGCCGAATACACCTGTGTTAGTTGCAGGTTGCAGGTACTTTCTGAGAAGATGTATGCTAGAGTCAGAGTGAATATTTCCTTCCCTGTTCTCATTTCGATGAACGATACCCAATCTCGAGCAGCACCAAATGTGACACCATATGACACCATCTGGGTGATTGCAATGGCCTTACAACGCTTCTTTGGTTTCACCGGATGCAGAGTCAAGAAACATGGTGGACATTAATTATGGTGCTATAATTCTGATGCTAACCAACGTTGGAAACCATGATTTAGTTACATGTTTCAACAACCGTAATACGTGCGTTCTGCGTTTTTGGGTCATCACCCCAGGCCGCAACGCATGGAAGTGAGCTGGCGGTCCAGGTGTACGGTTTGATAGAGGGGCCATGGATGGGCAGTGGGATAAAACCATGGTGAAATCCCCAAATCCCATGGTGAATGATTTGTGGTTAATGGGTTATCCATGGTCAATTGGTTATGAAATCCCATGGTTAACGATTTGGTTAATGGGTGTTTGAATGGTTAATGAAAATTGCTTAGGAAATGATGCAATACGAAATTTTGGTTATGATGCTTTGAATTGATGGGAATGATGGGTATGATGATTGGTTAATGGCTTATCCATCTCCATTTGAAATTCACATTTCATCAGCATTTTTCATATGTTCTGATGGTTCTGACATGGGGAGAGAGACGCATATTATGAGTGTGGTGATGAATTGGTGATGCCAATTTTCTTTGAGGTCATTTGCGAGTTGGCTTTATCAGGACCGTGATAGATCAACCCAAGACCGGCACCAAGCCATCCAAGTTTTCTTGGGCTTTCCCAACCCAAAGTTGGAACCACAACCGATCCAGCGGAAGTTCCGGGTTGCCCATGGTTGCCCAAAAAACCATGAAGGACACTCCACTTTTGACCGGAGAAATGATGATCCACCATGGGAACTGAAAAGATCCCTTGAGGCACTTGGAACTTTGCAAATGATAAAGCATCAGATCGGTTCTAGGGGTCTAGAGGTACCAAGCTCATTTCAGATTGAAAACAGGAGATATATACAGTAACTTACAGATATATATATATATACTTATATTTAATCTCTCAAATCCAGGGTTTCTCATTTTGGGGTATTGTTGGTGAAGCAATGGTAAACCATCAACAGAAGGGCGCTTTACCATTGTTTCACCAACATGATATTTGGATCTAGATGGGAGATTTCCATTGACGGATCCAGGCTCTGGTGGCTGCAAGGTCCGATGTGGACATTCAGGTGCCACACAGAAAAAGCCATCCTGGCGGGATGGAAGGATTCAAAACCAGTTGAAATGGCTTCGTTTGAAAATATCGTAACCGTAACCCCCACATGGTTTATCATGGAAAAAATCCATGATTTTATCATTAACGTATCGCTTGTAAATAGCTGAGGATTCAGATTGAACTCCCCAAAGATGAAGATGATTGACCTCCTATCACACCATCTGAATGGGTGGATGAACATACAAAACTACCAGCTGAATTTTGCTGTGAACAGTAGAGCACTATGGTAAACTGATCCATGCCGAAATGGAGTGAGAGTTGGTGCCACCAGTTTCTCCTCCCCTCAAGTTGATGAATCCATGATAATTACTGTAACCGGTGAATTACACGTGAAACAATCCACCATTTACAGATGATATTCCCATAAAAACCAGCATTTTTGATAGGGGATTTTCCCATGAAAACTTCCATGTACTTCGATGAGTCCCAGCTATAAAGCTCCATGACGTTCCGGGATTTTCCATCGCCAGTGCGGCCCTGGTCCTAGGAGATATTTGTATCCATCATGCTACACCAGCGATAAAATGAAATTTATTTAAGGGTGTTTCCTAAAATGGGCTACATAACCCAGTTATCATCCTTATTTTTTTTTGGGCTTTTCCATGGGCCTTTCCATGAAATAAATCAATCATTTTAGGGTAGCAGCCATTGATGGAGACCTTCAAATCCTGATGGCACTGGCCTTTTCCTTCCGAGGATGAAGAGGGCAACACCGCGCTTCAAATCGCCACTCAGCTGCCAGCTTCGCAGAGGAACTTTTTTCGGTGGGGTGAAAACCGGGTTCCTGTTGTATTGTAGTGTCTGGATATGTACAATGTATATGTATATATGGTGTATATATATACATATATGTATATATATTATATCATATATATATAATATATAAATATATCATATATACATATATAACTAAATAACTATTATAGGCGAGTTTGAAGATGTGATGAATGAATCCAAGGATCCAATGTCATGCAACCCTCTAGTCTCTAGTCTTGTACACGTATTGATCTGTTGCTTCAATAGTTTTACAGGTTTTACAGCTTGAGCATCCCCAAACTCCAAGCTTTCAGGCCTTGCGGTGCTATCACGGCCACGTGGCGTACACGCGGCAGAGTTTACTTCGCAGCAGTGCTTGGAGGGATCATGGACACTTATGCAGTCTTTTCGGGAACAGAAACCAGAAGATGATGGATTGTCCTAGTACTGGGGTAGCCATCAGCCACTGGCATAGCCCACACCCCACTGTGGAATTTGCAGCACGCCAGGTCGATTCTCTTGCAGAGCCGGGCGAGCAAAAAGACACTGACCAGTGGACAGCAAAGTGGGAAGATAATCCGTTGAACTTGATTCTCTAAACTGGTAAAATATACCCAAACTCCTGCAATTGCAAGAAGCAAAGATTCAAAAGATGCAAAAACCCACCAAAAAGCCATGCGTCGGCCATGCCCAGTGAATACTTACGAAGTCTGCCATGCGTCAGCTGGGGATGGGTACTCGAACCCAAACGAGATGAGATGATTTTGCAACAAATGAAGTATAAATGACCAGTTGACATTGGAGCTGTCCCCTGGCAACCTTTGGCACCAACCGAGTCACCGATGTTTTCGTTAGAAGTTCATCTGATTTAGTGTATATATTACTGTATATAATTTATAGATGTGTATATCATATCCATTATAATGTCCAGCAATTTTCTGAATGAGCGCTCAAGACCCACAATGGTTGATGCTTTCAAATAGTCTTCCTCTTCCACCCCAATCTGGTTCCCAGGCCCCAACTAGCTGTAACTAGCAACGTAGTTGGGGATGGCTTGAACATTACCCAAAGCAGTTGGTTGGTTTATGCCGTTCAGAATGACCACAATTTAGGATGCCTAATCGCCCATGTGTCTTCCCACTGCGGGCCTTACAAAGACGAAACACCATGACTGTCGCTGCTTTTTCGCACGGCTCAAGAGTGGCAACGGGAAAAAGGTGCAGGCGAGAGCCAGGCTGCGACCTTAGGTTTGTCCAAAGATATGGCTGTTGATATTGGGAGTTTTATTAATGGATATTAAAGATATTGGTGATATGGCTGGTGATATTGGGGTATAACAATAGTCCATCGTGGACTTATAGTAACTGGTGTATGGCATTGGGTTTACCACATGAATTCTATTGCCCATATGCTCAATATATGGAATATTTACCTACATTTACCCAACAAATGGCCCAAATGTAGGTAAATATACCAGCACCATGGAGCATCTGGGTTGGATAAAGAAAATTTACGGAAAATATTAGGAGAACAGCAGCCATGATATTGTGGTGATACAATGGGCTGGAGCCAGTGGATACTGAGATGGCCATGATCGCCCACGATGGAAGCTGGGGTAACCGGGTACTCGGTTAGTTTGGAGAAAGCCATTTTATGTTCTCTGGTAGACCGCAATCGAAACTTCTCCATGGTCCATTGTTATCACTTTGTACGGGTAAACTAAGTACAGGGTATGCGTTCATGTTGGATGGAGTGTGCTTCATACAAGATGATTATTAGATTTCTCATCGGTATCAGATGGTTTTAAGGTTTAAACATTTTTTGGATTGAAATTAATTCAATTACCGTGGCTGCGCTGCATGTATATGCTGGATGTTCCATTGCCATTCTTCACCGCAGGGTACCCAAAAAAATGGTCCAAGCGAGCCCAGTCACCAGTAACTATGGGGTGATTCATGGGAATTAATGGGAATTAATGGGAATTAATGGTAATTTAGTGTTATTCATTAATGCCCATAGATCACCATTACTTCCCATGATGTCTGAAAAAGCTCAGTCCCTAAGTCCGACTGGTGCCCCATCTTCGACTGGTGGATCCTGGAAAAAAATCCTGCCGAAACCAGGCGCCATGACCGAAGAAGTATGCAACTCAGAGCCAATGGCGCAGAAATTTGAGCCAGTAAACAGCAACAACTCAAGCTTCCAGATGTTTTCAGATGTTTTCAGCACACTTTTTTTTGGGGTACAAAAAACGTACAAAACCCATCAAAAACCATCAAAAACCATCAAAAACCATCAAAAACCATCAAAAACCACGCTTCTCAGGGAGACTCCAATGGGTTTTTTCTCAAGGTGATCTGCTTTCAAACATCCCGTCCAAGGTGCCGGAGCCGGCCAGTCCTGGCAGCCCCACGGAGGTCGGTTATCTGCCACACATGGGTAATTTAGAGGCCTACTAATTACCCTCTGGTAATTTAACATAGCTATTGAAAATGGCATGTTTTAATGGGAAAATCAACTATAAATGGTCATTTTCAATAGCTATGTTAAATTACCAGAGGGTAAGATTTTACCAGTGAACATGAGAACTTTAAACCAGCCTAAATGTGGATTGATAATGATAACTAATGATAACTATAGGGATATTATCTATATATATATATATAATACATAGAGCAAGTGAAAGATGGATATGGCTGGGTTTGTCAAAAAGACATGGGGAATTTCACCAACAATATAACAATACTGATATCACATGAGATACAACTAATGGATCCAAACGAGTGTGACCAACAATGTGGAGGAGTCGTCAGGGTGTACTGGGAGGCCATATGATTGGTTGATATTGGTTGATAGTTGCAGTGGGGTTGTAGTAGCTGGTTTTTGCAGATAATTGTGACATACATAATAATATATATATATATATATGATATTATATAGTTATATAATATATTATTTATATTATTACACATATCTATAGTACATATCTATAGTAATCTATAGTACATACATATCTAACATATCTCTATCTACAATGCCTACACATTACATACCTACAATAGATAGATAGATAGATAGATAGACAGATAGATAGATAGATAGATAGATAAATAGATGGATAGATAGATAGACAGATAGACAGACAGACAGACAGATAGATCGATGAATGGATGGATGGATGGATGGATAGATGGATGGATGGATGGACGGATGGACGGATGGACGGATGGACGGATGGATGGATGGATGGATGGACGGATGGACGGATGGACGGATGGATGGATGGACGGATGGACGGATGGATGGATGGACGGATGGACGGATGGATGGATGGATGGATGGACGGATGGACGGATGGACGGATGGACGGATGGACGGATGGACGGATGGACGGATGGACGGATGGATGGATGGACGGATGGATGGATAGATGGATAAATGGGTAGATAGGTAGATAAGTAGAGGAAGAGTTAGGTGGATAAGTAGATAGATAGCTAGGTAGCTAGCTAGATAGTTTAGTAGCTAGATTGCTAGATAGGTAGCTAGATAGCTAGCTAGATGGCTAGATAGCTGGATAGCTAGCTAGACAGCTAGATTGATATATAAATATAATTAAATATATACGATCCGTTTTTTGGAAAAGCAACTAGCAACTCTAATTGTCACAGTAGCGCAAAAAACACACCCGCAGGCTGCGCAAGTGGATGAAGAGTCAGCCAGCCGAACGCGCCTTGGCGTTGCAAACTAATAGTTTTCTGGGAGTTCACCAGTTGAAGATTGGGATTCTGGTGAAACACCGTGAAACATGGGATACATGATGGGTTTGATTACCAGCAAACAAATGCGGAGAAAAAAATACCATGAGAGTACCAACAAATGAGGATACGGCATGATACAAGCAATATTCTATACTTTGCCCTATCCCCAGTGACTCATATTTGACTATTTTGTAGGGGATGAAACCATAAAAAAAATAAGAAGCATTGGTGGTTGGTTGTTGCAAACATATTCAATCACCACGATCCCTAGTTGTTGGGATGTTGAACCCTGATGGACCGTTGCAGTTGTGATGCGTTGAAATCACCAATCCTCATCCGAAATCCTTTGCTCACCTGGAATTGAACATTGTCATTTCAAAAAATAAACAAACTCATAAAACAGGACGTCTCATAATCCAGAAATCAATCTTATCTTACGGGAGTGTCAATCATGCCATGCTTTGATTGCAGCATCACCTTGCTTCAAGTGACGACTGCTACACCTTCACAAAGGCGGGCGCAGCCACGTCGGCGCGGCCATGGCCAGGAACATCAGGTTTGAGCTGCTGAGTAGCAAGGTTTGCACATTGGAAGTGCAACCAGATATGACCATCGAAGAGTTGAAAGAGGACTGGTTTCATGTGTTTGGTTTCCTAAAGTGGGTCAAAAACAATAGATTTCAATACTAAAATGATCTAATTTTAGATGATTTGGGGTATCCCCATTTAGGAACCCCCCATGTGGTTCCAACTATGTTGCGATATCTCATTCATCCTTTTTGATTGTTTCCAGGTTTGCTGTTTTTTTTTCCACCAATTGTGCTCAAAAAAAATGGTGGATATTGTAAGCACCCCCCAATCCCGACACTTGAATTCTAATCCATGTGGTCTCTTTCTCAGCCTTTGAAATTGTAAACGTGGTTTCATGATCTCCAAAGACCACAGAAGTATTGGGGTACCCTTAAAGAGGATAGTCAATACATAATTTTATGCCCGCCATTTTACTGGACATGTTCAACATAGTCTTGTGCTATGCCTATGTATATTCCTGCTTGGGGCTCACCAGAGGAGCTGAAGTCTTTCCACCCATCCAACGACGAGGTCATTGAGTGTGTCAGGGCAGAATCTGGCCGTGCAATGGAGGAGTTGCTGGACGCATCCCGGACACTGAAACCCTCCGGCCGAAGGCCTTCTGGGAATGCAGGTCTTTGTTGCGGCTTACTCTGCCTTTCAAGACTGCAGCTCCTTGACAAGATTGACCCTTTCACAGTCTCTGACAACCATTGGGACTAGTGCTTTTGCTGGCTGCAGCTCTTTGACGAGTTTGGCTATCCCGGAGTCTATAACTGCCATCGGGGAGGGTGCCTTTAGCAACTGCAGCTCCTTGACAAGTTTGATCATCCCGGAGTCTGTAACTGCCATCGAGGCTTCCACCTTTCTCAACGCTCTTTGACAAGTCTGACGATGTCACAGAGCGTGGCAGCCAGCAAAGGCACAATATCATATTGTGCCTTCGCTGCAGCTCTTTGAGAATTTTCGCAATCCCTGACTCTGTGAGATCGGCCATCCAAGAGGTATCGTCGATGAATCAAAAGGCCGAAGCTTCGCCTGCTGCAACAAGTAGCCTCTGGTAAACTAACATAACTATACAATACTATACATAGCTATGGAAATCACCATTTTTAATGCATCAACTATTTCTATGGCCATTTTCAATAGCAACATGTTAGTTTATATATGTTTATATCAGATTTCGCCAACCTTCCAAAGGTGACCCCACACAGTCACAACATGTCACGACTGGGTCAGCTTGCGATCGAATCATGCCATCACGAATTGTGCTTGGTCTCAATCGTCCCCTTTCAGTGGGTGCATGGGTTTGTCAAAACATTGGGTCCCCCAAATGGTTGTTAGGGACAGTGGTGATTAAGCATCACCATTTCGCCCCAAAATGTTTGTTTTAATAGCGAACATGCTTACAATTGGGCATACCTCATTTTCAGACAAACCCAGATATCATGTATCACATATCATCATATGTCTGTTGGTCCCGCCAAATTTGTACCACCGTGTTCCATCTTCCGCTGAAGCCTGTAGCAAAAACTCGCGCGGAAACAACAAACATGTAGGTTCTTTACCGGCATCGATGCGGAAGCGGGAAAGAAGAAGGGCTCCAAGGACAAGAACAGGCGCTTTGCTATGGAACATGTGATTTTTAACTACATGGTAATGGGTCAAAACTTATGACCTTTCCATAGTGTTTGGAATAAGCATCCATAGATCCCAGCTATTAAATCTATTGAGCAGCTATTATAGGGTACCTAGGGTACCAGGGTTTTGACTGATAGCCACATGTGCCACATGTTTGTTTGTCAAAGTAAAAAAACAAAATTGATTCGACACACCCCATTTTCTTATGTTAATCAACAATTCTTGGACTTCAATCATGATAATCATGATGGATTGATGTGACAGGGTTTGCATTGTCGTTTTTTTTAATTCATTTGGATATTCTTTGTTTTTGATGTTGGTTTTAATTCATTTGGATATTCTTTGTTTTTGATGTTGGTTTGTCTATTGATAACATAAACTGATTGTGTTTTTTGCTATGGTGTTTAAGGCCTGCCATGATCCATTGGTTCTGTGCAGATTCTATGCAGTTGGGAACATGATACTCGTACCACAATGATTTATTTTGGGATTATTTGGATATGGAATTTGGAAAGCCAATAGATCGGAGATCTATCCTCCTGATATACAAGTGACCTGGAGTAAAACACTTTTCAAATGGTACTATGGAACGTTGGCGTTTCCCCTCTTTTGGAAGGCTGCATCTGTCCAAACGTCCGGAGAATTGGAGGGGGAAATTCACTGCCCTGACAATGATGGAGGGGATTTTCCAGGACAGTTTCTATACCCAAACTGTTATGGAAAATCCCCTGGGGAAAAACCATGGCATTCACCATGTTTCTTCCGGGTCGCAGGTTCCGGAACTTGGAATCCACAGATTCAGGGAACAAAATCATCCAGCACTTCCAGGCCGTTGCAAGCTGGAAGAACAGGGTATAACCTTGGATGAAAACTGGTGATGTGTAATTTGTGTGTTATATTCTAGAAATTGGGGGATTCATACAAGTAGGGGATTGTTAAGAACACCTGGTAGATTTTCAGCGAAACTTCATCAACATCTACGTGAATTTTAAATGAAGACCCAACGAACAAATGCGGGTAATTCAGCCAAAAATTGGGATGCACCGCCAACGAAAAGAATGGGATTTGACTCGGGTTGACGACAAATGATCAATCCTGTGCCACAGATGGCTACAGTAAGTGATGCAACACATGAACATGGCTATGGAAGGTACAACTAAACAACTGCGATTCATTGATGTCATACAGATTTCAAAACAAGCTTCAAAAATTGCATTCAGAAAATTGGAAGGATAAAAAACATAAAGTATAGATAAAGACAATGTGACACTGTCCCACTCAACGGCTTGGCATGGCCAACATGGCAATGGGAAATCCCCCAAAATGATCCAAAATGTAGGTTTTGATAGAAAAAATATCTATGAATGGGTGATTTTCCATTGCCATGTCTGATTGCCGAAGGATATATAATATTATATATGTAATATTATATATATAATATACTTATATATGTATATACATGCATATTCAATCACGTGTATGGGTCAATATCAAATAAGCCACAAATTAGATTGCTATCCACATACCAGTGGACTGTGGAATCTGTAGATGGGATGCGAACTACTAGACTACAGTGTTGTTGTTTTTAAACAACTTGTTTGATTTGTCTGAGAATAGGTACCTCCAAATCCCTATGGTTAATCATCCTGTTCCCTCCTTATATGGGTATGGATCAATACCTATGAATACCATTTTTAGGGGGATGAACATCCATTTACCAGCTATTTTGATGTTCACCAGGGGTACAGGGTTTTGACCCATCCCCATATGGCTATTTCGGGGGGGTATACCTGACAAAGCCATAGATCCCATAGATCCCATAGATCCAGTTGACGACTTCAGGACCTCACCAAGTTGGCGAATTCACTGGACCTCCGAATGGAAGCATTGTTGCGAGAACACGAGCAGGAGCCGCTGGCTGCCGGTGTCATGTTGTGGAGGTTATATAAGGCTACTGTAGATGTTTTTTGGCCAGTATACAGCAAAAACAGATGATCATTATAGAACATTGCAGACGAAAATCATTAGAGATCATGTGAGATCTCTCTCTCTCTATATTATTAATTATCTGTAGACTTTTTTAGATCATTATTGATCATCATAGATCATGATAGATGTTCATAGACCTTTATATAGATCATTATAGATCTTTGTAGATCACTGTTGATCATTCTAGGTCATCATAGATTGTCGAGCATTAAAGATCATTGTAGGTCACTAAAGACCCTATGTGTGTGTGTGTGGTGTGTGTGTGTTTTGTTCCAGGTCTATACCAAGCATCATTTATCCTTTTATGGTTTTCAGAAGCAGACAGTAGAGACTTTGAAGGGGAACTTTTGGGTAGCTTGATGGGCCACTTACCAGCTGGGTGTGAAGCGCAGGGTGCAAGGGGTTTAGCCACAATCTGCCACAGTCACAAACATTGAACCCCCTAACCTGATATTTTTTTTTGCACTGAAATGGATCATTTTGGTTGTCGGCCTTTCCAGCTCTGGGACGTAGCCAGGGGACAGTTCACCACGTCCATCATTCCTGGCAGGATTTCTTCCTGGCCTACAAGACGCACATGTACACCGTCCGGAGCTCACAGTGTTGCCATAAATAGTAATGTTATTGATGCTGGTTAGTACGAGGAAGCTCCGAAAATCACCTCGCTTCAGCCAGAGCAACATATTCTCTACCGGCCATTTTAGTATTGAAACCTATTGTTTTTTGGGTTTCTCCATGTTTCCCCTATTTTAAGAAACTCACATATTTATAGATCACTTGCTCAGTTGCTTTTAAAGACTCAACCTCTTTCGGAAAGCACGAACTTCTGGGTAAACGTCAGTTGATTTTTTTCGAGGCAGATGGGGATTGGTCATGGCCCATGATCAAATTACTGCAATTGGTTGTGGGTGTGTAATACATCAATTTATGCATCTGTACATTGACATAGTGAAATAATGTGAAATAATGTGAAGTGATGTGAAAGAATGTGAAATATATGATGTGTATATAATGGAGTTTTCAAAACAAAAAATCACTAGAATGATGAGATTTTTGAAAAAAAAACATATTCTATCTACTTCATCATATGTATAAACATACATGCATCATATATATATATATGATTATAATATGTATACTGAGTATATAGCCAGTATAAACATCTATTCTGGATGCACATGCCACCATGGTCTCATAAAAGAGGTGCAAAAGGAGATCAAACTGCTCCGGATGAAGGCTCCGCCGACAAACTGAAGCAGGGATCAAGATTTTCACCAGAGACCGGGGAATCTCCAATGGTAACCAGTTTATATCGTGATTTCCAATGTTGTTCATGTTCTATCTGATTCTATCTGTTCTATCCGGCATAAACAATGTCTGATGATCCTCAATTTCCCATGTGTTTGTTTTTTGTTTTTTAACGTGCCAATTAGATACCTGGTTAATCTATGGTTAATCTATGGTTAATAATTGGAATAACAATATACCTGGTTGGTGGTGACTGGAACATGGCTGGATTATGCATAGGATCTCATGACTTGGGTCTCCGTTCAGAACGGAGATATGTAACATTTATTAAACATTGGCCATAGATCCTCATTCCATAAGGGTTTTTAAACATGTTTAAACCATCTTAAATCAACATGTTTCATGATTGACATGGATTAACATGGAAAACAGCCCTTCCCATCTTTTCAGGATACAAAAATTTTGCGGATGGGATTCGATCCTTTTTAGGCGGAACAAGAAGAAGCGAAGACGCGAGAAGATACCAAGATCAAGGCTCTGGAGGGTGAGTTGGTCCGGGGCCCAAGGGCGAGCTGCGACTTCCGGTGGGGTCAAGGTAGTTGGGATCAGAGGTTTCCCAAAATGGAGCCCCCAGTCGTGGCAATTTCCATAGGGAAAAATGATGATTTTTTTGCATGAAATATATAAAAAATTAGGAGTAGTCTAGTTTCAGATGTACCCAAATGTCCACCAAATATTTGAAACCACCACCAGCTACTGTAGGGGATGTGTCAAAAAATCAGACTAAGGGAACACAGATTTGGGTCATGATTTGTATGAATTATCCATGTTTGGGTATCAAATGTTCTCACATTTCCATGTGGGTGTTTCGGTGTTTCTCAAAAATAGGATGCCCTTTTTCACCACGGGTTTCCCCATGAAAAGTTATCAGTAACATGGATGGTAACTTGGGTCCCCCGTGACTTTGGAAACCATCATGAGAGCCCTGTGAATTCATTAATCCTCATCAAGCTGATGGGCAAATACCCACTATCTTCACTATTATCTCCTAGTGTGTTGATGTTTAAGCCGCATTTTAAAAACATGTTTCGGCGAAAAAATGTGAGCCCCTACTATATCCATCTGAGACCTTTTTCAGATGCCATAGTGGGTTATGATATGACCATGTCCAGATGATTTTCCCCTTGATCCCAGTCCCATCCACAGATCTTGGGCAATACAAATGCCATTGGCCCCTGGGGGATCATCTGGGATCCCGAACAGGATCATCGGACCATTTTCCACAGCAATATTCGGAAAATGACCAATTACAAAGGATCTGGGTAAATTATAACGACCTCACTGTGACCTCACTGGAATCATGGTTAGTAAGGGAAATCATGCCCACGTGGCCTTAATTCAGGTTGGGGAATTATTATAATTTACCCAGAAAGGCTGGGGAATAATCCGATCTTGAATTTTCCTGTGGAAAATTCCATGGATATTCCATTGATATCCCTTTTTGAATCCCTAGATGGCTTGAACTGAACACTCCTCAGCTGGAACATCTCTTCACCCTGAGGATCGCTTCATGACGCAGGCAGCCTGAAAAAACCCGAGCATTCCGTGGGAGGGGGTCCTGAGCCAGGAGGGACCCCAAGTTATCATCTATTTGTTTTCTTTTACTGTAATCTTTCATACGGGTGTGTCTGAAAATAGTGTACCCCTAAACCCAATGGCTAATGATCATTATCCCTATTAAATGGCTATAATTGGGAATATACCCTATTTTCAGACAAACCCATATATAGCAAATATTAAGCACCCAAAAAGAAAGATAGAAAAGTTTGGAAGCCTGAAAAAAACACATATGAAGTAGGATATCATTTGTAACATCCTGGAAACACCGTGTCTATCCGGGGGGTGACTATAGGGAAACTAACACTGGGACAGACCCAGAACTTGAGTTTTTGGATGGTTTTTCCAGGGACTTTTTGGAGATTCTGGATAGCTCAAAAACAACCACCTCAAGAAATGGGTAGATCACCACTACAATAAACTATTCTATCATATTCTATCCATTTGTTCGTTCCTGAGAGGTGAAGCCAGGGTATCAGTGCTTTCACTTTCAACGAGTTCTGGAGGTGACGCAAGTACTGAGTAGTGGTTCAAGCACATGACCAAAATCTTCTTCGTGTTCTCGATATGGCTTTCACATTCAATCACATTCACATCGCAAATAGTGACCAGCGCACAAGCAATGCACTTTGGGTATACCACGATTTTTCGCAGATCTTTGAGGTGGTGATGTTCCTATGAAAACTGATGAATGTGGTAAGCCTAATGATGAACCACATCCCAGTCATAGGATTATCCCGTTATACACGCTTCAATTGGACGGGCCTATTTCCAAGACATGGGATTCTTCGGACAATCCAAAGGGTGCCAGTCATATCGCAATAATATTTACTATAGTATTCCAGATTATTCCAGTAGTTATGTTTTGTTATATCATAACCCACAGGATCCATGTATTTATCATCAATATACCCCATTTATGTTAGCATATATACCATATATGGATCCTATGGGAAATCGGCGGTCCAATGCCAGTCATCGCAGGCGCTCCGACTGGATGAACTCTGCAAGGGCTACAAAAAGGAGGTGCGACGAGTCCGATGTCATGATTTTCATGGGTTCTCTGCATCAGTTAATGTAGTGTTAACATGTAACATCCATTAACTATATAGTGCTACATAGATCATTTAAAAACCATGATACTGCAGTATGGTTATACTGGGATCGGGTAATATGATTCTTACATATATTCTTATACTATCACAACTAATTGGGATTTAAACATGATTCAAAAAGGGGGTATTCATGGGTATTCTGTCATTTTCCATGAACTGGGAATCTAGTACCCAATCAATGTTTCAATTCCATGATGATTTGGGTGTTTTGAAAACTGTTGGGTTTACCCTTTCAAAGCTTTGCAGCTGGAACCATACTCCGGAACAGAGTTCGGGTTTACTGCTGGATTTCCCACGTGAAAAAATCATAGGTAAGAAGAATGTTATCATAGGCGGCTCTCACCAGGTTGATAAGTGGAAGGCCAAAGCTGAAGCACTTGATGAGGCGGGGATCAGCAAAACACCAGTTGAGGGTCGTCCTAAGCCCTCTGATTGCACATGTGTATGTGTATATCTATACATACATAAAGATATAGAAAGCGATATATATATATAATATATATACACATATTTATTATTATTCTCATAGATATAGATAGATAGATAGATAGATTGATTGATTGATTGATTGATTGATTAAATTGATTAGATAAATAGATAGACATAGAATGGTTTGTCTATTACTAAAGCATGGTTGATGAATCCTTTCTTGCTAGTTGTAGACCCTCCCTGACCGGGGCCACCAGACGAACTGAATCAATGGATTGTCCCAGAGGGACCAAATTTCAGCGAAATTTCAGCGAAATTTCACCTCTTCAAAGATGACGCGTATGTTCCCTTGCTACCTCAATGATTTTCAGAGGGTGACTCCGTATTTTCGTGAAGCTCTATAAGTGCATGTAAATCCCTATATAATCCTATATAATCCTATATAATCCTATATAATCCTATATAATCCTATATAATCCCTTAATATTTCTTGGTGACATCCCTCCAAATCCCAATTTTTTTCAATGTAGAACTCACCTGAAGGATCGCAGATTTCTGGAGGATCAGATCAAAGGCGAGTCGCGCCTGCGGCGTCGCCTTTGCTTTGCGTTTTCCTGGTGATGATTCGGATGGTGAGAATGTCATTATAATAATAGGATGTATATACCTATAAAAGAATAGCTATAGAATGATATTATTTTCTCTTTGGTATGGTATAATACATATAGGTATATGGATCAATAGCTATACTGTAAATAGATTTTGTCATATTTTTTGGGCATCCAGCTATGATAGCTATGGCATGCTGCATCCTCCCGGCTATGGCTTGATGTTCACCTGACCCATCCCGACATATCCCAAAGGACCTGTATGTTCCTTCCTAACATGTATGATCAATGGTGAATACACTATGAATGCCTATGATTAATGGATATTAATGGTCTATTCCACTATTCCTATCATTTAGTGAATTGATGTGAATTGTATATTCCCAATGATTAATGGTATATTCTTATCGTTCGTGCTATATTTCAAGTCGTAGGTTGTTCCCTTCGTTCCCAGACTTCGCTGGGATGCTGCCTCCAGGTGCCAAGCGGCAGAATAAGGTGCGGCCCACCGGGCCCACCCCACGCTTCGACTGCTTCGATATGACGGTAGATCAGGTGGTAGGAGATGCATGGAGATGCCATTAAGGGATACATTAAGGGATACAACTAATAAAAAAACAGCACTTATGATAAAATGGACATCTAAATCAGTTCCAAAGTCTTCTTCAAATCCACACTTTTGAGCTGCACTTATAGGTCCTGTGCTCACTGGCTCGGCGGCGACACCGCGCATGATAGCATGGCACTGCAGTATGGCCTGCGTGACACAGGTTGGTCCTTTCAAAGATGGTTGATGTCCATGCCCACAAATAAGATGACTGGCTGTTGGTTTGGAACATGAATTTTGTTTTTCCAGATATTGGGAATGTCATCATCCCAACTGACTTTCATATTTTTCAGATGGGTTGAAACCACCAACCAGACGATGATTTGATGATCCCGACTTTCATAGTATAGGGTAGCGGCTCACTCACCGACCACCAGAACAACACAGCGGCAGCAATTCATTTCCAGCCATGAAAAGTTCAGAGAAGGCAAGCTCCTCACTCTCCGAGGCGGGAAAACTGGAGAAAGGGGGCCATGGCGGCCATGGGTTGCATGAGAACTGGCGAATCCTGTAGATGTCTCTGGCGCGAAATGGCATGATGTTTATGGAAAATGGCTTCACCCACATGGACCACCAACAAGCCACCAGGATTAACGAACTCGAGATGAGCCATAAGCCCATAGCTTTCAGCGATCAAAATCAGAAAGCTCCAACCCTCAGCGAAGGAAAAGTCCAAGGAGGCAAAGAAGCAGGAGGTCGACGCGGGAGAAGGGTCTGAAGTTAGCCAACTGCGGTTTGTTTGATTATCAACGGATTTATACTGTTCAATATATGAGGGCTTTGCTCCAGATTTTCCCCATCATCCGATTCCAAGAGACTAGTTGCCTGTGCTGATTCTTGAGATAGAACAATCCTTGACCGTGTGACTCACCTTGATTCCAATTGCATCCAATTGTGTGAAATGGATTCATGTTTATTGGTTGATAGACCCTTCTTGTATTGTTTGTCTTGATTATGTCTTGATTCAAAATGATCACTTTTTCTTGGCAAATGCCTCCCGGTGCTCATTGCTTAACAACCGCATTCTTGATGGTTCGCTCAACGCTTACATCGTTCGCTCAACTCAGCGCTTTTTTCGGGCCTAGGCTTGGTGGTTTAACGTGGGAATGGTTTTGAACCACGTCAAAATGTCAGATCTGGGTGGTCCACTGTTTGTCTCGTTCTAGACTGACCACATAATTTTCGCGATATCCAATTTTGACCAAACGCAATGTCCATCGGGCTGCAGACCTATTTCCACAGATGAACAGTATCCCATGTCCTGCTGGTAAAGTCACCCCTTGTTACTTCCCATCCCAAATTCATGTCAGCAATTTTGCCACCTGTGCACCGGAAACGTCCATAGTCTGGTTGTTGGCAGCTAGGGGTAACACATGATCCTGTGTGTCACTCAAACACATATCTAACCCAAGAATTTCAAATACTGTAGTTCTGTATAGCATAGTATACTCTAGTCTAGCAACGTTTAGTATAGTATAGTAAACGTTTAGTATAGTATAGTATAATCAGTACAATATACATTAATATACATTAATGTACCATAGTATAGCTTGTTTTGTTTCAGTATCGTTTTTGTCATCGATGCTTTTTTCCATCAGATGGTCCGTTTGCTGCACGGCAAGGCTCCGGCAAAGCAAAGCTCACAGGAAAAAGTTGCCATGGCAA
>Ga0126342_10000125_pt1 | contig 54893 bp, 37 predicted proteins | sample Cyp1metagenome_FD_92528 | JGI IMG/M metagenome (GOLD analysis project Ga0126342, IMG submission 92528) | Coral microbial communities from Lord Howe Island, Old Settlement Bay, Australia - Cyphastrea 1 metagenome | ecosystem: Host-associated > Invertebrates > Cnidaria > Coral ...
TGGAGTTATATGGAGTTATATGGAGTTATATGGAGTTATATGGAGTTATATGGAGTTATATGGAGTTATATGGAGTTATATGGAGTTATGTGGAGTTATATGGAGTTATATGGAGTTATATGGTATGGAGTTATGTGGAGTTATATGGAGTTATATGGAGTTATATGGAGTTATGTGGAGTTATTTGGAGTTATTTGGAGTTATATGGAGTTATATGGAGTTATGTGGAGTTATATGGAGTTATATGGAGTTATGTGGAGTTATGTGGAGTTATGTGGAGTTATATGGAGTTATATGGAGTTATATGGAGTTATATGGAGTTATATGGAGTTATATGGAGTTATATGGAGTTATATGGAGTTATATGGAGTTATGTGGACTTATATGGACTTATATGGGTCAAAAGCCTGGTACTACCAAGCCTCATAGCTGGTGCTGGATGGTTCCTTCAGTTACTCCTCTCATATGGTGGGCCCTTTTCCGGTTTTTTCGGGGATCCTTGGGGCCAAGTTTTTGCAGGGATCCGTGATTGAAAATGGGCCATAAAATGGATCTAAAAATGAGAAGTTGACTAAGTTGACCATGGATCTTTAGCAGGATTTCCATGGTGAAGGGGATGAATTCATGGATTTTTTTAGAAGACTTCACCACAAAAGAAACAGTTGCTGTTGATTTATAAGTGATGAAGGGTGATTTCATGTGATTTTATGATGGTAAAATATGGTCAATGCATGACTAATGGATTGCTGATAGATTGCCAATGGATTGCTGATGGGGTTTCACGGATATTTTTCTGGGATTTCATGAGCAGAAACCATAGTGTTTCTGGTCCAACGATGTTTGCTGCGGATAGTATGGAAAAGGATGGGTGGATTTTTTCTGAAGCAAAAAAGAAGGGGATTGAATGCGCAAACATACGAGTTTTGCCGGGCACAATGATCCTGTATTTTTGGTCGTTCAATTTCTTTGTTCGTTTCGCTGCTTGCATTCCTATTCTTTCTCATCCAAATGCCCTCTGCGTGCTTCTATTATGGGAAAAAACTCGAACTCAAGCTAAACTTCAAACGTCCTGGAATGAAAAAGGTTTATACCAGAAAACCACCAAAACCAAAGTACAAACAATGCCAACCCCGAATGAAATAAACTCTTGCTGATTAAGAATCTTCATGAATCTTCAGTTACCCAAATATGGAGATCATCTACTGAAATGACATCCCCAACTGTTCACAGCCCAGGAGATTTCACAGCCCATCTGGGGACATTCTTTGCGGGATGGTACCCCATTTTTTCATCCAAAATCGATCATGGTCGATCATCAATTGCTGGGCAAATAAAGCATGTTCAACACGATTTGAACGCTATCATATCAACTTGGTCAGTGATATTTCATCTCATATCCGATAGAAATATCCCATGTAACACATCCCCACGTTGATGAACTCCTCGAACTTCGGGCGCCTTCATGTTGATGTGGGCCTCGTGATAGGTGTGCACCAGCTGCACCACCAGGAGATTGGCCAAGAACAGGGTCATGGTGAAGCCAAAGGTGCACCTGGAAACCGCGAGGCGGTACGGCGGCTAGGGCCAGCAGGCTGAGGCAAGTGTGGATCTTCGGACCAACGGAAAGAACAAACGAAAAAAATGAGGAAAAAACCCATGGTTTTTTGCTGTGGAAACCCGTGTTTTGTTGATGAAATTTCCAAGTTGACTTGGCCAAAATAATTTCCAATCTAGTTCTCCCCGTCATCTTCACTTAGTACGTCAAAGCTCAGGCAGTTGGTGATATCACCATCATGGATGATCAAATGTGATGGTGACGACTGCCGCAAAGTTAAAATCACCAAATTATTATGGTGCTATTTGTTGCTTAAATTTCACATATGTTTCCCAGAATCCCCCTATGTAGGAAGTTGAATGTGACTAATCCTGTTTTAAGATTTTACAATCTGAATGTTCCATGTTTTAAGGTTTACATAATCTTACTTCACCCACATCACGCAGCCGAAATCCCCAATCCCAGGGCACATGAGCACCGACACCACCAGGGAGATCTCCTTGATGCCTTCGAAGTGCTCGGCAGGGAACATCCTTCGCCGTCGCCAGGCGGCGCCCCGGAAATTTCGTGAGGATCAAAGGGGACCATGGGGAGATGATGATGGGGAAAATGGTGGAAAAATATGAAAAATAGTTGGAAAATGTTGAGAAATATTGGGAATTGATGGGGAAATCTTGGGACATGTTAGGACTTGATCCATATTGGGAATACGTGCGTGGAAGTGCAGTTGTAGTCAAAGAAATTGTTAAGTTGGGAATTGGGCCCCTGTAACTATGCTAGCTATATATCCACTCACTTTTTCACTGCACCCGCAAATGGGGGATAACCATCAGGCAAACTTTGCTTGCTTTCCTGCGAAGTTCCATCCAGATCACTTCATGGTTACCCGGTAAACAGATGGACCTCAGCAACTAAAGCCCAGATTTCAGCAGCAGGGATTGTCACCAAAACTGGAGATTTACCAGCACAGAAGTGGCCAAAAAAACGGTCTGATTCTGCTTGATACTGGGTAGCATGAATTAGCATGATACAATCAAAAGGAACCGGGGATGTTTACGTCACAATCTGATTCCACGATCGGAAAAATCGGAAAAATCCAGCAGTGATGAAATCGGGACCACCTCAAGGCCATCAAGGTCAAATCTTCGATCCAGCCCACGACCGTCTGCTCAGGCATGTGGCTGTACCTCACTGTGTCATGCTGAAAAAAATGCCCATTTGAGAAAGTGATTCTATGGATTCTATGGTATGCTCTATGTTTCACACCTAGCCTTAGCTGTATATAGAGCTAGTTTCCCCAGATCTTGCCGTTGATTTCAATGATTTGCCTATGACTGTCTTGATGCTCATGATTTTTCAATTTGTTCATCCAAATTTCCCCACATCTTCATTGATTCTCCATTTTTCCATAAGTTTTTCCCATGTTTTCCCAGATCTTCATATGTTTTCCGCAGATTTTCCCGTGGGGTTTTGGTCCTCCAGCCCCCCCCAACCAGGCCAGGACGCAGGGATCCAATGCTGCAGGAGAAGGCGACTGTCACGAAGACCAAGGCCAACAAAAAGAGGGAAAGATCTCCCACCAGGTTGCCCCAGACCAAGACCTGGTGGTCAAGTGGAATTTAAGGGGAATTTACCCTCCAAAAAAATGATGAAATTGGGGGAATGGACCCAAAAAAAAATCGGGAATTGACCAAGATCTAAGGGAAAATTTTGGAGAAATTGTGGGAAATGATCCTATAAACATGATGATTTTACCAACAAAAATGATGACTTCACTGAAAATGTTGGATTTAACCAAAACACATGAAGCTTTAATCAAGAGCGGAGGCCAAACAAAAATAATGAAGAAATTTCACCATGAAAGCCGGGATTTCAACAGCCAACAGGGAACACAAGTTGCTTGAGGAGATAGTGAGTTTTGCCGAACAATACGTTTTCTATATGCTATGATTGCAGTATACATAAAGGTATGACCCAGTGACTTGTATGCTCTGTGCATACAACTATACACATGCACACAAATAGATATTATATAGATATAGATATATAGATATAGATATAGATATAAATATATCCATAGAAGTGTGACAAACTGACCTCCAAACTGCCAGTGTTGTTTGTTGTTTTTCTTTTTTGGTCGGGCGCCGGACATAGGCCAAGATCTTCATACTGAAAATCGCCAGGTCCTGAGTGTGGCGGCGCCGGCACCATACTTCCAGTGTACCCTCCAACGACTCATGGGATATTTCATGGTTTGATAATGGTTAATGGGAGAATGATTAATGGTTAATAATGGGATATTTCATGGATTAATCATTATGATTATAATGATTTAATGTGATGGGATTACAATGATTATACTAGCTTAATAATGGTTAATAGTGGGATACCCTCTTGGTAAACTAACATAACTATGGAAATTGGCCCATTTATAGTTGATCTACCTATTATAAATTCTGATTTTCCATAGCTATGTTAGTTTACCAGAGGGTATCTCATGGGACATCCCACGGTGTCATCATTGCCCAAGGAACCAACAGCTGCGCCCAAAACAAGATCATCGCCAGAAAGGCACCTGAGCAACGCTGAGCCAAGGAAAACAATCCCAGGCAGTAAACATCTGAAACCACCGAGATGTAAATCGAGATATCCTATATCCACATTTCAAAAAATATCTATATAAATATATAAATTTATATATACATAGATTTTTATATACATGCATGTATATGCATATGTATGTATATAATATATATATATATATGTGTGTGTGTGCGCGTATGTATATACACGCCAAATATACTATAGCCAACACATGAAAGTGCCTAGACCTAGACCATCCTTAACCCCATAATGCCGAAACGTACCAGCAAAATGGGGCAACATGGCGATTTTGATGGCTGCAAAGATGGTTTAGGTACAGTAGTTGCGACTATAAAGTTGGTGAATTATATTCCGTTTGAAACAATCCCCATTAAGGTGGGTAAAACAATGTCATGTTTACCACCCATGACTGGGAATGGGATTTCCATACCACCTATAAAAGTGATGACTGGTCGATGGTTTATGACATCGTTTTAACATGTTTTACCCACAAAAAATATCCAGTTGTACGTTCTTCTAGGTTCCAACTACAGCTGGTTCGTATCCCATATCATTGAGATATCATATCAAGCTGGTTGTCGTAGCTGTGAACCATATTTATCAAGCCATTTGCCAACCCCCCCCCCGGAAAAAAAAAAAAAAACGTCATAAAAAGTTGGTTAGTGAGTCTATAATCTCAAATGTTCATGGTTTATGATTACAGTGACCATATAAAACCATGTAAGATATCTAAAACCATATAAAATATAAAACAATAAACTATAGATATATAAACCTATACCCTCCAGTAGACTTACATAGCTATTGAACATTGCCATTTAATTCGCTGATCTACCTCTAAAACATGGTGACTCTCCAGTTCGCAAACTGTTAGCTAGCCAGCGGGCAGCCATTCATATATGGTATAGTTTATATATACTGGTTGGTGGTCTCAGCCCCTCTGAAAAATATGAGTTCGTCAGTTGGCATTATTATTCCCAATATATGTAAAAATAAAACATGTTCCAAACCACCAACCAGTATAGTTATATAGTTATATATATATTTATATATTTGTCACTTTGCTGATGCTGCGTTAGTCAACGCTTGGCCTTGCAAGACATGCTACCGATGAAAGTCGGGTTGTACAATTGACTCTTCGGTATATTCTGTGCAAACTAATTCCTGCATGTCTTTCGGCAGCTCATGCCAGCATGTTTCTAGCTGGCGTCCAAAAACCGAGACACTGCAGTCGCGATGGCTCTGTTCATTGCAGGCGGATATATTTTCGCCTTTGCAGTGGCAAATGATCCATCGCTTTGAATTCCACGCAATGGTTGGTGTCCATCTGGATGGTCGCATCGTCCACGTCGTCCTTTGGTGGCTGTGATGTCATGGAAAGTGCTAAGCCTAAGCAGTAGCAGCGAAGTCGGCTTTGTCGCATTCAATCCATAAATACACTGGTCAAACGAACAGACCTGAGGAAACATTCAAGCCTGGCAAGAGTTCTGATGACCTGCAAGGTCCAGATCGATGCTGGCTTTTTCCGCATCAGCCATATTGGATACTGCGGATGCTCAATGAACCCACATAGCCCAAGTTGTGCTGCTAGTGCAATGAGCTCCACCAGAAACTGAACAAGGTGAGCTCCTGTGCAAACCTGCTTCCATTGCCTTGAAGAAAGACCTGCTATTCCCCATGGCGACTGATGAGATCTCACCGGCGGGGGCCACCTTCTGAAAAGCGAGCTGCTGACGACGTTTCGCAGCTCGGCCCCCCGCCGATGCCAAGTATCTGTCCGCTTTTCATTTTGCCAATCCAAAAGGTTTTGCTGCTCCCATCTGTTAAATCAGAATGTCGTTTCGCTAAACATAGATCTACTGATATACAGAAGATGTGCTTTTCTCCAACCACGTTGTGATTCTCAATGCGGTATTGAAAATCTTCTTTTCGGCGAAACCCGCTGAAAAAATGCACGAATATGAATCCTTTGATGTGCAGTCTAGCTGTCTCAGCAGCTAAGCCGTATTGCTGAGAGACTCCTGCATCACCTTGGACTCTTCCTCCATTTGCCTGCATGAGAAAAGGCACAACCTCATCCTCCTGTTCTGATCTACGCGAGGACAACTCACAATATCCGTCTAAGCCATCAAAGGCTCGACCACTGACTGGTATGCGATTCTGCCATTTGGCTTTCATCGCTGCAGCTCCTTCTGGGTAACATAGGGCCGCACACCCTAGTCATTGGGAGGAATTCCTTGGATAAGTTCCATCCTTGAGACTTCAAAGTTCTGTATGTTTCTCTGTCTTCATCCTCAAGCCTTTGAACTTCTTCTTCCGAAGCTGGTACAAAACATGCAAGATAGGCATTCCTACATGTTACTGAATTGCCGACATGTGCAAGCAGGCGGGTGCGATTGAAGAACTTTTTGCAACACACCAAGCATTCATCACCAAGAACAAAGTACTTGAGCAACGTACGATATTTGTGCCTGTGCCGGGCATGCACTGCAAGAGCTTTCTTGGTTTCAAAGCCCTCTGAGCAGAGGCTACACTTCCAATTCATTTCCTTTGGACGAGAGTCCTTCAACATCAGCATATCTGGAGATCTGAGCCTGTATTCGAAGCGTCCATAGCTTGCCTTGAGCGCCAGCCTCCTGGAATCTCAAGCAAGCCTTCAATGCAGTCCGAACACGCCCATTCCATTTCTGATCAATCGCAATGAACTGGAGTAGCGATCCAGCGTCCTCAAACGCAGGAGTTGCCCTGGCACCAAGGTGCATCCGCATCCAAGAATATGACTTCATCAGGTGAGGCAGCCATGAGTTTTCGTGCTCATTCGCATGTAGAAAAGACCACAAGGCTGCTGGCGCTGTGCGAATTGCTCTGCTAACATAGCGTAGCCGGCCAGCATGCAAGCACTCACATGGTCCATACCATCCCAATAAAGCACATAGTTCTGCAGTTGTAAACTGAAAGGGAGGAATGGGCCGGATCTTGTTTTTTGCAAGCTTTGAGACCTGTTCTTTGATTCCATTTTCCCAATGCTCCAAATCACCATCTGTGATCCACGCCCAAGTGTGAACATTGTACACGTGTCTTGACATTACCAGAGCTGCAAACACTGAGGCCTTTGTGTGATCATTGACACTTTTCTTTCCATGAAACTGACGACCCAACTGTCCAAAAGCCTTGCGGGCTTGTGAGATTCGGTGCCTCATGTCCTTTTGGACAACTGCATGATCCTGCATAAAGGATCCCAGGTGCTTGTACGAATGTACTATCTGAAGCATTTGGGTACCATGTTCTGTGACAACTGGCAGGCGTCCTCCACATTCATGCCAGACTCTATGTTTCACTGCTCTGGATCCTGTGCCTGCAAGCTTCAGAACTGCCTCGGTTTTTCCTGCCTGATAGTTGATTTTCAAACCACGCACAGCTGCCGCATCGTGTAGCGAAGAGGAGATAACCTGAAGATGCAACACCACTTCATTGGCGTCATCCGAGTGCATTGCATATGCTATGTCATCTACAAAGGAAATCTCTGCAAACCCTTTGCGTGGTATGCACGCAGCACATGAGACGTCAGTGGATGGTCGAGCTGAGCCAAAACATGGAATATTTGCAGACTCCAGTATTCTCTGTCGAGCGTCCAAAACCACCAACTTAAATGCCATGTTGAAAAGAATGTCAGCCACTGGATCACCTGGGCGTGTTCCTCTCATAGTGGCGGTGTCTTCTGCGACACCTTGCATAGAGAAGTGGGTACCTGAGAACATATCTCTGAGAATACCTTCCTGATGTGAATCAATCCCTGCTGTGGCATTGTCTTCTGTGACACTTGTTCGCACCTGATGCCAATCGTCTGGGGTGATTCCAAGGTGTTGCATTGCATAACAAATTGTGTCATCATGGAATTCCCCAGCGAACAAGGACGATCTCAGAACCGAATAGAAGGCTGACTGAAGGTCTACAAACAAAATCGCACACGACGTGTTTGTGGATCGAGCCCACGACAAATGCGCATGCAAGAGATGGTGCGCAACATCAGTGGAGCATCCTTTTTTGCCACCAAACTGAATGAGGTCATCCTCTTGACACCAAACATCTGCAAGCCCTTGCCTCATATTTGCATGATGCACCTTTGCACTTGCATCTGATAGGAATATGGATCTATATGCGGAGGGGTCAGACGGTGACCCTTTTCCCTTGAACAAGGGTACCAACAGTCCACCTTTCCAAGACAGAGGTTCCTGCATATGCCATGATGCTTTCACAAATAGTGGTGTGAGGATCTTGGCCATAGAGATCCCTCCGCTCTTGAGAATATCTACTGGTAATTGCCCTGGCACTGGCACCTTGCCGTTTTTGAACCTGCGTATGATTGAGAGCACTTCATATGGATCAGGGCAGAATCTTGCATCACGTCTGGCTGTAGATTCACCCTGTGCGTGAAGCTGCGCAAGCTGTATGTCAGTGACTTCTACACCTGCTTCGGTCCTTGCAAATTGCTCTTTCCAGATTGCTTGACACTCCTCAAAGGAGTGCGCACATTGGCCATCAGCTTTTCTAAGCCTGGGCAGGGCGCGGCCCTTTGCCAAGGTCTTTCTTTCTTCGACCAAGTCTCTGCAATCTTTTGTAAACCTGGGCGGTGTCATGGCCTGCACTTGCATCATTGATGCTGTCCAGCCAGTCACCATACCATGCTTGCTGATCTTTTAACACCATGGGTCTGATTATTTTCTCAATATTCTTCAATTCCTCATTCAACAACGGGTCAAGAAACTCTTGATTACGGGCCATTCTAGAATCTGCCTTTTCAGGCGAATGCCATCAAGAGTAATTCACTGAGGATTGGTCTTGATTTCTCCTTCTTTTTCTTGCCAAAATGTTGTTTGGAATGTTTGTTTCAACAATTTTTGAATGGTCATCTATTGCCATCGAGCAAGAAGGCAAAGGCAAGGATTTCAGGGCTTCCGAAAAGGCATTTTGGGCTTCCACATCATGAATCTTGTGGAAGTCCCAATGAAATCGCTTACCTGTCTCCCTCAATAGCATAAACCCTTCTGTCGCACATATGGCAGGGCAATGGTCAACATGACAAAATCCTCCATCAAAGTCGGCCTTGACATACGATTCTTTGCATATCATGAAAAAGGATCGACTAAGAAGCACATAGTCACGGCGCAGCTTATCACCTCTAGGGTGACGCCATGTAGCTGACATGCCTGAATGCTGCGAGAAGGTCGAGGGGGCGTACAGGCCTGTGGAGACAATAAAGTCTTGAAATGCAAGGCCCTGTGGATTCATGGGTTCTGCATGGTGCAGACCAAAGAACTGAGTTTCATGATCTGCAAGCGGAGCATTTGCGTCAATCAACACAATTACATTGTCACTGCGGCTATTTCCAACATGCTCTGCTGTCTGTTCCCACCATTGTTTGACCACATCCATGGGTCTTTATGCTGAGACACAGGGTGCATGAGCAACTACTACTTGAAGACTGAGCGGGCCCTCAAAGTAAACGACCATAATTTTTGGGTCTTGACCAGTGATTGTGATTTTGCAATTGTGCTGGCCAATTTTCCTACCATCAGGCATGGTGCAGAAGGGGAGTGTTTGCCAGAGTTCACATCCAAAATTCTTGGAGTTCCCACATTGTCTGAAACCTGACGAGTAGATTTTGTAGTTGTCTGAAACTCTGCATCCTTCCATTGTTCTTGCCTCCTGAATGCCAATCAGTGCAATCTGCTCTCTGTGAAATTGCATGTCAAGCCTCGTCGTTCGAGCACTTGTCGAAAAGCCTGACACTCCCTCATCATTGAGCGCCAGACCATTATATGTCGCCACTTTCAGAGAGAGAGTAACTTGCTGCTGGCTGGTTGGCATTTTCGGAATGCACGCACCTATCTGCTTCACTGAGGGACTGGGTTGCCAAACCGCATTGCCGTGTAACGCTGGCATGGTCTGGCGATACGAGTCTTTTTCACTACGCAACCACTCCCATGTGACAGTTGAAGGTGAACATGCAATCTGATTTAGCACTCTCCAAGGGACTGCACCAACAGCTACCCCTGTCATTTGCAATGTGCTTGGCCACTGCAGGCCACTGCATCTGCCAACTCATTCCACGGATTTCCACAATGGGCTCTGACTTCCATGGCAATGTTGCTAGGCATGGACTCACCCAAAACATGTAACACTTTCGCAATGACACTGTCCTGCCTGGTGGTGCTTTGAAGGCTCAGAAATTTTCTGCTGAGTGCAAGATTTGGGCGAATCACAAACTGAACCTCCTCCGACCCAAAAAATGCAAACGCAGTTGCTACCACCATAGCAGACAGCTCCGCATCGATATTGGCGTGTTGATTTGCACCAATCCACTTGTGAGAGCCCCTATCAATTTCGGTGAGCCCACCTAAACATCCCAAAAATCTTCTTTCTGAATCAGACACCGCAACAGCTACCACTGCCCATGCTGAGCTGTCGCTGGCCGTTGCCCCATCAATGTAGAGTTCGTAGGCATGCGATCTTCCACCCTCCGTTATGCTCTGCTGATAAAGGGCTTCGAAGGATTCTCTATGCAGGTTAATACCTTCAGGCAAGCACTGAAAAGCCCATGCATCTTCCTGACTCAATGTCGAGCTGATTTCAGGAAATTGCCATACTTCAAAAGCCTCATTGTCAACATCAAAGTGTGGTGTGGTATGTACCAGCGCCGCATCAAGGCATATCTGCACCCCAACACTGTGTCGGTCCAGAATCATACCGGCGCACGCCGTTGCAACGTGATATTCCAAAACGTCGCCTGACTGCATTTCTGCTTCTTCCAGAACATATTCTCCATTGAGGCGGACTTTGGTGCCAAAGCAAATGTTGAGCATAGACCTAAGCGCATCAGTTCTGCATTTCCTAGGAATAGTCACTGTTCTTGCAATGGCACCATCTTTGCTGTACTCAATACCAGCAATGATGACATAGTCCGGTTTTGGCTGAACAAATGATCCGATTAACCATTGCTCAGGCTTAATCTTCCATTTTAATCTTGAAAATTTGACGTTGAAAAGGGCAGAGTTCTTTTTCAGAAGATTTTGCTTCTGCTGAAATTCCTGTCGTCTTTGATTGGGGTCAAAACCGTCAATCTGATGCATCTCGGTTTCTGTGCCTCCGCCATTGATTTCCCATGCGCAAATTGCAAGTTTGGCTGTGTCAGTGTCGGGATTGTTGAAGATAATCGCTAGAGATGGAATGTCATCAATGTCACTGACATCTTTTTGCAATTCTGATGGAATGGATATGCTAACACCCAATTGCTGCTCCCGTCCCGTCACTTCTCCAGTTGTCACCTGTGGCCATGTCTGCCTCTTTTTTTGACTGATTTGAAGAAGCGAAAGACCTTCTGCTCCCGGGTGATGAGGAATAAAAAGACGATTCCTATCATGCGGTCGATAGAACCGATCCACTGTCAGATCGATCGCATCTCCATCACTTGCTCTTATCTGATCGCTGTTCTGAAAATGCTGTCCTCTGATCCTGAAGGAACACTGTGCGTGATGCTCACAGTCAACATTGTACCCAATTCTGACGACAACTTCTTGGAGAAACAATCTCTCATGAAAGGAGTGCACCATGTGGAATGGATGTCCATTGTTGATGGCTGGATCAAAGACCGACACTAACAAGGAGGACCACTCAACTGAGTTATGCTGAACCAAAATGACATGACCAGCAATGCCTGCCTCAAAAAGTGTAGGTGGAGGAGACACCTGAATCAATTCAATTTCAGCACGTTGATCAATTTCGTCGATCCATTTCCTTCGAAACTGTTCTCGCCAGTTCCAGAAGTCAGCCATGAGTGCAATCCTTCTGCCATACAGACATTGAAGCCTACCAATACCTGGTGCTACATACCACGTCATGAAGTGAGCAACGCGAGACTCTCCTTGCCAGGCAACAGCATTTGTATCCCATTCATGATATATGTCTTCAATTACCTGAGCCCTTGCAGGCAGCATATTTCCGCTCGGTAGGAATTCTGCTGCATTTGGATTGAACTGAAATGCATCGGCTTCGCATGAAACCTCACCAGGAACACCAAGAGCACATGCAGTAGCATCCTCACGACGCAAATGGAGGACTTGTGCAGCAAAATTGAGAGCCTGCATCAAAAAAGCATCTTCGAAGTCGTGAGAATAATCATCGTGATCATGCGTGGAAGGGAAGCCATCACCTTCATGTTCGATTGCATGCTAATCGTGCTGTGGAGAAGTGGTACCTGCTGCTTGTGATTCTTGCTGGGCACTCCCTCTACTACCCGTAGGCCTAATCTCCAGGCAAATGCCGTCTCCTGATCCCAATCTGACAGCGTGAGTGTCTGGAAAGACATTTCTACCACGCCTGACAGTATAGCAACCACTTTGCACTGCTGGCAAAACAAATCTTTGTGCAATGTTTGCTGCACTAGAAAATTGATTGACAACAAGGGCAGTATGGCCAACTGCTTGTCCAGGATCGTTAGAAACCACAGTCGATACCACAACAGGAACATGCTCCAATGGCAATGCTTGTGAGACGATGGTATTGCACATCATGTGACTGCCACGTTTCTTTCGGTGGTACTGGATCAACAAAATGCAAATCGAAAGCCACAGCCCTGGTAAAATGGTCTCTCCAGGGGAAAATGATTTCACTTTTCCACCAGGGACTATCAGCATCAAGCCTACAGATCCTGGGTGTTTCACATCTCAAGTGTGAGTCACCATTGACGAACCATACCATGACATAAAGCGTCGGTCCATCATCAGGATTTTCTGCTACAGCATGTTGATCGAATCTTTCCTGCAAGGAGTTCAACCAATCCGGAGGATAACCATCCTCAAAGCCGCTGGTCAAAGCTGCTGAATCTGAAGGGACATTTCTGGAGAAGGCGTCAGCTGGAAACTCAGGGATATTTGGCCGGCGAAAAATGGCTCCTGAAATGGCATTCTGCAAGTCAGATCTGAGTCTATTGTCTGACAAAGACAGTAGTTCAGGAATGCTAACCCGAATATCATGTTTGACAACAAAACGGAAAGCATTCCCTGTACGAACGTTCACTGTTTGATCGTGACGAATGGCAATATTTCCCATCCAAAGAAGGCATTCGTTTTCATTTTTCTCTGGTGGGCACAGCTCAGAATAGCTCATCATTGTTATCATTGATCTGACATCTAGTCTATCAGAAACAACACTGGCAATTGATTGAGGACGACCGGATCGGAGTCACACAAAGTGGATACAACAGAACGAGAGAAGGGCTCTGGTCAGCTGCTCTTGAACAGTTGCATCCACGTCTTCGGGAGTCGGACAAAACTATGGCAAACTGTGTTGGAAGGGCCAATTCTGCACGATCTGGCCAAGCTGCCAGCAATTCCCTTTCCCAGAAGTGAAAATTGCGTGATAAAACTACGACTCTGGAGAAACGACAACGGGACCATCGTCTCGGGTTGCTGAACCATGTTTCAATCCTCAACCCTTCATCAATAGTCTGACCTGTTTGTGTCATCGTTTCAATCCACTTATCCCACAAGTCCTGAACCCACATTGGTTGATCTCTGAGATCTGCCGGCTCATCATTGGGTACATTTGGGTTATCGACCTGCGATCCAGCTGCCTGAACAAATCTGATGAACTCATCCGTAAGACTGCATTTCACACGACCTGAATCATGACAACTGAAATCCGATGAGGACATCTTCTTGTCGGCAGGCGTCCCTCTGTGCAAACTATGTTCACAGATCTTTGAATCATGTGTTTGCAGATCTTTCGCATTGTCAAAAAAATGCCTTTGAAACATCGTGACAGTGTCGCCCTCTGCAAGGAAGTCGGTTGCAAGGCTTCTGACTTCATCTTCATCCAGAAGACTAGGTGATAGCCCTGACTCAGCTTCATTCAGCTTCATCATGAAACATCTCGTCATAGATCTGTTGATCAGTGAGCCCTCGTTGGGTCATATCTGAGATTTCCGTTGTAGGACACGAAAACCTGTCGGATGGTGGCACGGCAATGCGGATATAGTCGCCATGTGAAATGGTTTTCCTGTCCAAATCATCGTCTGGCCATCGCCTGGAGTTGATGAAAACAAGACATCTACCGCTCTCTGCACGACAGTATCTGTCAATGTTCGCTCTGGCCAGGACTTCGTTCCTGTGTGCATTTCTTGAAATCGGCAACACTTTTCGGACAACCAAAGGTCCCAGTCTGAAGTTTGCTTCCATGCGATGTGCATGATATTCAATGCTAAGCAGTACCAACCTGTCACCGGAGCCTGGGCGAACATCATCTTGGACATGAACAATTGTTGGCACTGTCTCATGCCCAATATCAGGCGGCTGAATGACAACTTCATAAGCATCAATCAAATCAGACTTGTCCAATGCAAAGTGATGTGCAATCTCCAACATCATATCTTCATAGCTATTCCAGTTGATAAGTGCATGGACAGGGTGCTCATCCAGATGAAACAAAAGAACATCTTGTCTATTTTCTTCCGAGGATGGCGAGTGGATATCTGTTGGGCCAACCTCTTCACTGGGTGAGTAACCATCTGATTCAGGCATATCCTCGTTTGCAAAACCCTCATTATCGTCACCTTGATAAGCCTGACCACCTTGGAAAGCCTGCATCATATTCTCTTGCTGAAAATCAAAAGGGTCCCTCTTGGCATGAAGACTGACTGGTCTAGCAATTTGCACGGCTGAAATCTCATCAGAGGTACTGTTGAAATTCATCTCAGCGAAGTTTTGACTACCTTGTGCTTTATTGAGTACAGAGCAAGCTGGAGAGCTCAACACGGCCACAAGGGACTGCGGAGCACCGTCCAGAACGTGCACATGACTCTCAATCTTGGCATGCCCAACGGGTAGATTGGTGATGTCTTGAAGAGCACCTCGGGCCCTGACTGTGCTTGAATCATCTCTGATCTCTTTGATCGTGATGTTGAGAAACGCCCCATTGTACACATGAATGCGATCTCTACAGAGCTTGATGTTTCTACTGGACAACGATGCGATTGTTTCCAGGCCGTCATTTTTTCTGACAATAGTTTGCATGATGTCGTGAATAGAAGTTGGATCTTCCGATTCGGCAGCAAATGTGATGGAATCCGATTTTGACTGTAAATCAACTTGAACATCGACCAGGATCGAATGAACAGTCGATCTTGCAGTAACAATAATCTCTGCGGCACATCCATGAGTGATGGTTCTGACAGAATCTGGCTGGACTACATTGACTTGAGCTAAACTATTGATTCCAATGACGTCACTCCAGGTTGCAAAAACCTTTTCTTGCCATTCATATGAATTGGCACTAAGCAATACAACCCTTGGCTGGGTACACACTGGAAAAAGCTCGTGATCAACTAGCCAACTCAGGACTGGCACCTCATAACCTCGCTGATTGACTTCTGCAACCAGCTCTTTTGCCGAAATGAAGTCCAGAAGATCTGAGATCCATTTTGAAAAAGGACATGTCTTTGCATCCACCGCTGCCTTGCTTGGATTGGAAAAATATCGATTTGAGTTGATTTGTCTTTCGTTCCCGATTGCTTCCTCAGCATTGTCTTCGCAACATCTGGAGAAATCGCAAAATTGGTATTGTAGATTCTGGAGTTTTCTCCAGGAAAACCTTCTGCTTGGCTTTACAGTCCAGTTTTGCAAGACATCATGTGCAATATGCAAAAGATACAAAATTTGCCCATCTTCCTGTCCAATTGCAAGTTCAATATAATCATCAAAATGAACACGCATATGTATTATGTTTGCGACGAACACTGAGTGGTTTCTGAGAACTACGCAAAATGGAGTTGGCTGAGGCAGAAACAAAAGGATTGGCACTGTGATGATGCAAAAAGGAATCCTCGAAGCCTTCTGAGCAATCAAACAACACTTCACCTCTAAGTTTCCATGCTGAGCACAGTGCTGACAAAGGACACAGGTAATTGCATTCCGATGTCACAGAGTGACCATTAGGAAACATGCATGGCCAGGCCTCATGAGCACCATTCTGACAAACTGGATACTCACGGCCACCTGTCACTGTTTCGCATTGGAGACTGGCTTCGCAGGCTACACCGATCTTGGCCTCTTGTTGTGAGGAGGTGCCTCGTCGTCCGAGAGCTCTTGTACTTGGGTCTCTGCTGGTGCATTTTGAAGACCGAGCGATCCTGCACAGGCTTTCAGAACTCCTTGAAGTTGATCCCTTAACTTCTGTTCTTCTGAGTCTACCACATTCTCGTTGCTCGCATCTTCGGTTTCCTCCTGAATCGGTTGGGGTATTGACAAATTGCCTTCTTTTACAGTATTATATATATATATCAGGTGATATCTCCCAGGTGATATCTCCCATAAACCATAGAATGCACCAGGTAAATTCTACGTCAACGTCAAGTTAGCTGACCATCGGCCGCCAGGCCACAGTAGGAGTAGAGGTCTTGGTGCCCTTGCGCATCGCTACAGCTGAGGGTCACGGTCATAGAGCCGGAACTCAAACACCACAAGAAGGGCTCCTGGCGAACCAAAGAAAATGGCGTTCAAAGGTGTTTGATGTGGTTTTGTGGTGTTTAATGATGTTTATAATGATGTTTAATGGTGTGTTAATGGCGTTTTTTTTTTAAGTTTCATGGTATTTGATTTGTTGGTGTTTAATAGCTTCAATGGTGATTATATAATCGTGTTTAGTGGTGTTTATAATGTTGTTTGATGGCGTCTAATGGCATTTAATGGCGTTGAACAGGTTTTGTCATGGTAAATCATATCACCGGTTCCTCCTCAAATATCCATGTCCAATAGTGAGCTATAAGAGGGGGCGTTTAATTAATGGTATTTTCTATAGGGTTAAGAATGGGGTATAGAATAACTAACCAACTTGACATTATATGTATATATAATATATTTGAATGATATGGGATACGAACAAGCTGCAAAAGGACTATGTATATAGACATACTGTATATAATGGGATATAATGTGGCTTGTTTCAAATGGGATATAGCTAACCAACACTACATCTGTGGGCATGTCTGAAACCGAAAACGGCACGTTAATGGGGATAGTGGGATAATGATGACTATGACTAACCTATATGGATCTTATAGGGACACCGTATTTTCAGCAAACCCACATCCAATTATCCGGATTTTATTCGAACAATTCACAAACCAGAAAAGTTTGGCCATTTTGCGGATTATTTCTCTTATATTGACTATAATTCGAGTGATGTCGGGGTGCGAGGTGGCAACATGATCATTCAAAATTATGGGTAAGTTCATCGACCTTGGAGAAATCAATTGGTAAAATGACCATGTTTCTTGCCTGTGAAGATAGGTGACCTACAGCTTTTTCAGCACCTGTGCGTTTGGAGCCAACGTGAAGACATCAAACATGACCAAAACGAAAGAGTTCATGACCATAGGTAGCACAAAAAATATCCGGAACGAAGAATCAGCGAAATTGACCCGACATGTGGACACCCCCAATTTTGTGGAAGCTACCCCTGCTTAATGGCCCACAAAAGTCTTACAAAGAATGTTCCCCACAAATCATTCCTTATATAGTAACCCAAAACAAGATAGAAAAAGGTATTCGCCACTATATGTTCATTGTAGTAGCCCTCAAAAAGATGTTTTCAAAAAAGCATTGTAGGAACCTCCCAAAAAGATAAGCAAAAACAAATTATGCACGCCTCTTTTCATTGTAATTCGTTAATATAGCTCCCCCAACCCAAAAAAAAAACAAGAAACACATTTAAAACATGTATTTCACCACTAGGTATTGATAAATGGTAAAATTTAGGCACATTTTAAAAACCAAGAAACCATCAATCAACGCCTCTCCGTTTTGTGGTTACTAGAATTCTTGGAAAAGACGGGGCCAACCGGCCAACCCTCCCATTGGTCGCCACGCCTGCGTGAACATGATGATCAGAAGCCACATCAAGATCCTTGGACTTCAACGAGCAAGGACGTGGCCACGCAAAAATACAGGAAGTGATGTCCGAACTAAGAGGAGTCATGTCTTCCACAGATTCCACACCAATAACTTTTTAAGATAAATAGATATAAATAGCTGTGAATATTAAGGTGAATCTCTATTTCTATCATTCATTCGCCTTAAAGGATACAAACATATACAAAATCAATCAACAAATCACTCATATTCCATGGCACATGTTCCATAAACGAACACAAATCACCAGAAACATCCTGGTGGACGTGGAATTTCGCCAGGAATCAGTCCAATGGCCTCCTGAAAGTTCAACAAGTACCGCGGCACCTCGGAGCACCATCTCGATGGCTCTATTGTGGGTCACCTAGCGAAAATCAACGTTTCGTCAAATTGGTTTAACCGTTGCAACTGTGAAAAAACAACAAAAAAACATCCAAAAAACATCCCAATCATCCCATATTCATCCCAATCCAGTGCGGATGGTAGCATCATGTGTCGTCATCATTTTCCCTCATCAAACGGCATTAATGGCGGGTCTCCCATGGTCGACCCCGGGCATCGCCAGGGCACGATGAAGGGCCCACAGGCTTTCACGGAGCCGCTGCTCAGATCCCGGAGGATTTTCTTCAGCTGGTGGATGGCTAAAGGAATCATGCTGCCCACATAATTCCTTAGAGCAAAAAAAAAACAAGAGCGGATTATGGTGGAATATGGTGGATTTTTGTTGATGAAAAAGTATACCAATATCTGATAGGATAAAAAACTCCAACTTTCGAAAACCCCGATCCAAGATGATCGATGATCCGAGAGCCCGGAAATGTTGATTCGGAAAAGTTGGGTGTCCCAATTCTCATCACAATCCAAGAAAATCTAAAGAGGATTTGATCATCGTTCCTTGTGTTTCTTCGGTTTTTGGGATATGTTGCTATAGAAAATAAAAATGATTTGCATGAGATTCGGTTTGGTGACTGTTGGAATCCCATGCCATGGGGCCCCCATTTCCATGGAAACTCCCGAAATAGGAACCTCATATCTGCGAAACCTTGGTAGGATGAGAAGTTGGCGAAACATATTGTACGAGGATATAGATCCCTCAACAGCCACCTTATTTACCACAAAATATTAAGGAGGTTTCCATGGGTTTTCTGATGTTTTCTGTACATCTTCAGTGGTACTCACAAGCCCATGATTGCAAGTGCCAAACGAATTTGGGGCTAGTTGATGCTACTTGGATATTCCATGGTTAGACAAATGGTTTGTAATGTATGTATCTCCCTTCCAAGCCCCTGATTCTTACGGAAAAAACATCAACCCATGAGTCGCTACGCTGACACAACCCGCATCTCTGCGACCGAGGAGCAACATGCGGCAGCAAAACATCACCACATTCTCCTCGGTATCTCAATGGCAGTCTTCAAAACCGAGAAATCCTGGTTGAATCATGGGGATTTAAGCCACCATGGAAAAGAATACAAACAAACATTACAAAACCCGAAGAAATAGAGGCCGCTAAATTCGAATCATCATCAACCCTTTGATCCAAGGTGGTTCTCCCTAATTCCAGATGTTGGGTTTATTACTTGGCCCAACTACCTTTAGTTCAAATGTATTATATATAAACTATGATATATATATATATATGTGTGTGATATATAATCACAGCAACCCCTAGTTATTCTGGTTATAAACAAACTTAGCCAACTAATCAGCAGCAACCATCATGTATCAGTCATTAATATGAGTGTTATATCCCATGAACTCCCATAGTTTTGATGGCAAAAGCCCCATAACATGTTGCTAAAAAAAAAAACATTACCCTCTGATCAACTAACATTCCTAGATAAATTCACCATTTCTACTAGGATTATATAGGTAGGTAGATTTTTCACTACTGTTGGTTTACCAGTGGGTTAAATGACACGTCAACCAATCAGATTACCACGTCTCCACCGTGGTCTGCTCACTCTCATGGCGAAACAAGGCTGCCTGCCCTGTGATGAAGATGCCTTGGAAGTGCCACCGGGAGAACAAGGCACAAAATGAAGGAATAGCTCACTATTTTGTCTGCATTTTCTAAAGGCAAGAAAGGCAAAGACCTCACATTTGACACGGCAGAGTCTACACACAAACAATCTGTAGCAGTCATATCTATACATATTTACATATTTCTATATATAAACATATCTTCATATAATTATTATATGAATCCATCATTAATATGGATACATGCATATGTATATATATACACCATCTTGTTATTTAACATAGCCATGGAAAATCATCATTTTTAATAGGTAAACCATCTATTTCGATTGGGGCCATCGAAAAACCATGGCTATGTTAAATAACCAGAGGGTACATATGTATATATATATAGATACTGGTTGGTGGTTAGATATATATATATATATGTTAAATAGCCAGAGGAAATAGATATATGGACTAGCTTTTCGTTCCCCAAGGTGCTCAAGGTCAGCAGGAAGTAAAGCTTCGAGGCCATGAAGTGGTAGCTGGCCAGTCCGGACCATAAAATGTCCTGCCGCTGCGGAATCCGAAAGCCATGGGGACACATGGGGACACCCAAAATGCTCGGTTTAGATGGTTTAGTTCATGGAAAACCCATTTAGAATGTGGTTTATCTATGTTTATTTCATGGAAAATCAGTAAAATAACATGGATGAGAACTACCCTCTGGTAAACTAACATAACTAATTATGGAAAATCACCATTTTTAATGGGTAAATAGGAACTAAAACCCCCGGAGACTTAGAAAACCTCCAATTGTTTTGGTGAAGAAAAACCTGAAAGATCTTGGAATATCTTGGAAGATCTGGTGCTGAGATGTTCACCAGGATGACTTCCCGAGTCTTGGAGATCCTCAAGGGATACTATTAATTATCATCTGGTTGGTGGTTTCAACCCCTCTGAAAAATATTAGTCAGTTGGGATGATTATTCCCAAGATATGGAAAAGTAACAAAAAGTGTTCCAAACCACCAACCAGCTCTTAATTATCATCAAAGTGAAGAGCGGAAATTCAAGTGTTCAACATGAAGTGGTGTGAACTACCCTCTGGTAAACTCTTAATAGGAAAGTCTTGGACATCACCAATGGGCCATGAAACCAACATGGGAGACCCGTTATCGCCGCTATCGTCTGACCCAGCTGAAGAGCGTCAGTTTTTGAGGACCCGTGGTTTAGCGAACCCCACAGATTATCAGATTGGATTTCACACAAAAAGTCGACAAATCATGGCGAGTAGTGAAGCAGCAACAATATGAAAGGATATCACATTACCAATCTTAGATACCCTGCAAAAAATGAAAAATTCTTTGCTGGTTAGTAGATATTCCCATTGATACCAAAAGACTAGTTAGGATTAGTTTCTACCCATCTAAGATTGACCTAGATCAAGTCGGTGCATGTTGATCATCTAATCCACGGGATTTCCCATGGGATTTCCCATGGGATCCACCGATGTCGTCTAGGCACTGCAAAGAGCACCACGGTGGGATGGCGGATGATCACGGGATCGCCGTGCTGCACCAGCCACTCCTGGCGATTCGCAGTTTTTTGGCCCATTTTTCCAGGGAAAAATCATTGAACAACAAAAACACACACCATTGGTTGGTAATATACCATTAATATTAATGCCCAATGTTAATGGTTATTATATGGTTAATGATGATTAATGATGATCTGGTTGGTGGTTGAGCCCTACCGTCCTACCCCTCTGAAAAATGATGGAGTCAGTTGGGATGATGACATATGATGACATTCCCAACTGAATGGAAGAATGGAAAGTCAATCCAAATTCCATGGTTCCAAACCACCAATCAGAATAGCTAATTATATCTAATGATCCATATCTCCATTTTCCATAGCTGACACAACGCACCAAAGGATCAACAAACGAAGGAGAAAGGTACGGTAATGACCAGGTCATGTGGTAAACCCACTAAACAATCCCCGAGATTTATCATTAGGATATCATAAGGGAAAAACCTCAACCACGGTTGGTTTTTTGGGGGATTATTTTATCATTGACTAAAAGCCACATCACGAAAAACTGGTATTGATCGGCTCAAGCCCCAAAGCATGGCACGAAATGTGGAGGGGCCGCCCCTACCCGACTACCCGACTGCGGGGTTAAATGGTTCAACCAACTACACCATCTCTCTCTCCATCGCCATCTCCAAGAGCACCATACGACAAACAATTGGTCTGATAACGACTGTCATATGCCAGGTAAACTTAATTAAGTTCATTAATTGCTGTCAGCATTTCGATTTCTTATAATTTATTCCCATGTTCTGCATAGCCACCGTTATAATAATAAAACACTTGTCTATTATCATTATTATTAAATAAGCCAGAGTAAGATATTATAAGCCAGAATAAGATATTATTATCATTATTATTATCATTGTTATTATATATCATGATTATTATTAATAAGCCAGAATAAGATATAATAAGCCCTTTTGGGGATGATTCCCTTCCTGACCTTCACATCTCTGGTGCCCTCGCAGTGCAGTCAATTCCAAAGCAGAATCTTGTAGTTGGTTAGGTATAATATGGTAAAATATTCCATGTAAAAGCTTCAGATTCATCATGAATTCCTAAAAATCAACCATAAGCACTTCCATACTATAACTAGATATAACTGTAACATGTTCATAGTTAAAAAAAAAACTCAGACAAGTGACCAGGTTTTGACTGATGTCGTCATTGGCATCTTTCAGCAGGTGCTTCCTCCGAACTCACTCTTTCCAGGAGACCAATCATTTTGTGGGAAATGGGAAATCATGGGGTAGCTATGGGCTATTTTGGTAAAATACAAATAGGAAACTATGGGATAATTGGGATATCTGTTTTGGGGCTGAGTATCCCTAATGATTGACTATCAAAAGCTGAGTGTTGAGGCACAACAATAGCAGTTCAGTACAAAACACACGCACAATTAAACTCATGAAAAATGAAAACACTGTATTATTCCTTTTCTGCTGGGGAAAACACGGGTGTTTTCCGACGCAAAACAGTGGGACGGATCCTTGAAGCACATCAGGGTAGCGGCAAGCTCCAAGCGGCTGGTTGATGTTCAGCCCCCAGTTGTTCGATGGTTGGTGGTTTCAACCCCTCTGAAAAAATATGAGTTCGTCAATTGGGATCATTATTCCCAATATATGGAAAGTCATAAAAGCCATGTTCCAAACCACCAATCAGGTCCAATCAGTATAATATCATAGGACTGGTTACCTGGTTACCTCCATTTTGGGGCAAACTATCGGGAAAACTTTCCCCATTCATCAACTAAGCGGATCTAAGGCCACATTTCAGGTAGATAGCCCCAACAGGAAACCCTGGTCAATGGTCATTTTTCAAGTACAAATAAGCTTTTGAAGGGCATTAAGAACTTCAGACCCTCCCCCATGGTCGTAATTCATTGGAATTAATTTGGCAGTTGTTTTACTTATAGATACAGGAACTTGATGATGATGATGATCATGATGATGATGATGATGATGATCATCATCATCATCATCATCACCACCATGTGTTTTCTTGGTCACCAGAGCTGAGGGTCGAGGCTTTTGGCGCCCTAATTCGAGAGATTTGCAAGGATCAGACCCCCATATCAAGTCCGCCATGAAAGTGAAAGTTCTCCTTCTTCTCCATTATTAATAGAAGAACCATTATCAATACATAAATCTATGAACCATGAACCATTATCAATAGTATTACTATGAACCATTATCAATACATAAATCCTTCTGACGGACAAGCCCTCCCAGTCAGCTTCTGTTCGCCGAGGGTCACATAGTAATTCACGCGCCGCACCCCCTCGCGCGTCTGCCGCGAACGCCACACCAGACCATCCATCAGCGTTGGCAGCAACACAGGCGTAGCGCAAAGCCTCGCCATGATCCAACCAACATCAGGATTTAGGTCTTGAGGTTCGGGTGGATGTTCTTCATGTTGAAAATCATGGATAAATGGATAGTTCTATCATATTCTATAATTATGTTCTGTTGCCAGGTTGGATTCATTAGCAAAGGGTAGTTCTTAGGTTACCTCAATGCCAGCTTTTCCCATGGTTTTAAGGCTTCAAATCGCATATATTATATTGCGAGAAGCGTTTCACATCCAACCAGCATCTACACTGTACACAAAACCAGGTGCTTTTTAGGCTGCCTGGTTTGTTTTTCATGGAATCCCTGACTCCTCCATGAAATCCCGGGCTTTGGGATGCTTTCCCAATACCGGCCATAGATATGGCATAGATCTGGGCAAGGAACAATGACCCCAGTAGTAACCAAACGTGGGGAAATTTGCTGGATTTTCCAGCAAACCATGTCTGATTCCCAGAGGCGTCACATTTTCAGATGCTTCACCCCCTTTCTGGGTGGGTCCCATTGAGCTAACATTGACATCGGGCAACCGTTGGACCACGCGCGGGTGGTGGGTGAACAGAGCATCAGCGCCGTAGTAATAGACCTTGGATCCAAGGGGATCCCCAAAAAAGGGTGGACCAGGGAAGGTCGAACCAAAATCATGGACATCCTGGGAATCTTCCGTTCTTCCCATCAGATATGTAAATGGGTGTGCTATAGAAATAGGAAATGATAATTAAGTGGATTCCTAAGAAATTTTTTGGGAGGTAACAGTGGGGAAAATCACAATGAAACCAACTGGATCAATCAGTTCATGGGACAGGATCCCTTGAGGCCCTCGAGTATCTCCCCATTGTGCAGTCATTAAGTACCTAAATACCCTCTGGTAATTTGACAGCCATTGAACGCTGCCTTTTTGTAGCCGAAACTTGATGATTCTACTGTTTGTTGACTTGCTGGATGTTCCTCTGAAAGTTCTCATTTTCTTTCGCAGATCTACCTTTAAAAAAAACATATTTTTCCATATCCCCCCATATTTCACCACTAAAAATGGGCACATCTTCCATTTTTTCCAACAACTCATGGCCCACAACCGTTCCGCAGCGTTACGTCGCGGTCCGCGCGAATCGTCAGCAGATCCTCCAGGATCATCTGGGCACAGCTGAGGGCTCCCGAGTCCACGGCCCAGAAGAAGGGCGAAATCGACTGCGAACCTCGGTTTCCAGAAGGCCTTGAGTCTGGGTACCCCAAGTCATCATGGCGTTCAATAGTACATCAATGGGAATTTCAGGATCCTAAAATGGAGGTACCTATACCATATATAAGGCCTATATAAGGGCTATGTAAGGGGATATCCCCCTAAAATATGGCCTTATATGGTACAGTACCTCCATTTTAGGATCCTGGAATTCCCATTGAGTACATATACTGGTTGGTAATTTAACATAGCTATGGAAAATCACCATAGAAATAGTGAATTTTCCCATGAAGAATGGTGATTTCCCATAATTATACTGGTTGGTGGTTTTAACCATCTTGAACAATCTGAATTCGTCAATGGGAAGGATTATCCCATATATTATGGAAAATAACAAATGTTTGAAACCACCAGCCAGTATATTAGTCATGAAGTGGATGATTTGGGGTACCTCCGTTTTTAGGAAACCCCCACATTGGAAATAAAGGTCGGATCCTGAAAACTACTGGTGTGATTTTTGGGGGGAGTTAGTAATTAAGTGGAAGGGATTCTTTCACTTGAATTACTGATATCGGGTCTTTTTTCGCTTGATATCCCAATAATTCTGGCAGCGAATTTCAATTCTGCCGAAATACAATTTAAAGTACGATGCGGATTGCCTCAACAATTGACGCATATTGACGCTCACTACATCCAATTGAAAAAATAATAACTTCGTTCTGATCAGTTGAAGTGAATTATATGTTACATTGAACTCACCGATACGTTTTATATTCATAAAATGAATAAAAAGGACACAGCATGAATCTCGCTATCTTATCGACGTTTGGCTATGGGTTAGTTCACCCAAAAAGTACCCTGCTGTTCAGCCCAAAATTTAGCTCAGATAGCTGATCAAAATCCCTATCTTCATGAGATACACCATAATATATATATATATATATATATGTCATACCCCTAGCATTCCCTATCATATTTACTAAATGATGGGTACATATGGGTACCACCTATCATCCACCTGACACTTCAACCGCGCCTGCTGTGATCTTCAGTAGCTCGTTTGCACGTTTCCCTCGGGGGATGATGTCCTGCAGCAATCGCGAGGGCTGATGGCAACCCACACCAACCCAGCGAGTACGTAAAGCTCCATGGCTAGGGATTGCCGATGATTTTCCACCTTTGATAAGAAAAATGATGGGAACCAATGCGCTTCGTCAAGAAAATCATAGAAAATCTAAGAGTCACTAGGAATCAATTTCATGATAATTCATGGGAACTAATCGGCCTAGTCACTGCCAGTGTACACTTAGCCGCTTAAAAAAACCAGTTGAGTCCCAAATTCTCATGGTGAAGTCCCCGTGGAGAACAAGTTTTACCCAACCGAACCAAGTCACCATGGCTTTCCTCAACTGACTCCTGCGGGGCATCGGGGCAATGGCAATGATGGCAATGGGCCCCCACCATCCCGGTGGCACATCCACGTTTTTGTTTCTTTCTCCAACCCCCAAATATGATGTACATGTGCCATTACTTTAGTGGGATTGTACGCTGATTCTGGGAGGTGGTAGCTCAGTACTGATCGAATGGAAAATGCCAAGCATGTTACCAAATCATTTGGTTAATAGTAAAAGAATAGTAATAATAGATTAGTAACCAATCATTTGATACTAACTAATAAATACTAATAATGGAATAGTAGCAACTAGTATCAACTAGTAATTACTATCGATTAGTTGAACATGATTGAACCATCTTGACCGGGGCTTGTCGGGGCCTGTTTTTTTGTCTATACTCATGGGGAATCCCCAATAGATGGTTGGTTTATTTCATGGAAAATTATACATAAAAATGGATGATTTAGAGGTACCTCCATTTCAGGAAACCTCCATGTAGATCCATAAATCTGGTTGCTGGTTTTAACCATCTGTTGGGATGATGACATTCCCAATATATGGGAAAGTCATGAAATTCATGTTTGAAATCACCAACCAGTAATGTATATTATAGTGATCCTTGCCCCCTTGGTATTGCTTCATCGTCCCAACGACGAAAGCATCGGATCCACAGGGTTCCCAGCGCACCGGATGTTCGCGTTGATGGCTTTCATCACCAAAGTAGAGCCCTCAAATAACCTGAGCGAAATGCTTAACTTCTGATCGTCAAATATGATGGAAATCACCAATTTAAGAAGGTAAATTTCCTACATGGGTTATGGGTGGGCACATTTAAATACGATCTCATCTGTTCTCATCTGGTTCACTAAAGTCAAATCGAACATCAGGGTGGTTTACGGGAACTTTGGCAGGAAACCAAGGTGTTTCATGTGAGTTTTCCTTTCAACCAAAACTTTGGGAATGAGTGATATAAACCATCAAATCATGGGTGGAACCTTATTGTTTCATTATATAACACTAACTTGTTTTTTTGGGTCTAGATTCTAGATCACAACTGAGACAGCCGTCTTCCACCAAGTCCTTGTGGACGAATTGTCAGCTAAGACGTTTCGGTGTGTTTTTTCGCCCTTCCGATAGGTTTACAGTACCCATCCTGAAGCCCCTTGTTGATCCCCAATTTCCAATGTGAATGTCCAGTAATCTGGTCAACCCAATGCCGGAAACCATCCCCAACTGATTGGTGGTTGACCTACCCCTCTGAAAAATGATGGAGTTCGTCAGTTGGGATGATTATTCCATTCCCAACTGAATGGAGAGTCATAAAATTCCATGGTTCCAAACCACCAACCAGATATATTCTACCATCATTAACCATCATTATCCCATACTAAACCAATGGGTGGAGTTGAAAACCATCCCAAAATGTTTGCCCCAAAAGGTGTCTCCAAGCTACGTCCGCACCATGATTTTGCTGGCCAGGGCCAGTGAGAAACGCACCGCCTGCGGAAAAGCACCAGGACTTAGCATGGCTTTGGGCCATAGCCATGGAACATCACTACTTTTCATAGGTAAATCAATCAACTAAATAGTTAGGCCATCTATATGATAGCCATGTCAAATTATCAAAGGGTAAGCAGATTGTTCAGCATCACATGGACTTTTTGTGGCATTGTTGCGCAATACGCCCAATGTTTGGGACCCAAAATCAAGGGTGACTCAAGGGGGTATTTTGATATGCGCGGGATGGGAAAAACATTTTTGATGAATGGATGGTGGCCAAAAATAGAACCGTACATGATAGTATATGTTATTTTTGGCCATAAAATTGTTTAATTTATGATATATGTACATATACCGTTATGATGGATGGATGAAATTTCATAAAATTGGACTATCCGCCATGTTACCATCCATCCATCATGAAAAGGCAACGTATACCCAAAGGCATCTTATCGCTCTGCGACCCCGTCTAGGGACGGTCCACCGGCTACGCCTGCCATGGGTTTTTTCGTGTTGCCCTGGGGATAGCAAACCCAAAATAGATGATAGAACATTGGGAAACTTGGATTTATGACGGAAATGTATATGTAAATATATATATTATATGTAAATATCATCTTTAAGCTCCTGGAAACACAACTTTCTATCTTTTTTGGGATGGCCATACAATATCATAATTAATCATAAATTCCGACCGAAACATAATATATAATTATAACTAACCTGAAAATAGCTGAAAGAAGGCACAGTCACGTCATTGTGAGGTCAATGATTATAATTTATCCATAGTTATCCACACACACATGTATATACCCTCTGGTGATTTAACGTAGCTATAGAAAATCACCATGCTATTGATAGTTAAACCATCTATTTCTATGGGCCATGGCTTCCATGGCTATGTTAAATAACCAGAGGGTACATATGTATATATATACTGGTTGGTGGTTAGATATATATATATATGTAATGGAGCCTATATAGATAGATAGACATATATATATATGTATATATATATAATATACACACACATATCCCCCGTGAAGATGGGGAGATTGCAAAGCACTATCCTCCAGTGAACTGAGTTTGATCATCAGTGAATGGTTGCGAAGTCCTGCACCGCCTTGGATGGTTGAAACCCTCTATAGATAGTGGATGATAATGGGAGAAAAACATGATAAAACACCTATCAACTGACCCTATAGACAAGAGATCATTAGGATAAAACACCTATCAAGTTATCAACTGGGGATATCTGGGGATTTTCATTTCTTCCATGCACGCCATGTTGAGATCTGCCTCAACCACCATGTCGTCGTCTGTGAGAGCTTGGATCCTCAGGTCGTCGTCGGGTCAAAGACTAATGGATTGGTTAGTCTAAATCTGCAGCAAACCAATCCATATTAACCATTTAATATTAACCATGTGGGTATATTGGTTTAACATTGGATTATGGATTTTCCCATATTAACCCTGATTTTAACCATGTACTGTAAAATGGATGGAATTTTCCATGATTTTCCCATATTAACCATGATTTAACCGCATGTAATATGGGAGAGCTTCCTAAAACTAAACCATAATTGTAGACTAATACATGTACAAGAACAATCCATGGATATTAACCATGTAATATTAACCAATGAACAATCCATGGACAAGAACTAATCATAACTAATCGACTAATTGACGATTGCCAATGCTGATTCAAGAAGACCATGGAACATCATGGAACCCTAATGGAACCCTAATGGAACCCTGAACCCCAACAGGAGTTTGAACGGAACTTAATGGAGCTGAGTAATGTGACCTTCGATAGCTAAAATTGTTCCGCCACCAAAAAGGTCGGATTCATTCAAACCCAAACTTAGGATTGAAATCTATAGTTTTCCTTCATTTTCCATATCTTATATCGATTTTCCATAGATTTTCCCATTTTTTTCCATAGAAACTCACCGATGTTTCCGAGATTTTTCCATGGAATTCATCGCCACATCGGATCCAGGGCTTCCAGGGCACGCCATCACGGCGCCGGAGACGAAGGGTGGAAACATCTCGATGGGCACCCCGTAGCCCACGTGGCGCAGGCCGTTGGCCGAGGTCTCCTGCACCATCCTGGATGACGATGCGAAGATATCCAGGTTTGGCTGGGAAAACCCACCATGAATGAGATGGTGTGGTTTAGTATGTTTAGCTGTTTCTAGCTGTTTTATGATGGTGATTTTGATGGTTGAATTTCAACCAGAAAATGGTGATTCAATGGATGTATTTATGCTTGTTGGTGGTGGTGATTTTGATGGAAATGATCCATTGAAAAATGAGAATTTCAGGACCCTAAAATGAAGGCACTGTACCATATTAAAGCGTGCAATTATGGGAAAATGTGTCATGCATGTCCAAAAAACGTGGGGCGTTTACCCCAATATACCGCAATTAAACATTGAAAAATGATGTGTTCAACCATGTTCTGTGGTCTGGTAGCCTACTGTCAGATAAACCCACTTCACAAATAAGATGCCAGCGAGTTTACGAGCCTTACCCTCCGAAGCGTGATGGATGGGGATTTATAGGATAAAATGGATAAGAAAAATATATGGGGAAGGGATGAATGGGGCAGATTATGATAAATTATCGTGGTGGACCCCATTTACCCAATTCCACCATGTGCGGCCCAATTAAATCATACCCAAGATATCCAAAGAATGTTTTTGTGTGTTGTTGTTTTTTCTGGGGTTTATCACGTCCAAAAAAAATGACTTCAACTTCAGAAATGTTGTCACCCCCCAGCAAGTGACAGTTTGATATTGGCGACGACGGCTTTGAACATGTTTTCATGTGGTAAACTCCCCCACAATAAAGTAAGTCAACTGCCAGGGACAGATTTGCAAAGGTCCCTGCAATAAAGTACGCCAACCTGTTCGGGCGGTATTAGTTTAATTGGTTTAATGCATAATTATGCTTTCTTGAGCGCTTATTTGTATGCGTTTTCAATCACACAATTTGTTCAACAACATTAAAAGGATCCCAACATGACATCATGTATTCGTTTTCAATTATCCAATTCGTTCAGCAATATTTTGTTCTTTAGTATGGTCGGGTTCCGCAAGATTATGACCACTTGTCTAATTGAGCGGGGGTTTCTAATCCGATCCCAACATTAGACGCAACCACTTGGCATTGGAAAGTTAAGTTTTTAATGACTTTTTATGGATGATTTGGAGGACTCCTCAAACGAGGTTACCCTCAACTCATCAAAGTCATTAGGGCTATTTTCAAGTATTGAAACCCATGGTGACTTGGGAATCCATCAATTTTAACAACGCCCAATTCTCAATATTCTCAATATTCTCATATGTTGTCATAACAAAAAAATCGGGATTTCCCATTGCCAGTATTGCCAGTATTGCCAGCGGCTCGCCGTTGCACCTTCGTGCCCTGTGATGAATCATCCCTATAAGTCACCAAGAAATGGCGACTAAAAAGGGTCGGTTGACACACTCATAGTCACTAATGAACCGCCCTTTTTCCCAATGTTGCAATGGTTTCTTTCATGGAAAAAAAACATGGAAAAAAAACTGAAAAAACACATCAGAGGTGCTGAAGTCCCATCCGCCTGGTGGGATAACGATAGATCTCCAGAGCCAAGGTGGCGATTTTGTCCGAGATGAAGAAAATCCTCGTGGAGGATTGCTTCAAGAAGTCCTCCAGCTGATATCTGACTGACAGGATCAGTTTTGGATGTTGGCCGGCCACTGTGGAAGATGTTGGAAGTATAATTGGTGCCCCCTACTTGCGAAGATGTTTGCTCTTTGATAACATCCGGCAGCAAGTGCTGCTAGTAGCAGCAGCAGCAGCAGGAGTAGTATATAGAAGTAGTAGTAGAAGTAGAAGTAGTAGACGTAGTAGAAGTAGTAGAAGTAGTAGAAGTAGTAGAAGTAGTAGAAGTAGTAGAAGTAGTAGTAGTAGTAGGAGTAGCAGTAGGAGTAGCAGTAGGAGTAGGAGTAGCAGTCGCAGTCGCAGTCGCAGTAGCAGTCGCAGTCGCAGTAGCAGTAGTAGCAGTAGCAGTAGCAGTAGCAGTAGCAGCAGCAGCAGTAGTAGTAAAAGAGGTAGTAGCAGAAGCAGCAGTCGTAGCAGTAGCAGCACCAGCACCAGTACCACTAGCAGTATAGAGTTATGAGTAGTCGTAGTCGTATCCGCAGCCGTAGCCGATCATAGCCGTAGTCGTAGTAGCAGTAGCAGCAGCAGCAGTAGCAGTAGAAATAGGAGTAGGAGGAGTAGGAGGAGGGGTAGGGGTATCGGAGCAGCAGTACTAGCGGTAGCTGTAGCAGGAGTAGTAATGATGGTGGTGGCGGTAGCAGTAGTAGCAGCAATAGCAGTAAGACTAATATGTTGACATGGTCTTGGCAACAGAGACAAATTGCAAAATGTGGTAGCCGTTTGTAGAGTATTGGTTAGGGTATGGTGAGAATGGTGCATGAATTGCCGCAAACCATATGCTTGGTGGTCTCCAAGAGGAAAGTTAACTGACGTAGTGTAGCCGTTGCTGTATGAATAAACACCGTGCTGCAGATTATTGTAGGAACTTGATGGAATCTAGGCTGGGTCGTCCCCTATCGGTTGTGAAGGTTTCGTGAAGGCAAGCAAAGTTCAGGGCAGCTCTCTACTACTTTCAAATGCCGATGTCTTTTTCGGGTACTCATGTATATATATATATATATGTGTGTAATTAATATTTACATATACATATATATATATATTATTATATTATATATAATATATTATATATATTATATATAATATATTATATATATGTATTCACCGGGAAACATGTGGATTCAACAGCATATTGCATCATTAATTCCAAAATACGACAAACAGCGGGAATCTCAAAGCAAGAAAAACATGGCGATCTGATTGTCAGCTTCAAACTTTTTCAACCAACAAATGCATCTTGAAGAAGAGCCACACATTCCCCACATGATTTTCGGGCACCACATCCCCCACATACCCACACTAGTTTTGGTGACTCACTTCAATCACCATGTTTCTGAGTTGTAGCCCCGGTCCGTCCACGTCCATATCCGTCGCAACCATCAAGCAATCATTGCATATTGTAACCATCATGATCATCATGCCTTCAGTCCCCTTTGGATGTTCATGGTATAAAACCAGGATGGTATCACCGTTTCATTCATGGCCCCATGGCATCACCGTTTTCCGTAGCAACGATGACATCGTTTCATCCTGGCCCGCCGGAGCGATCTCCAAGAAGGTGGGGAAGAGGGATCTCTTGAACTTCTCCACCGATTCCTCGGGGTCTGCTTCTCCCAGTTGGCTTTCCGAAAATACCACCGAAAATACCATGGGCTACCAGGGGCTACCATGGGCTACCCTACAATCATCCCATTGATCCTTCCAAGGCTCCGGATATCTCTCAAAGAAGCGGGTCAGCGATGCTTCCTGCACCTCGGAGATCGGGGATTGAGACGCTAGTGGAAGCTCTTTGCCGGGAAAATCATCGATGAATGATCGGAAAAATGGGAAAATCAATCGACGAATGATAGGAAAATGGGAAAATCAGCTATTTTCATGATAGGAACATGGAGAATCAGCGATTAATGATGGGAAAGCCGGCTATTAATGATAGGAACAATAGAAAAATTAGAACATCATCGATTAAAGATAGGGGACATTGGAAAATCAGCTATTAATGATATGAAAAATGAGAAAATCAACTATTAATGAAAGGAAACATGGGAAAAACTTGGAAAAACAACTATCAATGATGGGAACTATCTATTGATTGGGATAGTCTGGTAGTGGTATGCATGGGGAAAAGCACCTATTCATAGGGATGCAATGGTAGAGGATGGATGGTGGGCTATATCCCCAAAGTAACAACCAGCAATTTCACCATGTAGAGGCCGCCTTTCACATTAATTATAGCAACCCAAATAGATACAACATGATATAACAAGCATCTTGCCACATTGGAGGAGCGTTTGCTTCTTTAACTTGTTTTGGTTGCTATAAATGGATATGGGTGAAACTTTGGAGCACCAATGGGCCCAGAAAATGAGCAATTTCGAATGTATTCCACCACTATATCAGATTACATCCATCTTGGGGGTCCAATCATTTTCACCAGCACCCATATATTTCAAGACACAGGAAGGTCTTACAAAAAGGCCATCAAAAAGCTGTTTTTCTCTGGTGGTACCCTACCTGTTCCGTTGATTTAACCCCTAAATTCGCAACCACAACCAGCAAAACATATGGGGTTTGTACTTAAATGATCCTGGAAACTAATCAATGGTTTGCAACTGGGGTACCAATCCCAAGAACTCAAGGGTACCCGAAAATATCCTTGGTACCAAATTGGCATATCATTGGCTTAAGAACCTAAGATGGTGCCTTCAAAAATTCTAACGTCCAACAGTTCCACTCCCAACGGTTCCACTGATGTCCTAATTTTGGGGTGTCTCATAAACCTTCCAATCAATTTCATTGTTATATTATTCTCAATTATTAACCGTATGTTAACCATGCTTATTGTCATTAATCAAAATAGATATTGTCAGGTTTCATTAATTATGATAATCAATCAACAATGATTACTATGTTTACCACCATAGTCATGCATTCTAGATCGCATTTGTAAGGATCTTACGAATTATTTGTAGTAATTACTACGTTTACTCCATCAATACCTAAATGATCGTTCTGCATTTAAAATAACACATCTTTCTGCACATTGGTAAATATATGTGGTCAATCACCGATTTTAAAAATAATTTTCCATGTGGTAAAAAATCACACATAATTTAAAAATCACATATAATTTAAAAATGATTTACCAATCACCACCTATCAGATAACATATTGATTTCCGTTATATCTCCATGATATGCCGACAGCGAGGCGCTGCAGGTTTCCCAAGGCTGGCTTTCAGTAGGCCCTCGATGTTGTCCCACAGCCAACTCCAGGCCACCTACACGCATTCAATGGGAATTTCAGGTCCCTAAAATAGAGGTATTGTACCATTTTGGCCATATTTTGTAGGGATATTCCCGGATTTCTTAGCCCTTAGGCCTCATTTATGTGGGGCTACCAGTGGGTAGCAGTGGCTATCATCTACCCATTGAATGGGGCATCCAAACGTGGCTTTCGCGACCTGGCTTGTCAAATAGCTTCCCGATTTCAAACGTCACAGACCTCTTGAAGATATAATCCCTGGTTAGTTTTATAATGATCATTAATGTATATTAATTTCATATAATCCCTGGTTGGCTTTAGGATGTCACGATATGCTGGACCAACCCCCAGGTTCTCTTGGCATTTTCTGCTTAAAAGTTACGCTGCAATGATCCTCCAAGTACCTAGAAGTCAACCCAAACGATGAATCTCCGGCTGGGAGGGTGCCATCGAAGCATCAGATTGTATCAGATTACATCAGATTATATTATATCAGATTATATCAGATTCTGACTCTTGGAGTACCACCCCTAATCCATAAAACCAGATTACATAAGATTACATACTATATAATATATACATATATATATATATATATTGTATTATATATATATTATCAAATGAAATCATATTCTCCATAAAACATCATAAAACCATGGTGTATTCATCCGGGGACATGGTCACCATGGCCTGTCATGGGCGGCAGCACCGCGCCTCGTGTTCGGAGTCCCACTTCTCCGGCAGCAGCGAGCGAAGAGACGCCAGCGTCACCGCCTGACATGAGGAGTTGACAAATGGGGAGATGTTGGGACATGGAACTAGTAATGGTTAGTACTGGTTAGTAATGGTCAGTAATTAATGGTTAGTAATGGTTAGTAATGGTTAGTAATGGTTGATAGTGGTGATAGTAATGGTTATTGTAATGGTTAGTAATGTTCAGGAGTAATGGTTAGTAATGGTGATATAAATATATGTAATAGTGGTTAATAGTGGTGAAAAATAGTGGTTCATAATCCGGTAAAATATAGTGAAGTGGTATATTATTGATGGTGAGTAATGGTGAGTAATCGTTGATAATGGTTAATATTATATATATATTGTCATTGCTATAGTGTTATATTCCCAGAATTTCCCACAAAAGCAGCATATATATATATATATATAACTTTTATAACAATTAAACACCATGTTTGGACTTTGACCATAATCAATGATATGTTTCGTTGGCGGTGGTTTTTAATTATGACCAATGATCGATACTTGTCAGATACAATCCTGGTTGTTAAGTAGGTGCACTAATAGTGGACAGCAGCCCCCAGTCATAGAGAAGCTGGAAACCTTGAAAACATTGGCAAAACAATGGAAAAAACATAGAACTAGCATTTCCGAAAGACTCTTGGGCATGATTTAGGGGGGGTTGCTACAACAAACCTTGGCATTTTTATAAGAATTGGAAACCCTGATCATGATCGATTTGGAGGATTTTTTCCAGTTCCTCGGTCCTCGATCATATCCTCAATACAATGTTATCCGTTACCCCTTTGAGAATCGATATATTTGAATCACTCTTATGGGAGAAAACATATTTCAGAATTGGGTGTGTCCAAATTAAACATTGAAACATGGGGAACCCCAAACCCAAACCCACAAGTTACAGCCCAACATCTTGGTCGTGTTTTTCACGAGGAAGCCCATATATCATCATATATATCCAATCTTCCACGCTTAAATTACATGGTAATTCAGAGATAAGAATCAAACATACAATCTTTGAATATTTGCGAGTTCTCACCATAAATGATGGTAGGATATGGTGGGTGATAGGTGTTTTTTTTTTTTCATGGTGATAGGTTCACAAATAAGTAACCTCTGGTTATTTAACATAGCCATGGAAAATGGTCCATAGAAATAGATGGTTTACCATGGTTTACCTATCAAAAATGGTGATTTTCTATGGCAAACTCTTAAGTAACCAGATGGCACATGGAATTCCACCACCATCAACCAGTTATGGTCACCGAAGGTTGTGAGGATCCCATCCTCCCATCGGCTTCGGCAGCTTCGGCGCCTTGAAGTCAGGCAGGTGGACGGTTCCGCGATACTTCGCCAAGACGAGCCTTTTTTTTGGCTCGTCGATTGGGGCGAAACGTGGAACCGCACATTTTGGTGTTGTTTTGGGTATCTACTTTGTACACGAATGCGTAGGTATAATATTATATATATATATATATATTGTACGAGTGTATATATGTGTGCGGAGGATTGCGGAGGTATGTAGTAGTATGTATGTGTGTAATTAATGTGATGCGATGTATATACTGTATTGTCATGTCATGTCATGCAACACTACAAGATTCAACTAGGCAAAGAAGGTGTGTGAGAAAACGATGTTTTGTCATTCCAATTCCGACCGATTCTTTAACCGAATTCTTCAAATTCGTGTTTTTTAACACGGTCGAATTCGAACAGAAATCCTTTCGTAGTTTCATTTTACCCGTGGTATCATATGCACTATGATACAACATATAAATAACCAGTATATACCCTCTGGTATTTAAGATAGCTATTGAAAATTGCCATAGAAATAGTTGATTTACCTATTAAAAATGGTGATTTTCCATAGTTATGTTAGTTTACCAAAGGGTAAGTCTAAGAAATCCTCATAATCATCATCTCATCCGGCTACGAAGCTGACGTGTCCAATCGTCCAAGTAACGACATCACGTCGCACTCTTCCTGCAAACGAGAGAAGTTCGTCACACTCCTGGCCCGAAATGTGTGGCTCGAAAAAAATCATTCATGAACGGATGTGTCTGCAAAACGGCAACATGAAAACAAAAGGCCGAAATAACTGACTTGACATGTCTTGACCACAATATCCACAATCCATGATTTAATGGTTTATATGGGATTATATGGATATTGGATTATATATATATGATGCCAATATTGGATCAATAAATGACCATCAACCAGTTATGGTAACCGAAGGTTCCCCAAATCACCTTCCAACTGGTAAAGCGTGCAGTGTTCCGGTGAGCTGCAGCCAGTGCTCCTGACCATGCCGTCGAACTGCGTGAGCATGATCTTCATCCATTCGCAGGATCCATATCCTGAAAAACACACGTCCGCCAAGGGGCGAAGATTGTCTACCCGGCCTGGTCAACTGTCACATATGGAAAGATCCACCATTTTTAGTGGATAGATCAACTATTTCCATGGCCATGTTCAATAGCTTTTTGTATGTTTACCAGGCCGGGTAATCCCGTTGAAATGGGTAATGGTCATCGGTATCCATCGGGTCATCACCATATTTTGTCTGATCAGAAATGATCAGAAACAAACGCCAGACAATATAGTGGTGTTGAATGATCAATGGTCATCGGTATTAATCGGTATTAATCGGTATTAATCGGTATTAATCGGTATTAATCGGTATTAATCGGTATTAATCGGTATTAATCGGTAATCCCCATCAGAAATGATCAGAAATGACGAAATTTGGATGCATTTTATGTGTTGACTCTGTTCATTTTGGAGGCCAAAAAGGGGGTGTCATCAAATGTGGCTGGGAAATCCATGAACTAAATGGGACATTTTCCAGCAAGCCATGTTTGGGATCCAAATCTATGTGGTGATAGATAGTTGATATGTGTTCCATTCATGTGGCTTATAAGTTATAATATATGTATATATAGTTGTTTATGTAATTATATAATACACTAATGAATACATAGAAATTAAAACAATACTCCCTACTAAGCTGGGGATTAATTACTATTGAAGCCCCAATAGTAAACATCTTTCACAACTATTCTGAAAAAGAACTATCGAACAACTACTCCACTAATTGAAACAATAGCTACTGAAACATAGCCGGGTATAGTAAGTATATTATAAACAGTCCCCACTAAGCTGGGGATTACTATTGAACCCCCAAAAAAAAAAACAATAGAGATCCTTCCAAACATAGCTACCATCTGGTTAATTAACAGTTCGCCATGGAAAATCACCATGCTATTAATAGGTTTTTACCATCTATTTCTATGGGCCATCTATACCATGGCTATGTTAGTCATAACCAAAGGGTAATCACCATTACTTCACTACTAGTATTAGCCATTAATAATCACCATTAATCACCATTAATTCACTATTAATCACCATTAATCACCATTAATTCACTATTAATCACCATTAACCACCATTAATTCACTATTAATCACCATTAACCATAGATATTCCCATATAAACCACCATTAAATCACCATTAATCACCATTAAATCACCTATGATTGTTCAATTGAAACAGGACCACTCAGCACCATCCCAGCATCCCATGACCGAGGCGTTGAAGAGAATCCTCACCGGAGGTACCGCCAAGCCGCCAGTTTTTGGCCCACGAGGCGAATCGAAAAAAAAAAAGGATGTGTCCATTGAATAGATAAGCCATCATACTATATGTTTATATATGTTTATAGGATTTATAGGTTTGTTCAGTTTAGTTTTATTGAATGTTCTATACGTGTGCATTTGATTTGTTTATTCCCTACATACTGAATCATACCATTTAAATCCTTGGAGTTGTCACATTCAATCATCATTCAATGGTTCCGTTTTCTTGGGATGTTTCGCCGGAAACCAGCAGGTTTTTCCCATGTGAAAAACCTCAATTCAGGCGATTTTGGGTGACGTCGCAGTGAGGTCGCATCATGACTTATCCAATAACGCGAAGATATGTGCACATAGTCTTATACATGTGGGTGTGTTTGAAAATGTTTTAGACCACCAAGTTATGGCCATTACAATAAGGAAAATTGTTCTTTACCATGAAAATTTGGTGGCTTTCCCCCTACATGTTCAAACAAACCCATACATTATATTACCTTACGGTACCGTACCGCACATTATATTATAATACGTACGTGCAATCACACGTAGATACATACCTACGTAGTTACATATGCATATATATATACATATGCAGTTATATACATATATAGTTATAGTACATATATAGTTACATATAGATACATAGAGACAGGATCCATATTATCTAAGGCCCGTAGATTTTAGATTGAATTGAAGCCGGTAAACCTGGTCTCCTGCACCAAGGCCATACAAAACCAAGGTACATCTCGTTGAAGTTGCTGGGCACGCGCATGGGATTCTTGTCATCCAGGCCAAACATGTCCTGGATGTTCTCGGGGAACATCTGAAGGATAAGTTCAAACATGTTCAAACATGAATTGGATATATTATTATATAATGGGTAACTATCCAGCTTTGAAACACTTCAATAATTAATGTAACTGGATAGATATATGAAACTTCTATGGGTATGTTTGAAAATGCCAAAATGTTCATTTCCGGACATGGGTATTCGGAATGGATTCGTCCAACATGTTTGGAACATCCAAAATGAAAAAAAAAAACGTGTGAGTTGTTTCCGGAATGGGCAACATCATCAACATCCTTTGGCGGCTACTGATCCAAGATCCATCTTAATTTACACGCCCTTTTTCAACACTCAAACCACCAACACAGACTATATACCCTTGGATCTGCTTTTGGAAACTTGGCTTCACTCAGAAAAGGGAGGGCTTCCAAATCACAACCGGCCCCCAACAACACCTCCTTCTCGTAATGTCCCTTCTCCTCAGCAGTGGCAGATCTGGATGGTTTTTTTTACGTGTTCACATGTTTTTTTCACCACCATTTTTCAGCCGTTTCAACCCCAAATGCATTTATTGATCCAGAGTGCCCGCTGGGCAGTGGCAGTTGCCTCACGAAAGACCAGATGAAGTCGATGGTTTGTTGATTTACCGTTGGGCGGGTTGGAAATCTGTTGAATCATCTTGAGATATCTGGAGCCCTCTCACCATTCCAAAAAGGAAAAAATCCGGCAGAGTCGGCCGCCGAGCGTCTTCTTCTTCACTCTCGTGATTCTTGCCTTTCACATCCTGGTCCTAGAGCGGCACTGCAAAGTCACCATCAGGATTGGATATTCATACCAACCCCAACGTTGACGGGATTGTTGGTTGTACCGTAGTTGTACCTTTAAGCGGGTACCTTTTACCGGCATGTCTAATCTCATTGTTGGTTTAATTGGTTAAAACATGTCGGAATCCTTGTTGGTGGAAAAAATCTTACGTATCACTTTTGGTAATCCCCAAATTTGGTCACTTAAACCTCCCACAAATCATGCCCCGTCCTGCTTTTGGCTGCCCTCATCCTCCCGGCCCTCTTGTTTCTCCTGGCGTCCGAAGAGAGGGCATGGCGTATTTCATCCGGGTGAAATGACCGGTTCTGATACGCCATTTATGCATGCAGTACTTTGGCTATTGTCAAGCATTATGGTTATACGCCGCCTTGTCTTCTTTATGGTTCATAAGCAGTCATATGAACATCAAAGCTGTATCACAGCTATGTTATTTTGAGAAAGTGCTAGCCATCCGGGATGCATGCCATCTTTGATTACCCTTGCACCATATTGTCAGCATCATACATCTGGGTAAATTGTTGTAATATATATCATTATATCACTAATCTTAAATGCTTGGCTGGGGGTAGTTCCCCCAATCCTAATTCCAGTGATGTCGCAGTGAGGTCGTGATCAACTTCATCCAGATATATGACTATATAGTATTTTTAAAAGATGGTAATAAAAATGTTAAATGGAAAATAGTCCGTTTATCGTATAAATGATTATTCCGTATCTCCTCATTCAGGATGATAATATATTCACCATATATGATGTGCATCATATATTCCACATATATTGATTGATATCCGATCATACCCCATGAATATTCCAGTCATATCCCATATAATAATTCCAGCCATATTTGAGTACCAAAGGGTATACTCCAAGTATCTTCCTAATCAGATCCCTATAAATCCCTTGCAAATCCCCATAAATCCATGGGAAAGGTGCGGGTCCCCGTTAATATTCCATGATTATCCCACTAATATTCCACCTCATTCATATTCCATTCGTATCCCGTGAAACATCCCAGATGTATCAACGGAAACTGATCCCCACTATTATTCCATGCAAATATCCCAGATATATTGCCAAAGGGCATGTTCCAATTATCTTCCCACTTAGATCCCCATTAGTCTTCGATTAATATCCCACATTTGATGAAATATCCCATGAAATATCCGCAAAAAAATCTCCAGTTCTACATCCGTTGTCCCTAATTCCCTATACCCTCTGGTTCTTTAACATGGTATAGGTGGCCCATTGAAATTGATGGTTTACCTATTAAAAATGGTGATTTTCCATGGCTATCCACCATTTTTAATGGGAACATCACCATTTTTAATGGGAAATCCCCCCATCCCTTCCATAGCTTCAATGCCACGCCTCGGCCTCCGGCACCGGCACCGGCACCGGCTCTGCCGCTTCGATGGTCTTCTGCACCGCGTTCCAGCTGCTCAGCACCAGCCTAAAAGCGCTGAAAAAAAGGCGGTTGTCCATTCACTGGCCATCTCAGGAACCTAAATTGGAGGTACCTAACATATATAAGGCCTATATAAGGCCTATGTAAGGGAATATCCCCATAAAATATGGTCTTATATGGTACAGTACCTCCATTTTAGGATCCTGAAGTTCCCATTGATCCATAGAGCATAAGGTATCCCTAAGGTAAACAAGGTATAGACATACAGCAAGATGTGGAAAACCTGCGGTTTCCCATGACCCATGGATTTTGACATCTATCTTAGATCTTAGTTTACGAGGAGGGTACCGAAAGCAATTCACGAAGGATTTGGCAATGCCTGATGGGATATTGGTGGGATTTCATGGAACATTGATGGATTTGATGATGTTTAGTATCTCCACAATTGAAACAATTTGATCATGTTTACTGTAACCCTGAAAATAGCCATTTTTGAGTGGGGAGAGTAAAATTCTAATCCCTTTGGCAAGGTCGAACAGTTGGGGATGGCAAATGGTGAAGTTCATGGAACCCTCTGGTAAACAAACAGTTTGCCATGGAAAATCACCATCTTTAATAGGTAAATCAAGTATTTCTGTGGGTCATTTTCAATGGCTATGTTAAATTACCAGAGGTAATCACCATTAATCACCACTAATTCACTATTAACCACCATTAACCACCACAAAAATCACCTCTGGTACTTCCACAGTCAGCGAAGGCCATCAGATTTGGCCAATCATGGGATACAATGGGGCAACAACGATGGGATATCAATGGATATCATGGTCCAACTGACATAACGTATGTAGTACCCACATGTCCAACTCATCACGTTGTATAACCGTTGTATAACAACGTGTCATGTGATGGATGGAGCCATAGAAACATGACAAGGAGATAGTTGGGATGCAGGCATGAAAAATATGGGGTATGATGGGATATTTTTGTAACCGACAATATTAATTACATATGGTTTGGTATGGTTTGTCTAAAGATAAGGGTATAACCCCAAATGGCAATTTGAATGGGGGAACTACGTACATGAACTATAGTTAATCAAGCTCATTTACGGGCACTGTATTTTTAGACCAACCCATCTTGACGAAATAATGAGCAACCAATTGGTTGGGGTTTTATACAACCAGTTGGGTTTAAACCATGTTACACAATCTTCAGGGCATTGAAATTGACCTATCAGTACAAAATGCAATGTTGATAAGTTGTCTGTATCAAGTGGTGGCTAAAACCACCCCTGACTATTTGTTGAAACAATTAACATTCTTTAACAATTAAATTAACCATGTATCAACACATTGATATGGCACAATTGCCATATATCATCTTCAAAGTAATTCATCCTTTCTGCTATTCGTTGGCACAGCTCTTTAAGAGAAAATCCCAGGGGTCCAAATTTCTTCCCTGGTTGGTGGTTGAGACACCCCTCTGAAAAATATGAAAGTCAAATGGGATTGGATTATTGTTCCCAATATATGGGAAAATAAAAGCCATGTTCCAAACCACCAACCAGTTTTCCTTTTCCTTTCCCATTGACTAGTTTCACTTTGCAGCCGGTACCAAAACTCCAATCTTCCCGTGCCCTCCTGCCTGATTCGCCCGGCATATTCACCTAGGCTAAGCTCAGTGACCCGCGTTTCACTTCCGCTATGATGATGCAAATGCACATACACTGGTTGGTGGTTTCAACCCCTCTGAAAAATATGAGTTTTTCAATGGGAAGGATTATCCCATATATTATGGAAAATAACATTCAGTTCCAAACCACCAACCAGTACATGAAACATCTGTGTGTGTGTGTGTCCATGTTGCTGGTTTACATCTGGCGTGGCTATTGGATGACTCATCATGTTCCGTGCTGATGAAATCCTTCTTTTCTGGCCAAAGTCCAACTGTTGATGTCTTCAGTTGGTTGTGGTTTGCGTGTATATCAGTGTATATCGCCAATTTGTTAAGTATGTTAAGTCTTCCCCGGAGTCTTCCCCTTGTTCTGGCTGCAGTCCCATGTCTGTCAAATCCAAAATTTGCTGGTTGAATGCACATCTTTTAGCTCTTGTTGCAACCAGCAACCTCGGTGTTTTCCATCCCCAATCCTGTTGCTGACACCTCACGAAACATGTTCTGCTGCAGTTGGATTTTGTACCATCTCCGGCCAAAAATCCACCCATTAAATCTATGAACCTCAGCATTTTCTTTCAAAAAACTAATGCATAGGCATAGTACTTCTCATAAATCAAAGAGGAAATCTCGTGCCGGCCGTGTTTCCCACCTCTCCGTCCTTTTCGCCCTGGAAAAACGCCAACGTTTTTCCTTCCGCGTCGCCCAGTCACGGTGGACGTAGAGAAAGGCGCTCCCGATGTAGTTCACCAGGCAGTAGAAACCGCCCCGCGCAGAGGTGCTTAAGATCCCCTCCACCAGCGATTCCTCGATCACCTCCGTGGGCGGTTTCCGGTGGGAAAATGCTGGGAATCCCATAGGAAAATGGTGATTTACCATAGGAAAATGGTGGTTTAATGGGATTTAATGGGATTTAATGGGATATACCCTCTGGTTATGTCAAACATAGCTATTGAAAATGCTGAGTTATAGTGGATTTTCCCATGAAAAATGGTGGATCTTTCCATAGTTATGTAAATGTTTACCAGAGGGTAAATGTACCTGAAATGCTGAGTATGGAGTATTGCTGAGTTCATTTCGCACAAAACTCCGGTCGAAAATCAATAGAAACAGGATCTGAAGCGGAATATCAGGGATACCAAGAAGAGTCGTTAGTGATGTTCACCGACCTCATTATCATAGAAATGCCACTGATCATTCTCCAAGTCTGTGACAACAAAAAAGATTGAAATCACCACACACTGGGAGGCAAAAAGAAATCCTGACCACTGGCCACAGAACTGCGTCTGAATAGGCTTGCGCTAATCGATAATTAAGATTAATTAAGCATAACTTCTCACTTCCATCTTTGTGACAAAACACTCAGCAAAAAAATGCGACCACATGAATTACTCCCCTCATTCAATGCATTTTAATACGATCGTCTTTTCAAAAACAATAAATAGTTGATACATCATACTCCAAAAAAAAAAAACAACTCACTCTCTCTCTCTCTCTCCAATGCCATCTCCAGGAGCAATGCCATCTCCAGGAGATAAAAACCATATAAAAACCATATAAAAACTATATAAAACCTATAGATATCAGATGATATCAGGACATCCTTCCCTTTTTTGCTTCCAAAACATCCACCAGAAAGACAGAGCGGCGGCCTCGATTAAGGCCTCTCGGAAGAAGGCCACTTTCACAGCGGTGACCTCCACGTCCAGATGTTTGAAGGCCAAGGCCTGGCCGCGATGTGGCTGCCCAATGGCTGGTAAAACATAGGCATCCTGGCGCCATGGTTGTTTTTATATAGTTTTTATCTAAAAAAAAAAACATGGATGTTTTTATATAAAAGCCTCCATCTTCTGTGGATTTTTTCTGATGTATTTTTTCATGAATGAAACATGGCGATTCTGGAATTCTCCACAGAAAATGGAGGCTTTTATGGGAAAATCGTCTATACATGGAGGGTTGTCCATTGCTATGTTTGATTACCGGAGGGCGAATACCACTTTTACGTAAGTTGAGACAGTGCTCGGATAACGTCGAAAGAATAGAATGGCAAAATGGAAAGTTGTACTGTATACCTTTTGGATTTTTTGGGAAGATACTAAAAACATCTAAAAACTGAATGTTATTTCTTTTTGATTTGTTCGGAGGGGGTGGTGCAATGATATACCTGATATACCCTACATGTTCATTGAAAATCATGGGCCAATGATGTGCCTAGAAGAACATGTTAGAAAAGCAAGCACATGAACTCAATTGATTCATTACCTCCCCCATCGTTGAGTCTTTCTGTGTCGGAATGCCTGTCATGTTTCTTCATGGTCAGATCAATCCCGGCAGCTTCTCAGGTACTTCGAACCATGCCTGCCTATCTAGTCATGTTCGATGATTATCGCATCATCTCAATGGAAAAAGGCATGTCATCAGTCGCTTAAACCTCCAACCATAGCTGGTTGGTGGTTGAGCCACCCCTCTGAAAAATATGAGTTCGTCAGTTGGGATCATTATTCCCTAGCCTATATATTGAAAAAATGTTCCAAACCACCAACCAAATAGCTTTCTTTGTGGACTTCCATGTTGAAAATACCTTCACATCACTATCCTTCAAGGTCCGGCTTTGACCATCAGCTTTGGCTTAGCCCATTGGAGATAATCCGATTTTCATTACAGTGGATATATACAGTATATACCCTCCGGAAATCAACATGGCAATGGCAATTGGAAATCCACCATATTCCACCATAAATCTCTCTAAATGGATGCTTCAAATGGCAAAATCAATTATAGATGGATGAATGAATTCCAGGGGGAACTATCGTGTTTTCTCTCATCACCTTCCCATTTTTTTCCGGAAAATATTCCATCTTCCAACCCAGAATTCATATTTTGATATACCCTCTGGTAAATTAACATAGACCCTGGCAGATAGCGGTTGGAAGACTAGTTTCCATTGAAAATTAGTGATTTTCAGGGTCTATGTTTATTTACCACAGGGTACAGTATCATATCCAGTAACCCCCAAATGCTTGGCCAGTACAATGATGTGACACTCAATTTCCATGGATTTTACCCATGGATTTTGCCAGAAAAAATCCACCGACCTCGATCTCGCGCTTCAGCACCGTGGCGTTGTCCAAGAGCACAATGAGTTGGCTCAAGGCCGTCATGAAGCGCATTGAGATCACCGCCTGCAGAGGATGAATGTATTGGATATATCACTGTATACTATGGCAATAGTTTGGATAAAACAATGTCATAAACCCACCATTATACTACTGCAATTGGTATGTGTTATATTATGTATCCTGTGTTTATTATATATCATGGGATATGTATAATAGATTATAACAGGATATGGAATGGAACGGGATATGTCATGGAACATACATGCTGTATATGATTCACTTAATATGATTTCGACATTATATAAAATACAATTGGTTTAACATCGCTCTTGTTATATAATATAAAATTTATACAATAGTATGAGTGGCCGGTGTTTTAGTGCTCCAATGTATTCTTATTAGATAACCGGCCATTCTTTGTTACTATAACAATAAACGGTCCATTATATGACATGCTAGCATCATGGGTGGAGGCTATGTCTAAGCCATACATATACATGTAGACGTATACCATCCCATGAAATGTTAGCGTGCTAATTTTTCATAATATATATTTAATATATATATATATATAAATATGTACATCAATGTACAATATATTATCAAAAAAAAACATCTGGCAGCATAACCCAAAAAAAAAGGTACTCAAGCATCCATCACTTCGAACCATGATCTCCCCCATCTTTGGCGCCTTGGGACTGCGGAAGGACGCTTGGAGACTCGGTGCTGAATCGAAGAGTTGGGTGAAGAAGTTGTCTCCTGGCCGGAGGTGCTTGGTGGATGGCGAAACAAAACATGGTTTGATGGTGATCAAACCCCCAATAATGGGGATTTCACCAACCAAAATGGAGATATGACCAAGAAAATGGGGATCTAACAAGATTTCACCAACAACAATGTAATTCAATGGATTGATGTACGGGAAATCTTAAATCGGCAACTGGCTGGTTTTTACCACCAAGTATTTGGGTTTTTGTGCAGATTTCCCATCAACCAGTATTTGGGAAACAACCATGAGCGTGTCATAAGATTTCGCAGAAATGAATGGGGATACATAAAATCAAAGCGGATCGGGATGCAAACTACCAATTCAATGAATTGTAACCAATGATAATGGGACTGTAGAAGGGATAATCAATGGTGATTTTGCTGATTCATACGGAAAATCATCTGGATATGTTGGGGAAAATAAGCAGCAATCATGGTGATATATGGTGATCTATTGGGTATGGCAACCCCAACGCCTTAAACCACCCTAATTTCACCAGAAATGGGTAGTGTAAACTATCCCATTTCTGGATCCGAATGGAAGGTTTCTTATTGGGCTTGCCACTTTTTCTAGCAACACATCCATTCGCGTTGGAAATACCCAACCAGATTCCCGCCATCGAAATCCAGCCAGGTTTCTCATCAGTTTCCCCGGTGGCCATGGGCTACTGGTGAGGCCCCCTAGCTATGGCACGTCTCACAAGAATCATTATCCAACTAGTATATCGTAATAATAAAATAATCCCACTAGTAATCATTAGTATGATATCTATCTATCTATCTATCCATCCATCCATCCATCCATCCATCCATCTATCTATCCATCCCAGCCATCCCCATTCAAAATTGATATGAATTGATGCTTCTCCCACCTCATTATACCATATCATTCACCACTTGTCACTGCTGAAAAATGCCCATGGTGGCCATGGGGGCGTTGATGGCGTCCTGCCACTTCTTTAGATCCAGCCTGCTTGATCCAGGCCTTGGTGAGTTCAGCTAAGAAGCGAATGGAGGAAGAAATATTTAGGAGATATTCAAAAAATATCACAGAATATCTGTATCAAAAAAAAATATCAAAACAGAACGCGAACCATGTTTTGTTGGATTGCATGTTGTCATCAAACGCCCACAAAATTGTGTTTTCCCTGCTTGATTTGCTTTCCATGGCATGTTTGCTGCCCCCCATCTTTTTTGCCCAGAGATACTCAGCGGAATCAAGGGAAATACATATTGGAAAACCGTTATGTTCGGATCGTGTGGACATTGCAGCAGGACGGAAGAAACAGAACAGCAGCAAGAAAATCATGAAACACGAGGAAAACGATGAAGAAAACACAGCCGCACCACGCAAACAAAAACGGAAATGGAAATCATTGAGGCAAAACAGGAATTCGAATCAGATAATATCGGATTTATGTTGATCAAAAAGCCATCAAACGTCCATCAAACTGGATTCCACAACACCTGTGGAATCATCCAAATAAAAATGACTGTGGTTGACTCGGATTGACGTGGATTTTTGGAACCATTGTGTCAGGGATCTGGAATAAATATGAATAAATCATCTAAACATGCTTGAAACATCTTGCAGATTCAATGGTCCTTGCTGAAAAACCTTGATAAACCAAGAGTCTGCCCAAGCACTCTGCACTTCTTGAGACATGGCAAGTGGAAAGTTCACTTCCTGCACCGGGATTGTCAACAGGTGCCCCATGGCGACCGATAGTCTGACTCACCGACTGGTGGCAAATTGATGGCCGGAGAAACATGATATACCGTATGATTTGAATGATGTGTTGTATGTTTTTATATATAGTGTATATATATACACACTATATCAATGTACATGTATATGATTGATAGGTATTGCACCATGATGTCCAAAATAACGAGGTTTTCTTGTTCTTGCCACTTCCTTGCGCTGTTTGGGGATGATCACTCGGTCCACCGGAGGATTCGCCCAGTGTGTAATATCAATATTATCCCATTAAAATACTACATTATATCTAGATCCCTGTTTGTCACTGCACGTGATGTGCATATCACCCAGATCCATATTTATAAAGATTATTTTCCCCAGCACTTCGCCTTCCCATCAAATTCTTGGTCCTGTACCCTTTGTTGAGCGTATCCCATTCATCCATTTCATATCATTTCATCATATTTAATCCAAAGTGAACTAGACAAATCCCCATAAAAATCATGAAATCGGTGGAAAAAACCTGACAAAAGCCTACCATATCCATCCATATCCCATGACATCTCGTCCTTAAAGTCGCTGGCGTCGACCTCCTTCAACTGCTCCAGGATCTCAAGATCCCTCGGTGGAGTTCCCGGCCGGTTGTCTGAGAAATTGAGGAAATCTTCGAAAAAATTGGATGGTTCACAAAAAATCACAAAAATGTTGGAAAATAACAAATACCATTTTTATATATGTTTATGGGTCTATCGCTTTTTGGATATGTAAACATAGCATTTTTTGAGACCAAAAAGATGGGAGAAGCCGTTCAGGATTGCGGCTTCCTGGCCCATTCACCAAGGCATCACTGTATCATCCAGTTGATGGCAGCCAGTGGGTCCAACCATCTCAAGCATAATCCCAGTTCTCATCCAAATAATCCTCCCAAGAAGCACCAACATAGTCATCTAATGCCCAAGTATCATCCAATTATCATAATCTTATGATCAGATAATGATCATATAATGTAATACCAATATAATTATATATATAATTATATATATATATATATGATCATCCCCAGAATCCCCGACCAACAATTTGCAGCACTAAAAACAAAAGAATTTTGAACCCACCACCGCAACACCGACACGGCACTCTTCACTCTCCACCGACTGTTCTGAGCCTTGGCCCCCGATGGGCCAATGGTTTGGAACCACATCCCATCCACATTTCCAATGTGATGAGTTCAGTAACAATATGATATATGTTATATATGATATATATATATATATATATATTATATGTACTCTACATAACCGTAGAGCAATACATATTAATGATATATGTACTCGTAGTGTACTCGTATATGCGCGCAGCCTGTCGTTGTACAATTATTCTGAATTCATACAAACAGCATCTTGGTTTATACAATGTTTCTAGTTTATAAAGAAATGGTTGCAAAGAAGGATTGAATTAGATCGCCGAGTTTTGAAGTTCGGTCCCTAGATAAAATCGCATTGAGATTTAAATGCGGGGACAACTTTGCCATTCTTGAGTTTCAACTGCCCTAGCAGAAAGGGACAGCACCCCCAAATATTTACCAGTCTGGAAATGGATAGAAAGATAGAAATGGTACAAATGGTACAAATCATCCCCAAGTGGAACGAATTTTATTGTTCGATACCATTCTTATTTACCGCAGCATCCGGCAGATTTCTGAGTGCCCCCCACCTACATCGCTCTCGTTCTCGAAACTGACCAAAGGAGACTCCATGACGCAGCAGTTCGCGACGGGCGTGGCAAGGCGAGCTGAAAATGTGCACCGGGACAGGCCATGTTGATATCAACTGGAGCTACCGTTTACCGTATCCGATAAAAAAAGGATTCTATTTATATGGCAGTGTGTCAAAACCTTGTACCCCTGGTGAACATCAAAATAGCTGGTAAATGGATGTTCATCCCACTAAAAATTGTATTAATAGGTATTGATCCATAGCCATATAGCCAATTTTGTTTATAGACGCAACCACAATTGATACAAGGTCCACGGCCTTCCGTGTTTTTGCATGTTTTTGTTCACCAAGTTCAGCATAGACCCTCGGATGCCAATTTTTCTGGGCCGTTTTTTGCGTAGCATGCCACATTCATTCATCAAAATTGGAGGGGGAAAACAACATGCATCAACCGTTGGTTGCTGCATTCAGCAGATTTGAGCAGGCCGCCAGGCCATGTTCAACCTGCTTACAAAGGGAACTTGGGGTCATCACGTCTTGAATCAACCAATCTTTGGTGGTTTGGGGCCCAAATGTGCTTTCTTATAATTTGCAGTATATAAATCATTTTAAAACAATAGTATAATCCATCCATTGGTTTCCCATCAGCCACGTTTCAACAAAAACGCGACATATCAACCAATGAATCGGCCTACGCTATCGTCCGTTGACCCCCGGCAATGCACCGATCTTTCGTCGCAGGCAGCGATGAAGCCGGACGCGCTGGGCCGAATCCGGCAGGGTGAGCCCGTTTTTTCACTGCTGTCAAGTCATGATAAGATTTTGAAATTAGCATGATGTTGTGATAGCTCTATGATGATTGGATATTCTGATATGTGATGATGATGATGATGATGATGATGATGGTCCCACCAGCCGGCGTCAATGCGTTGATGCGCAGGCAGTGTATAGCGCTGAGATCGATAAGAAAAGCCATCCACAAAATCGCCACTTGGTGGCCCATCCCAGTTAAGTGGGTTATAACATGTTATAACATTTTATAATTCCAGATAAGTGGGATAAGTAGGGTTCGTCATGGTTACTCTAGCCTTAACTGGACTTGTAACTTACTAAATTAGATGAACCACCAAACAAGAACCAGGAAGTAGTAATTGTGATCAGCTAGAGACATAATGCCAAAATATGCCAAAGCCAGATCAAGATTGGAAGAAAACACTATACAGGACATGTCTCGGAGATGTCCAGATTTCTTGGATACCTAGGCCTTCCTTAGTGGTTCCCTTGGGGTGTTCAAGTGTAGCAGCAAACAGGAAATTCCACCACCGAGAAATTCAGGTGTTTACCATGCTCATTACCCAACAAAAATCCAGGAGCTCATCACCTAAACTACCATGGTTCCAAAATGTTCCAAATATGTCCGAATCGAAACGCTTTCCGTTTGGTAGGGATTCTTCTCATCTCCGGCCCCCATGGCCAGATCCCGCAACGCAGCCAAATTGGACCGAATCGCTCTGAGCTCTTTCCAACCATTAAAAAATTGCAGTTTAGGGACACGCAGAGCTTCTGGAATCATCTCTCAATATTTAGGAAGTCGATATACATGTTGGTTTTCACGGCTCATAAGTAATTAGATTTCAATCCATTAGCTTTAGCATGACTATCAAGATATCTGACTCGGTCCGTGTGAGTCCCAAGTTTGGCTGCAACAGTATGCCATGCCCCAGCTTAAGAAACATTTTTTTGTGACACGTGATGATTGATTTACACCGTTTTGGCACCTAGGGAACCAACCACCATCGCTTCAGTAGGAAATAGTAGGAAACCCCACCACGGATTTTGCGACTCGACCATATTATGGATCAACAGCTGAATTTCAACTGGAAGAGTTTGCACAAAAAATGATTGAATAATTGCCCCAGGAGGTCAAAAAGCCCTCGAAGTCTACAAGGTTTTCCGTCGAAAATTTCGAAAGGCTACTGACCTCAGCCAACCTGGCTGCAGATTTCATGGCAGGAGGCGAGTTTGGGGGGTGTTCTTCGCCAACTACTTGTGGCAAGATTCCCGCTGATTTCATGATGGCAATTTAGCTAATGAATGCTAATGAATAGGAAAAAATGTTCAGCTACGAGCAATGTAAAGCGTCAACTTACCCAACCAGGTCTACCCAATAACTTAGGAATTTCACCTAGGACCTAGCAACGCTAAAAACTGACCAGAATTCCATGTGATTCATTCATGGCATTTGCTAGTAGCAATAGATGACCCTAGCAATTTTCACAAGGGATTTCCACCATTCCACCTTCCTTCCTGTGGGGATCCCCCGCAACCATGGCATCACCGTCATTTCGAACCGTCATGTCGGGGATGGTTTTGAATCCTATCACAAATTACCATGAAATATCATGAGTGAACCAAACGCCCACATGCCCAGGCAAAAACATAATCATCTATGTCTATCTCTGAGAAACGTTCTGCCACGTTCTGCCCCATGGTTCACCGGTCGACCCTGACCTCTCGCCTGCACATAGACCATGGGATCTCCCCATTGCACCAAGATCCGCGAGACGAATTTCAAACACTCGGTGGACTCCTGGCACCGGGCATGGTCCTTGGATACTGCAATCCGCCGGTCATGACAAATCCTCAGCGTTCTTTGTAAAACATTGTTTTCAATCCATTCTTCGATGTGTCTGTACAATTGCAATGAATTTTCGATCTTGGCAGCAGCTGAAAAGTGCTACGCCGAACAGATCCCAAAAGCTAACGCCCAAATTCAACCATGCTTTTGGAGGAGGCGAGCCACTGCTTCGTGGCCATTCTCCCTTGCCACCATTAGCGCTGTGTCCCCATCTGGCGTTGCTGCCTTCGCATCGGCACCCTGCTCCAGCAGCAGCTTGCACACATCCACGTAGCCATGGAAAGCTGCAAGCATCAGTGCCGTGACACCATCTTGCCTTGCTGCTCGCACATCGGCACCATTCTCCAGTAGCAGCTTGGTCACATCCACGTGGCCACCTTGAGCCGCAGACATCAGTGCTGTTGCGCCATCTTGCCATGCTGCCCTCGCATCGGCACCCCGCTCCAACAGCAGCTTGGACACAGCCAGGTAGCCACCTTGAGCCGCAACCATCAGTGCTGTAGCGCCATCTTGCCTTGTTGGCCTCACATCGGCACCGTTCTCCAGCAGCAACTTGGACACATCCACGTGGCCAGATCCAGCCGCAAGCATCAGCACTGTACCGCCATTTTGCTTTGCTGCCCTCGCATCGGCACCATTCTCCAGCAGCAGCTTGGCCACATCCAGGTAGCCATGTTGAGCCGCAAGCATCAGTGCTGTAGTGCCATCTTGCCTTGTTGGCCTCACATCGGCACCGTTCTCCAGCAGCAACTTGGACACATCCACGTGGCCAGATCCAGCCGCAA
>Ga0126342_10000126_pt1 | contig 54848 bp, 44 predicted proteins | sample Cyp1metagenome_FD_92528 | JGI IMG/M metagenome (GOLD analysis project Ga0126342, IMG submission 92528) | Coral microbial communities from Lord Howe Island, Old Settlement Bay, Australia - Cyphastrea 1 metagenome | ecosystem: Host-associated > Invertebrates > Cnidaria > Coral ...
GAGGAAAAGTGCGCGGTGTGATGTGGACATGAGAATCTGATGATTTTACATGGTCACATGAAGAATTGTGAAATTTGAAAAAATCAGCATTTTTGAAGAACCTGGTTTTGCATGCGAAATATGGGTTTTTTTTAAGAACCTGCTTTTATGCAGGGTTTCGGTTCTTCTGGTATATATAAATATGTTGATAAAATAATATCAAACTGGTAGGTTCGATAGTCTATAGTCTACAGTTAATGATATCTCACATTTGATGCTGATACTGTTAGTTGGGATCCTCCTAGGGAATTGTTTTTCTCTATCAAATCCACATGGTCTGATCCCACGCAAACATGAACAAGTTCACTGCAATCAGATTTGAAACACCTCTTGGGAATTTCACTCCAACACCATTCAAACAATTAGACATGACTATCAACAAAATCACACATTCTTTCAACAGCTGGTCATTGTTTCCCTTTTCAAAAGCTGATTCCTGGTTACTCTGATCATCCCATGGCTACTTAAACCCACAGTTGACCATCTCCTCGAAGGAGGAGAACACAACCCATCAATTTCCGAAGCCGTGCTTCTTCTGATCAATGACCACTTGTGGTGATTCTGTGTAGAAAAAAACATGGTCAGTGAACAATATTGACAATATCACCGTGATATCACGCAAAGTAATTTCTCTAAAGTACAATTAGCATCAATTATAAATCTTCTGGTCACGGTTGGGACAACTAGCTGTAACTAGCTTTGAATCACCCATGGGTGACCACACTTTATTGTTGCATATGTTTGTCTCAGACTAGGGGATCACCAAGTCACATGGCCATCAAAACCCCACCCTGGTGAACATGAAACTGAAGGAAATGGATGTTCATCCAATTTATCCCCAAAAATGTGTACTAGGTTGGTAAAAACCACCCCCAATGTAGCAACTTATTTAGGAAGTCCCCGTCAAACCATGATTTTTCTTGGGCACCTCAAAATGGAATGGATTCTCATCATTTTCTTACAGTCGCTATCTTTGTATCCACCATTTTGAAACAAACCCAGCCATCCATTCTTCACTCCTGGAATCATAGTCAAATATCAAAACCCTCAGGAATCTAAGCCAAGTTTCCATTGGACTTGAATATGTAGATAGCGACACCCGTGAATTTAAAACACAGCTCGCTTTGATGTTGTGGAGGTCTTCGTCCTCCAAGTAGCCTCAGCCAAAGTCTGAGAAAATAAAATAGCGCTTTCCAAGCCCCCTCATTCTGAACACGCATTTTCTGTTCTATTCAATATACATTGATTACATACGTTATCTCAATATATGTCGCATCATTATCCCATCAAAGTGCCATTTCTCCACGTTGGACCCATCCTCATCTTCATTGTCAACGCTAAACCACAGCGCATGTTTTTTCAAAAAACGCCGACCAACGCATCAACCTTGGGAATCTCTCATGAAACCCAATGAACCATTGCATGACCCCTCGCGCTTTGCGCAATTTGCGCTTCAGCAAACTTGATTTTATTTTGTTCCCCTATGATAGCCGCTGCCTAGTGTGAGGTTGCATTTGTTTGTTTATATCATCTGATCTTCATTGCCCAATGGTGTTTTGGGCACACCAAGTGGCTCTGCAACATCCTGTGGAGAAACCGGAGGTCATTGGGCATTCGTTCCGCAGACTTCCGAGCCTGGCCGTGGTGAACTAGTGGGCATACCCCAAAACAACCGGATTAGATAAGTCCAATAGATAAATGGTGGATTATCCAATTGTTTATCAAACAACTAGTGGTTTATCCATTGGCCAACGTATTGATAAACTAATGGATTTTGGGGTGCCCAAGTTTCAGACAAGTCCACTGGGCTTATATCCTTTTTTTACAGCTATCAAATGCGAAAAAAAACAGCTCTCCATTTTACAACGGAGACGTGTATGGGTGTGGTTTACATGGGAACCTTAAAAAAATGGAGCCTCAGTTTCCCAACATGTACTCTTGGGATCATTTTTAGGACTTGGGGTGGTCAGGTTCTGATGAATTTTGTATGTTTAGTCTCTGCTAAATCTAAGCACATTACAATATACAGAGATCAATTGTGATCAATGAATACACTAGTTGGTGACCAATGCTTGATACTTCAAATTACCCTCTGGTAATTTAACATAGCTATCGAAAATTGCCATTTAGTTCGTTGATTTACCCCAAAAAAAATTGTGATTTGCCAGTTCGCAAACTGTTAGTTTACCATAGCAGTTACTGGTCGCATCCCATGTCGGGGGCTGAATCCTCGGCATTGGATGTTGACAGCAATGGCTCCGCATTGGAAAACATCCCAAAAACCATTGGAAAACAGCCCACGAATCATAGATTCCAAGCCCATGAATCTAAGTGGACTAGTGACTAGCCCTATCTAGCCCTCCTTCTCCATATGTATCGTATACTTGTCACTGTGCGAAATGAGCCACTGAACCCACCTGGGGTATCCACCTAGATCCATCTGGATCACCGACGCTAGGAAAACCCAGGGGAAAGTGGAGCTTGAGGAGCTTGCATCCATAATCAATCTGTGATTGACATGGTTATTACCACCCAACCAATAATTGGATGAGGTTCAATAATGATCGATAATTGTTCTCACATGTTATCACAATCACAAGAGGGAAAACATCAATATACCAATATACTTAGTATAATACTGTATATTCAATTAGTCGGTAGTTGGATATAAGTAACCATATGACCATCACAATCACTCCAAAATGAAAGAACTGGATATGGTATTTGATTTGACGGGGTCCCCTTGCACACCATCACTTATCACTCTGGCATCGTCTGGCATCATTTTAATTTAGCCACATACGCCACGACCTTTTTACCATCTTCTAAATAGCCACCGAAAGTGGAAAACCACCATTTCGAACAGAAGAGTGACGGACAGCCTAAAATCTTCTGGGGCCCAAACCAAGAGACTCATTACAACGGTTCAAAAGGAAATGCAGCTGAAACTTCCACACTAGTTCGCCCGCCTCATGCCACTGGTATAACTCCGGGTTGCCTCGAAATGAGTTTCTGTGAACATTGTGGGAGCACATCCAGAAATGAGTTGTATTCAGTTGTATTCCCCATTTTCGGACCAACCAAAAGGCAGGTTCTAAAATTATCCTGTCAAATCTGGGTACGGATCCAAAGCAAGCCATGCAAAACAACACGTTGACAACAAAACACTGTGTACTCTGAGCGTCTCAGAATTTGATTGTCAGTAACCACATGTAACCACCCCCCAGACCCGGCAACGCCCATGATCTAAAAAAAAACATATGGTTTTTCGATGAGCTCACTGAGAACCAACCACCTTGATGCTGCCAGCAAAAACAGGTACCCCAAAAAACAACCAATGCACGTAAGCAGATTGGATGATCCATGGGACTAATGACTAATTGACTAACTTGGCGTTATCCCCTGAAATCATATCTGACATATTTTTATTTGGATGTTAGCGGTTGTAAGACAATTAATGGCCCATCCAATAATATCTATCAATGGCCATTGGCGGCTAATTTTTCCTGGGCCATTGGCTATAATTGGACAGTTATTAAGCAGCAACTATCTCAGCACGGCCCATCCAAGCCAAAGCACATGGCGACTTCAAGGCAGTGCTAGGAATCGTCGCGATTGTCTGGGGGAGCCACGGCTTGTGGAAATCATGCGGAAATCCCAAAGGTAGAACCCACCAAAAACATAGACAAGTAGAATTTTAGTAATTTATAGTCTTGGAAATTGATTTTAATGTGCTATCTCAATGGGGCATGCTAAATGTAAACAATGTAAACCGATCTTTGGAAAATGACAGGCCAAACAACAATCCTGCTCTCGGAAATCATGGAAACCTGCGTTGTATTTATATGGGTTGCCTTCTCAATCTCACCTGCACATGTGGGAAGTCATTATAATCAACCATCCGAATTGACTGCACTAGACCCCGGTTCGGGGGCCTTGCCTACCATGATATTGGGCCTACCATGATGGTGAAAGTTTTTGTCTACAGAATCTGTGAGTTGTCGGTTATATCCCCACTGTGCCAAATCCAATTATTGACTGATGGTTACTTCCTCAGAACTAAGGGTTTACAGGGGTTTACGACAAATAACCATCCCAAACTCATGGACAATGATCACAACCGAAATTCAGCAATTACGACCAATGCCTAGAAAAGAAATAGATAATATATATATATATATATATATTTGTATATAAATATAAAGGCTAAACAATATATATATATATGTTATAGATAATGTTATATCCATATATGTTGTGCATATATATATATATATATCCATATATGTTATCTATATATATATGTGTGTGGTTAAATATATATATGTGTGTGTATGTAATTGTTTACTTGCTATTCTCAATATAAATCCTGCAGGCGTTGTTATCACCATTTGCCATTGTAATTTCTGTTTCAAAACGCACTTTTCACTAACATAGAGTTGGCAGCCACCTCGCCTCTTTGGACTGCGAGTGAGGAAGCTCCCGCAGCTTCAAAGCAGGGACCTGTGGTCCAACAAATGCGCCTGGTGCAGCAACAGGTTGTCCTTGAGATGACTAGAAGTCATTGCCATTGTTTCATCATCCTCTCATTGATGATAAGTCAGTCGTGCTGGCACGCTATGCACATATTTCAGTTTCAATCATGAAGTATGCTGATATATGCTGATCAATCAAAATCATGAACTATGAACATTGAATGACCAAACTATAGATTAGCAATGTATTTCCTGCCATCAAGCACTGACATTAATGAACGGTTAGCTCTTAACATGCCCGGCCATCCACTTTCGGAAGGATCGTGTGGAAGCGACACACCATCCCCCCAACAAGGTTTAAAGCTTAACGACTGTCCTCAATGTGTTTTTCATCTGCCCTTTAATTTCGATGTACATGGGCTCCGTGCTTCGTGGCATAATAAACTCAGGTCCCTTGCTTCTCCTAATTATGTTCCATGCTCTGTCATATGTTCAGTGGTTTTCTACATTTTCCATGTTCCAACAGTATATCAAAAAATCACATTCAACATCACCGAGAATTAGCAAAACGTCAAATTCACGGTTAAGTCACATCAGAATTCTCAACATTTGAACTACTTATAATTCTCTGGATAGACACTCCTTGTTTGAAAATGAGGCACCCCCATTTCTGGCTCTTTTTTTGTCGCCATTGAATGATGATCATCCATATCATCCATAATGTAAACCCTGGATTAATAAACCCCTAGGTTGTTTAATTGGGAGGTACCATGTAAGTAGTAGATTATGACTATTGGAGGAATACCCCCTAATTAATAAACCATGGTGTATTAATCCGGGGTTGACATTAGTAAATTCTGGATGTTCAACATCACCTTCGATCCCTACCCAGCAGCATCTTGGTGCCTCGGTTCATGGGCGAACCAAGGAGCACCGGCGCCGTTGAGGCCTGGCCATGGCACTGCGGGTGGCTGTGGAAAATATGGCTTTGGCGAATGGCCCAAGTGAGCATTCTCCACCAGTATACCAGTGTTAGTTGGTTGATAACCCCAATAGTTGGATATATCATCAATTATCATCATATATCTGCGACAAAGCCCAGTCAACTTGCTTTTAAAAGAACTTAGCTAGCCATGGGACAACAATTTGCATTTAACATCATTGAATGGGATAATAATGGGATACTGCATGATTTGTTTTAGAAACATTAACCAGCATAGGGGTTCAAAAAACGGGATTAATGATCATTGGGATTGATCAGCAATGGGAGTAAACAATGGGATGAATCGGGCCCCTTTTTTTGGCGGGTATACGAAAAATCCGTACTACTGGATTGATGACCATCCCCCAAAAGGAGCAACAAGCTATCATTTCTACTGATGAGTCACGAGGGAATCACATCATAAATTCTCCAACATATATATATATATGTCATACGAATTAACGGTTGCTTCTATAATTAATCAGGAGTTGATGATTCCACATTGATTCACCAACCAAAAATATGGAGGTTTTAGCCAACTGATGAATACGAAAAGAAAACTGGTCTCCTCATATTGGCAATCAAACATGGCCATGGCACATGTGTGTACATGTAATATGTGTTCTCTTGAAACGATGTTGATAGATGTTTCCCAGTCTGAAGATGTTGACTTGGTAATAATGATCAACATGTAATATGGAGGATATCACCTTTTGCCGTGACAAGAAAAGGATAACTTACCCTCTGGTAAACTAACATAGCTATTGAAAATGACCATTTTCAATGGGTACTTCCACTATAAACGGGCCATTTTCCATAGCTATTTTGACATAACCAGAGGGTAGAAGCAACAATCAGCTAGTCCGGGAGTCTGGGACATCTGCATGCAGTTTCCCTGACTCTGAGACATGCCCACAGCATGGGTCAAAGCATTCTGCACACCAACTGCCCAACTTGTATGGCTACTGTATGACCTCATATATGCAAAAACCATATCGAACGATGGGTCGCATGGGTCTTAACCGCAGCCAAGGTTATGATCCTGGATTCAAAAAGACCCGCTCATTGGAGATAAACAACTGACGGGGAAACCACATGACCATGATCTGAAAATGGTGGGTGTTTTCCATATCTAATGGGTAAACAACATAGTAAACAAGTCACTGTATCTCACCCATAGAAGTTCTAACCTTCAAGACATCCTCCAAAACGTGCATCCCTGATATCCCCTGCCACCTGAATCTCTGGAAATAGGTTGAAGCTGCAGATCTGCTGGACGAGCGCAGACAATTGTGACAACATGGCTGAACGGTAAAGATCCGCGAAGAAGCGCGTCACGTGTGCTACACTTCGACTCGAGCAGTGGATGAGCTACGAATCAACTGCTGGTGATATCTGGTGACCTATGGAATCCTATGAATTGTTTTCTGAATGTGACCCTGGGATGATGGAATGATGAAGGCCAGGTTGCTTCGTTTCAATTGTCTTCTATTGGAATGTCATCTTTCTTTGAGCTGACATTTTAACTTATTCGGTCCGTAACCAGAGTCGTTCTCCTAATTTCATGGCCAAAATGACTATAGCAAGTACCCTCTCGTAATTTAACATAACTATGGAAAATGACCATTTATAGTGAGTTTTCCCATTAAAAATGGTGATTTTCCATAGTTATGTTAGTTTTACCAGAGGGTAATCACTGAAGAGCATTGATCTTACAGAGACTGCCCCAATGTCCACCGAGAGAATCATAGTCCACGAAACGGACAACCCTTACTCTGCAGCAATTCCCGGGTCTGGGACCATCCAAAAAACTCCACCATACTCCACCAATTTCAGTGATTAATCCTTAGCGAAACTCATACACACACAGAGATATCATATATATATATATACAAGATCCAAACCTCACCCCCACAACTCCACAACTTCAGCCGTGGCCTGCTCCAATGACTTCCAGCAGGGCGTCGATGAGTTCACCGTCCAAGTCCTCCGAATCCACGTCGAAGTCGTCGTCGCCGGAACCCCGGCAGGGCTTCTCGGAAACGGCGCCGGAAACGGCCTGATGGGTGGCATCAAATCATGGCTGGAAATGCCCAGAAAATCATCATAATCATATCATAATCATAAAATAATCATATTCAATCATCTTATAATGCTGGATGGGTGTCATATAATCATATAATAATTTAATCTTATCATCTTGTAATCATATAGTCCTCAACTGAGTCGAACTTTTTGTCATCTCACCGTTGATGATGGGGATTTCCCAGCCCAGAATGGCGATGTCACAATGTCCGACAGCTGATGAAGATAGCATTGGTGAGTATCAAATAGATAGGCAACAAATGGCATGAAACGAATAAACATGGACATAAAAAGAAAAAAAGTGGAAAATCATGGGAATAAGATGGGAATTACATAGGTCAAAGGTGTGGGAACTCCGTGGTGGTTGCATCCAACCACTTGCTAATTATAAGCGATGATGTGGCAACACCACTGGTAAACCATAATAAACCATGATATATATTAAACCTCCAATCTGGGTTCAAACAACTACTTTCTGGGTGTGTTCAAATATGAGATTGATATGCCGCTATGCCATATCATTAGCAAACATGTTGTAGAACCCCAGCGATATCACCATGATGGGCTGTTCTGTTCCCTTGTGCTCAGCGCCTATTTCTGGTGGGGATGGTCCAAAACCTGACAGAGACGATAAAATCCTCATGTGGGCAAACATCTCATATCATATCGGTTATCTACAACCTACCTGGTATTCAGAAGATTGGATCAGGTATGATCAGGTATAACAAATCTTTGTTTTTGGTGGTTTCGGCAATCTCAAGTATCATTTATGGTGAGGTCCTTTTGAGTCCCTGTAGTTTGTCCAGATTGGTGTGCCAGGTTCACAATGACATTCCTTGAGGTTGACACGTGCAAGGAGACCCAAAAACAAACATCTAAGGTGGTTTTCCCCAGTTCCCAGCATTTCTATGCATTTCTTATGAAAAACATTTCACCCGAAACCAATTGAAACCGTTGTTCCTTGTTTCAACTGGGAATGCATGCGTCGCCCCCGTACAGTTCTCGCACGCCTCCTCCTTCACAGGCCGTTCCATACGCCCGTGCTCTCGAAGCCAGTCCCTGACTGCCTTGCGAGAATGGATTCGGAGGAGAAACTCGGAGGGCTTCCCTTGGATGATTGAAATGATTTGAGATTGTGATTTTAGGGCGAAATCCCAACCTCAAGTATCCCAAACAAACACAACTAATATTCAGCGGTACATGTTGAATGATTCCCATCAAAAAATGGATAGAAAGCAGCCCATGAACCTATTTCTGAGTTTCCTGTCACTTTTTCTAAGGCCTCCCCCATGAAGAAAAAACACAAAGCCAGCACGGTCGTTGAAAGAAATGTCGCCTCTGCCACCATGAAGAGTGCCACCATTCCCTGACACTCCTCCAAGGTGTTGGTCACCAGTGGCTCAAGTGAGCTCTGCAACAGCTCCGCTGGCAGGGCTTCTTCCGACAACTCGCCTGAAAGGAAACCACAATTCATGACGGGTGAAGGTAAACTAGAGAGTACTCGACGATTTCTTCCTGCATATCCGGCGTATCCGATTGCGTAATGCATTTTACAACATCTACTCGTCATGTGATTACTCCATTGCCATATCAAACTATATTATGTAGAAACCAAGGTTTACCCCTAGCAAGCCCAAAACAAAAGAGTTGGAAACTTGGAAATGACGGATGATAAATATATTCGAAACAAAATGCCGGATAAATTTTCCATCTGTCTTTTTGGGACCCCCATGGTCACAACTTCACCTTCATCGCCTTGAATTTGGGCCGTGGGGCCGTGGGGCCACAAGACAAATCACCACAACACCGACCATTTTATGATACTTGAAACCAGCCCCAGAGTTATCCCAAATTCTGAGTGGATCAAGTCCAGAAAAATCGAATAATTTCCGGCGTCGGGAAGTAACCAACTTGAAACCCTGCTAGTTTTTGTAGGTGAAGTTCACCCTTTTTTGCTGAAAACCCCTTTTGATCATGATCCATCATTACATATCATTACCATTCATTACCCATCATCATCGCATCGTTGTCCCATATTATCCCACACTGTTGGATAGTTGTTGGACTACCATCTCGTAATTCCATCATCCACCAAACATTATCCGCGATAATTCATAATTCTCCAACAATCATCATTATCCCCACGGTTTTCCTATGATGTTATGATGTTCACATTCTCCCAGAATTTTCCTATCATTTTCCATGTGTTTTTCCACATCATTCCGGTTTCTCACTGGGCTTCCCCCATGAAACCCTTCCCTTCCCACCTGCCGGCTTCAGCTCGATGATGGGCGCGGCAGTGGCTGGATATCCCTCAGGCAGCTGCACGGACAGTTCCACGCGGGCGTAGACATAGCCTGGAAGGTTCCCAAACAAAGGGCTTATAATATCCAGATATGGTATACTGATATATGACTGATATGATATTGTATATACTTGTATATGGTATCCAAGTATATCCTAAAATACTATAAACTGATATGATATTATATACTTGTATAATCTTGTATATGGTATCCAAATATGTCCTAAAAGACTGTAATACATTATAATACATTATATAAGACAAAGGGCTTAGTTGCCACATGATATCATGGTATAATATCTGAATCATCCAGGTACAAAATTTTACCCCAAAAAATCAACGTGGACCTTCAGCCTGCAGGTTGGCAAAGCGGGCTTACAGAGTGCACTCTGCATCGCGTGCGTTGGGAGTGCATATCTTAATGTAGTATTCCCAATGCGTCGGAATTTCTGTCCATTCATTTCACCAAATACGTGCTGAGTGTTGTGTGAACAATCATTTCATCCCATTTATGGTGCTAAAAAATCCTGCTCGAAGCTTTTTCCCGGATCTTTTTTTCCGATTTTGGACGCACCAAAGCTAGAAGGTAAGACCATCACCGAAGTTCTTCTGGATGGGACGGCCTAAATCCTTGGAGAAAAAGGGCACTGGGAGGGTGAAGGGATCGTAGGTTTTTCCATAGATGTTGGATGACAAGCCAGGTGGTTTAATTACTACGATTACGTAGCTTCAATAATAATAATGATAATAATGATAATAATAATGATAATAATAATCACAATAATAATGAAAATGATCATCATCATCATCATCATCATCATCAAGACTAAACAATCAACACATAACACTAGCCTAGGTTTTGGAAAACATAATGATAAACTTGCATAACACTGCATGCTATTTCATAGCATGGGTTTGTCTGAATCTCGTGGTTGATTCTCATGTTCCATAGTAATGGGGTGTACCCTCCCATTCTTGGACACTCCTGGATAGTCTTCCAAATTCTGGCCAAACCAAATGAGGCCCCACACAAACACACACGCGCACACACATGCATATAAATAAATAATACACACACATATATATATATATATATATTTATGGTCAAATACACATTATACCAGCAAATTGAATATATTTCAGATTCTATTTCTAGATCACGTTACCTGACACAACACGCAACACACACCGCGCAGTCTTCGCATGTCAACCGTGGCTCCACGTTCATGTTGAAATGCTTCCGCCAGTTTTCATGCCCTTGGCCTTCGAAGGTCGCATGTCCACCGATGAAGGGCGTCACATAGCTCTTCCAAATGCTGGGGGGACGCTCCTCGTTGTCTTTCCTCGCTCGGATCACGCGCATGGAACGAACTTGTGGGTCTCGTCTCATGTGGAAGACCCATGGGTTTCCCATTCGGAACATGGTCTACATTGTCTACATTCATTGACATTCATGGTGGGTTTTCCACATCTAGGTTAGTTTACAGAAGGGTAACCAACAATCCTGAAGATACACGGGGCATAGAATGGGAATGGGATGTATAACCGGCAATAGTATGTGGTTGCACCTGAGAATAGGGTATATCATGGTATATCCCAAGCTAATCCAAGTTATGGTCACCTTTAGAATGAGAGAATTGGTTCCAAACAAAGAACGAAACAAAACCATGGGATTCTGCGATACCCTATCTTCAAATAAAGTCATCTGCGCGGAAGACAAGCCTCTTTGATAACTGAGTTACCAGCCACATGATAATGATGAGGGGACACATAACTGGTATCAGTAGGAGATCAACGGGATTAAAAATGAGAGATTTAATACATATATATATAATATATTATAATATATATGTAGCTTAATGATATCCTTATGACGTCGAGAGACCTTCATTCATTGGAAAATAGAAAAATAATATCATTAAAAAAACAAACAAAAACAAAACAATCAAACCAAAAAACAAAAAAAACAAACCCAACATGGTAGCAAACCTCCTCCAAGGTAGCAGATCCAGCTAGTCCAGACCTCCTTTTGGATTGTTTTTTTTGTTTTGGATTGATTTTTTTTGCCTAGGAAAAAAAACAAAACAAACAAAAAAAGGGGTACCACGAGCCGCCGGGACACCCCCTAGACTGATTTTCCCCCATCAAGGGTAATAGGCGCACTGTTTTTGTTTTGTTTTTTGTTTATTTTTGTTGTTGGTTTGTTTTTTTTGGTTTGTTTGTTTTTTTTTAATATTTGCTGGATTCCAGTAAAATGAAACATTTTGCGTCATAATGATATCCCTTCGTGAAGGCAACATCTTATCTGGTTCGTTCTCATCTACTGTGAGCACCCTGGCCCAGGGCCATTGAACCCGAAGAAATTCAAAGAACATCAAGTGCTGCGTGCTGTTTGACAAAGAGACCCAAATTCATCGAATCAAAACATCAGTAACTATATAATTAAAACGTCCAGGAGTGGACAATCATTCACTGGACCATAGTGTAAAGTGCTCATGGCATTGATATTTGATTCCATTTCATCATGGCGTCATTTCTCATGCATCTCATGCCCTCCTAACGTTACGTGAACGTCATCCCCCTTGCAAGCCTTGCGCCATCGCCAAGCGACAAACGTAAAGACACCGGCAGGGTCACATCATCCGCGCGCGAAGGAAGTTCATCGTCTTGACCAAAGACCACGTGCCACATGAACTCCAAGAAGAAACCTGGCAGACGGGCCATGTTTGTCAACATGGCACCCCAGTTCCAAAAATGTTACGTTGTGGTCTTAGATTGGCTCCATTGAGTTTCATCATTGGTTGTTTTTTGGTGGTCAAACGACAACATTTAGCCCACTATTTGCTTAATAATCTATACAAATTTCGCATGGAACACGCAAACTGGCCTGCCTGAATCAGAATAGCATCTTCCAAAGCTCAGTTTTTGGATTTCCTGACTTACGTTGATTTCCCATTGCAGTTAATTATCGCGGGCAAACAAATGCGTACCATTAGTTAAATTAGAGTGGCAACTATTCTCAATGAAGTGAAACCACAGCTGTATTGAGAAGGGCAGCGAATACTTCATGAAAAAAATCCATTTGGCCACTTGTCTAATCATATCCCGTTCTCAGTTCACAGGCTCATAACTCTTATAGTAATTAAAAAAATAAGGTTCCATCCTGTAGACTCAACATGAAGCCTTCAAAAAGTTTCACGAACAAACAGAAATTGTATTTTTCAAACTGTCCTCTGCTTTCATCCATCATGTGGTTGGGAAACTCATAGTAGATCCACCTGGCTCCCCATTTCGTTTCGGGAATCTGACCATCGCTCCCTTCACCGCTGAGGAGCAGTGCGAGAGCCGTTGCCCCGCATACTTCTCGTAGGATGGACCGATCCGTTCCTTGCAACGGAAGTCATCGGGAAGACTACCCTCTGGTAAACTAACATAGCTATGGAAAATCACCATTTTTAATGGGAAAACTCACTATAAATGGCCATTTTCAATAGCTATGTTAAATTACCAGAGGGTACCTTCCTCGAAACATGGATGATTTTGGATTCTCAGGATGTTGGTTTTTGTGGATGGTGAGCTTTGCGCCGCTATCCATCTATATCTATATCCATCTATTTTTGATCCGATCCCGCTATCAGGTTGCCAAGAGCAACAACTATCATGGTCAATAATCAACTTGTCAACATCAACAATAAATAAAGTGTTATTGGTAACATCAACATCATCAACAATACACTAACGGTTTAAACATGTTTAAACCAATAAACAACAATAAATAGAGTTCTTGGTAACATCAACGTGTTGCACAAATCCAAAACCAAAACTGTTATAGGAGACTTGGATCAATCCTACCATGGTCGTCCCGAAGAAGGTTCCCCGGTTACCATGACACCCCCAGGGCAAAAGGCAGTCCTTGAAGGTACACCACCAGTTGGCCATGAAAGGAAAGTCAAATCCCACGAAATCATGGTAGGTTGGTGGTTTCAACCCTACCCCTCTGAAAAATGACGGAGTTCGTCAGTTGGGATTATGACATTCCCAGCAAATGGAAAAATAATCCAAATCTTCCAAACCACCAACCAGTGGTAGGTTGAATCTTTTCACTGAATCTTTTTGGTGGTTACCGTAAATGTTAGTACGTGGACTCTCTGGTAATTGAACATCACCATGGAAAAGCCCAATGTTTCACAAGACAATCAGCCTTAATTGGATTTAAACCGTCCATGTTTGCAATACATATAACTACAAACATTAACAAACATTAACAAACATGAACAAACAGTAACAAACATTAACAAGCATTAACAAACATTAACAAACATTAACAAGCATTAACAAACATTAACAAACATTAACACACATTAACAAATTTTAACACAGATCGACATACATTAACAAACATTAACAACCATTAACACACATTAACAAACATTAACACAGATCAACATATATACTTGAACATACATTAACAAACATTAATAAATGGTATAAGTTAAGCAGTTTGCTCTCCCAGCTGATCCGCCAAGGTTCACACTGATCCGCCACAGTGCCATCCACCAGTTGCAACATGCGCACGTAGTCCCCCAGGGGCCGCGCACGGATGCGACGCTTGGACACCAAGAACTGTGAGCCTTGGAACGGCGAAAAGTTGGCGAAGCCCTGGAGCAACTTCCAACGGCCAAAATGGATGAACATGGTGCTACTTATAGGGTTCAAATGGGTTCAATGATTCATCAATGATGTTCAATTCTTGGCGTTTTTGTTGCGTACTCTCACTGGATGACAGTCACTCTCATTGTGAAACGGGCGGACGACATACTTGAAACCATGCGATGAAGCGGCAGCAGTACGTGAAGAGTCGATGTTGAGAGGGGCGACCGAAGGCACGTTGATAGATGTCATCTTGACCTTGATTCATCATCCCGAATCATCCCCATCACTGAGACCAAAGAATCTTCGGTTGGGATGAACTTTGATATGCCAGGTGGAGAATCAGTCAACCCGTTTTTTTGCATCCTGGCATTACCACGACTTTTTTTTTGCCGGAGCAATGACTAATGGCTCAAATATTCCTGTAACCTGGCATTACCACGACTAATGGCTCATTTTGATCACTCTGAGGTTTGGTCTAAGATAAGCACCTTCTTTTGCAGCACACCATGATACATGCCCAAAGCTACACATTTTTCTCATTGTGGAGTCAGCAGCAAAATGCGCATTCCACTTATGCCTTGAACAATTACGAACAATTCAGATCACAGGCGCCAAACTCCTGCCAGTTCTGCATAAATAGCATGTCTCCACGCAACTCCAATTGAAACATCCCGTGAAAAACAATACGTTAGTAGCATATGGAAAATGGTTTTATTAAAAAAAGTTACCCCCCAAACACAATGATTTTCTCATCTTCCCCAATTGTTCATGACCCTTTTGACATATCATATACCCCATTTGTGGACAAACCCACATGACATTTCTGAAATTTCCAAGGTGCTCCGAACCTTTTGCATGCTCTAAAAGGTGGCCCCAGCTATATATTCTGGTTTATTTAGAAAAAAACACATAAAACACTTAGATGTTTTTTAGATTTAGAAATTGTCCTAGCATAAACCACAGTTGACAAAATGTTACAATCCATCTTTGTTAACGCACCACATGGGCCACATCTGCCATGGCCAAGCGACAAGGATTGTAGGTGGCCACTAATCTCGGTGCACCCAAATGCACGAAGTCTAACTGACCTGGGAATCTGGGAACGCGACGGATGCCGGACACGGCTGGTGTATGGTTGATGTCCATGGTGCCGGACATTCGCAGTTTTATGATGTTTTAAGGGGAGCTCATGGGATTTCTATGGATTTATAATCCCCACGTGAGTCCTTTGAAATGGAGACACCATGATATGGTTCATCCCAGGAGGGTGTTGGCCGTGCGAAGACGCCCCCCCTGATTTCTGCATCGCCCAGTTGAAGTAGAATAAAACACAGAAAATTGGTTCACTAATTGTCATTGCTGGCTGATTTACATTGGTTTATACATTGATTTTCCTTCCATCTTGGGAAAATGGTGCCTGTTATCCTCAAGTAGCTGTTTCTCCCTCCATTTTCCAGCAACTAGTGAGTTAGTGACTCACATATGTCCATGATTTCCCGCAAAGTCTGGAACAAAACAAGTTCATGTCCAGGTTGCCAGGAAATCCCCATTGTCAGCCGCCCACCTTTCCAGCAAGTTGCTGAAGGTCCCTAAAGTCAGTCCCCGAAAAACCAGGTTCAACAGACCGAACGGCGTATGGTCGGATGGGTCGCCATGCCTAGGGAAGGTCATGGCTGGGTGATGATGAAATCAGCTTCAAAAAATATGGATATAATATGGATTAACCAGGGAAACTAACACCAACCAACAACAAAATGGTAGTTGTACTGTCCAAATAAATGGGGACCATTCCTGTATAGTCAAGATCGTGTGTTCAAACATGGTTGTGAAACTTTCACGGAAACAAATTGAAAACCACCCATGAACTGATCCACATGATCAGTTTGAGGTTACCAACTCTGGGGAGGGAATCAGCGAAGTATGGCTTGTAATGTTCGAACCGCCAATCGGCAAATATTTGGGAATGTTCCAACTACCCTCCGGTGTCATCAATGTTTAGTGATTGTTTTCCACTAAAACCTCCATATTTTAGTTCGGGGAATTGCCAGCCGCCAAGTTTCATGACACCGGGGGGTATATTTTCGTGACCACCCATCTCTTTTTCGCGAAGAGCAGTGCTGCTGTCACCGCTTAAATGTGGCTTGCGGCTGAGATATTCTTTTGATAGACTGGTAAACCATGTGGTGCAGCATTTACATCATTGACATGAAACTCTCCACATTTAAAGTTGGTTCATTTGCCTGGGACATATCTGGGTAAATTATCATAGTTCACTAACCTGAATAGTTCGGCCATTTTGGGATGATTCCCCTTAACCATGGGTCACCGGATCCGGAATACTCCGGAATCCAATGAGTCCATCCCGATGCCGCACCATGGATTTCCATGGTGATTTCTCCATGTTCGGATGTGAAATCATGTGACATCATCATGTTCAATGGTGATCATTTTCAATGGTTCAATCACCACTGAATTGGATGCTTCAAAACCCTCCCCAAGCCATCCACAACCCATCCATGGATCCATGATGATCCATGACCACGGCACAGAAAGAGTGTGACCTCCGCCAGGTCCTCCCAATGCATCACCACGTGGCTCAGATACGCCGTGCACTCGTCCCTTCGCGCCGCTTGCCCCGTGGCCGGGTCTGCCGGATCGTCCAGGCGAGTGAAGACCAGCTGCACCTGGGATGGTGATGGGGGAACTGATGGGGAAGGGCTGGGACTTTAAGATGAGTCATGGAGAAGTGATCATAGATATGATATAGTATATAGATAGATAGATAGATAGATAGATGGATGGATGGATGGATGGATGGATAGATATATATATATATATGTGATGATGATAGATCATGATTGTATCATGTTTTAATCATTGGTGTGATGATCATGCAATGAAACTCAATGTATTCTCACCATGTTTGTCAATTTCTTGAAATTTGTCCATGCAAGAAGAAGAAATCAAAGAAGTTGATACTTTTGAGCCATACTCAAAAATCACCAAATATATCCGAGAATTGTGAGACTGTTTGGGGACAAAAACACGTTTTTTTTCTGTTGGTCCATCTCCGTTTTTGGTTGAAACGGCTGGTGGTTTGCCGCGCCGGTTACTGGGTTACGTAAGGGATGCCAAAACACGACCTTGAGCAACTGTCAATCACGGGCTGATGAATAATGTCAACCCCGGATTAATAAACTATTTTTTTTGCCGGGGCTTCTCAGATTAATAAACTATGGTTTATTAATTAGGGGGGTACTCCTCCAATAGTCATAATCTGATACTTAAATGGTACCCTCCCAATTAAACAGCCTAGGGGTTTATTAATCCAGGGTTGACATTACCCGTTAGTCTATACAAGGTGGTGCTCCCCCAGCTATGAATTGCCTTAGATAATAGCATGATAGCTGAAGCAACTTTGCCAACAGAGCAATGGGAAAACCACTTTTCTGAACAAACCTCAGCCATCTCCAAAAAGAAATCCAGCAAGGTCCCTGCTTCTTTCGGCCAGCCTACATGGCACTGCCATTGTCCGAAGCCCCAGGCACATTTGCGGGTAAAACAGCTTGCAGCTGATGCAGTAGACGTTCATCTCCTCCACATTTCTCGTAGATGAAAACCCGCGTCCGCGCCGGCAGGAACTGAACCAAAGAGCTGTTTCCTAGCCATGACCTGGGTCGAAATTCACTAACTGCCTGGTACACCTCTGTGATTTGCTGAGGGCACTGCCAGAGAGGGCGGGCTAGGAAAGCTGATCCCCAGAGCACATGTTCATTTGGGCCATATGATGCCATATGTATCCATATGTTTCCAGAATTTTCCATGTTTCCGTGGGCAATCTGTACTCAGATTGTCATCAGCTGCTTCGAAGCTACAAATCCTCGCGGCAATGAGGCAAGACAATGTCCGTGGACAATGATTTTCTGCCAGCGTCCTGAACAACGAGGAGCCAGTTCAGTTTTGGCTTAAAAAAGGCAGGCATCGTTCTTAGACATGTTACCCTCCGGTAAACTTAAACATAGCTATATTGAAAATGGCAATTTATAGTTGATTTACCCATGAAAAATGGTGATTTTCCATAGTTTATGTTCATTTACCAGAGGGTATCCTGCTCATCAACACGTTTCAAGCTCTTTACAAAGTGTAGACCGGTGAAAAAAAACCATTCTGGTGATCATTCTGGCTGCTCAATTCCAGTGTTTAACTGGTTAAATCATTAAATCCCAAATGTGTATGGAATGATCTAATATATGCATGATGGGATATATATATATAAATAGATAGATAGATAGATAGATAATCACATCCCATGTCTGGTTTCAATCCCAAATGTTTTTTTTACGTCAATTCCGAGTTTTTCCCGCTGCACTTTTTTTTGGTATGGTCAACTCATAATCCTTGCTTATGCCAATTTTCTAAATTCAAGACACCTCCTTGATTATTGAGCCATATATAGCGCTGTATAGCATCATATCCGAAAATATCATTTTTCCCAAAATATACAGCCATATAGCATCATAATATGTAGCCATATAGAACCCACCTGTTTTTTCCAACCAAAAGTCCCTAAAACTTTCTCCAAGGCGCATGGCGCCACAGCAGTGTTTCATCGATGCGTTCCATGGCGTCATTCCAGGGCCAGGCCTTCTTGACTCCCTCCGCGTGGACGCCCGCCTTACTGGAAGATTTCACCATTGGGGACATGGATCATGATGACCGAATGAATATTTAATGGATTTTAATGGGATAACCGTATTTGATCGGTTTAATGAGTTGTTTAATATGATTTAATGGATGTTTAATAATTTAGTATGCATATTTAATGGATGTTTAATGGGATAATTACTATTATATGATGTAGTTATGTACTAATAATACTGCTGTACATTAAGTACATAATATCATAACTATTACCATCTGGTTATGACTAACAGTTTGCCATGGAAAGATCCACCATTTTCAAGAACGGTAAACCATCTATTTCTATGGGTCATTTCCCACGGCGAACTGTTAAATAACAGAGGGCAATGGATATTAATGGGATAAAATCCAAGTCAATTGGGTCATGTTGGGTCATAACTTTTGAGAAATAAGATGACCGTATTTAATGGATTTAATGGGATACCCTCTGGTCAACATACCAAAAAACTATGGAACGTCACCATTTTCTAGCTGGGTAAGTCAACTATAAATTTGGATCTAATATGATTTTAAAGGGATAAAATCCAAAACAGTTGGGTCATGTTGGGTCCTAACTTTTGAGATTGTTTGAAATGATGAGTAGGGATGATTTATTGATATTCACCATCTACTTTGGGGGATTTGCATCCTGCGAAATATATTGGGATCCCCTGCCAAAATTTTGATAGGTGTCTGAAAATGGACCCGGCAATTATCAACCAGTGGATATCAATGGAAATCAATGGATTAAGGGTGACATCCCACCTCTAAATTGGAGATTTCCTGAGATTTCACCATGTCTCGCTGCCTCTTCGGTTGGGTTATCTCACCATGATAGCACTGGGGAAATCCCCATGTCTCATCATGTCTCCGTGAAAAATCATTGGTTTCACTGTGTACTTTCACTATGTTTTACATATCTTTACATATCTTTACATATCTTTACCGTTTTTTCCCATGAAATTGCCAGTTTCATCCATTGTGATCCGCCCAAAACCATGTTTTTTGTCCCCCGGAAAGCCCCTCCTTGGCGCCCAAGGACCACCTCAGGGATATCCATCATCTCCTCTGCACGGGCCACCAACTCCAAAGCCTCGTTCACCTCGTGGGTGTATAAACCTCCGTGGAAGATTCGATGACGTTCTTCGATGATGTTTCCCATGACGGATCCTAACGGTGCTGCTATATATATATATGGTGTGACATGGATCCCATACATATACCCCCAATGTTAGCATATATACCATACATGGATCCTATGGGTTTGATCTCTTTTTTCCTGCAGAGTCTTGTCTCAGATTCGATGATGGATATATGGGTATGGATCAATACCTATTAATACCATGTTTAGGGGGATGAACATCCATCCATTTACCAGCTATTTTGATGTTCACCAGGGGTACAAGGTTTTGACACACTGCCATGTGGATGTGGGGACTTTCGAAAGTCGATTCGATGATCTGGGGAGTTTTTTGATGTTTTTTGTGTGAAGTCAATAAGATGAAAACGTGGTGACATGGGGGGATTTTCTCCAAGCCGAAAAGTTGCCTAGGCAACTAGTGGGATGATCAGCACTGTTTGGAAATGCCCAGTGCCATGTGGGGTGAAAACATGGGCCGAACATGGGAGCCCTATCATTTGTGGTCGTCTGAAATCATCGATTTTTTGGGCCAAAATGAACTAGTTGTGTTGACACAAATCAAGAAAATAGTAACCAGTAGCTTGCTGAATGGAACAACCCATATAGCCATATAGTATCATTAAAGTAAAATGTAAACATGTTTTTGCAAATGTCCCATATCATCCATGATTTCTTGTCCCCAACTTGGTACCCAGCGTGATTCTGCCAGCAGCAAATGCGCCAGCACCTCGGCGTTTGGAGTTTGAAGATGTGGTTCCTGTTGAAGTTGGGGGTTTTAAAGGACAAACTTGGGATAGAGGTCGAAGTGAACCAGCTCTACACACCACTTCCAATCCATTCCATGGAAAAAAAAAAAGTATCACAACACTTATCATAAGAATCAAACAAAATTGGTCTAAAAATAGGGGAATCCCTCAACAAATCCATGATTTCGGGAGCTGTTCCCCAGGCACCAAGGCACCACCATGCCAGGGCATCCCAGCAGCATTTCACGCTGATACACTGGTGGCAGCGTGGCCAGAAAGAAGGCCTCGCGCAACGGCGGACGTCGCTTCTCCTGGGACGCCAGCGACGGGGTTGGGAAGGAGTTTTTTAATGTGTTTTAAGCCCTCCAAATAGTGACAACCTGATACTTTTAGTTGATACCCCCCCAATTTTTCACAGCCGTTTGGGGTTTATGAATCCAGGGTTGGCATTATCCATTGGCACACAAGCACTGGAAAAGAACTGGCAATCCACACCTTTAGTCCCAACAAAAGGAATACGTTCTATTACGCGACATTGCCAGGGTGCATCAGTCCGGCACGCAAAAAATGTTGGAAGCCAATAAAGTGGAGCAGGCCCTTGAAATTCGGTAAGGTTTGTAAGCAATAACAAACCACTTGGAATTGATGGTTATAGCACCCATCTATGGTAAATGTATGTGAATGTGGGGATGGTTGACTATTGCTGTACTAACGTGTCCAATCTCAACTTTTGGGATATGTCAACCACGCGGCCTAAAGGTCTTACACAGTCACCAACTGATGATAAGGCTGGTGAGGCCGGAAGGGCATAATCAATCTTACCTAACAAATGGTGATTGTACATTTGAAAAGCGTCATGGAATCTAAGCTGTCAAGACGGAACTGCATCCTTTATGGGAGTCCATTTCCTTTGGCATATGCCGTTGATGGCTTAGATGGTCGGAGAGGATAGGATCCTGATGCCAAATACTGATCATGCGCAGGTTGTGGCATGTTGTGGTGGCTGGGGTTCTAAGCACCCAAATTGTCACCAATCTGGATATGAAAGCACCACCTTCTGATTTAGTTGATCCAGGGTATCAAATTATTGCTAGAAATTCTGGAATCCTCAGTTCTGAGAAATGCAGAGGCCTTCTAATCATTTTCGATCTGCACACTTTCAGAATCACCCGCATGTGCTAAACATTTCGGACCCCCAGCAACATGTCGAGTGGGATAATGTGGGGGGTGCATCTCACGGCACCAAGAACTTGGTGTAAGGCAAATCTGCAGGAAACCATAGGACACCCGATATTTTTGGAGTAAAACACCATGGTTTTCGGTCGATTTTCCCTTAATTCCAACAAAAAGCAAGGGCAACCAGGACTTCCCAAGAACGTCCTGGTAGTAGGCCTTGAGCCGCATCTGAAACTGCGCACAGCTGATGGAATGGTCGAAGCATTGCTCCCCAACACACCAGTCCAAACGAAACTCCGATGGGTACGTGGCCTGGCCACAGCCCTGGATGGTTCGTTTTCGGAAGGGCTCAACGATGGGTAAATGGTATATATAGTCTGTACTACTATATAGAATAAAAATAATGTATGATTGAATCATTTTTTGGGTATGCATCCAGTTTAGGATGGTCTGATGATAATTTCACACAAATTCATCCCAAGTTAACGTTCATGCAATATTCATAAGTTTTATTCTGGCGAGAATGTACAATGCTGCAAATAACAACAGTTAAGTCAAAGATTCATTCTACTGAGCCGATCTTCATCACATAGATCTAGAATTTCTATGAATTTCCGGTAATTCTATGTAATTCTAACAATCTAGAATTTCTATGAATTTCCGGTACATAATATCTTGTATTATCTTGTGTCGCATTCATTTCCGGTAATGTCAGGTTTTCTGAACAAACATGGACACCGACCTGCGCCGCCAGCGGCGCAGGAAGCAGGGCCAAACGCGCCAGCTGAAAGAGGCGCATGGCGAAACATGGATCTTCCGTGGCTAAACAAGGAGTTTCAAGAAAAACCCATAGAAAACCAATGGGCTGGTGGTGACCCACCAAATTCTTGTGCGTTGGATCGTCTCACATTGCTTGCGTATGTGCGAGACCACAGAACTGAGGTCAATGGGTTCCTGAAATCCAACTGAAAAGCCTTGATGAGTCGCGAGTTCGTTTCGAAGGTCGGCTCAACTTCAGGTTATGATTTTTCAGATCGTTCCAGTTTCACTGCCATGGACCTGCTGCCCAAATGCATGATTTGACTTGATTTGACCGTTTCTTGTGGTGAGTTTGTTGACGATTTTTCCTTGAACCTGATGAGCAGGCACTGTTGGCAGGTCGGAAAAGCCCAACAAAGTGCCCCAGCTATTCTCTGATCACAAAAAACGATTCAACAATCATGGATGAATATGGATGATCCAATGGCACATTTGCAGAATCTGTCCCGTGCAGGACACGAAGAAACACCCTTTTAACGAGGGGAATATGTGTGGATATGTCTACAATTTATGTGGATATGTTACTTTGTTTATTATGTCGTTCACGCAATTTCTTCCGATGTACCCTCTGGTAATTTAACATAACTATGGAAAATCACCATTTATAGTGAACGTTCCCATTAAAAGGGTGATTTTCCATGGTTATGTTAATTTACCAGAGGGTAACCCAGTGAAACAAACCTTTCCCCCCAAATATTAATACGACACCACAGAATGGCCATTAATCCCGATTATAGCCCATATAATAATATCCCAAATAATCCCACTAAAATCCCTATGAACCAAAAGAGCGGTTGAAGTTTGATAGTTCATATCCCTATATCATTACCTACCCGTGTTTCCTAATATATGAATAGATATATTAACCTTTATTCTTGGGCCACAAAGGGTCACCAACCATGGCCCCAGGACGCCTTCGCTGTCGTCCTCTGGCGCCACCGTCAGCCGACATGCGCCAACATCATCGGCGTCGCGCTGGAAGTCGGCGCCGAACATGCTTTCGAGCACCTCAAGCAATGGATGTTAGCAAACATAGGGATTTCAAGAAGAAACAGTTGGCATTCTTTTGAGCAGAAAAACAGGGATATTCCTGGATTTCACAAGAAAGTTTGGAATGACACGATTTTTCATAACACTTATGACGTTTTTTTTGGTACAAAACCCTCATCATCAAACATTTTCAGGGGATACCGACCAAAAACACCAAATCTCCAATGGTGTCTTACCTTGACCTAAATGCTGGGAGGTGCAGTACCGGAATCGCTCGCGGTGAGGAAAGGCTTCCCTTGAAGCCGATTTCCACGGATGATTGCTTAATAATCAGCTACTGTCACACACAATATATATATATATATATATGTATAAATACATATATAATTAAATATATACAATTATTTTAATTATATATACAGTATTATTATTATTGTTATTGTTATTATTATTACTATTATTATTATCATCATCATTATCATCATTATCATCATTATCATTATTATCATTATTATTATTATTGTTATTATTATTATATATACACATGAAAAATCTGGAATATTGATTAGCTTCATTTAGCTTGTACATGCCTCCGCCTAGTGGATAGATCGGGAGTGAAAGTACCAATATCCCTCGTGGCCACTGGTCTCACCTCCAGCTCATCGGCAGCCTCATCTGACAGCATGGCGTCACGTCCCGACAAGGGCTTAAGGTATAGAAAGGTCATCTGGAGACTAGAGACATGACCCAAATGCTTGGAGATAAGCCACCTTGACGGAAAGACTTTTCGGACATTTGTTCTATAGGTGTCAAGCTTGCACAGAATCCGTTTCTAACGTCAAAATGAAAGCCATGGGTTGCTTAGTTGCATAGGTGATATTGAGCCTTCCTCTCGAAATTAAACATGAACCTGAGATGTGGGTTCCAAATTCCAAACAAATATGTCTACTATTCTGAGGGTCTATCCCGAAATATCCCGAGCTTCGAACCATGTCATCTTGTGAAAACAGCACAATGTGCAGGCTTGTCAGCCCAATTCCGCTTACAAATATGAATATGGCACGCCTTTACAGTACTTTATATACTTGGGTGTTTCTTAAAAACTGTAACTGTCAAACAGCATCAACTGCTCAATCAATTATGTCTCCGGCCTAGCCTAGCCAACTTTAAGAATTCCTCATTAAAAAAACCCGTGAAGCTGCGTCTGATCCGAAGCTGCGCGGCACAAAGGAAACAATGCTGCAGAAAGTCTAAACGCTGAAGCGAAAAGACTGCTCTGCTGTGATTCATGACAATTAACCTTTGGGCGGATTTTGGAGATTTATATATAAACAGCGGATTGGAATCATTTGAACAGAATTGGTATATGGTTCATATTCATCCCAACCAATTTATTCCAACCATCAACATATTTAGCCAACACACCGCAGGAAGCTGTGCGCAGAACGTCCAAACAGTTCATCAAAAGCTCGGAGGAATAAAAAAGGTGCAAATTGAAGCTGCATGCATGGAAGCTGAAAACAAATGACTCTTGGGTCATAGGCATCCGGGAGTCAAACATGGCAACCGGACATTCCCTATACAAACTTGGCATTGATATAGCTCGGAGCAAGTCATCTAAAAATGGGGAATTATCCATTGCCATTTTTGAGTAATAGAGGGTAGTCATCAAGCAGCACAAAACCAACAAACCAACAAGCTGCAGCCAACCCAACCAACGACGATCCAAAAGCCTGTTCTTGACCATGGCAACAGAAAATTCTCCAATTTTGTCTCACTGCCCACAGCTCATTGCCAATCCCAACTTCCCACTACACAAGGAAGTGTTTATGAAAAGTGTTTCATCCTAGCTACCCACACTAGATTCACTAGTTGCACCATGTCCCTGGTTATAACACAAATTTTCCAAGGCAAACAAGCACAGGTTGTTTTGATGCTACTCAGTTGCAAAGATCCAATGTGGCTTCACCAAAAACACTGCCAGCAAAGCAAGCACTCCAGCTAGGTATCAGTAGTTGGGTTATAAGTTATAAGATTAAATAACATTATGTTATACTAAACTAAGATACCCAACCATAGATACTCTTCAACAAATAAGACTTGGATGTCCATTGGAAAGGACACCTACGCCAGTTTCACCTACCATCAAGGATGCCGGTAGCTTCAGTCTCATTTCTGTGTCCCTTTCACCTTTGCACCCAAGGGCTATCAAAACTAAAAACTAATCGATATATAAACCAGTTCATCATAAGGAGTCTCCGACTTTTTAGAAAAATAACAAAAATCCACGGTTTCTCTTCACATAGATGGAACCATCCCAATTCCTCATCCGAGAAAAACGTGTCTTTTCTGTTTGAGATCGATCATGGCGTGCCGACTTTGCAGCTGCCTGGCCTGAAGCCCACGGGGCAGGACCTGGGAATCCTATGTGTCTCAAAAGTTCAGGCAGCCCGTCCGGCCGTATTTCGTAACAACTGACATGTACTGACAAAAAATCTGGGGTATAGGGTATATCATCCTGAAATAAAAAAAAACTGGGTATATCATCTGGGTATATCTGGGGTATAATTATCTGACTATATCATCCAAATTATAAACTCTTCAAGTTAACTTAACCACATGAGATTCAGGAATCCCACACCAAATCCACCAGTGGATACAACGACGTGAAACCGCGCTTCCGCGCACCTGCGACCGGTTTAGCCTGGTCTTTCCTTATCTTTCGCGGACTCGGCCTCGGGCTGCATGACATGGCCGACCTTTCATGGTTCACCTTTGATTCCTTCATGATTCCATTGCTATGGTGTCATTGAACACCTGTCTTCTATAATCATGATATATCATGATATTGACATAGTTTCTTTGATGTGTTCACCCACCAGTAAAGTAACATGGCTATGGAAATTCATCATTGTTGATACGGAATAATTTTAAACAAATGTTCTAAATCATCTATAAATGGGCAATGTTCTATAGCAAACCGATTTCTTCTCAGAGGGTATAGCAGTATAGGATGGTATAGGTTGAATCGTCTTCCTCCACCGATAAGATGCGAATCAATCCGTGAACCAACGCTGGCCAGTTCTATGTCAAACCATGTCCGTGTCCAAGAGAAATCTCTCAAGTAATGAACTGTGCACATGTACGACCACATTGTTGATTGCATTGTGTTCGCACAAGATAGCCCATGCGCAACATTGGTGGGCACTAAATTCATTCCAACAAACATATTGAGGACCCTTGGATACACCCCTGGTGAACATATCCTAGACATATGATGTGACGTATGGCTTAAGTGACGATTGCTGTCGTTCGGTTTCTGTTCATATCCATCCGCATCTTACGACCCAACCACCTCCCCCCAAGCCACCATGGCGAACTCCAGTTCTTTCGCTTCCTCGTCCAGCGCATATGTGTGTATGAAGGTGATCTTTGAAAGCAAACGGATCCAGAAAAGGTGGTCTTCATCAACAGAATCTGTAGTTTTCATTGTTTCGGATGCGTTCAGATCCTCCCTCCATAAAAAAGACAGTATGCCCACTGTCATGTCGACCCCTCAATGCCGGTGAGAATGCTCCCATGCTACTCACGTTTACATATATTTCCTCTGTGGTATGAAGATGCACAGGCGCAACGCCACGCAGCTTGTCGAGTAGACATCAAAGAACAAGCACTGTATGCATAGCATGTATGCACACACATACACATATTACACATATTATACATATTATATATATATCAATGTATAACCATCCTGAAGTAGATCGGATATGACATGTTCAAAAATCTTCCGAGTTTAGTGATGAATGGTTGAAGATGTCATATATCTCCAGGATGACCTTGAGGCATCCGACACACCAGCCTCCAGCAGAGATGTCGCTTGCTCCCAGCATTCCTCACATTGACCTGCGGAGATCCGGTCAGGTTTCCAGAAATGGGTCGCCCTCGAAATCATCCAGCTATTGGGGGACCCAACTTTTGGAACCCACCATATATCATATTGATCTGTAGGATATATCGATGGCAAAAATAGAAGAGTAAAATCCTACTACTAAAGATCTAAAACGTGAATAATAATGATCCATTTTTTATTCACCTCTTTGGGGAAACTATCATCTAGCAAAGCCACTTGTGAACATTATGAACCACTTTCACTTTTCACTTTCACATCCCGCGCCCTGCATGCCCACCACGGCAACTTGGCACAACTGTCTCGGTATTGTACAAAGTCTTTGCTCAAAGTTTAGACAATAAACCAATTATGAACTATATCCTTTTGGGCAAACGATATTGGACCCAAGTGGATAAGATCTACAAGAACTAGTGCAACTCTGAATTTATGTGAACTGAAGCAATGAAAATTGCCAGGAATTAGCATGTCAACCTTGTTATTTCTGTTAATGTCATGTCTTGGAACCTGTGTTCATAAAACATCCAACCGTTGAGCCCTGGACAAGCCATGATGGTTGCACCTCAGGCTTTGAAGCAAAGCCGCGCATCCAAAATGGGGGACTTGTGGTGAACATTCTCCAGACACCGGGTCTATCCGAGTCTGGGATTGTTACAAAAGGTTTCAAAAAAACCGTGGTGGGTCAGCAGTTTTCCTTTTGGGAAACCCTAGCAGTTGCAGACGTGTCTATGTTCATTAGAGTTCCAGTTTTGACTTTTCAGCGTACTCCTAGTCTCCTGCTTGGCAAATCTGGAGGACCAGAGCGGGAACCATAAATATAGCTTAACTTGACCATTTATATACCATTTAATGTGGTTAAAACAATAATAAACCATCCCCCAAATCACCATTTTTATAGGTGGTATAAACAATTCCAAAATGGGTGGTTTATTATTGTCTTACCCACATTATACATATTGACACACCATGTGCCAAGCTGTTGTGAAAAAATCCTGAACGACTTTGCGATTGTTCCATATTCAGGATGATTATAATTCATGATATATATATATATGGATGCACGTAATATGTTGCATGCATAAATCTAGACACGTATGTATATGTGTGTGCATTTTCTTCCGTGTATTAACATTGTAGATAAGTGAAATTATATGTATTAATTAAATGTCTGCGGGCAAACATGGGCAATCAAACAACGTGTTGATCCCCACTTTCCAAACGCAAATGTCCGGAAAAAAAACTACCTATAATTAATATCCGTTATATATTGATTGAACACTTTGCACATACATAGTTTTAATATATGCACCTATGTACATTCAAAAAAAAAAATATCGGTGCATGTGGATTTCATATCCCATCATATGCCATGCTGAAGAAACGAGGAAAAAACAATCATCTGGATTCATCTGGTTGCCGCTTCACGTCCAGCATCCCTACACCAAGCCGCAATATGCAGTCATCAGCGACACGCCGTCGCCTTGCAAGGGGTGGGTTTCTCATGTTTTTTTTCAGAACTGATATGCTTTCTGGCCATGCTTCGGGTGGCTTTGAATATACCCTCTGGTCATCAAACATGGCTGGAAGATCCATGAAATCCGAGATCACTGCCACGTTGGTGCACTTTCAACCCCGACAACAAATATTAAGCATTGGGGATCATCATCCCAAATATGGCTGCAAATGAACAATACTTGAAACCACTCACCAGATCTAGTCCATTATATCCAACGCTTAAATCAGTATGTTTTAGGGATTTTCAGGCTGAATCGATATCCCTGTGTTTAATTGTTTCGTATGAAACACTCCCGACAATTCAAGCACCTTTTTGGCTTTTGATGTCCTCTTTGGTAATCGCAGTTCAGATCGCGTATCTTCGCGTTGACGTTGCCCTCTGATGATCACTGCTCTTGTTACCAGGCATCCATTCCGCCTAATCAACACCCCCAATCGAAACGGATATTAGATCTACATATATATATATAGAAAGTTGGAGGATTTAGAATTTAGAGGATCTATTTTGTGTTTGAATCTTTTGATTTAACTAAGGTCCAATATTAACAATAGCGCACCACTGACTTTTTTCGCCAGGGCCATGCTTGGCCCCGGGGGCAAGCGCATGACTTCAGTCGGACAAGTTTAGCACCATCGCTGGGAGGGATTGGTTGTGGTAGTTTGGCAACAACAAAAAATAACATGGAGTCTGCAGAAGGAAATTGATCATACCCATAGGATCCATGTATGCTAATATATATGGTAACATTTACCATCCATATACCCCCAGTGTTAGCATATATACCATACATGGATCCTATGGGATATAATCATATATCACTTTCAACAATAAATATAGAGTTAATAGATGATGACAATAACGATATGACTATCCGGGTCAGTCAACTTGATCCTTTGATCCACTCGTCACAACTTTGAAACAAACTGAAGTCAGTGACTTGACAAACCCAAACTTGTCACTGGAAATACCAAGCTCTAGCTATCTCCCCGTTCTCACAATGTATCTATTGCAGGTATCTCCAGCGAATTGCCGCAAATCCAGTGGATGTTTGAAAAAAACGCCCCCCAAAAAATGGTGAAATGATGTGATTTTTGAGGGGTTAGTGACTGTTAGTGGGCATGGCATGGCATGGCTTCTCATTGGTTAAAAACCAACAAAAAACCATCTGATGCTTTTCTGCTCTGAAAGTCTCAACTTTCCAGGACTCGGCCCAGGCTCCCCATTTGGGATCAGTTCCACCACGACTTCACAAGAGGCTGCGGCTTGGACTCATGTTTCAAGTTGGACATCTGGGGGGCAAATCGGGCACCACCAAAAAATACTTTTGATGGTCAAACATACCCAGTTGACCGTTATCGACCAGTTGATTTTGCGGGGTACCCGGGGACCCTATTTTCAGACTACCCCATCTGTCGGTATCTGCGCCATCGAGGTGGCTGGTGAGCAGTTTCAACATGCTTCCCCCATCCAATCACTAGTTTTTTTCTTGGAGTAATCTGCGCATGGGTCAAAATCACCCACCACCCTTTTGGGACATCAAGGGGCCCAAGTGGATGGTTTGATGTATATACTCCCTCCATGACCACTTTTGTGGGCCCATTGGCCATTGCTACCCCAATTTCGACCCATGAATCTCACGTCCGAAGAAGTGCATAACGTCCGAACGTAAGCGTCTTGATGGTTTCCAATGGAGCCTGAGATTGCCTTCACATTAAGCTATAGTATAGCTATAGTTAGGTCTTGATGGAAAACACAGACGACCTTGAGTCCTTGAGTCCTTGAACACTTTCATTTTGATCGCGTAGAATGTCAGAAAATGTCAGAAACACCCCAGGGTTCCTTTAAACAAACACCATCAGGACGTGTGCGAAAAATCTGGTGGCGCTGATCCACTACCCCAATCCTACCCCAGGGCCATGGTCTCAGCAAAGAGCGTCCCCGTGTCGATGCTCGAGACCTGCAATTTGGTTGATACCATCTGGTTATGACTAACAGTTCGCCATGGAAAATCACCATTTTTAATAGGTAAACATAGGTAAACCATCTATTTCTATGGGCCATCTATACCATGGCGAACTGTTAGTCATATCCAGAGGGTTTTTGTGGTGATATGATCTCAAATTGGAACACCATGGTGTTTTGAAAAGATATATTAACACCCGCAAACATCCACCACGAAACTTCGTGGCCGTACAGTCATATACGACGTCATGTAGTATGTTCTTCCATCAAACTAACAAGAATAGTGGACCATAGTGGACCTAAAACATAAACCCACCAACATCTACCAACCCAAGGTTCTACAACACCCAGGTGCTTTTTGCCTGCGTGCTAGGTACAGAATTTGATGAGTTCTTATGCGGTTAAACCATGTTAAACCAAACAATTATGCTTGGGAATTTTGGGTATCAAGAAAATTTGACCCATTCTCATCAGTCCCATCAACGAGGTTTTATGATTTTAGAGAACTTGAGATGTTTCAAGATGATTTCGATTTGAAACATGTGAAACTGCCCCCTTTGGGACCTATGATTTCGATAGATTGGAATCCGAGCTTCAGAACAGATACCCTCTGGTTATGTCAAAATAGCTATAGAAAATCACCATTTTTGATAGGTAAACCAGGTAAACCATCTATAAATGGGCCATTTTCCATAGCTATCTTAGTTTACCAGAGAGTATTTTGCTTCTTAGCCACGCCCAAATAAATCAGGGGCCTTGCACCGCTTCGCTGGTGACTCCAAGTTGTGCCCCTGCAGCGAGCATTGGGTGACAGAATCATGGCGACACCATTAGAGATAGCAATGGCACCTTGAGTGATTGTCCACTGGTGAGAGATGTATGGGAAAACCTTGGGGCCCAGTTCATTTCTGGTCTCTTTTTGTTTGAACCATCGGCTGTTTGGAGGGAGCATCTAGTTTTGACTCGTATCTGCGCATGTAGAGGCTGGGAATATAAGCAAACATGATGGTTTTAACTCATGAAACATGAGTGTGGACCAACAAGTGGGATTTGACCCAAACAATACGCACATGCCTTGAGTTCTGGGAAGCAACTCAAGTACGTCAAAGAGCGCGCTATGTTTTCCAATCCTTAGTTCCGACTTCATACTCTTAACCCGGGACTAACAATTATCCCCAGTTTTATAGAGATGGGGTACCAATTTCAATGTTACCCTCTGGTAATTTCACAGTTTGCTATTGAAAATTGCCATATAAAATTATAGTTCGTATTTGCCCAGTATTTGGCGATTTTCAACAGCTATGTAAACGTTTACCAGGCCGGGTAATCTCTCATTGTTTTGGGGGTCTGCCCAGTCTGCCCCCCACCTCCTCGCGACGGTCGTCTGATGGGATCCGTTGAGATAAGGAGGTGCCTTCGATGTGAATCTCCGAGATCAGACCTGCGATTTAAAGATATCGAAGGCAAGTCATCAAAGTCATCAAACGCACCCAAGCTGCCAAGCTCCCAATTTATACACCGTTTCATATGATAGATGATATAGATGTTCCGCTGCTGATTTCTTTACTGTTCTTGATCCAATTTAGCTATGATTCCTATAATCGGACTAGCAACAACTTCAAACCAACATGTGGTTGGGAGACTCTTAGCAGCTTCTAAGGGAATATGGGGACCCATAGTTCCAAACTGCTCCCTCCAAAACCACTGAGTAGCAATTCCGAAACCTCCCCAACTCCCCGCAACCACCTCGAGCTTGTTGCTGTAAATCCTGAATCACTGAAGGAATTTGTTGCGGGAAAATTGGGAGCTTCTCGGAGAGTATGCGTATACTTATGCTATCTAGCTACCCCAAAAGCACTCGTCGACATGTAAAAAAACACACATGCAAAAACATGCAAAAACAAGATCTCAGTCAGTTGGATATTTTTTGTGGGGTAACTGGTTTCTTAAGCTTTCACAGAAGGACTCATCGCTGCTTCGCCTTCACATCCGACTGCTTGGCCTTAGCCAGGTCCTGAGACTTTTTGCCATGGCGAATCTTTAGGGACCCTTGGAGAAAAAAAAACATCAACGATGAGTTTGAGGCAAATTTAACGGATTGTGGACTATTCGTCTACTTCCTAGCCAACCCTCTCGACTTTTGGCATATTCTATTACTTTCAGCATATTTTCGACCCTCTACCCTTGAGTAAATTCACGTAAACAGGAAAAAAAAACCAGTTCTAGATCACTTTCCTAGGAAAACTCCTGGATTTCCATAGTCTTTTAAACCTGTTCAAAAAATAGCGGGAGGCTATCTATCTATCTATCTATCCATCCATCCATCCATCCATCCATCTATCTATCTATCTATCTATTACATATATATATACATATATAGACATAAAGGTATCCATATCACTTTCAACCCCGGCTTGATCATTCTCTTCCAGCCACCGCCATCGCGCCCGTCCTGCACGCGTTTCTCCACCGCACGACAGGCCGTGGTGTTCTCCTCGCAGCGACGCTTCTCTTGGACCAAGGACTCGCGATTCGCAAAGAGCTCCTGGAGAAGCAGTGGTGGTGAAGTTTTGCTGGATATTTAAGGGCGGATTATCTTCATATTTATCCATTTATCCATATATATATAATATGTATATATATATATAATATGTTTATATATAATATGTATATATTCATATAAGCCAAATGTAGCAAAATACCGTTTGTAACTATGCGTATAAACGTATGTTTAACTGTTAAAATTGAAAATCAATGATATTGATGGACAATCCAGCAGCTATTGATGATTGCCCCAATGCAAAAACATGTCTTGTGCGAGAAAACATGCCCGGGAGTATAGCACCTAAACCAAGAGTACGTGAGAGAAATTACATCTCTATATATCTCTATGTATGACTCTTCCGATCTGACCTGGCAATGGACAATTTTTCCATCAGCTATACAGGGGCTATTCATATTTCAAGGCTGGATCTGCCATTGCCCGTGAGCAGTAGATGCAATGGAGAAATTCCACGTGTTCTCCAGTCTAATTATTGCATGATTTTGCCCGACACACCGGGATGTTGCCATGTTTTCTGCATCAAAGGTAACATAAATAAATATAAAAATATAATGAATGGATATAAATGGTTCGGAACATTTAAGACATGTATATCAGCTATATCAGCTGTCAAGACGGTCCAATCAGAATCTGAGCCATTGAGTAAGTTCTCATTTCAGGTCATCCCTGAAAGGCAAATTTTGCTCGATCAACTATCATTGATGCGCCTTGGTTAGCCATGAGGTCGATATGTAAATGTTCCAAGTTGAATATTTCGCTCCGTCGAAAACCAAGATCCAATATTAAAGTCCATTAGACCACTTAAGTGGGCATTTACCCTCTGGTAAACTAACATAACTATGGAACATCACCATTTTTCATGGGAAAATCCACTATTTCTATGGCCATTTTCAAGTTCGCAAACTGTTAGTTTACCAGAGGGAATGGTGTGCTAACCCGATGAGTTCATACAAACTACATCCATGACACTACACGCGTTATAATTTCTTTTAGACAGGTTACAAGACTTCATGGGCAAATCATGGCCTATCTAACTATCGAACTATCGAAGTACAGAATGTGTTCACATACACACATCTATGTATATATATATACACCTTAATCTGTATATGTGAATGTGTGTATACAAAACAGATTATAGCAGCATATAAGAATAATAGTAATAGTAAAAATAATAACAATAATATGTATGTTTTATATGTGCATATATATATATATAACTTAACATAACTAGCCATGTCTCCAATGAACCCCTGCTGTCCAATCTGTCCAGGCTGTCCTTCAACTCCAATAGCAAAGCTTCCTGCACTTTGTGGCCTCAGGTGTAGATAAGGCCTGTGATGCCAAACTCTTCAACAACGCAGTTTTTTGGGCAAGAAAAAATGAAGCTTTAGTTGGCTTGGAAAATAATCTATCGATTGTTGTTTTTTTTTAATATCCCGCAAGGCACATTTGATTGCTGAAGGGTACCCCTGAAGCCCCGGAAGCACTAGGAATTAAGAATCATGCTGAGGCGAAGCTGTGAGTTCCTTTCAATTTGCTCAGAATTGGCTGAGGGGAAGCAGTGAAACACATCGCAAAACGCTGTGGTTGATGAGGTTCACCAAAGCATTGTTGGCCTATGTGAGGCCACAATGAAGGTTCAGTAGGTCTACCTGGCCATGCTTCAACCCCTGTTACTTGCTCTCTCTCTCTCTCTCTCTCTCTCTCGCTCTCATATATTTCACCAGCCACTGCACCGTTGGTATGAATCTGACCTTCAATCAAATCCCAAATATAGGATCAATAGCGGTGCATGATATAGCATCCCCTGACAATCCAAGCAAACATGGTAAACACCTAAGCGGTCTAATTCACTACTGTAAACACAACATGAATGGTAAAACTGCCATCTGTAAGTCAAACCCAATGTCATCATAAGGAATCATTTGCCCCTCAACTAACATAGACCTCGAGAATCACCAATGCTTGGAGGAAAGTAGCCTTCCAACCCCCACGAATGTCAAGATCTATGTTAGTTGGATTGTCATGAATCATTCTATGACCATTTATCCATTTATAATCCAACCTGTCTGGCATCAAACCAACTGTATATGAACATGTTGGCACATGTTTTTTAAACGAGAATTTTATTACCCGATACCCAATTCTAATCATCCATTAATCACTTGGGAGTCCAAAAAGTCGACCCTCCGGTTGTGCTTCAAGTGGCAATCCTCCATGAGTTCCCTGTGGGCACTGCAAATGCCCTCCTCTCGCGCGGCCTCTTTCAGAGCGTCGTCCACCTTTTGTCGCACCGGCGACCGGCATGGTGGATGGTCACTGAAACCGGTCCAAGAGGGCCATTTTTTGTGGGTAAAACAAGGTCATAAACCAGCCATGCCCTCTGGTAATTTAAAATGGCCATTCAAAGTGGATTTACCCATTAAAAATGGTGATTTTCCATAGCTATGTTAGTTTACCAGAGGGTAACTGGGAATGGTTTATACTTTCATACCAACTATTTATGGTGATTTGATGACTGGGGTGTATTTTTGTTTTACCCACATGAATGCCAAGCATGGGCAATGGGCATTTTTGGGAGATGTTTGGGATAGCATTTTGGCAAAAATCAGCCTGTTGGGAGTCTAAAGAAACAAATGCCCACACAGTAAGATATTCATGTAGAATATGAATCATCAATGTATGGTGAGTTTCTTCAAGGTGGCCATAAATATGTTCATGTTTGGAAACCGGAGATCCCAGTCTTACACAAGTTTCTCCAATCTTTATATCGAGAAACTTCTGCATTGCCATGAATGCCATTGATAGATGGTTGGCTGTTTCCAATTAATGTGGGAGTTGATCTTTCCAACCAGCTATGGGTCAAGCTTGTCCATCCCTAATATTACTTTGTTTACACTAAACTGAACCTGAATCCATGCTTACAATGTGGACAAACTAACACCAAGTTCAAGAGTTTCACTGATTTGCCCAAATTTTCCGACAAACACCACAGTTTCCCCAAAAATTATGTAGCTGGATGTTCCCAAATTTATTTCAAACAGGTCCTTGATGCATCCGTCCAAGAAGGCCCCCGGCCCACGGCTCCCATTTTAAAAATGTGTCCCGCCTGCGCCAAGAGCTGGATCCTGACGCTGCCGTGGTTGAAAATACCTGAAATTCATGGGTTTATGATGGCTTTACCATCAAGTTATGACTAACATAGCCATGGAAAATCACCATTTTTAAGAACGGTAAACCATCTATTTCTATGGGCCATCTATACCATGGCGAATTGTTAGTCATAACCAGAGGGTATATTGGAAAATGCTGGCCTAATCCATGAGTTTTTACGAGATTCTGCCATCAAAAACCATCGATTTCTGCCAGGTGGCTGGGACATTGGCGACTAGGAAATTCTGATTCATGGAGACTTTGCCGCGGGGATTGATTCCAGAAACAATCCCATATGCGAACCATGGTGCCGGTATATTTACCTACAAAACTGGGTGATTTTGTTCGGGCAAATGTTGGGATTCATATTCCAGCACCATGGAGCATATGGGAATGGATATTCGAATCCTGTATGAATCTAAGCTGCTGGGAATCACCATGGAACTAGTCGGAAAATGAAACACACCCGTGAGGAATTGCTCCAGCCGGATGAGATTGCCACAAAGAATTTAGCCAAGCTGGGGGAAAAACCTTTCCATGACGAAAATCGTAAAATATGTTTTTTTGAAACACTGGATGTTGAGTTCATAGACTTACTGTTAAGTGGCCCAATGTCTGTATCATTTTGTATCCATTCCAAGATGTGCCACACCACATCCATACTAGTGAGGTCGTTCATTTTCCCAGGCACTCCCTCAAACGAATGAGATGATGATCGAATAGTATATACAAAATGAGGTAATATGTCATGCCCCCCCATAATATAACATAATTCAACAGCAACATAGTATAGGATATAGTCAAATAAAAACACCATATATTGGTTTTTTGTATGCTGGATGCAATTTGTGTGAAAGGCATTACAACCGGATGTGGATCTGATGAAAATCCTGGCGCCCAAAATCTGATCACATCCCAATTTACTCAACGGAATAATTGTCTGATCAAATCCTGGAAATTTACAGTAGATGAAACCACATTCTATGGAAATCAACCTATGTATATATATATATGTAATTTATTCATAATCATTGGGTAAATCATATATTTATATATATATATAATATTCAACCTGTATATAATATATATATATATATTTGTAATTTATTCATAATCATTCCATTGGATAAGATTAGAGAAACAAGGAAAGCTGGAAGAGTCCTGTATGTCCTGTATACCAACCCCGTGATCAACGGAAAAATACCAGAAATTGGAGGTTAACAATTGATATTGAGCCTTACCCATGTTAGAAGATATAACTTAACCAACAAACAGAGGAAATTCTCACCATTCAATGCAATGATACAATCATATACCATTCAATGTAACTAGGTGGTGTTGACCCTAGTTACGTCAGCCCCTGATCAAAAAATCATTGTTTATACTTTAAATGGAAGGTTATATAATGTTATATACCCACCCACCCAAAAAAAAAAACGTGCTACTTTGCCAACATTGAATAGCATACAGCCCAAACATCTGACCTCTCTGGGTCTGACATCCTCCACGCAACGGACCACGTGTCCGCTCCTCTCGGTCTCCACTTCGGACGGCTCCACCGCGGTTGGAACCTCCACGGCAGCTGGAAGCTCTGCATCTGCACTCAGCTGCTCCTGGAGCTTCTTTGAACACATGGTGGTTTCCTGAAGTAGGGGTACCCCCAGTCATCATCCAATTATAGATGGGATTTTCATGGATTTTCCATGAAATAAACCATCCAGCGGAGTGCCCCATGACTATGGAAACCTCCTGCGGTGTTTCACATGACGCTGGGATGATTCGCAGTAGATCTCACCGGTCCTTGATCTGGGCCAATTCCGCGGACAGCGACGCAGCACGAGCCTTGGGATGGGCAAGTTGTGGATAGCTGGGATATGGTCAGGATAACAGGTAGGATGAGAAAAACAACAACCACCCCAACGGCGTATCTGATATCCAACAACACAATGTATTTTGTAGAAAACCGCATGTGGTTGTGACCATCATCACAACAAGCATCCCAACAATCATTTCTGGTGTTGACTAGTTATGACCACCGGTTTGTTTTGTTTTCAAGTTGGGATTGGTCAACATGATGTGGTAAACCCAGCAATCAACCATCCCCAATATCACTATGAATGGGTGGTAAGAATCATCCCCAAATTAATTAATATGGGTTTATTGTTATTATTGGGTTTACCACATTATAGCTATACCTTCCAAAAAAGGACCTGAGCTACCCAGCGAAGAACACGCTTAAATGACTCTGAGTGTGGACGTAACGCGCAACAATGGAGGTGTAATTTGCGTTATCCCTGTTCTCCGTTGCTACTCCGGTTCCATAGAAATTTCCATGCATACTATCCTGTAATTTAACTTCGCTTTGAAACAACACCATTTGGAGTAGGAAAATCATTTACTATCGTTTCTGGCTTCCAATTTCACCAACGTGCTTTATCCAGAAACTCCATGGTCTCCCACCCTAGCCCCATCCAAAAAACATTGATGAATTTACATACCCTCATGGCCTAAAGATCAAGTAGACTATACCCAGGGTTTCCTCATGACCCCCCGCCGAGGTACTTCCGCCTCAGCCAAGGCTTCCTGAAGTTTCACCTTCTCCCCATCGACTGCCGCGTCCGGAGCGACAGCCTGGTGGATCTGTGGCGATGTGGATCTGTGGGTGATGCTGCTGCTGATGATTTTGTGACGGATAAAACATGATTTATCAGATGGATATCACCAGCATCATTTATCCCCAAAACATGATAAAATATCACCGGATCCCCACAGCCACATGATAATCATCCAAGTCATTGGATCTACAAGTCATGGAATTGAAAACAACATGGGTTCGGAGTGCCCCCATTTTGTATAGAGACCCCAATGAAAAAACAGCACAGGTAGTAGAAATCAAATGATGTTGGGTGATTTCTGAATGCCTGCTGTCAATCTTCCACTGACTCTTTCGCTGTTGGTCAGGGGCTTTGGGCTTGGCTACTGCAAATGACTTCAACAGCTCCCAAGAATTAAATGACCCAACATGATCCCACAATCATCGCTCTCTCTTCCCCTCTCAGATTTTGGAAAGGCCACATTTGTTTGCCAATCTGGGTATGTCTTAACTAACATAACTACGGAAAATCACTATTTTTAATGGGTAAATCCACTATAAAATCGCCATTTTCTATGTCGCAAACTGTTTGTTCACCAGGGTGTAAGTCACATTAAAACTCCGCTGGTTCATCAATTGCCACATATTCGACTTGGAATTTAAGGCAGGGTCTAGCCGAGCCTGTCTGGCCATGTCTGGCAAAACACAGTTTGTTAGTTTTACCCTCTGGTAATTTAAGATAGCTATTGAAAATTGCCATTTATAGTGAGTTTTCCCATTAAAAATGGTGATTTTCCATAGCTATGTTAGTATCCCCAATTTTTAGGTTGTTTCAATGCCATTTTTGCTCGACAAACATTCCAATGCTCGATCGTATAACCCCATAGGTAAATCATCAACCATAATTTCTGGATGAACCATAATTTCTGGATTAATACTATGGATACTATGGTTGATGATTTGCCTAATGATACATAGATCATATGAATAGATATCATCAACCATTTTCGATATCTATGGATACATATTCCCATGATCCCACTATATTCCAATTATCCTAATGGATTAATACCTATGCATGGTAAACAATACTCACTATAACATCACTATATATATGAATATGTTTGATATATTTTGATAGGGATATTAATGGGTAGTGAGTGCAGTATTGCCCACATCATTCCATATCCCATTAAAATTAATTAAAATCCATTCAACATGTGAAACATACAGCCATTGGAAATAAGATTAAATCCCAAAATCCATTAAAATCCATTAAAATCCATTAAACAATCCATTAAAATCCATTAAACAATCCATTAAACAACCCATTAAATCTGTTGGTTGTCTCTACCACTTCAGCCATCGGATCGCCACGAAACCTCCGTCACCTCCGCTAGCTCCGGTGGCGCGATGGAACTCTCCTCCATCTTGGCGTTGAGGTCTGGCGCATCCTTCACCTTCACACCTGCGGGCCACGTGGGAAGATGGAAGTAACACATGACATGATGGTAGATATGGTAGTTTTCTCTGCTGTTTGATTTATCATGTTGATTCAAAACCTTCAGCTGGGCAAGATTTGGCAAGTCCTAAAGATCAAGGATTCAACATGATTCAACATATTCAAATAACAATCAATTTGGCAGGTCATATGGATCAAATAAAGATCCACAACGGGCATCTGCTGAACAGCGCTGCATGGCAAAGCTTGGATGCAGAATCAGCCCCAGTTGTAGCTTCGAAAATCAACCTATCGCGGCAATCCAAGGCTCTACAACAAAAACCCATGCGAATCCCGTTTGATAGCAAAGCGAATTGATATAAATTCATAAATCTAATTATATATATATATAAATGATATGCGATTTTCCATTGCAGTGCCATCTTTTAAAGGCTAGCCACGTGGCTACCACCTGACCAAACCGCACCAAAAAAAAGAACAACGCCGAGGCCTAGCTTCACGAAGGAGGTGACGAAGGTGAACCTGTGCCCAGTCCTAAAAATCATCTGGAGATAACATCATTATTCCATTATTCCATTATTCCATCATTAAAAAAACATTATCCATCAGTTATCCCACTATTATTGCTTAATATCCCACAATTAGATACAATGAGTGGTTACCCTCTGGTGAAACATACAAAAAACGATGGAAAATCCCCAGGCTGGGTATCTGGAGATAACAACCGACTCAACAAATCCTATGGTGGTTTGGTGGTCCCCAGCTGGGAGGGAAACTGATGCGTTTACAACGAAAGTAGAGAACCCTGCTGGTTGGGATGAAAATGAGTGGAAAATATGCGAAAAGAGAGAATCCGGATTGCAAAATCATGTTCTCTCATTTGAGCAATTTTGGGAAACAATGGCAATTGCAGTATAACATAGATGTGCTATCACACCTATAGCCATATTAGCCATTGTAATCCCACAACGCTTCTTACAAGACCAGCCATATAGTTGGTACATGTTGGTACCATCCAAAGCCACCAGTTTTTTTACAAACCGTCATCCCAGGTGACCCAGCTCCACCTTTTGAATCCCACCAAGAAACTGCAATTCACTGTTCTGCTGCCAGCCTTTAGTAAGTTGCACCTGATCGCCATCCGTCAGTCCTGGGAATGGTGGCCAGACCGCCGTTCCAAAAATGGACCAACTGGTGAGATTCGGTGGTTTCGGAAAGGGACAAAGCTGGTTTCCAAGATGTCCCCCTTGAATCAATCCAGAATATATTGAATGTCAAATTTGTTGCTTAATGTTGCTGCAAATTCTCTGAATTGATCTATCCGAATCTATCCCCATTCAAGTTGGTTTTATCATCGTTCTATTTAAAGGGCTGAATCAGCAGGGGATTAACATGCCGTCCTTCTAGTGTCGCTTCAAAACACCAAAAAAATAGCTAGTTCGACAAGTCTATACCATAAACCGTTCAAATACTCACAACATTTACACTAAATATCCAACACCTGATACTTATCAACATTACTGAATGAATTTTAACAAGTTTCAGTTGGTTCAAACATGTTTAAACATCTTTAAACCGATTTATTCACCATCTTTTCATGGTTTTCATCAGCCGAAGGCTCGCGAAGCTTCGCCCTTTCCCAAGGACTGACCGTTCAAAAAGGTGCCGTTGGAACTGCCTGGGATCCGCAACGGGCGCCGTTTTTGGGTCAGTGGATGACGCCAGCTTTTTTAAATCCAATTCTGCTATATCATGACACCCTCTGGTAAACTAACATAGCTATGGAAAATCACCATGTTTAATGGGAAAATCCACTATAAATGGGCATTTTCAATAGCCATGTTAAATTACCAGAGGGTAACAGTATATATATATATAATTGGGATATAATAGTGGGATAACAATTTACTAAGTCCATTTTTTTAAGTTGATAAGTATGGCATATATCTGGGTAAATTATCGTATTTCACTAACCTGAATTAAGGCCATTTGGGGATGATTTCCCTTACTAACCATGATTCCAGCGAGGTCGCAGTGAGGTCGTTATAATTTACATATATATATATAGTTGGGATATAATTGTGGGATAACAATACTAAGTCCTAATTTCAAGCTGATAACTATGGCATATATGATTGTCAATAATGGTTAATAATGGTAAATGACGGTTATAATGACGGTTATATATATACTGGTTGCTGGTTAAGTTTCAACCCCTCTGAAACATGATGGATTTAGTCAGTTGGGATCATTATTCCCAATATATGGAAAAATAAAAAATGCTCCAAACCACCAACCAGTATAATTTGGATATAATTGGTAGTGAGTATAGTATTGCCCACATCCTTCCATATCCCAGAAAACTCTCTGGTAACTTAACATAGCTATTGAAAATTGCTCATTTATAGTTGAATTTGCCATTAAACATGGTGATGGTCCATGGCTACATTAGTTTACCAGAGGGTATATGATTACAATCTCATCCCTCATTGTCAATGGAAATCCCATTTAGGTATAAAGATGATATTGAAATCACCAATTGCTATTGGGAATCTACATTCTGGAAATTTAACAGTTTGCTATGGAAAATGGCTCAGAAATAGTTGATTTTGCCATTAAACATGGTGATGGTCCATGGCTACATTAGTTTACCAGAGGGTATATGATTACAATCTCATCCCTCATTGTCAATGGCAATCCCATTTAGGTATAAAGATGATATTGAAATCACCAATTGCTATTGGGAATCTACCTTCTGGTAATTTAACAGTTTGCTATGGAAAATGGCTCAGAAATAGTTGATTTTGCCATTAAACGTGGTGATGTTCCATAGCTATGTCAGTTTACCAAAGGGTGTGTATATATATATTACAATCTCATCTCATCTCCCATTATTAATGGCAATCTGATATGTGTAAATGATATATCAGCAATTCTCCCATTTACGATACTGGGATGATTGGAGATGGTAATTCTGCTGACATATCATTTATATATACCCTCTGGTAAACTAACATAGCTATGGAAAATCACCATGTTTAATGGGAAAACTCACTATAAATGGCCATTTTCAATAGCTATGTTAGTTTACCAGAGGGTATATATATGTGAATATCATTTACAAAAGGCTGATATCCCATTTTAGCTGGGTATGGGGATGATTGGAGGATCAACCAATAATATTTGGATCAGGGGAGATAATGGATATTAACCAACCACTAATGGGATATGAATGAGGATATCGATAGAATTGCTGGGGATGGAAATATAAACGTAAGCGATTGCAAATGTAGATGTATAATATATATCATGCTTCATGATACTTCAAGCCAATATAATGGGACTGCAAATGTATGTAAATTACGGTTGATTCTGGAAATATATATATATATCATGTATCATCCCAGTATTAATTGATATATATATATATATATAGATGTATAATCATATGCTACTCCACGCAGCACATTAGTTATCCTGATTTCAAAGCCTCCTAAAATGGAACCCAAAAATGAACAAATGTGGACCCAACCCCAAGAGACATGGGGATATGGAGAGAAAATTCTAGTCTTCCACCACGAGAGACGACAACTAACACGGCCACTAATGATCCACAAACAGAATGGGTTCCAGGAACTCCTATGGCGATTGCTTGGAGAAAAAAACACGTACTGTTTTGTGCTTGGATGATAGATTCCTAGTCACTGCAAAAATGGAGGTTTCGCAATGGAAACATGGTACTACATGCTGCGAGAGCCTTTGGGATCACTGTGATTTTCATCAACTCTCCATGACCATGTCAGGCGTGGAATGAACAGTTGCGGCGAAAACGGGATTGCTGCAACCCCCATGGGTGAAAAAAACATAAAAAAACAGGGTCCAGTTTGATTCCAAAGCATGGAGCATATCTGGAACTTTGTTTTTGTTTTCACATCAGTGTCACAATTCTTTTACATGCTCTCATCATCTCTCATCGTTTGCTTCCATTTCTGCATCTTTATTGGTACCCTCTGGTAAACTAACAGTTTGCTATGGAAAATCACCATTTTTAATGGGAAAATCCACTATTTCTACAGCCATTTTCAATAGCAAACTGTCAAATTACCAGAGGGTAAAATTTCACCTTACGTTTCGCCCTTTAAACCACACCATACCACACCCCATCCTTTCGTCGCTTCCAGGTGTCGGTCGACCAGCTGAAAGCATTGCAACTGCGCTGTCCATTTCACCTGCCGGCTCTCACCTTTGGGGAGGGTTGAAAACCTACCGTTACCCGCTGGTAAACGTTTACAAAAAACATCAAACAACTATGGAAAATCACCATGTTTAATGGGTAAATCAAATCCACATAAATCCACTATTTCTATGGCCATGTTCAATAGCAAAGTGTTAAATTACCAGAGGGTAATGGGAGGAGACCAAAGCAACTTGGTAAACTGGTTGGTGGTATAGCTACCCCTCTGACAAATATGAAAATCAGTTGGGATGATGACATTCCCAACATATGGAAAGTCATAAAATTCATGTTCCAAACCACCAACCAGTAGATCACTATGAAGTTGGCCGCTTTGATATCTTTGATCTGATGCTGTACCATGCCCTATTACCCCATCAGACCCAAGCGGGCGTCCCCAATGGATAGGGATTTGACCTTCGAAAGATCTTGAAAGTTGACCGGTTTTTGGCTACCCCAAACGGTAAACGTTTACAGTTTGCGAAGTGGAAAATGGTGATTTACAATTATAGTGGATTTACCCAGCTAGAAAATTGATGGAATTTTCTAGCTAGTTTTTTGTAAACGTTTACCAAAGGCTACCCCAAACTCGAATGGTTGAAAACATATAGGAAAACCATATAACCCCGTTGAAGATATGGCATGAAGCCATGACAAATCCGTCTGGATTCCCATCCAAAATGACCTCGCCTCGCACTGCACCGCGCTGATGGTTTTGCCATCGACCTTGATCCGACAGGAATCCTTGCGACCAATGGAAACTTCAGCAGCTGTCTCCCAGAGTGCAGGAAGATCTCCCAGTCAGCTGATGGTTTACATAGAGATTGATATGCAACTGATATGGCTTAATATGGTTTATCATGGCTTAATAGTGTTTAATATGGTTTAATAGAGTTTGATATGGCTTAATATGGTTTTTATCATGGCTTGCAATATTGATTTATATTGTTTAACCATGTGAAGAACTGACCCAAAAACGGAGGCTTAGCCGTCAGATTGAAACAAGGAAATAAGAGGAAATAAGACCTTACCCCCTGCTAACCAAACATGGCCATGGAAAAACGTCTGTAGTAGGAACGTGGCATATATACTGCAAGTAAACATGTTTCATTGCTAGGTTAGATTGTCACAATGTCATTCATAAAGTAACTTAATATGATATATATATATATATATAATCACTCCATATCAAGTCATATTAATGTCAAGAGTATGTGAAGAGCGCTCCTGCAGCCTCATTAGGTGCGCCATTCATTGGTGGCTATTCCAGCATCTGCAGCATCATTGTTGAATATTTAGGGCTAGAAGAATAGACCTTTGATATAGTGGGTATCATTGGGTTCTCGGCTCACCACAAATATGCATAGTGCATTTACCAGGATTTATCCCCAAACATATTAGTTTCTGCCAATCAAACATTGCAATGAACATGTATCCTGTTTATAGATGATTTTCCCATTGAATGCCTAGTTATAGAGGATGTTCAATTGCCATGTGTGACTGCTGGATGGTAAAATGGTTCAGACTAGGTCGTGTGAATGTCACGACCTAGTGGCATGGTAACCGAGCCTTTCATTTACAACTGATACCACCTGGTTATTTAACATAGCCATGGAAAATCACCTTTTTTAAGAACGGTAAACCATCTATTTCTATGGGCCATTTCCCATGGCGAACTGTTAGTCATAAGCAGAGGGTATTTCACAACATCCCAAGAAAGTTCCCAGTGGCGAAACCTTGAAACCTGGCTTTTGAGGGAAAAGGCCCCTTTGCAAAGGTCCATTGATTCAAGTAAGCCGACTAAAACCCCATAGATGGTTACCCTCTGGTAAACTAACCCTTTGCGACATAGAAAATCGCCATAGAAATAGTGGATCTACCCATTAAACATCGTGATTTTCCATAGTTATGTAAACGTTTACCAGAGGGTAATTATAAATGGGGGATTCAACCAGCAAAGATAGGCATCTAACAGATGATCTAATGGTATAAAATGGTATAGACTTCGCTCCATCCAATTTCAGGCAGAAATTGGATCCTTTTGGAATGGCCATTCCCAAGGGAATCTGACAAGGGGCCCCTGAACCCACCTCAATTGGATGATCCGGATTCGTCTGCTGAATCAGCCATGCGTGGCACGGCGACATCGCACACGGCGACATGGCGGCGCGTGTTGCGCGGCTTGGTAAGAAGAACTATGTCAGCTGGGGATCATAGCTGTGGTTGTCGCAAGCCATTGACTCCGGTGTTGACCTCAAAGTAATGTTGTAGGGGATGAAGTTTGCTGATTCGATATCACCAAATGTCGCGAAGATAGGTTTCACTGCCTGACCAGCAACGATGAACAAATTCCAAGTTTCAAGGCACGTGGCCAATCCTAGACGGTCTCAAATCATGTGGGGGCCCTTTGGTATCTAACATTCCATGGTGAATTCCCCCCGACCCGGTCCACCCCCCTGGGCCGCGTGTTGCACACTGCACCAGGGGTGGCTCAATGCCGCGCCGACCGCGGCTGTCAGCAGAAAGTGGCGCGGCAGTCTCCGTAGAGTCAGAACGAAAGAAGTGGTTGCTGATGGTTGGTGTATTTCAACCTGAACAATATTGGTCATTGGGGATCATTCCAAATATCCCAAGTGTTGAACAGAAAAACCATTTAAAATCGCCAGGTAAAAAATAGGCAAAGTCAACAGCCTTCACAGAAGCTACTCAAAGCAACATTAAACCTGCTCAGGGTTCTGAAATATGGCAGTGTGTCAAAACCTTGTACCCCTGGTGAACATCAAAATAGCTGGTAAATGGATGTTCATCCCACTAAAAATGGTATTAATAGGTATTGATCCATACCCATATCTGAAAATCGTCACTACAACCATTTTTTTAAGGGCCACCAAGGCTGCAAATCTGTACTTTGCTTTCCAGCCATCGGCTCTGTGAGGATCTCCCCAGCAGAGCTTGACAAAAACCCTCTGCCCTTCAAAAACCTACAGAGCCTGACATGGGAACATCTAAATGCCTTGAATATGCCTTGAATTACCTCGAGTATTGACATGGACAAAGGCATATAATTAACATGATTGATCATAATTGGTCAGATTTTTGGTACCCTCTGGTTATGACTAACATAGCCATGGAAAATCCACCCATTTTTAAGAACGGTAAACCATCTATTTCGATTAGGGCCATCGAAAAACCATGGCCAGAGATCCACATCCAAAATGGTGGTTGAGCCCTAGCCCTCTGAAAAATATGAGGTAGTCTATTGGGATGATGATTATTCCCAATATTTGGGAAAAATATGGAAAAATGTTCCAAACCACCAACCAGATGTAGTATATTTTATCTGCTCCTGAGGTTTCTATCCATATTCTGTGGATTTTTTTTAGCCAACACCGTACTCATCGCTGATCATACCATGATCCCTCGCCTGTGAAAGCGCCAAGGAGCTCAACCTGGAAGCCGTTGAATCGATGGATTTGTGGGGACCATTTAAGGCAGGACAACCAACGGGTTTCTGACCACCAAACGGACGGAGATTATGGGAGTTTCCGGTGGCAAATTTCCCCTGAACCAATGATGTGGGAAGCTAAAGTCTGATTCACCTGAAATATCTGAAATCAAGTGATGGCATAATGGGGAAGTTCCCACAGAATAATATCATATAATAATCATCATTCTGCGAAACTTCTACTCATCAGGTCCTGCCATCATGATCCCCCACTTGTTGGCTTTGGAACATGTGTTTCCTGTCAGTATGGCCATGTTTGTGCCTCCTTGTGTGATTTACAGTGCAATAATGTGAATTATGGCGGCTCATGACCAGTCACCAATGATGCTGCAAACCTGCCGTGGAATTTTGGCTAGCTCACTGCAAACAAGTAAGCAACAGTTGCACCACAGTTTCAACCAACAAACGCATGGTTTTTGGCACGATCGTGTTATGGCTCACTTTGCAAACGGTGGTTCCATTCTCGACATCCATTTCGGATTCCATCAGGTGCTCGACCTAGTTTAATCTGGTCGGATTACCAACGGCCAAGTTTAACCTGGCCGACCTGGAAGGCCTGGAATATATCAAAAAACAAAAAACAAACCATATCCAAAATCTACCCTCTGGTAATTTGACAGTTTGCTATTGAAAATTGTCATTTATAGTGGATTTACCCATTAAACATTGTGATTTTCCATAGTTTTTTTTGTAAACGTTTACCAGAGGGTAACATGGAAGATCATCGTAAAGGGTGAAATTTATGGTGCCCCGTGGTGCCCCACGGTGGCCCAAATTTTTGTGCGTTGTTTGTCCCTGGGGCTCCTGCTGCTTTCTGCCACTGTGCAACCTGTGGGGATGGGACATCAGGATGGGATTTGCCGATGCATAAACCATAAAGAGGGATATGATTGGTATGATTTAAAAGATACATTTGATATCATGTGATGGCAACCTCTGGTTATCTAGGTTTGGTTGTAGGCTGCCATAGATGGTCTGGGATATGATTCTCACTGAAGATTGGCACTACGACTGCGACTTGGCAAACTTCCTGAGGATCTCCTTGCACACGAAATTGCTCCCTGTGCATCATCAGTGTTTTCATCAAGGTGTTTTTGAATGCCCAAAAACTATGGATATATATATATATACCCTCTGGTTATTTAACATAGCCATGGAAAACGGCCCATTTATAGATGATTTACCTATTAAAAATGGTGATTTTCCATGGCTATGTTAGTCATAACCAGAGGGTATTTAAAACATATAAAGAATGACCAGCCTTTTGTTGGCCTTTTGGCAAATGTGTACCCCAAATGATATAGTATTTATTGGGGCCCTAAGCCATAGCCGCAGCCTGCGCGCAGGTCCGTAAGACGGATAGGTGAACTTTCTCCATGGCCGACCTGGGCTAAGTCTCTAATGTGTCACAGATTTTTGTAAGTTATGATGGCTCAAGTAGTTGATTAAAAAATAAAAATAAAGATAACAGGAACTGCTAAGGCAGCATGTGATCAATCTAGTAATCTAGTCAGGCCTTGCATTGGATTGCAGAAATGTCTGTCATGTCTGTCAACAATTGTTGGTTGAAGCACCCCCCAAAAAATGAAAGTCAACAAGAACATCATTCCAAGTAAAATAGAATGGGATCTCATTTTACACGTTGGAAGTTGACAAACCTGAGGGACCCAATTCCGGTACAGCCCTCTGATCACCCCGGCAACGTCTCCAAATCTGCCAGTTTCAAGCTGGGTTCCCCATGAAACAGTAGGGAATTGATGGCCTGTGGATCCAAATGCGTTACGTCTCCAAATACATGCATGTGTATTAGTATATCACACACGCATAGAATATATATATATAGTGTAGAAATCATATAAAGATAAACATTTCCATAACAGATGCATCATTAATGACAATGATGTTTTCCATATTTTCTATAATATAATGATAAATATAAATCATCCACTTTTGCAGAACATTTCCATCATTTTTCTGGATCCATCTCTCCACTCCGTTTTTGCACCGCGAAAAAGGCTGGCTGTCAGGTGCCGCGGAACGACTCCTCGAAAAGGGGACACAACGGGACACAACGGGACATGGGTTATTCTCCTCTGGTAAATCATTGGATTGGTTTTGTTGGGAAAATCTACAGGAAACCATGGTTTTTACCATCAAATATAGGGCTTAAACCAGTAAATTTTCCCATCATCCAATTCTATGAGTAAACTAACATAGCTATTGAATTATTGAAAATTGCCATTTATAGTGGATTTTCCCATTAAAAAATGCTGATATTCCATAGTTATGTTAGTTTACCAGGGGGTATCCTATACATGGCCTATGATGTTATACCCGTTGAATCGTTGATAACTTATAATTACAGCAATGTGGATACACAAGTCAAATATGTGTAAACCATGTTTTTTTTCCTGGTGCTAAACCGATTCAACCGTTGACTGCAGCATTTGATCGCCATGTTTTTGACTCTGGGAGGGTGATTTTGGCACCTTTTGAAATACATATCAGAATTACCTTGCATAGAAAAGCATTCTAAAATAAAAGGACTGCAAAGCAAATCGCATGACATGTGTCTGGATTATTTGAGGCCACTGTAGTTCTATCACTAAAGTATTAGCGTCAAAATCCTGTACTAAATCAGAGAGCTGTTTAATATTGGGGGTGGGATTGTTCTCTCTCTGTCTCTCTCTCTCTCTCTCTCTCGTCCTCTCCCTCTAGGATTAGGTATAGCAACCTCCGAAAAGATAGAACAGTGAAATCCCAATCAGATTATGTTTGATCAATCTAACCTTTTCCATCCTTTTCCATTTACAGTAGGGTCATTACAGTCTCCATCCACTCCGGCCAGGGGCGCCGCAGCCATCCGCAGCCTCTGTACACTTTCGGCCACCAGCTGCGGTATCTGCATCGCCACTGTCACCCCATGAAACGGCAGATGCCTGGCCGATCCGGCGACGGCCAGGTTTCACCACGGGATTTTAATGACGAAAAAACTATAGCTAAATAGGCTAAAGTGGGTGGTTTTGAACCAAAATATCACATATATGTATTATGTTTATATATATATATATTATATATATCAAAAGTATATATATATATACATATTCAACTGGGGGGTACCACCTTATAACCTTACAGTGGGCCAATGATTCGTAGGAAGCATGTCAGATTTTCAAAACAAAAGAAGCCGCAGGCAAATGACATCCATGACTAAAATCAATTCATCTTTTGAATGCCAGCATTTGGTCTGTCTGACAATAGGATAGCCCCAAATTCAATGGTTTATCCTCATCCTGCAATCCTCCCCATACAACAATGTAAAATTGAGGGGCATCCCTCATTTTTCAAAGCCATTTCTTCACTAAACAATGACTAAGAACGGAACGGGGCTCCAGCACTTCCCCCAGGTCCTTGGAATCTTGGGATGCCATCCTTTGGCTTCGTTGGCTTCCTGCCAGTGACTTGATGGTCCTGCACCAACTCTGATTCTTTATCGACTTTGGGCGCGAACGTGGGGTTGCTGTTGAGGCATCTTTGATGCCTAACATTCAAGCTAACTTTGTTGGGTTGATTGGGTTGTAACTTAATATAGTAATGGTTGTAACTATACTATAGTAATTATGGTATGATCCCGGTGATCCAGCAAAGTTTGAGCTTGGGTTGTCACATCCCAGCCCTCTCAAATATGTGGGACGAGCATGCCACCCAGCAACGCAGCAGATTATGCAGATTTTCCAACCCAGTTATAATGCGATATTTTATCTCATGTTCTATGTGGTTTTTACATGTTTTTACATCTTACCCCACTGATTACCCTAAATCATTCGCCGCCAACCCGCCCAGCCTTCAGGCTGTGTATCAACCATCTGTTCCTTGACCTCAGCGGAAGCCACGGCCTGAAGCAGCATGGCAACCGCTGCTTAAAGGCACCAGTTCGGAATTGCTAACTTGTTTCAGAAACGTGGGTTAAATGGAACCTATGTGACATGATGTAGGTGAAAACTATGGTGTATGATGGGATTTATAGATGCTTATGGTGGCAATAACTATAGTTAACCATCATAAACAAACATCTGTTATTGCAACAATGGTCAACTATCTGTTTATGGTGGTAATAACTATGCTGGAATTTATAGACCAAACAGAAGTGGCTTAGCACCTTTTTTTGGGATGGAAGATCCAATGCAGACAACCCCATGCCATGTGGCTTGAAGATGGCTTAAAACTAAGGAAAAACCCTGGTCCCCTGGTACAACAATTTTCACAACTGGTACATTGATGTTGTTCCTCTCCCGAAAACCCCAAAAAAAACATGTGGCCTTATTTGGTCTCATAGGTTTTAACCCATCCCCACTGGGATGCCAAAGTATGGATATAGAGGGCTGGGCAATGTCAGTGATGAATAGGAAGATGGTCCTAATGATTCCAATACAAGGCTTCCAGCTGGAAGATGGAGAAAACCATCCTGACCCACTGATGGGTACCTTATGGATTGATGGATTGCAGCTCCGATTGTATGCTCCGTTTATTCCACATGCATGACGCATGACCCACCGGGAAATCCGCATGACGATTCTGAATGATCTTCAGTTCTCCATCAGTGGCGAGATCCTTGAAATCACGACATTTGGAATGCTGGGATATGTAGATATGTACTTGGATGATGGAATTAGTTGGTCATCGCTCTCATTATTACGAAGCTATGTGTCTTGGATGTACCCAAGTTTTGCATGGCTTTTCATCCCACTAGCTGAGTTGCACTACCAAGTAGATTCTCTGACAAGCACATGTGCACACATGATCTGGGATGTAGATTTGGGAATAGTTGGAACAGTTTGTGTGTTACAAACTATGAATTATGCTGGAAGTTAGGATCTATGGATAGTAAGCGGATAGTCATTCACCCCGATTTTTACTTGCTGATTTCATGGCTTTGCCTAAATATGTCATCTGGACTATTTTATTGTAAATCTCAGCCACCACATAATTAGTGCACCATCATTGGAGATATCTAATTAAGCTTGCTGCATAGCAACCCCCAATATGGAATCCAATAGATGGAAACATCATTTAGCATCATTTTAGTGGTATTTCACTTTTCTACCTTTTGGGCGTTGGTTACTGGTTGGTTTTGCAATAGCCATCTTGAAAAATGATGGAGTTCGTCAATGGGAAGGATGGCATCCCATATATTAATCGGAAAAGAAAAATGTTTGAAACCACCAACCAGGCTAAATAATATTGATAATTATTGATTATCATTAACCATTATTAATCATTATTAACCATTATTAACCACCGCTATTAACTGATCCCAGATTTCTGGATTCCCCGCTGCTATCCATGGAGATGAGGATCGCCTCTGGCGTAGGAGGCGCAAAGTCTTCGACCACCTCTGACTTTGTCGGATGGGATGGCAGCTAGAAAAAAAAGGGTCTGAAAAGGATGTTTACCACGAAACTGGCAATCTCTATGGGGAAAATGAGGGGGATTTAGGGGTATCCTATCTTTTTGTCCATCGAAAAACTCCATGAAACATAAGGAAAATACCATGAACAATAATGAAAATACCATAACAACATAGGGAACATCCCTTTACAGATGGATTTTCCAATCTTTCACCGACCACCTGCGTCTCCGCAAAGCTGAGATCGATGTGATCGCCAGGCGCTGCCCGAAGCCCTGGAGCGAAAGGAAGGCGAGGCGTGTAATGGCTGGTATAAACCATATTATATATATATAGTGACGGACATATACTTAGAACATCATTTTTTCCAAAATTTCGGAACCTTTTCTTAGAACATCAAAACAACTACACTTAGAACATCAGAAATGTTCTAAGTACGCACTTAGAAC
>Ga0126342_10000127_pt1 | contig 54825 bp, 56 predicted proteins | sample Cyp1metagenome_FD_92528 | JGI IMG/M metagenome (GOLD analysis project Ga0126342, IMG submission 92528) | Coral microbial communities from Lord Howe Island, Old Settlement Bay, Australia - Cyphastrea 1 metagenome | ecosystem: Host-associated > Invertebrates > Cnidaria > Coral ...
CATATATATATATACATATATACATATATATATATACATATATATATACATATATATACATATATATATATACATATATATATACATATATATATATATATGTATATATATGTATATATATATGGTCCCGGCCGGCGGCCGGCAACCCACCCTTCAATGCTAACCACCCCAGCAAGCATTTTGGATGGAGTCCAAGCCATCTACGACCAGCCGTCAACAGGTTACCTCCATGCCAGGGTTCATTGTCTGTAGGCCCATACAATCTATTTACAAACGTATTACCCTCTGGTGATTTAACATAGCCATGGTATAGATGGCCCATAGATATAGATGGTTTACCTAGCTATAAAATGGTGATTTTCGATGGCTATGTTAAATAACCAGATAGTACTGCCCATCAAGTAGCTTGATAGTAGCCAATGTCTATAACACCTACCCATCCCATAGTGGAGGAAGGGTGGGGTTGCTGGCCTGGGCCGTATATACTAATATTAATTATATAGATACCATATACTTGGTATCTATGTTGTTTAGGATCTGGAATCATGCGATTGTTGGCTAAACCAGAAGTGTGTAAATCTATATATATATATTCGGCCATATATATATAGAATAGATAACTATAGTTTTTATGTATGATCATATAATATAATGGATTGTAATTCTTTATGTATATATATATGTATACATTTGTATATAGTCCAAACCATAAAATTACCACTATGGTTTATATATACATAAATAATTACAAACCATAGTGTATTCATATCTATAATGGTTTATATATAAATTACATTTGTGCAATAGTGGTTGGTTTCCCAATATATAATGGATGTTGATAGTCCCGATGAGATATACCACCCATCATTGATACCCTCTGGTAAACGTTTACAAAAAGCTATTGAAAATGGCCATAGAAATAGTGGATTTACCCATTAATAGCATGGTGATTTTCCATAGTTACGTTAGTTTACCAGAGGGTATCAATGATATCTCCAAGCACGTTTGATGGTTAAAAGTCCAACAAAAACCTGCATTTTAATGATTCAATCAGTGAAAACGATAAAAGATCCCCAGAAAAATCGTTGAACATCGTACCTCCTAAATGAAGGTTCTAAATTTAGATGGGTATTCCAAGATCATTTAGATCTTTAATTATCTTTAATGATCACAAATGGATGGTTCTAATTGATCTTTCATGTTTTTTTAAACCATCTAAATGATCATGGAATCCATGAAAATCCTTACTTTGAAACATGCCGAAACTGAAATCCCGCCCCTGCCCTTCCCCTGCTGAAATCCACCTGGGGAGCCCAGCATCTTGTGCCATCATGGTGATGTCGTTGATCAACAAGGTGGCACTAAGAGCGGTCGCTGGTCATCCCATGACTTGGATGGATTGGATGGGGAATCCCCATGACTTAGGAATCTCCACCCTGTCATTTATTGAACATATGCGGAAGTTTGCCCAAAACCCTGATTTTTTTGGTACTTTTTTCAACAAAAAAATAAGGGAATCCGATTGCTTTCTCGAAACATCATCCATGAAAAAAAAAAAATGGCCTGAGACTGGAAAATCCGAACATCGTTTTCATTGGATACCCTCTGGTAAACGTTCACATAACTACAGTATGGAAAATCACCATTTTGTAGCTGGGTAATTCCACTATTTCTATGGCCATGTTCAATAGCTTTTTGTATGTTTACCAGAGGGTATATCATATTAAATCCCATTAAACCACCATTTTAGACCCCATTAAACCACCATTTTAGACCCCATTAAATATAGATATGTCATGACATGTCATTGGATTTCTTTAAGGGTAAAACTGCAGGAAACCCGAGTTACACCGGAGACTCGCGGCCTTTCAGTGTTTCCTGTCGAGTTTCCCAAGCTAAACTGGGTGGTTTCAGACCTTTTTGTGAGTAGTCACCAAAAATAGTTTCACTTTCTGCATTAGATTCGTCTTTTGGGTCCAGTTCTGCTCGTTCCTTTGCCATGGAAATTGAATTCAGCCCCAAAAATACGACAATTCTGGCGAAATCAGATCGAATAATTATCATTGGATACGGCCCAAGAAATCGGATGACAGCAATTGTGGGCATGTAATATATGTCATGATTAAGATTGATTATATATATATATATACACACACTATATATATAATTATATATATACACTATATATACTACGTATATATATATACTATATATATATAAGTAGCGTATAGTAGCGGTCCTCGGACTGGGGATACTGTGGATACACCAACTACTTCAGAGAAGCCACGATGCAGCACAAAATGGAGGATCGAAGATTGCCTCAGCGGAAGTGTCCAAGTTGACCACAACAACTCAAGGTGGAAAAACTCAGTAGACTCAATCATCACTCGTCAAACATCTCTTTTTTTTACCGCTTAAGTCACCATTTCTCAAAAACGGGTAAGTATGTTTGGGCCACAAAGGTTTGCCATATTCATATCCATATATAATATATTGATCCAAATTTTGCCATATTATGACTAATATTATTATCCACATTATTGTTATATCCACATTATTATCCATATGATCCACATTATCCATATTATATCCACATATTATTTATCATAATATTATATGGATATCCATATTATTATCCATATTATCCACATATTGTGGATATTCTAATGTGGATATTATATAATATTATCCATAAATATCCATAATATGTTGATCCATATTATCATCCACATCACAGTTTTCTTCAAATTGTCCCATGATTCCCAGATATAAAGCCTGGGTGCTGTGGGGTGATTCCACAAGAGCCAAGCAGTCGCATCACCGTTCGGTCTGAAGACATTCGCGTCCAACAAATACGGCAAACTGCGGCGCCAGGGCTTTCCGGTAACCCTGGGCCCCTGGGGTCTGAAACTCTGAAGGATCAAAACCTCCACTTTCATCACAAAAAACAGGAACAGCTTGAGAACCGAAGTTCTTTTGGATGTTTGAGAATGGCTTGGCAAAACCAACCGTTCATGGTCACTGTGAAGTGCCAGGTGCTATCCTGAAAACCGATAAAAAATTTGGTGCCGCCTGAAGAACGTCCAGAGCCATCGCATCACTTTGGAGGAAAAAAAACGCCTGGTGAAACTTCACGCCTAACGCCTTCGAGCGTGTGACGGGAACTCGGAAACTCGGTCACTCGGTCCCAGTGCAGCTGCACTGCCGATTGAGCAAAGAAGCTGCGGAACTGCACAATTCAACGATTCAAACATGTGAAAGCACCATGGAAACTCACTGCAGTGTAAAAGAATTCAATGTAACATATACATATACATATACATATATATATATATATACGATACATACTGTACATGTATAAATATAATATATGTATATATATAATATGCCATTGATGCGTTTCTGCACAGAACAAAAAGGGTTTGGTTTGGCCCCAGCCTCTCAGCGTCGGGGAAACCTGGGAAGCCACTGTTGAACAGAAGAAACGATGGATTCCGAGTTTGCCTTGAAAAGCCATTGATATTGAGGGTATTTTGAGGGTGACATTGAGGGTACATCTATTACTTACTGGTGCTAAACGTAGGGTTGCTGGATGGGTTGCTGGGGGTTGCTGGGATGATTATGAACCTAGTGATTCTGGATCATTCCCGAAAATTCCCTGCTAAGCACCCATCATATTTCTATGATGTGAGGCCAGTGTTCACATTCTATCAAGCTGAGAGGCCATGGCCAGTGTCCAAGCCAAGTGGCTGATGTAGAATTTCTCTCAACTGGCACCATCTAAATCAAACTCAAGATCAGAAACATTCATAAATAAACATATATGTTAACCATCCAAAATAGATCCATAAATAAAATCATAAACCATCCAAAATAGAGGTTTCAACCATTGGCTTTACCATAAGCTCTGCCTGGTTTCACCAACCCGCATGGGTCACCAACTTGCCAAGCCGCCTCGTGGAGGTGCCAGGACATCCTGCGGGACCGACCTGCGGACCTGGCAGGTCGATTCATGTTGTTCAACGAAGTGTATTGAACCTTTTGTCACATCGTGAAATACCATCGAATACCATGTTAAGTATATATACCCTCTGGTGAACTGTCCCATAGCAATGGAAAGATCCACCATTCTGTAGCTGGGAAAATCCACTATTTCTATAGCCATTTTCTATTGCAAACTGTTAGTTCACCAGAGGGTATGTTATACCATGGATGCACTGGATTCAGAGGTGCCATTCCAACTGGCCAAGCTAAAAACGCACATCAGGTTGAAAAATCACTGAGAACTGGTAATTCACAGGTCATGGATCAGCAAATTTTGTTGCTTATATAATATATATATATGACATATCCCAATAGTTGATTTACCATAGTTATTGGTATCCATAGTTGATTTACCATAGTTATTGTTACTGGTAATAGATATCATATATGATTTACCCAGCTACAAAATGCTGGATCTTTCCAGTTCGCTACGTAAACGTTTACCAGAGGCTGTATATATATATGCTATATATCCCAATTAGATTCCATTAGATTCCAATGAATTGTTATATAATATATATATATATCATTATATACCATTATATATCATATTATGTTATGATATCCCCGCCAAAAATCTCCGGTCATTCGTCCCCTATTTAGGTGATGACGATCTTCCCACGTCGCCTGCTGGGCTCCACAGCTCGCCGCCGGATCCACACGGCTTTGGCCGAAATCCGGGGGTCGAAATCTGAAAGAAATGGCAAGACACTAATGTAAGGATAGCGAATCTGATGCCAATATGTTATAATATGTTAATATATATATATATATATGATATCTACATATTTATATATATATATATATGATATCTACATTTATGATATCTACATATTTATATATATATATGATATCTACGTATTTATATATATATATATATATATGATATCTACATATTTATATATATATGATATCTACATATTTATATATATATATATCTTCGTGCATCGGTGCAGAAAACTCACTGCAACCATGCGGTTTCGCTGGAGAAGGCAATCCAAATCGCTCCTTTTTCAACTGATTGCGCCGTGGCTTTCGGACATGTCGTTGACGGGCAGTCCCGCAACTTGAATTTTGCGTTGAGTCGATGGTTTGTTCTTCATGCTGTCCGTTGCTGAGTTGTGAAAATCTTTCAACTTCAGAGTGAAAACCATGGTGTTAGCCTGGTGTTAACATGTATTACTATATACGAATCAAGTATGCCTATCCATTGTCGCTGAAGTCTTTATGTTTGCCTCACAGTTCCCTCCTGAATTGGCACTCAGGAACCAGATGGAACTATCTGGACACAATTTCTGCATCTCATCTTTGTCGTGGGAGAAATGGTCGCATTAAAAGATGTCTCATTGATGTCTCACTGCTGCAGCTTCCATCAGCTTCCATCATTTTGATGGACCCAAGTGGCAATCCAAGTGGCAATCCTCTCTTTCCGATGCCGATTCTCCCAGGACGCTACAGTTTTCGCATTAGCATTTCGTTCGGTTTTGATGGAGACACCAGCGGGGCCTCGTCGGCTCAATTAGTGCAATTTTTAGCTTCCCAAAGAACTGGGAGGCAAACAATGGAAATCTAAAGTGTTTCCAATGCCAAACTAATAGTCATTAATGATCATTCTTGGTTTGTGAAGAAAAAATCGTAAAATGATGGAATACATTGAATACATCTGTACATTGGAAGAAATATTGGAAGAAATATTGGAATACCATCTGGTTATTTAACATAGCCATGGAAAATCACCATTTTGTAGCTGGGTAAATCAACTATTTCTATGGCCATATATGGCCATTTTCCATGGCTATGTTAGTCATAACCAGAGGGTACATCATATTAGATCCCATTCAACCACCATTTTAGATCCCATTAAATCCCATCATATTAGTCTCAATGTATTCCATATATATATATGGGAATATCATCATTTTGAATGGGTAAATCAACTATTTCTACGGTCATTTTCCATATATATATAACCATTGGAATACAAAGTACTGGTTGTGTCATTTTACATCACTAAACTGAGCTCTTTCCGCGAGATCCCAACTCGAAACCTACTCGTTTCGCGCTGATCGATCGCATCTCCCAGCCTCCCGTGAGACGCAAAGGGCACGAGCACTTTGTCCCATGGCCATCACGGTCCTGGAACGAACAACTCGCGGAGGTCTGTTATGTTCCACCAATGGATCAAGCAAATGGACCAATGGACATGGTTTGCTGTAGAATGTTGGAGAAGGTTGGTGGTTTCAAGTTTCAACCTACCCCTCTGAAATATCATGGAGTGAGTGAAAGTCAGTTGGGATGATGACATTCCCAATTCATATGGAAAAATAATCCAGCCATGTTCCAAACCACCAATCAGTTGTGGATTCACCATGGCTTTCGACATCGATGGTGGCTCAACTCCCACCTGCCGCAGAAGTTTCCGTGGCCTCCTGAGCTGTCTCTGCGGCCTACGGTTTTTCACGGAACTCAGCAGACGAAAAGAAGTCGTTACGATATCTGTAAGATATACCATCTTGTTATTTAACAGTTCGCCATGGAAAATCCACCAATTTTATAGCTAGGTAAACCATCTATAAATGGGCCATTTCCCATGGCTATGTTAGTCATAGCCAGAGGGTAGTGACTATAGTGTCATATAGGGACACAGTCAGTACGAATATCATCGAATCTCTGATCATCTCACTGATCACTGCAAGACTTGAATCTCCCAGATGACCGTTTTCAAGTCTATACCCGGCCTGGTAAACATTCACAGTTTGCGACATTGAACATGGCCATAGAAATAATGGATTTACCCAGCTACAAAATGGTGGATATTTCCACAGTTTTTTGTATGTTTACGGCCATAGAAATAGTGGATTTTCCCAGGAAAAATGGTGATTTTCCATCGTTTTTGGTATGTTTACCAGAGGGTTTTGATGTTTTGTCTCAACGAACTTCCACGACTTCCACGTCGCGACCTCGGGCTCTTGTGGCAGACCAGTGGAGAGGCCCCCCACGGAGTCCAGTGGATCCTGTGGCAGAAAGATCAAAACTCGGTCCATACCCCACTTGATACATTATCCAATGGGATTTAATGGGATTTTATGGGATTTTATGGTGGTTTAAGTGATGTGAGTCATGACACAACCAGTACATTGTTATTACCCTCTGGTTATGACTAACATAGCCATGGTATAGATGGCCCATTTATAGATGGTTTACCTGGGTTTACCTATTACAAAATGGTGATTTTCCATGGCTATGTTAGTTTACCAGATGGTATACATCAAGGTGATAATGCTATATAATGATATATAAGGTGATATCAATATATAAGGTCATTATATATATATGTATATATCATTATCACCTTGATACATATCATCAATATATCACATTATATATCATCAAACATCACCATGTTTGATGGTAGACTTATATAGTGATATGTAATGTGATATGTGATGTGATATACCCTCCAGTAAATTAACATAGACCCTGGCAATCATCGGGCTTGAAAGACTAGTGAAACCACTCAAAATGTGGTGATATAATTTAAGGGTCCAACTGTTAATTTTCCAGAGGGTAATGTATATATACTTTTCAATAATCATATGTAATCATGATAATCATATATAATCATGTATAATCATGTAATGTATATAACATAATAGCCATGAAATATCCTTTTTTTGATGGTTAACCTGGCAACCTGGCCATCCAAGGATTCGCTCCTGACTGCGTTGCTTGGAACGAAGCAGCGTGGCTACAGAGCCTCAGCGCAAATCGAACGAACGAAGGAAAATCGAGGCGTCCTGAGATGTTACGGAGCCATAGGTATGTGAGGTATGTGATATATCCCAGGGAAAACTATACTTGAAAATAATGATGTCACAGCTATACCTACAAAAAAAATATGAAAAACATGAAATATATGGAGCCATCAAATGTCAGTGATCAAATCTGTTCAATAATAAGGCTGATTATTCTGTTTTTCTTTGAATACGGAGCAATCTATTTACCCTCTGGTAAACTAACAGTTTGCGAACTGGAACATGGCCATAGAAATAGTGGATTTACCCAGCTACAAAATGGTGATTTCCCATAGTCACGTTAGTTTACCAGAGTGTAATAATTTCTCTGATTCTACGTGCCATCACGGACTTCCAATCACTGAATCACTGTTGGAGCTGCCGTGCCAAGCAACTTTGAGATCCAAGACGTGTCTCCAACTCCTTGCAGAATGACAAAACGTTAGGTGATTGTAGAACGTTATTGTTACAGTAGGTCGAACTGTGAACACTCACCATCCAAGAGTTTTGGAGCAACAACTCAGCAATCACCTATGGATATATATATATATGTATATATATATATATACCCATAGGATCCATGTATGCTATATATGGTAACATTTACCATCAATATACCCCCAATGTTAGCATATATACCATACATGGATGATATGGGATATACATGCCACCTGCCACCGGTAAGAAAGTTCTGTCACCTCAAAATTTTCGCGTCACGTAAAACCCCCCCTGCTGTCGTTTCCAAAAAAGCCAAGTGCTTAAGTCCTCCAGAACGGATTGCGTGACGATCCGGGAGTTTTGAAGACGTTGCAAACAAATCATCTCCTGTTCCTGGCAGCTTCATCAATATCCCAGACATGCCATGTTGATGGGATATTGATCCCAAATCCGAAGATTCCGAATCCTCCACCTAAAAGGAAGATATGTCAGATATGTTGGGCTTTAAACACTTAATTGATGTGTTTAAGGAGGATTCAGAAAAACAAAAAAAAGCTTGTGCAAAGGCACTTGAACTCCAACTTTCTGTATCAACCAACCTTCAACAAACAAGCAGCTTGCCATCCCCGGATGTCTAGGGCCTCAATTCATTTGCTCGTATATCATATCTAAGACCAAGATTTTGACTCATTTAATATGAACATGTCTCATCAACAAATTACCAAAACACTGAATAGCTATTTCGGAATGTCAATGTGACTCTTTTATTTGCGCGCTTTTTTAATGCCAGCCTTCTTATGTATATAAATAGTTTGAAGAATTCCCAATGTTTGGAAAGTTTATCCAGTTACTCAGCTACATCCAAGATCATCCCAGTGATTCTGGGATATCCCATTCTGAATATGATGGATATCTAGGTTCTACGTATATCCAGGTATGTATAATATATGTATAAATATGATATATCATATTATACCTCCACTCTATCTCCATTGAAATTGATATACTATATTGGAACTATATACTCTCCGTATTGTAGATATTTAATGATATTCTTATACTATCTAGATATTACATCGATACATATTGTAGATATCCATACGTATAGTTATATAGATACTAGATAGTATATCTATGGAATATATTGTAGAACTATATTAGAACTATATACGTGATGGAATATATATATATATATATATATGTGTATCAAAATGAATTGACATACTATACTAGAACTATATACATATATATCTAGATATATCATTATATTGTAAACATGATCTGGTTGGTGGTTTTAACCATCTTGAAAAATATTAGTCAATTGGAAGGATTATCCCATATCTTATGGAAAATAAAAGCCATGTTTGAAACCACCAACCAGTGATATATTGTATTATATATATATATATATATATCTATCAAAATGAATTGATATACTATACTAGAACTATGTATATCATCATATCATCATATAAACATGGTATATCATTATATTATAAACATGATATATTGCAGCTATATCTCCGTATTGTAGCTATATTCTATTCAACCTCCATCAGCTGCCACCTCCAAGTCCGGCAGCGTCGATTCTGCCTCGAGGACCTGACGCATGGCATTTTGACAATGGTGAAAATGTCATGGATACCATAACATAGTGATTAATTAATAGTGATCAATAGTGATTAATAGTGATTAATAGTGACTAATAGTGATTAATAGTGATTAATAGTGACTAATAGTGATTAATAGTGATTAATAGTGATTAATAGTTATTAAGATCTAGCTTGTATGATATCTAATCCATTAAAATATAATGATACCATTAGGATATTACTGTAAGATATTCTTAAGATATTACAGTGAGATACTGAGAACTATAGTAATCTGTTAAACCATACGGTTCATCACTATCTTCCCGAACCATATTTCATAGATGAATATCTTATATCGATACCGGTTTCACAGGATATATGGGTGTATCATGGGTGTATCATGGGTGTATCTAAGACTTTTTAGCAATATTTATATTGATGAATATCTACATTATATATCTTATACCCTCTGGTTATTTAACATAGCCATGGCAAATGGCCCATTTATAGATGGTTTACCTATTAAAAATGGTGTTTTTCCATGGCTATGTTAGTCATAACCAGAGGGTATGGTCTGGGAGAATGTTGATTCATCAAATAGATGTCAAATATCTGGACCGGTAAAATCCGATGTATTCAGATGTTCATTTTCTGAATCATAGTTGAATGGCTCAAATCCACCAGCTACCAGCTAATGGACCAGTAAATCAGATATTCAATAACCAGTGTATTAATATGTATTGATACAGTATCTGATTTTAGTGCTTATGATTTTGGAATTATTAATTCACAGACTTGCAAGATATAAACAAACGATAGAATTGCCATAGAGACAGAGCATTGCTACCGAAAAACTGGCCAGTGGGCACTGAAAATATCCAACACTCCACAGCAACTATTTCATCAACCTTGGTGATATCAAGACTGGCTCAACATGGGAACACATTTGACACGATTTTTCATTCCAAATTTTCTGAATTCTAAAACTAGCCAACACCTTCGTTGTCCATTTATCAAAGTTTCCAAACCAAACTGGCCAAGAACTGTCGTGCATTCCAAAATATTCAAACAGCCTTCTTTTTAGTTCGCCGACGAAAAGTGTCCTTTGTCACATTCTTTGTGCGCTACAGCTGCACTTGTGGCAGGCATCCGGCGGGAAATCAAATCTCGCATCGAAACAAACACGTCTTCCCAGCTGGGTATACCATTTGTCATACTCTACTAGTTGAGGTACCTGTCTATTAAAGAAGAAAAATGAATCAACGGGACAAGGACGCCGTCGATGAACCAAGTCAGGATTTGGTCATGAGGTCGATCATATCTGACCTCAAAAGTGAAGGACATCGACGGCGCAGCAAGTGACAGGGACAAAGTGGGTGTGTCTAAAAATTGGGTATACCCGATACCATTCTGATATATTCTTGTAGTCAAAATGATGATCAACCATAAAACTTTAGGGTACCCTGTTTTCAGACAAACCCAATATGGAAATAGGTGAAGTATCTTCAACACCAGTCCAACATTGACCATTGACCATTGATCTGCCTCGTGTTTGGCGCACCATTGATCTGCCCCAAGTTTCTTAGTTCTTAAATCACCATTGAGTTTAATTCCCTATCACCCTAAAAGTGACCAGCATCCCCGTTGATACAGACTTAATACTTATTGGTTGATTATGCCCTCATGAAAATGATAAAATTTACCCGCTGGGATTTTTTTAACCGTCTGCTTTGGAAAATCACAATAATTAACATGTATCAAAATAGTGGTAAATCCTCAAACATCCTCAGACTATATAACTACCCTCTGGTTATTTAACATAGCCATGGAAAATCACCATTTTTAATAGGTAAACCATCTATAAATGGACCATTTTCCATGGCTATGTTAAATAACCAGAGGGGAAAATTGGATCTAAATGGGCTATGGCATCGCAAGTTGTGTTAATTTCCATGGCTGAACGGCTGAACTAATATAGACTTACAGTAATAGAAATGTGGAAACACCATGGTGGATCAATTACATTTCGATTTTTCCCGAGGGTTTCCCACAATTGTGTCTTACCCCCTGAATCTGTGCTGTTTCCATCTGTTTCCCATTAGATATTGTATAGATTACCCTCTGGTAAACTAACATAACTATGGAAAATCACCATTTTGAATGGTAAAATCCACTATTAAATCTGGTAAACCACCATAAAATCCCATTAAACCACCATTTTCCTATGGTTTTCCACATCGCATCGTCTTTTCCACCGATCTCCCACCGATCTCCCACCGATCTCCCACCGAGCTCCACGTACCACTCTTGTGGCGTCTTCTCCGCACGCGTCACCTGCGAGGAATAGGCTCCAAAGTCCTGGCGATGGCCACCGATTGAAATGTGGAATCACCAGGAATCAACAGTGATGTCGTACTGAAGAGCTATTGTATAGTGATCATATAGTGATCATATAGTGATCATATAGTGATCATATAGTGATCATATAGTGATCATATAGTGATTATAAATGACTATATGATATCAGTTGATATCATGCATGTCTTTCCATGGCCATGGTCGTTGATCCCCAAAACCCCCCGCATCGCACCCGGTGCCAGAGGGAGAATTCCGACAGAGCGTCCCAAAGACGAGCCTCGTTGATCCTTAGCGTTGATAAAAAAAAAGGACGAGCGACTCGCGAATCAAACGTTAGACCTTCACAGATCTTCACAGGATTTAAGTTGTCTTCACTATCAGTAACCCATAGGATCCATGTATGCTATATATGGTAACATTTACCATCAATATACCCCCAATGTTAGCATATATATACCATACATGGATGATATGGGTAATAATTATGTGTTTAAATTAGCATCGTTGTGAAAATTGACAAATTGTCATGTATTGTCTACAGATTGTCTACAGTTGACAACGAAAAATTGCCAAAAAGTGCACCTGCAAAAGGGTTTCAAAGTTCAGCTGAGACTCTCCTTGTCCGCTGGCACTGCATAGTCTACGTAGAATCTTGGCAGAATTGCGCGGCATTCCGCAGGAGATTTCCGTAGGTTTACCCTCTGGTAATTTAACATAACCATGGAAAATCACCATTTATAGTGAGTTTTCCCATGAAAAATAGTGATTTTCCATAGTTATGTTAAATTACCAGAGGGTAACTCCCTTTGACTTTAAAAAGCATGAAACAAATGCATCGTAGACTTGGTTGCACCGCAAGCATAAGCAAAGTACCAATCTGACAAAAGACTTCAGAGGAATCATCGAGGAAACGTGTGAGACGAGTTCATACAAGAAGAAAACCTCTTCGAACGGAATGCCCTTCTGTTTCAGAGTGAGCCTTTCAATGGACACCTTTCCAAGTTGGTCCAGAGAAAACGCCTAAAAGTCTGAGGTTTCGAGGGTTCCTTTTACGGTAGATGGAACTTCAATCCAGTTGATCCATGTTGATCCAATTTTCAAAATTTCATCAGTTGTCATTCTCGGATTCTTGAAACTTGATCATCCCAGCAATGATCAAGTATCATCAATTATGATGGAGGATTCAAAAAAAATGATGATTTTGTGGAAATTTTGATGATCATCATCAGTTTTCATGAAGGATGTTACAATGTTCCGAGAAAAAGCGGGGGAAATGGTGCAGAATCCAAGCTGCAAATAATCCCAAAGTCTCGCTTTGGTCAAACTGGGTGGTGCTCGAAGGCCCAAAGCCAATGGCCGCGTTTCAACCTGTGACATGAAATGATCAATGGAAGATATCTATACATATATATCATATATATCATATATATCATATAAATTCATATAAATTCATATAATATCATGGATTATACAAATGGCGTTTCAACCATGGCGGAATCATCATTCCATGAATCATTGGCGAATGATTTTGGGGGGTGCCCCTCTACAGATTCCGAGCCGTGCACCGTGCCTTTAAAACGTCGATGTTGCGCAAGGCCCAGCAGGCCAAGAGTTTAAAAATGGCTCCGGGCCTTGGTCTTCATTTTACCCTCTGGTTATGTCAAAATAGCTATGGAAAATCACCATTTTTGATGGGAAAATCCACTATTTCTATGGTCATTTTCAATAGCTATGTTAAATTACCAGAGGGTACTGTCCCGAATACGAATATTGGGTTTTTTTTGGGAGGTACTGTGGATGGTTGCGAAATCCGGTTATCACCAGTTGATAGCTGGGAAACATCCCATTATTTATAGGGTGTTAACATGTGTTAACCATCCAAGGTGGTGCAGGATTTCTTCCACCCACCGTATCAAAATGCATCAAATATCCACGATTGATCACCACCTGAACATGATGAAAAACATGAGAATGACACTTGCACATTGGAAAATGAAAAAATGAACATGACAATATGAAAATGATAGTTTCACATGATCGGAGAATGATATGAAAAAGGAAAAACATGAAAAACAAAACTAAAAAATGAAAAACTACAGTAATTCCTTGGTCCGGACTCAGTCTGTGGCTGTAAGATTCTGATAAGGTTAAACCATGGTTAGACCACTATATTTGACCCCGTTCCACTGGTGAATCGCCATGTTCTCCAAAATTGCCTGCAATTCTGGGTTTACCTCCCATTCAAACCATTCAAACCTCAGCTAAACCCAAAAAAAAACCTTTAATCATCTAGAATCTATTTTTTAAGGGGTTTTCCATGAAATACATGAAATAAACCATCCATAAACCATCCATTTGGGGATACTCCCACTATGGAAACCCACCCTGAACATGGCCGATGCAAGGCGCTCATTACTCAGCGCAAAGCAGGCGGAGCGCTTTTGCAACGCGTTCTGCACGTCCCGCGGAAAGGGCGGGGGAACTTTGGACGCTTCGCCGTTGCGGAGATGGAACAGGATGTAACCTGATTTCGAACTGGGGAGGAAACATAAAGCCATCATGGAGCCATTATGAAGCACCATCGTAAGACACAATAAAACAATGTGAAACATGTAAAAACCATGTAAAAACCATGTAAAAACCATGTAAAAACCATGTAAGACAATATAAAACATCATGATACACCATGAAACTACTTTTTGAAACCTGATGAAACATGGCAAAAAAAAATGATGAAACATCATAAAACCTTGTGACACTTCATGAACGATCGCAAAACACGACACATCCTGAGCTTTGCACTTAGGGAACTTAGGGCAATGAGCTGACGGATGACGTTCAAAGCTGAAACCCTACGGTCTGACTCTATCAATGGCGTGATCTACGGTCACTTTCAAGGGACGCGTCTCCAGAAAGGCATCGTTTCCAATGTCCTGGGCTCAGCGAGTTTTGCAACACACGGATTCCAAAAAGGGAAAAACAAAAATGTGTGGTTCCTTCACATTGTCAAATATCCAAGAAAACATTGGTATTTAGATGTAGTGTTGGATTGCTCTTCATTTTCGGGACCGGGGTCATGTTGGGTCGACGTAGGCTGTCCTCTGCCAAGACGGAGAGTTCATGCTTGGCTGCTGCCTCCTTTGTTGCAATCGCACAAGCCGCTCCCAGCGCGAAGCCACCGTTTCTCACCTACAACCACGAACGAAGAGGGAAAATGATGGCAAATGATGGAAAATGATGGCAAATGATGGAAAAATGGGGATTTGAAAGCCAGAAAAATGTAGCAGAAAAACTGAACAACAAGTTTAAACACTGGCCTTCGCAACTGTCATGTGATACACAGATTCGGATAATCATTCAAGTGGCATGTGAAACAGAATGGACAGTTCCTGTTCCCGTTCCATTTCGATAAGTGTATTGTTGCCCATTGAAAACGATGTATCCCAATATCAACAATGGAATAGAAACACTACATCTTATCCAGACGATCCCATGTGCGACATGGAAAAATGATCGCAAGTTGGAACATGTTTAAAAAAAAAAACATAGAATCTCCCAGAACATATTGACACAGGACCAATATTGTTTTTGTGAAAAATCGTATGACAATGATACCTGCCATCTGTAAACCCTCCTGTGTCATCAGCTCCGTGGCTGGAAATCCCCCCACATTTAGTTCGATGATTTTCCCAGCGAACGAAACATCCATTTATATATAGGGGTTGTCCAATTGCCATATTTGATTGCCGTACAGGATTTTAGGATTTTCCGATTCAAACAAGCCAATTCTAAAAAAGCTGATATACTGTACTTATTATCCATGATGATGTCTATATTTGATTAAATAAATGATGTGATATATGACTATATGACCAGTCTGCCCTAAATTTACCAGAGTTATCCATTCATTTTCCCTGTTTTATGGCGGATTCTTCCATATGTTTCCATTCATTTTCCCAGATGTTTCCATTGTTTTCCATGAATGTTCCATTGATTTTCCCATTTTTTTCCATATGTTTACATGAATGTCCCATATTTTCCATATTTTTACATGAATTTCCCATATTTTCCCATCTTTTTCCATATTTTTACATGAATTTCCCATATTTTCCCATATTTTCCCACATTTTTCCATATGTTCCATGAATTTTCCCAGATTTTTTCGGACCAACGAAGACTCCGCTGCCCCAGCGGCCTTCCTGGCTGCTTCAGTGGTGGAGATGGTGGAGATCAGATCCAACGGCGCTAAGGCCTGCGGACCTCGAGCTGTGCCAAGCTGTGCCAAGTTACCTGGGATTCATGTGATATATATATTATATATAATGTGTAATATATATATATATATGTTTATATATGTTTATATATGTTTATATATGTTTATATATGTTTATATATGTTTATATATATATGATAACATAGAATATCATGTAATATGTATATGTATATATAATGTGTATGTTTCAATAGGAATATATGTTTTAATAATAGTGTATTATGTGATATATAGTGATATAACATCCTATAATGTGTATTATGGAATATATACCCATGACGGATCCATGGTGCTGCTATATATGGTGTGCCATGGATCCCATCAACATACCCCCTTTATGTTAGCATATATACCAAACATGGATGATATGGGATATATATATATATATATGTTTATATATATTATATTATATATATATATGATTATATTATATATATATGATTATATTATATATATATATATGATTATATTATATATATATGATTATATATGATAACATCCTGTTTTGGTATCGGTACATTCTGTTTTCTGCTCTTTTTTGGCCTTTCATTTTTGAAACTTTGGCCCTTGGCTTGGGTACAACCATCGGGATGTTCTCAGGGATGGGCATCCTACCCTCTCGTCAAGCGTGGCTGGCTGGAAAATACACGGAAAAAAGAACGGAAGCTTGGAAAAAATGGATGTTTATAGCTGGAAATACCGGAAGAAATGGATGTTTAGTTCGCTGGAAAAATCATCTACAACTGGATTTTCCAGCCGGCAACGTTTGATGACACCGGAGGGTGTCATACATGGTGTCATACGCCATACGCATCTACCAGGATTGCAATGGAGATGGGTCGCAACCTTCCGATGGGCTCCCGCCCCATTTTGGATATAGATTGAATCGATGGATGAACTCAAAAAAAATACCTTTCAATTTTTCTATACATATGTCTTTGTAGGGATAGAACAAAGAAAGAACCAATTAATGCTGGTTGGTGGTTGAGCCACCCCTCTGAAAAATGATGGAGTTCGTCAGTTGGGAATATGATTCCCAATATATGGAAAAATAAAAGCCATGTTCCAAACCACCAACCAGAATGGGTATTTGAGTCCAACCTTCGGATATAGTCAGCTGTGTGTACGGCTGCATAAACCCGAAGCTGCGCTGTTCGCAGAACAGCGCCCTCCACCGACGGAGAAATAGGATATGTATGGCATTGACATAGTTTTCTGTTGGGCTGGGATACAAGTATGATGAAACATGGATGAACATCCATAATTTATCATAAAAGATCAATAGATGATCAATAGATTCAACAAATAAAATCTGGTTGGTGGTTTTAACCATCTTGAAAAACATTAGTCAATGGGAAGGATGACATCCCATATATAAAATGGAAAATCATCCAGCCATGTTTGAAACCACCAGCCAGAAATGGTGTTCACCGACTTTTTTTTTTACAGCCGTTCCCTTGGCGCAACGACCCCAGCAGTTCAAGGCACTTCCTGCTGGGATGCGCGTTTCCAGGAACGCGGAACAGGCGCCCAGGATGTTTGGATGGCTCAAGACCTGGGATTCGATATCGATATCTGGGGGCATCTGGGGGCCCATTGGGCCCATTTCGAGCGGCAAAGCCATATCTGATTCCATTGTAGCATTGTTCAGATCCCATAAAACACCATGAAAATCCCATAAAAATGGATAACTATGGATAACTACATTCTATTGGATGGATAACTTCCAGCGACTTCAAGGATAGATGCAGAGTTCAATGAGCCACAGAGTCCTACCTTTTTTAACGTCTGCTCCAACATGTCCAATCCTCAAACGTTTGCAGATGGGTACCCATTGGGCCCCAGACATATCTCACGTCCGCCAGCGTCACATCTGGCCGGCCACACAGGCAATACACCTCGGACGAATACACCAGTTAAACAAAGCCAGCGACAGAAACCACCATGGGTTTGTCTGAAAAATGTGACGGGAAACCCCTTAAAATCCCATGGTTCATTGCTTCATTGCTTTCCATTCAACAATTGCCCGAAGACTGTCAATCCACTGGTTGATCATGTCTCTTTCATGGCCATACATTCTACAGCTACCAGCATATTCCAAACTAAAAGAGCTACGGTAGCTCTTCCCCATCGATATCCATGGGATTTTTCCCCACATCACATGGCTCTGGCGTGGCTGCTCTGCCCCTCTGCCCTGCGCCCACCTCGCGAACGCCAAGTTCGCCAGCAATGACTACGTCATGTTGCAACAGGAGGTCGTAGGTGGAGTGGAGAGTTCCTCCCGACAATTCAGGCAGGAAACCATGCTATACCCCCATTAATTGGAGCCCCATGAATGAATGGCCAAAAAAAAGTGGGGAAAAACACATTTTGAGCTATGGATAGCTGTGGAGGATGATGCCAAACTATTGCTACATGATTTTGGCCATGATGATACACAAAAACGCCGATGCGGCGAAAAACCCATGAGGCAAAGCCATGCGGGCTGCAATGCCTCAAAACATCACCGCCAAGAAATCACTCAGTTCTGCAGTTCTGGGCTCATCTAAACGATCACATCTTGGATCAAGAGGTTGTATCATAGATCCCCAAAGATCATATAAACCACTGGGGTCGTATCCCCAATTTGCGGACAAGCCTTGATTAATCTCTCACTGAGATCCCGAACCCATGGCTAATCAGGCGAATGCATCATGTTTTTCTAGCCGGTTTGGAAGTATATAACTTATATACAACTGATATATATATATAACTTCTATATATATATATCTATATAAATCTATATAACTTATATAACACCCAGTTCTCTCCAATTTTACCCTGTCAACTTCAGGGGTTTCCTGGAACTCAGCTCCTGAAGCGGAGTTTTCAATGGGCACAACGCCGTACATCGCTTCGCCGCTCACCACAGCTTTGAAGGCCTAGCTGTCGTCGCTGCTCAGTTTTCGTCCGATCAAAGTTCAGGCCGTTCCCCATATGGGACTTTCTGAAATTTGGTGAAAAACAGTGAAAAACCATTGATGTAGGGGAAAGTCCCATATGGGGAACTGTAGGACAATTTATGACAAATTGGTGAAAACAGGAAAAAAAATATAATGTAGGGGGAACATTCGTAAAAAATTGTCCTTAACGATCATCTGGTTGGTGGTATACCTACCCCTCTGAAAAATGATGGAGTGAAAGTCAGTTGGGATCATGACATTCCCAACTGAATGGAAAGTCATAATCCAGCCATGTTCCAGTCACCACCAGCCAGTCATGAATCGATCATGGGAATGGTCCCATTTCCCAGTCAAGGCATCCATCGTCAAGGCGTATCGAGGCACTGCCGCGAAGGATTTCACCCCTTTCTGCGTGAAGTGCGGCAAGTGATTGAAGAAGCGACCCATGGCCACATGAGCCAAGGAGCCTTCTTCGCCTGAGATCTGAGATTTCGAAAATCTACGAGAGAATGTGACAGAAAGAATAATATTGGCTCATTGAATAATCTTTGGATATAATTGGATATAATTGGATAATTTAATTGGATAAGTTAAGTCCAATGAACAATTCACCAAATCGAATTAATGAGAAGGTGTCCTCTAACCTCAAATAAGAACCTGCTACACCTTGACCCGTGGTCAATAGCTGAAGAATGCTGAAAGGAAATTGTTAGTCCGACACACTGTCTAGTTTGCAATATGAAATTATATAATTATGTGTAATATATATATACCATCTGGTTATTTAACATAGCCATGGAAAATCCACCCATTTTATAGCTAGGTAAACTATCCAATTCTAGTCTATGGGCCATGGCTTAACCATGGCAAACTGTTAGTCATAACCAGAGGGTACATCATATTAAATCCCATTAAACCGCCATAAAATCCCATTAAATCCATTTAAAGTCCCAATGTATTCCATATATATATATAACCATTGGAATACAAAGTACTGGTTTGTGTCATGACTCACATCACTTAAAGCACCATAAAATTCCATAAAATTCCATAAAATCCCATTAAATCCCATTAAATCTATCTACTTTTGCTAGTGAATCTTGCTGGTTCTGAAGCCACTGTCGTGTCGTGACCTCTTCAGGTGACCTGCCTATGTATACAGCGGTCTCTCCACGATCTCGGCGCTTCAGCGGTGGCTCCATCGTGGCCGCGATGAACGCGGCAAGGATTGTAGTGATATGATGTGTAGATGTTGTGTAATATGTAATTGGATAACATCCATATTCTACAATATACTGGATGTTATATGATGTTAATTGGATATAATATGGATATAATATGAGTATGAGTATGTTAACATGATTTAACATGGATGTATGAGTATCTCATATGTAATATAATTGTGATATACTGGATGTTAGATGAGTATATGGATTAACACAACAGTATATGAGTTTGATTGGATTAACATGTTGTGTTTCATTGTTTGTGATATATTCTGTTATCCAATTATCGAAACAAATATCACATGGAAAAAGAACATCTATAGAATCTATAGCCTGTAGATGCCACACGGTGTGTCCCAAGCTTTGATCGAGACCATTTATTATAGTCCAACGTGGCAGGCTTCCGTCACAGTTTTGAAGGTTTCAACTTGCCGAAGCTTCGGGAGAAGTCATGCCATGAAAACACCAAATATCAATTGGATACCGAAGAACATCAGAATACATCAAACAACCACGGACTATATAGGGTTAGAACAACATATAACACTATATAGCGAGTTGAACATTATAGCCAGTTGAACATATATAACACTGGCTATACATAGCATTATAGTGTTCAAACGGCAATGCTATATGAGAATCGGAGCATCAACGCCATACCGACACTTGACATAGCATTTTTTTAGATGGGCAGCACAGCAGCCTCTTGCTCTGCTTGCTGACGTTCAAACTCCTGGAAATCGGAAAAAACCCTGGGAAGACGGAAGACCAGCCACGAAGAACAGTTACACTTCCCGGTCACTTCCACCGTTTTTGCTTCATCTGTGATACATGTGCGTCGCTGTAACACCATTTAGGGGTAAAAGTCTGATGTGAACATCCAATCCCAGATAAATCTGGTTGGTGGTATACCTACCCCTCTGAAAAATATGAAAGTCAACGGGAAGGATGACATCCCATATATTATAGAAAAATAAAAGCCATGTTTGAAACCACCAACCAGATATCTCATTAACCATTATCAACCACTATTAACCACTATTAACCACTGGGATGTTTGAAACCACCAACCAGAAATGCAGGCCGTTCCCAGCTGGTAATCAAACATGACGTGCTGGAAATCCACCAATTTTCTTCGGGGATATCCCATATTCTCATGCCCCTATGACTAAAATTCTATGTCATAATCATATGATCATATATCATATTCATCATATTTATCATCTTTAATGTATATTATATTATGTATATATGATAGATATATACAGTATACTGTATATATATATATATATATATATGATATGATATGATATGATATGATATGATATGATATGGTATGATATGATATGATATGATATGATAATATATATATATATATATATATGATATGATATTATATATATATATGATATGATATTATATATATATATATGATATGATATATGATATATGATATATGATATATGATATATGATACATATATATATATATATATCAGCTATCAGCTAAGTTTTTGTCGCTAAATATCTCTGATCATCACCAGAATCTCTCCTGGAATTCACGCATTCGTTCCAGGCGAAGGGATCGTTCCTGGCTCGCCTCGCGGCGTGGCATCAACGGAGAACGGCGTCGCACCATGGGTGAAGACGACCAATGGCAATAGCATGGGAAAAACCATGGAAAAAGCTATGGGAAATGGTGGACAATGTTGGAAAAATTCTCGAAATATTATAGAAACATCTTGGAGAATGTTGGATGTGGAAAAGATTGGAAAGAAGTGGAAAATATTGAAACATATTGGGACATGTTGGAAATGTTGGAAAATCTATGAAATACATTCTATAAAAATGAACATATTTGAAAATATTGATGAATGGAAACCTTGGGGAGCCATTAGATTCCATCAATTGAACATGGGAAAATATATAGGAAGCCATAAAAAATACAAATGCAAAGGCTCCGAATCGAATAACAGAAATGAACATGTAGAAAATGTAGAAACCACTAGATGAGATATGATAAGATTTGTGTATTAGTATGTATTTAATATATATATATACACATATGATGAGATTGAAAAGTCGGGACGACGTTGGTTCTCACTGGGCTGCCGGACCCTTGACCGAGCTTCTTTCTGTGCTATCCTGAACATGCGCCAATATCCCATCTGGAACACATGTCACACGTTAATTCTTTCAACGTTTCTTTCATCAGACATGCTCAATGCTCGTCACTCTTTGCTCAGCACTGTATCATAGCCGCCCGCTCCGAGTTCTGCTTCCGCATCTGGCCAACGGCAATGACGTCTGGATGCAAAGGATCATGACTCATCATGAATCCTATTCCCCTGGGATTCCCGCAGTGACATGGGGGTGAAAATGGGGATACTTATTGGTTTATGTAATAACTATAATGAACGGGGTTGGATATTCATAATATAGTATAGTTATTACATATATATTCATCATATAATATACCATAATATATATATATATATATATGTTCAATGTATAACTGTTATATGAATAGTATAACTATATATTATTGAACATGTATATTACATATATAATATCGTATATCATGTTCAATGTTCATGGTATGTCATGGTCAATGTCCTCCGTGAATGACCCACACGGCTTGAAGATCATCCAGTCATACTTCGAATAGTTCGATTCCCACGGAAAAAAAAAACTCAACCTCCATTAATTTATAGTGTATATAGTATATACAATCATATATATATATGTAATCATGTATATATATAATCATATATATATATATAATCATATATATATAATCATATATATATATGGAGGTTTCCCAAAATGGAGGTCCCCCAAAGTGGATGCTTCATATAATAAAAAAACACTGCTTTTGGCACCTCCAAATCCAGCTGTCTTTTTTGGTGAAGGATGGCCTGACCCGCCGTGCCGGGAACCCCTTTGTTTGGGAAAATGATGGTTCTCATGATTGAAATGATGGGAAATTTCTATGGTTTTAAGATCTTAAACATGCGATGGATCTACCATTGAATTTAAGACAATGTTTTGTGAAAGCCATGGATCATGGAATGGAACACCCAGGCTGTAGCGTTGTTCCAATCCACTGTATCGAAATTTTAATCTCTGACAGTCGAGACGATGCGAAACGTTCTGGCTAGATCTTGCTCCCAAATGTTTATCCGGTTGGTGGTTGAGCCACCCCTCTGAAAAATATGAAAGTCAGTCAGTTGGGATGATGACATTCCCAATATATGAAAAAATAAAAATGTTCCAAACCACCAACCAGTTATGGTTCAAATAGGTTCAAATCATCTCAAACTGAGCCGAAGAAAATAGATGATGGACTCATGAAATCTTCAGAACATACCCAAAATACCCAAGTTATATCCCATAAGTTGATATGTTAACAAGCCGTGATACAGATTCTGGTTGGTGGTGCAACTTTTCCATCTTGAAAAATGATGGACTTCGTCAATGGGAAGGATGACATCCCATGTATGAAATGGAAAATCATCCAGCCATGTTTGAAACCACCAACCGGATATCTCATTAACCATTATCAACCACTATTAACCACTATTAACCACTGGGATGTTTGAAACCACCCACCAGGATTAATACATGGCTCCATAAGTTGCGTCCTAACATGTCCCCACGAGACGGGCAGACTCCGTGCCTGAGAGGTTTCCCGTTGAGCTTGTGCTGAAAGCTGTTTCTCTCGCATGGATTCGAACCTGAAAAAAACTGGTTGGATTTCCATGGATTTCCAGGATTTTAACCAATGGTTTATGTCTGAAAATGGGGTATACCCCCAAAAAAATAGCCATTTGTGATATGGGATTGTCTGATCATTAACCATTGGGTGTAGGGGTACCCTATTTTCAGACAAACCCATTTCTGGTTCCAGAATCTTGGGGAAAAAAAAGGGTACCCAAATGGTAGCCTAATAGCTGGGATCGAAATTGATGGATGTTGATGAATTCATCCAGTCATTCGTTTGTTTTTGACCCCCCCATCTCACAGAAGTGGGCTGGAATCCGGACGTTGAAACCGAAATCGGCAAGTTGTGTTTCTGGGTTTCGACTGCTTCGAGTGGTTCCGGAGAACACAAGCAGCCTGGGTAACTCTCTGCAAGTTCAATCTCTGAGCGTTCCAACTGCTGTTGCTTTCGATAGTCAGAGACGGAGACCCTGACAAGAACCGCGTGTGAAATGATTCAGCGACACGTGTCACAGTCTACGCCATGGTTCAACTGGGTCGGAAGTTGCCATCAAAACTCGAAGCTTGAGAGGCAGCTTCGACCAATGCTTAAAGTTTGAAAAGGTTTTCTGGTCAAAAAGTTCAGTTCAGTTCAGAAATATCAGATCTTTTGGAGGTTTCAATGCACATAAAACACCATAAAACACCATAAAACACCATAAAACACCATTATCATAATGTCATAAAACACCATTATCATAGTGGATATTCCCATTGAAAATGGTGATTTTCCATAGTTTTTTGTATGTTTACCAGAGGGTAACTGATTCTCGAACACCGCTCCGCTCTTCTGCGGACCGCCTATTTTGGGACACCTTGACTCTGTTGTGCTGCAGCGTGAGATCTCTCTCCTGGCGACGCCAGGGAGAACCACGGGACTTTTCTCAATGCCAGCAGAACATTCGCAATGATGTTATGATTGTTGATTTTGAGGGACTGAGGGATCTAAATTCCTATAAATGTCCATGAATTGATGGATAATCGGATTTTTCTGAGCAATTCAAGTTTTACTTGATCATGGCACATCATGATTTTTCATGTGAACAAATCTGGCTTTTGTTTCCCCAAACTTCTCCTGCTGAATAGCTCGATCTGCCAACTTCTTCTCGATGGTGCGCGAACGGCCCTCCTAGGTACACCCCAATTGGTCGGGGGATTCACCAAAAAATGTCAGCCACTTTTCGCGCCAGTGGAGAGTGAAGTCATGAAATTGTCAGCACTTGCCAATGGTATTTTAGGGATATATATATTATATAATATATATATATATATATTATATTTTGTATATATATTTATATTATATATATTATATATACAGCATACCATCTGATACCATTTAACTGGAGAAATTACTATCCCCATTCCATATACCTATGCCATCCCCCTGGAGAAATCACTGGCATCACTGGGATCACTGTGGCTCGGCACTTCGATGGTTGCAGCCTGGTGATGCTTTTTTTCAACCGAAAACGGCAAGTTGAACCGGAAAAGACGGTCGGAAAATGCGCTGATATTATCACCGCAACTAATAAATGATATAAATGAATGCCGCTGAATACCATAGTTTCAGAATATGTACATACGTATATATATATATTTAATATATATAATTTTCGTATTATTTAGTGGTTGATGTTCATTGGGATTCCCAGTTCATGGATTCCGAGAATGTAATCATAATGTAATTATCTTGAAACTGCAAGATAAGTTCACAGTAGTGACAGTAGATGGTCAAATTCAGAGTTGTGGTTAGATAATGTAATTACCATCTGGTTATTTAACATAGCCATGGAAAATCCACCCATTTTATAGCTAGGTAAACCATCTATTTCTATGGGCCATTTTCCATGGCTATGTTAAATAACCAGAGGGTATCTGTGAATATCCCAGTTCTGGTCAAATTCACGACTTCACAGATCGCCTGCCGTCGGACTTCTTCGAGGTCTCGCCAGATCTTCTCCTTTTTCGAAGCAGTAAAAAACAGTTTCACACAGCTTCTTGAAACAAGAAAAACAATGCGTTGACAAAATGTTCCATATCCTAAAACATATAGAAAAACGGATGGTTTCTGCCTCTATATCCATAAATATCCTAAAATATAGGAAAAACGGATGGTTTCTGCCTCTTTTCCTACCATTTTTGTCACTGGTTTTTTGTCAAATCCTACCTCTGCAACTGAAAAACCACTGTTCCAGGCCTCTTCCTTTTGGAAGTATCGAATGCGATTTTCAATGGCTTTTCGATTCCTGTCGATCGCCTAGAGCGCAGAACATCCAATCCAAGCGGCCAATTTTTGTGGTGCAGAATTTCGTTTGAATCGCTACAAAGAAATCACAGAAAAAACGGACTCGAAACCATGGGAACCATCGCTACAATTCAGAGATAGACAAGTTGGAAATGATGAAATTGCTAGGGACATATCGTTCAAATTCACCAAATTCACATCCTGGATTTGTTCTATCTTTCAGGGATTCAGGGATTCAGCATCTGGGTGGCTAGAAATAATTGAAACCTATGACACATGATGACACCATGTAAATGAATGTAAATGGGGTGATGAACATCCAAATTCGTTCAAAAATCAGCTACTAAGGGTTTTGACCCGTGCCATGCCTGTGAATTATAGATTATACTCCGCAATAAACTAGATTAACTATAATAGATGAATAACCCTCTCCTTTTCGTAACGCAAAAAATCATCCAAACGGAAAATCTACCACGGCTGGTTGGCTTGGCTTGGCACCTTCTTGGCACGATTGGCCTGGCGCAGCGGATGATGTCCCAACAGATGCGGTGAGACAACGTGCATCTACTGCGCCAACGTGTAGTCCGAATTTGAGACTTCGGTGATGCCAGATGCGGTGATAGTCCGAACATGATGCTTACTGTAGAAAATTGGCTGTTTGATGCTGTTTCTACAGAAAATTCATTGAAACAGGTTGGTTTGAAAATGAGGTACCCTCTGGTAAACATTCACAATTTGCGACATTGAAAATGGCCCAGTCGAAATAGTGGATTTACCCAGCTGCAAAATGCTGGATCATTCCATAGTTTTTTGGGACAGTTTACCAGGCCGGGTAGCCGGGTACCCCTCGGAGCCTCATGGACAGTCATTGGTCGATCATCCCTCCTGGCAACGGCATCACATTGAATTGCTACCATGATGTACTATGTAATGTAAGTAATGTATGTTGCTACTATGATGTACTATGTGTTGTGAATCATAAATTGAATTGCAGCTATGATGCTATGGCTTCTTTTCGAGATACTCCATGTTTTTCCAGGATTGAAGAGGAGTAGATCCAGTGCTCAACGGCTCAACGACGCAGCATGGCCGTGCCCGGCGCTCCTGCTGTCCTCTCTTGGACTTCTTGGACTCGAGTCCTGCGAAAAATCTCAGGATTCCCCATGGTTTTTCGGCCACCAAGAGCCACAACACCATTCTGAATGACGCGGAACCGTCCACCGAAAAAAAAAAAAACAATTTGTGTACAGTATAGATTTTTTCATGCGAAGAAATCCGCATGTTTGATGCATTTCTGTCGTTTTACCCTGGTTACAGTTATTACATCACGATGCTTTTGAACCACTGCACCAGGTCACCGTTGCCTTCTCACCAAGGCTGTTTCTAGACCTTCGTAAGGAGGGGGTAACCGCCCATGGCTTGACGTTGAACATCCGGCTCTACATCGATAGTTACTGAGGATTCTAATCATCAAAAATGCGAATTCGCATTTTTACGGGAGATGATATGTTATGGGAGATGATGTGGGGATCCTAAAAATATCGGTGTTTTCCACGCTGCTCAAAGTGCATAGGCATAGAAAGTCACGGAAATTCGTCGTGCGATGTGGGATCCATTTCACTATATTTCACTGCTACCCCGGGATCAAAAACACCAATGGTTTTTCATGTATATGAATATGCAAAAACATAGGCAAATAGATAATAGCTAGATAATAGATAAACATACAAATTTAATAAATAGATAGGATAGGATAGGATAGGATAGGATAGGATAGGATAGGAATGGAATGGAATGGAATGGAATGGAATGGAATGGAATGGAAGGGAAGATAGATAGATAGATAGATAGATAGATAGATAGATTTGTAATTATGTAGATGTATGGATTCACGAAATGGGCCGCCACACCCTTCAGATCTTCCCGTGCTCTTCCGGGGACCCTTTTCAGGCCCCGTGGGCACGGGTCGACGCCCAGGGGGCGCGAACATGACACCTGACCATGGCACGGTGGGTCCCTTGACGGATGCAAGTTGCTTCAAAATTGGGATCATCCAATTTTTGGGGGGATGAAAAGTGATGAAGATGCAGAAATTGAGAGAATTTGGTTCCGTTTTTGAAACAAGACATGGAAATTGATTGGGAAGATATTAATATCTTCCTGTTAATTCGAGGATGCGAATGAAGGTCATGAAGATGTTCAACTATCATCCAGTTAAAGAAAAACGATGCAAGAAATGCATCTGACTCGCACTCACAATACTCACATATTTAAAATAATTTAGCTACTCTATCATTTGCCACTCACCATGGGCCATGTTTTTGAAAGATATGGCCATCATTTTCCCAGAAAATCCACCAGCCACCAGCCGCAGCCGGACCTTCAGCCGGACCTCGTGGCTGGTCCACGTCTCGACGCTTGAGCCACGAGCGTGGAAGCCGGGGGAATCCCATTGCGTGGTAGGGAAAATTGATAGGAAAGACAGGTTTGACAATGAAAACATGTGAAAAAAAACCCTGTTTCCGGTAGATGTTCCTTTCTACCAATTCTGGGACTGGTTTATGGCAGTTTATGGTTTTTGGGTTTGATTCATACTCAATAGTTGGATCAGTTTTGTTTGAAACACGCGAGGCAAGCCATGAAACAAACACATTCCCTGAGTTTGAAGCATAAGTTGGTACTCCAATCCATCTCTCATGGTTTTTCGAAAAGAACTCTCCATTCAGTTTTTTGCCACATATAAATTAAACTGGTGCCAGCTTTACGCAGGGAATGAGTCAGGGTTGATGATCCACAACGGCTAACTCTCGTCATCATCCCAGCAAGCCCCATTCCAACCCATCCAAAGATTCGCGCCATTTTCTCGTGAAACTGGTCACTGGTCAGCCCAGGTGGTCCGTGTTATGGTCCTTGGTGCACCAGGTGCACCACTAAGACCAGTCGGTGTTTCCTGGAGCCAAGATATGCGACTTAACTGGCAAATATGGAACGCACATTGGGCTGGAAAATATGGGAAAATCATCATCTTCAACCTTTTCTATCCTTTTCTTTGGTGGATTCATGTGGATGCCATATATTCCATGTTAAATTTGCTGGGTGTAGTGAACTGTCAGTGCCACCGGGCAAAATCTCCAACTGGTCCCGTACACCGCTGCTACATGCTGCTACGCCGCGAAGCGCTCTGCAAACTTTGGCCATGAAACGATAAAAGCTGCACTTTGGAATGTTGACATCCACGAACATGTCCCCCTGGTGGGATTGAAAAAATGGAATTCCTTCAGACTCAAAAGATATCCGGCCAGGTATCCCCAGTTTTCCTTGTTCTAATCATTCCCATTGATAAAAAAATTGTCATATTCCATCATATTCCCATTGAAATTGCAGATTGAAAATATCTTCCCACATTTCCTTGTTATATTCCCACCTTGAATCTAACCGTTGATACATTCTCAAGTGGATAGCCTCTGGAAGCCAACCTGTCTCCAAACTTTGCAGGCCCTCCATGGGCTGACGGAACGCTATTCACAACGGCCCTACCAAGGCGGACGGCTGACACAAACTGCGACTAGTCCGACTTGGTGAATGTGTCTCATGGGATTGACAAACTGCTTACCCTCTGGTAAACATACAAAAAACTATGGAAAATCACCATTTTAAATGAGTAAATCCACTATAAATGGCCATGTTCAATAGCTATGTTAGTTTACCAGAGGGTATTTGTTGGGAGAAGAATTCTAAAGTAGCAGTTTATCATCATTTTAAGGATCCCCCTCCATTCATAAACGGCTGTGGGGGTATTAAAATCTGCGGTTGACATTATACATAAAGGTAAAAAACTGGAATTTTGCATGGATCTGAGTCCAGCGAAGCTCTTCTGAGCAAACATGGACAAATCGCTGCTGTTGGCTGTTGGCTTTAATCTGTTTACATCTACCCTCTGGTTATGACTAACATAGCCATGGAACATGTCCCATAGAAATAGATGGTTTACCTAGCTATAAAATGGGTGGATTTTCCATGGCAAACTGTGAATGTCATAACCAGAGGGTATTTGAAAGAAAAGATGAGTTCTTGGAAACTGGGGATCATCATCCCTTAAATAGGCTTTACAATGTTACGAATAGCTGTACTTACGCTGACCGTTGTCACTAATCCTATGATCAAGAATTGATCGTTATATTAATTATATCACAGATACTCAAAAGTCACTTGTCACTTTTACTTCTATCAATAACGAATTCTCATCTCCTTTTGTCACTTATACTATTTAAATCTATCACAGAAGAGGTAAGTTATACCAGGTTATACCCTTCCAATATCCCCCATTTTTCCAATTGGTCGCCATGTACGATGAAACCTGCCCTCAGTATCCCATATTATTGGACTTAAATCATCTTAAAATCCCATCTAAATTCAAAGATAAAAACCACTAGCCATCCATCAATTCCATCAATTGTCCAAAATCACCCAGTTTTGTAGGTTTTTATATACCAGCACCATGGTGAGCTAATATGGGTAATGATATATAAGGTGATATATCAATTAATATAGGTCATCAACAAAAATCATTATCACCTTGATACATATCATCAATCAATATCACATTATATATATATACATAATATATATATATATCATCAAAAATCACCATGTTTAAATGGTAGACTTATTAACGGTGACCGCTTCGCCAGGGCTGCGGCATTGGTCACGGAGAGACGGAGCCAATGTAGAAGTGCCGTCCGACGGCCGGCTCAGTTGGCCGAAGCCAAAGGACCTCGGAAGAACGGAAGAAAGCTCGAAGCAATGCGTGGCTCGTGGAGATCAACTGGTGGTTGAGCCATCCCTCTGAAAAATGGTTAATAATGGTTAATAATGGTTAATAATGGTTAATTAACAATGGTTAATTGATAATGGTTAATTAACAATGGTTGGTGGTTGGTATACCTACCCCTGAAAAATGATGGAGTGAGTTCGTCAGTTGGGATGATGACATTCCCAATATATGGAAAAATAAAAGCTATGTTCCAAACCACCAACCAGTCAATGGATTGGTTTTGTTGGGAAAATTGAAACCGGTTAAAACCCCATGATTATTTCATGGGAAAATCGATGGTTTCCGGTTCAGATTTTCCCTTAAACCAATCCATCGTGGATAATCCGTGGTTAATATATATATATATATATATTAATACGGAGATAACATGAGATTCTGCGGTTTAAGAATGGATCGTCTCAGATTATGAATCTGGTTAAGTTATATAAGATATGGATAACCATTGGTTAATATCTCTCCAAAATTCGGGACAAATATGGAGATAACTTCTCGATTGTTTGATAGGCGTTCAGTTTCAATCTTAAGTGGAAAGTAGGGTGTCACCTTGAATTCCGCGCAAGTTTTCTCAGAAGTATACGGCCACCATGCCATACCATGCCAGTGGGGGTTCTCTGCGATGACTCTCGTCTTGGAGCGCTGCAGCGACTGTATAGGCAGAGCTCTTGTCGAAGCATGAAGAGGAGATATAGAAGCGAAGTGGCACCTCCCACAGCATTTGGTTTGGTAAAATGGGTGAAACCATCATAAACTAGGGGGTTTGAGAAAACGAAGTTTGAAACCATGGAATGGGTTGGCTTTCAAAGTTTGAAACACTTCCATATTCCCATGAATTGTTGTTAAATCCCCATCTGTAGATTATTTCTCCACGTTATCCGTCATGTAGATCATGTCCGAACGTGAAATAACCATAGATTTCGATAGGTGATTCTATGTTCACTGCCGGGTCACTAAATCCACCAATACCATCCAATACCTATATTAATACCTATTAATACCTCAATATTTATATTCCCATCATTTATGAATGGAGTTTTATATGTGTTATACCTCAAAAGCCATTGAACAACCTCGCCTCCGAAAAATCAGCCATAGTTCGATGTGCCAACAAAAACCTCCACGATCCTCCATAGAAATAGTGGATTTTCCCATGAAAAATGGTGGATCAACCGCCATTTTTCTCGTGGATTTTCCCAGTTTCCCGGCCTTGGATGACACATCAAACCACTCCTGGCGATGACGAACGGTGGCGGTTAGAACGGTCAAAAATTCATAGCAGGGCCGTAATAAATTCATAGCTACCCAGTAAACTTTAGAGTAAACCAAGAACATGGTAAACTTCATGTTCGAACAAATGTTTTGATATGTTTGAAGACGTTTTGATATGGTGACCAATATGTTTTGATATGTTTTGATGTTGTGTTCGACACCAAATGTTGGATCAAAATGACATCGGTGAAATCGGTGAACCCGAACCAAGAGGCCGAACCCGACGGCAGCGCCTCCGTCAAAACGTGTGTGTTGCGCAAGAGGGCCAATCGGCACCTGACAGCGAAATCTGATCGAATCTGGAAGCCTCATGAAAAATCCAACATGGATCATCATGGAAAATCATGGATAATCTCAAGAAAATCTCAGAAAAAATCAAGTTCAAAGAACATCGAACATCATGGAAAATCTCAGATTCCAGTGTGGGATGCCCATGGATGTCCCATCTGGAAGCATCAAGTGTTGGGAAAATATGGGAAAATCACCACATTCTGCCTTAATTAAGGCCTTGCATTTGATAATTTTCAGATGCAACAAATGCATTCAAGTGATTTAAGCTTTGCTAGCCTCTCCACCTCTCCCAATAAAATATCCCATGACATATATCCCATAACATATATCACATATCCCACATTTGTGACAATGGAACACATCAACAGTTACATTACCCCAATGATAAACATTGAAACACAAACCCAGGCTATGTTCAAACATAGATCTGGCTGGCTTTTACCCATATGGTTTCTTCGGAATTTATGATCTACATTTTTAGATGTGTAAATTCCACATCTATGTGAGTTTTCAGGAGGCTACCCTCTGGTAAACTGTCCCATAACTATGGAAAATAACCATTTTTAATGGGAAAATCCACTATAAATCACCATTTTCAATAGCAAACTGTTAAATTACCAGAGGGTAAATGATCCGAAGATCTCCACGTGTCGGGCCGCCTTCGAATGCCATACTTTGAGGCCTCGCCAATGAGGAGTTCCAGGTCGAAAGTCACCGAGGTAAGCGTACCTGGGATCGATGGGATCGATGGGATCGATGGCATCCTGGGATCGATAGTAATTTGACCATAGGATGACGGCCATTTTAATGGGATTTTATGGTGCTTTATGGGATTTTAATGGATTTTATGGGATTTTATGGGATTTTATGGGATTTTATGGGGGTTTTATGGGATTTAAGATGATCTACCCTCTGGTAATGACTAACAGTTTGCGACATAGAAAATGGCCCAGTCGAAATAGTGAGTTTTCGCCACATAGCATGGTGGATCTTTCCATAGTTATGGGACAGTTTACCAGAGGGTAAGGGCAAAAAATCGTCAAGCTCTTAGGATTCGTGAATGATCCATAATCACTAGTAATTTAGTTCATCATCCCAGCAACCCCCAGCAACCTATCCAGCAACCCAATTGGCACCTCCAAGCTGTGAAGAATGCTTCCCATTCAGGTCCTGGAATCGGCCATGAAGCTGGGAAGGCAACCAACCACGCAACGAGGATTGTTGGAATGGTGAAGACGAATGGTGAAGACCCTGGCTGGAATGTGCTGAACTTCGACGGAAATCTCATCACCGGCAGATTGTTGTTTTTTCTTTTGGAAATCTGCATTTCCAATAAAATGATGAATGATCTATGAGAATTCACATGGATTTACAACATTAAGACCAACAGTTGAATGATGTTGAAAGGATTTGCGCTTATCGTGGATTTCCACCAAAAGTGGGGGGGATATCCATGGATATCCCAAAGCCACCATTATTGTTCATCATGTCCATATTGGAAAATGCACATTAGCGGCTTTACCGGGAAGAACGGGATAATTTGTCCCCAATGGTAATTATATGTAATTATCTAATGGTAATAGTGTTCATCATGTCAATATTGCGGGAAAAATGGTTCATCCCCTCTGGTAAACTAACATAGCTATTGAAAATGGCCATTTATAGTGGATTTACCTATTTAAAATGGTGATTTTCCATAGTTACTTTAGTTTACCAGAGGGTAATTACCATCAGACGAAGCCATTAGCATCGCAGTCGCATTTTGGCGCACTGCAAATCGCAGGCCCCGGAAGCCAGTGAAGCGAGCTGAAGCAGAGACGAAGCAAACGGAACACATTGAACACAAACGAAACATGTTGCCTCCACATAGTTCTGAAAATAATGCACCCCTAATCCCCATGATTTATAATATATATATATATATATTGATTTATATTGATTTATATTGATTTATATTGATTTATATTGATTTATATATTGATTGATCATCATTTTCCCGATTAAAATCGCATAAAATGGCTATTGAGGATCATAAATCCCCATTTTCAGGTTCCATCGAAGTCTCTTGGCTCCTTCGAAAAAGCCCGACTTTCCTGGCCACGGCTGACGTGGAATTTCCTCCGTTTGGAGTGCACGTCAGGTGACACGACCGGCCCACATGAAAAGTGCCCACGGCTGGCAGCACCATCGCTGCTAAAAAAGATTTAGTAAATCTAGAAATATAAGAAGTACCTAAATTATGTATATAATATACATATATAATATAACTATCTATTTACTATGTATAATGATGTATAAATTATGTATATATAATTCAACAATTTACTGAAGCTGTAGAAATCGCCAACCTCTTTGCATGTCAGCCGTGGTCCTTTCCTGAGAACCTCATTTGTGGGTGTCTGACGCTGAGCTGCATTCAATTCGATTGAGTACTGAGTTTACATCATCCCATGACTAGGGTTATTCCAACAAAATCATGGGATATGGATGATTCACATATATATATATATATATCAATGTATATATTATGTGTATATAATACTGTATATATATATTATGTACATGCCCAATAAATTTATGGGTGATTGTATGCATGATTATAGATATTGACATCAAATCCCAAAATGATTAGATTTCTATAGTGGCGGTTTTTATGAATATCCCAATGGCTATGGAAGGTTTTTTTCGCATCATCAAGGCATGGATGGCACGGAGGCAGCGAGTGGTCGAATCCGGGAAACGAATCAGCTCAGATCCTCTACATCTGCTCCCATCAGTGGCAGCGGTGCCAGTTTGTTCCGTGTCAAATCGACCTCGACTGAGCTCCGACAGGGTTTGTCAGCTGTATACACGAGTTGTGAATTTTGTTTGGATACGGGGACCCCAAATTAATCCAAATTATTCAATTTGTTTGTCATTCTTGATTCTCAATGGGAAAACCAATGGGGTACCATATCCGACAGCACGGGGAGCACGCACGGTTTGCTTCCAACAAGGAACAACAATCACAACAGACATCAGCAAACAACACACAACAAAGAACAAACAACAACATGACCATCACCACCAACCACAACAGCCAAAACCACAGCCACAATCTCCAACCTCCAGCAACAACAACAACAACCACAACCTCAACCTCAACCACGACCCTGTACCAACTGTTGCCCAAAGGACAAAAACATGTACTCCCACCACGGGCAGAGCTGCCAACGACCCGCCAAGGTTGTCCAACATCGTAGGACATGATGCAATTGAGCTGTGCAGTGAATAAAGTTAAGAAGATTGAAGAAGTGAATGCGGTGAATTCATCAGCGATCATTGAAAAAATCATCAACTCAGTCAATCTAGTCAAGTAGCTGTTGAGCTAGTCATGAATTAATCAAATCTTGTCATGTATGAAATCATCAATCGGTGTTCATGTTCATAATTCTTCATAGTAATTAACCTCAATTGATGCCTTGGATACCAAGATAGTGTGGTAAAACAATGCCATGAACCATCTCCAAAAATCACCATAAATGGGTTTGTCTGAAAATAGGGTATATTCCCAATGAAATAGCCATTTTTCATAGGGATAAGGGTATCAGCAAAACCATTGGGTTTAGGGGTTTAGCCTATTTTCAGACACACCCAAATGGTATAATGACCATTTATAGTGGATTTTCCCATGAAAAATGGTGATTTTCCATAGTTTTTTGTGTGTTTACCAGAGGGTAAATGGTATAAACCATCCCCAGTCAGACCAGTCATGGTAGGTTTTGGGTGGCGCCCTGCCCACAGAGAACCACCCTGGGGACCCTGGGCTCCGCACGGTGAATTCAGAGAACTGCGACTCCACTGCACCTTCCTGGGCTCGAGGCAACATGATATGTATGCTATACCATGATAGATATATATATATATATATATACTGTATAGATAGATAGAGAGAGAGAGAGAGACAGACAGACAGACAGGCAGGCAGACAGACAGACAGGCAGGCAGGCAGACAGACAGATAGATATCAGAATTATTTACATAATGTTACACATATCTACTTGATTGAATCCATGACGGGCTGCGTCGTCCCAGCCGGCCGCAGGTTTCGCCAGCTCCTTGACGATGGGATGGTGGTCCTCAAGATGACGACGTTGGGAGGGGGATATGATTGTGATACAATAGGCATATAGGCCTTTCATGGGGATACCAAATGGGGTATATATATATAGTGTGTATATATATAGTGTGTATAAATATATATATAGTGTATATATATAGTATATATATATAGTGTGTGTGTATATATATATAGTACATATATACTATATAATTATATTGTATAACTAATATGATCAACAATAATTAGCTGTTTTGGTGGAGGTCAAGGATGGTCTGTTGGTTTCCATATGTCGTTCCGGTGGCTGCTCGGCACTCCGCAAAGCTCCTGCTTCCGCACTGACGCGCAGTCGGCCTCCATTTCGACCGAACAGGCCATGCCTGAGATGAATCCCAACCTCGGACAAAAAGCGACTGCATGACCGAGAACCGAAAAACATCTGACCGGGGATTGGAATGACGTATAACGTATGTATGTATGTATGTATGTATGTATGTATGTATGTATATATATATATATCATACATCGTATGATACTACAGTACATATACTTATATATAAAATATATGTATATATACATGACTGGAGTGTAATATGGTGAGTTTAGCCACCAAAACTCTCATTCCTCGATGCGGCCGAGGCACTGCAAAGCTTCTGAAGCGCTGCAACGAATGTCCTGGTTCCGTCGCCTCATGTGGCTCAAAGCCGAAGCTAAAAAACAGCTGCAGTCTGAAAGGGTTCTGGGTTTCGTACCTGAAAATGGTGGATTTCTATGGCCATTTTGACAATTCCACTAGTTGGGTATGTCTAATCTGCTCCCATTCACAGCGAAGCTTCGTTCTGATCTTAGCGTGTTCCAAGACGTCTGCGGAAGGGACAATGATTATAAACTATTGGATTTGGTGTGTGTATATATATATCATATATATATATATTATATACTGGTTGGTTGGTGGTATACCTACCCCTCTGAAAAATGTGAAAGTCGGTTGTGATGATTATTCCCAATATATGGAAAAATAAAAAATGTTCCAAACCACCAACCAGTATATTACACTAGTGTATCATATCCTATAAATCCAATGATGACAATGGGGATATATTCGGAGATAATGGCAACAATTTGATAAGGCGCCACTGAACATGTAGGTTTTTTTCCCAAGATATGGTCATGTTGATTCGTTTCAGTTGTTTTTTGCTAGCGGATCCATATGGGCACATCATGACAAACTGCGATGAAATCCTTGGACGCTGGCAACAGGACTCGGCAAAATCTCGCTGCAGGACCCAAGAACTCGCCCACCTGGAGCGATTTTTTGGAGCGAAATTTCGACATCGGAAACCAGGACTTACATCATACAGGGGGTGCAGAATTTTTTGAGGTACCCCAAAGATATACTAATTTCACCTATACTTATATATATATATATATGTGTGTGTGTGTGACTGTATATATATATATATATATCATATATTAACATGTAGTATCTGTATCTGTAATATATATATATATAACTTATGAATGCATAATATGTGTAATAGATATTTCTTTTAAGAATATCATCTTGTCCGAGTCCAATGGTCTCCAGCCTTTTGCCCAACAGGCACCTCGGATGTCATCGGAGGATGTCCCATTGGAACATGGAAAATCCACCATAGATGACTGTCCCATTTCAATTTAGATGCCATGAAATTCCCAATGTTATGCCATTTTAACGCAATGTTTATAGATTTGTTGCAATTTTCCAAGATCATGGCTTGGAGGAAGTGTGGCTCTTCATTCTGCAAGATCAACGCACGGATTCTCTCCTGGGGGATCCAAATGCTGGGATGAAAAATGGCTGGGAATTGAGCAAAAAAATGGTTATGATAGAATTATCAGCCCAACATAGCTCAGGCATTTTATGGCAATATATCATAAGTATCATAATATATTATGGTAGGACACCACTATTCGATGCTTTCAACAGTTTTCTAATAAGAAACAAAGAACATCAAAGAACACATGACAGCACCATCCTCGCTAAGCTGCTACAAATCCAACCCTTCCACAAGTTGCCTGAGGTTGTCCTTGTCTCTGACTTGGGCTCCATAGGGGAACTCGTTGAAGAGCAGGGCATAAGCCATGACGCCAAAGGACCAAATATCGGTCTTCTCCGTATAACCGGCCTGCGACATCCGGCTATGACGATGAGGGGAGGACGATGAGTGTCTCTGAGGCCTCCATTTTTTCCAATGAAAATGGCCATGAAATGGTGCAAATCCCAGGTTTTTGGGACTAACCGTGACTAACCCAAGATCATGATTATTATATTCCACATGATGATTTTTAGTTACCCAAGATAATCCACAACCCAATATATTACTAACCTAAGATTATGATGTTGGCTGTTTTCTATTTTTATTCCACATGGTCTCAGCATAAAAGTTGTCCGAGTTTTCCGGCGCGGCGCGCCTTGGAATGCATCTCCGGGGAGCGATATTGCCAGCTGCCGGCTTCTTGGAAAAGCCGAGCACCCTGTGACCGGAATTGGGATGGGGATCACAAATGAAGTCATCCACCAGGAGTTCTCTCCACAGCTTCGCGAGCTGGCAAATTGCCAGGCTTCGATAAGAGAAACATGTTGAGTTACTCATGGCGGGTGAATTCCTTCGAGCTTCGTGGATTTAAGTGATCATCCCTCCAGTCGTGCTTCGGTGACCCGCAATGGTTGAAATTTTTCTGAAGAACATGCTTTGAGTCATGTTAAAAACACCATAAAAAATCAATAAAATCACCATGAAATCCCATAAATCACCATAAAATCCCATAAATCACCATAAAATCCCATGAATCACCATGAAATCACCATAAATCACCATAAAATCCCATAAAATCACCATAAAATCCCATAACATCCCATAAATCACCATAAGATATTGTAAATGTCCCACTTCGAAAATCGGCTTCGAATGATTTTGACCCCGGCTCCCAGAGGCCTGCGGTACTTGGCAGGCTGTACTGAAGTCTGTCAACTTCCTCAGTGCCAGCAACGTCGGGCCAAGGCCATGCAGAAAGCTACGCAATGCGTCCAGGATTTGTGTTTAACTTTTAGAAATACTAGCAAATAAACATAGTTTCAAAAGAATTCGACGTGAAATCTGGGTAAAATAAATACGAACAACTGAATTAGTTGAATTTGCGAACCCAACTCGATTGAAGCTTCGATAGCAACATCCCGGCAACACAACGCCCCATCGAAGAATCTGCTAGGCCAAAGCTGTCTGCCTGTCCCATTTTCAACCTGCTGACTCAAGCCTCATGTTCCACAACGTTCCACATTTTGTGTGGCCATTTTTATTGCGTATTAGATCATTAAATGAAGGATTAATAAGGATTATAGAGAATAAATTACTAATGATTCTAATGGCCATTTCCATTTCCATATGGAAAAATATTTTTTGTCTGCCATTTGGAAAAACCTCCATTTCCAGGTACATCAGGTTTCCCTTAGCCGCATGAATCTGCCAGGGCGCATGATGGTGTTGCCTTTGTCACCACCACATAAAAAGTTTGAAGCCTCCGACAGTCTCCCCCAACCATCTTCAAAAGCTATCCCAGCGCTGGCCGCATCGACATTTTATAGCTGGAAAAAATGGAGTTTCTCTCCCCCATTCATAGGATTTTATAGGCTGTGACTCTTGACTTTTGATTGAAGACACTCAACTTGCTGACTTTCATTGTGGTGAGATATTGCAAAATTGGGGTGAGATGGTGATTTTTTTTTGTGATATTGCAGTGAGATATTCTACCCACTTCCAAGATATTGATACCCTCTGGTAAACGTTTACATAACTATGGAAAATCACCATTTTCAATGGGTAAATCATTAAATCCACTATAAATGGTGATTTTCCATAGTTAAGTAAACGTTTACCAGAGGCTACATCATATAAAATCCCATTAAACCACCATAAAATCCCATTAAACCACCATAAAATCCCATTAAACCACCATACCAGGCCGGGTAATTCTGATGAATTGCTCCCCACGAAGTCGCAAGCGCGGCGCCGCAAGGTGCGCCTTGATGTCCCGATGGACTACAGAACAAGAATGGATCCAATCCACCGCCCGCATCATCCTGAGATACCACGAATCGGCTTCTGATTCTGAGAAGTGATGGATTGGGGATATACCCTCTGGTAATGACTAAGAGTTAGCTATTGAAAATGGCCAGTTATAGTGGATTTTCCCATTGAAAATGGTGATTTTCCATAGTTATGTAAACGTTTACCAGAGGGTAACGAGATTTTTTTTTCATTAATATATACTGGATGGTGGTTTCAACCCCTCTGAAAAATATTATTACTGTAGTCCGTTGGGATTATTATTCCCCATATGTGGAAAAATAAAAAAATGTTCCAAACCACCAACCAGTATATATATATATAATGATTATAGAGATATTCTTATAATTGTAGTGAGCAATATCATAGGGGTATGTAAATATATATATATAAAAACCTCCAGTACTTAGTTTTGTTATAGGTATAAGAAATCAATAAAGTGGGATTTTCCTATTAAACATGGTGATTTATGGCCAGTTATAGCTATTGAAAATGGCCAGTTATAGCTATTGAAAATGGGATATTTTTTCTTCTATGAAACCAAAGTGTTTTTGTCGCTTAGAAACTCCTGGGACCTGGGATGCCAATACAAAAAACGTTTTATTCGCGCAGCGAGATTTCCAGGAAAGTGGTTTAACCAATATATTAACCATTATATTAACCATCATTAAACCAACATCATTAACCCAACATAATAGTAACCCAACATTATTAACCATGATTAACCACTATTAACCATCATTATTCACATAAGATTAACCATCATTAACCAGTATTAACCAGTATTAACCAGTATATTGGATGCTGGGTTCTGTGTTTGACTTTTACAAAACATCAATTCTGGGCTCCCCAAAATTCAGTCGCGACTGAGAAAATCCGAGGTTCTGCTTGAATGCAGCTCGAGTTTTCTGGACATTCCAGGATGAAGAGTTTTTCCTCGGCAATGCTGAAAAACAAAAATGCAATGGCTAAAAAAGGGAGCACCACGTGGTGCCAGGTTCGAAACGTCAGGACTGACTTACACTCATCATTCTTTCATAATTATTTAATCTGATTGGTGGTTTTAACCATCTTGAAAAATATGAAAGTCAATGGGAAGGATGACATCCCATATATGAAATGGACAAATAAAAGCCATGTTCCAAACCACCAACCAGTTCATCATTTTTTCACCATCATCCCAGGGATGACGATCTCATTCATGGCGCGTCCAATGGTCCAATGGGCCAAGGTTCAGCTTTTGCACAAAGTTGCACTGACATCTCTCCATCAAGAAGAACAGAGTGGCTCCATCTGCTCTGATGGTGTACCATTGCACGATGTACCTCGACGAATCGACAACTGTTTTTGGGGCATTCTCCAGACACAGTATGGTTGAATTGATAGAATTGATGAGTTGCACTGGACTGTTTTTCATTGGGTTTAGGGTAACAATTTAGTTGCACTTTGTTACTTTTTTGGATACCCCACTGATCAATCAACAAGGATTCCTGGGTTGACTCGCAGAACTGGATGATAGTTTAATTCGCAGGAAAAGCCTTTTGAGATGTGAAGAACCATGGTTTCCTGTAGGTTTCCCTTAAAATAATCCATCATAATATCCAGTTGACAAGGGGAAAGTACAGGATCAAGTTGGATTCTTGGAAAGTAGACTACGGCGTCGGCGTCGCAAGGCGGCATGCCTGCTGTCCCCCAAACCTCTCCATCATCATCATCGTCATCATCATCATCATCATTTGCATACAATCACCATTCACAACTAGTTTCACTACTCACAATCATCATTTGGCTTATTATAAATATGGTCATCCCAGAAAAAAATCCTCCCGCTGGTGCCATCAGAATCCATCCAGGCTTTCCAATGGCCATCCCTTAGGCCAAAGCGTCTTGCTATCCGACACGCTCTTCCAGATCTTCGCTTCTTGCAGCAAATCCGCTTTCCCGGCAATCGACAAGAGCCGCACGGCGTAGGGTTCCTTTGTTGCGCCACAGGTTTAACTCTGCTTGGCGCATCACTGGGAATTTTTCTTGTGAAGCTCCAGAAGTTGGGATATAACCTCAACAAAACTATGGTTATGGAAAAATCTTCGGTTGTATCTAAACATTGTTATACCAGAACTGCACGAAAAAATGATGGATAGCCCAATACCCTCTGGTAATTTAACAGTTTGTTATTGAACATGGCCCAGTCGAAATAGTTGATTTTCCCAATAGCATGGTGATTTTCCATCGTTGTTTGTTAACGTTTACCAGGCCGGGTAACCCAATTAGAACCCAAGAACCGCACTTCCAGGCCGTGCCCCAGGTCCCCAGGTCCCCAGGTCCGTCCGGCCGTCACTGGTCCCAGCATCTCTGGATGCACGCTCCACAGCAGCATAGACATCGCCAAATTTGCCCTGCAAAAAAAAAGTGACAAAAACACAGACGATTCGTGCTGGAAAAAAGGACAAAAACACAGAACTATACAATATAACTATATATATACATATAGACCCGCCATGACATGTGTATCTATAGTTATCAAATGTTATTTTTGAATACCATATATATATATCATATATCATATATCATATATCATTATATACCATAATATATCTGGTTGGTGGGTTCAACCCCTCTGAAAAATATGAAAGTCAGTTGGGAATGATTATCCCATATATTATGGACAAATAAAAGCCATGTTCCAAACCACCAACCAGCCATACTTGCATCATGATTCGGCTTGATCATTATATATCATAATATATCATAATATATTATAAGATTGGTGGTTTCAACCCCTCTATAATATTAAAAATGGTGATTTTCCATAGTTATATATATATGTATATCATCATACTATATTATAAGATTGCCCTCTGGTAAACTAACATAACTATGGAAAATAACCATCTTTAATAGGTAAATCACCTCTAAATGGGCCATCTATACCATGGCTATGTTAGTCATAACCAGAGGGTACATCATATTAAATCCCATTAAACCACCATTTTAGATCCCATTAAATCCCACTAAAATCCCATAAAACACCATTAAATCCCATTTTCAATAGCTATGTTAGTCATAACCAGATGGTAAAACAAAAAATCTTATGAATGGTCCCCGCCTTTCCCACCACTTCCTGGAGCTCGAAGGCTTCCGCGAAGGGTCTCAAGCCCGAGGAGCCGCAGCCCATGGCGAGCAAAAAAAGCCCAAAAAGCGATGGGGAAAATCCTGGGAAAATGGATTTTGCTGTACATTTTGATGGTTTCACCATGGTTTCTTTTGTTTTTTACATGTTAAAACCATGTTTTCTCAAAAGGAAATTTGGTTGGAACTGGAGAAACAGCAAGTTGAAATTGTGTTAAGTCATGGTCTCTGGTGTTTGTCTCTTTGGAACACTTCAACAAAGTGGCTGTCACGTGGTGGTTTTCCGTGCTGTGTCACATCAAAAAGCAGCTCTGCTACCAGCCATCATCCGTTGCTGCCGGTCGAGTCTGGTTCTCTTCTCGAGACTCCCATTGAAATGGGATGCGGTATAATTACCCATATACCTCCAACAAAATATCCTAAAATGGACCCAAAACATGCAAACAGCATGGCCTTTGTTTTTTTTGCCATGACATGCCATAGCTGGTTTTGTCCTCCACCAGGTAGATGGCTTTCTTGTCACACTGCGAAATTCGCATTCCGTGTCGCTGATATCCACTGGACCTGGGCCACTGGGTGACGAGAAAATCACCGAAAACATCGGAAAGCCTGGCTTTTTCCAGGTTCAATGGGACTTTGATAAGACAACTGGTTAATCCCATTGATAATGGTTAATAATGGTTAATTAACAATGGTTAATTAACAATGGTTGGTTGTTGGTATACCTACCCCATCTGAAAAATGATGGAGTGAAAGTCAGTTGGGATGATGACATTCCCAATATATGGAAAAATAAAAGCTATGTTCCAAACCACCAACCAGACAAGTATGGAATGTAGGCTCTGACTATCTGACCCTCTTGAGAGAAGGCACGCTGGATTTTTGGTTATTTAATGTTTTACACGCCATTTTTAGATAAATGATGACAAATGCATATCACCAGATCACAAGATATGACGTATATTCAGAGTAAAGAAGTTGTTAGACTTGGTAGACGACTCGATTCTGGCATGTTCCAAGCATTTTTGCTTCCGGAACATGGGGTCATCTCGCAATTAGCAAACCGATACCATTCATTTCCATTCCATACTTGCATCATAATGCGGCTTGATCGACTTGATCGACTGATTCGACTTGATCGGGGGCTCCGCACACACCACAAATCACTTGATGATCCACCAACTCGTGGTCGATCTTGTCCTGGTCAAGTTATAGGGATCATACGGCTACCACTGGACCGACAAAGTAGGTCATGTTTAGATCGTTTAGTATCAAACTGGACCAAACTATCCATTTGGGCCATGATGTTTTTATCATATTTTAACATCTTCTAAGCCATACCAGTAGCATCCCATATTAGTGACGTCTCAACCGTACCGCAGGGAAAACTCAACGGATTCGCTACCCGCTACCTCTGTCTGTCCTGGGTCAAGTTTCGGATGACTGCACCACCCAGAAAGGACTGCTCGGAACCATCAGACCTCGCAGGACGAGTGTAACGTAACTGGTTGGTGGTTGACCTATATATACCCTCTGGTAATTTAAATATAGCTATTGAAAATGACCATTTTGTAGCTGGGTAAATCCACTATAAATGGCCATTTTCAATAGCTATGTTAAATTACCAGAGGGTAACCATCTTGAAAAATTTAGTCACTGGGAAGGATGACATCCCATATGACATCCCATATATGAAATGGAAAATAAGGACTATAGTTATTAAATGTTATTTTTTAATGTCACATTTAAATATATCATATATCATTATAATTCATTATATATCATTTCATATATCTGGTTGGTGGTTGACCTACCCATTTTGAAAAATATGAAAGTCAATGGGAAGGATGACATCCCATATATGAAATGGACAAATAAAAGCCATGTTTCAAACCACCAACCAGATAAGGGATTGAGTTTTGAACAGAGACTGGCAGATCTGTTTTTGGCGGATTGGAAGACCACATTGAATCAGCGAAACATCATGAAGTTTGGTATTTGACAGTTGACATATAAATCTCCAAGCCCACAATGATATTGCTGGCTTATACCCAAATCATATGAAAATATTCCGAACATATCAAATTATATATAGATATATATTATATCCCAGTTGTGGATGTTTAAATATGATCAAACCAACATGTCTAGCGCTGCGTCTCCAGACATGGGTGCGATGTCGTAGGTCTCAAAGGTATCAACTGGAGGTCGTCGCACCTGTCACGGGCAAACAGACGTGGATTTTTCCAATGGATCCAATGGATATGAATTGGATTGTTTAGGAAAATGGAATAAAATTCATATCCATTGGAATGGCCATCAAATAAACAGACATCAGATTTGGATCGTTTAGGAAAATGGAATAAAAATCTGATGATGTGTTTATCATGTTTATCAGATCAATGTTTTTGGTGTTCACAAAATGATGACAATTCCATAGATGAATGGTATCGCCCTTTAAGTTTGAAAAAAAACTTGGAGCTCTATGGAATAGATCTTGGGTTGACATCACAAAAATTCCCCTGCTCGAAATTTGGTGGTCCCGAATTCGAGAAATCCCCGAAGAGGTTTCATAACCCATGACGGATCCATGGTGCTGCTACATATGGTAACATGGATCCCATCAATATACCCCCTTTATGTTAGCATATATACCAGCACCATGGATCCTATGGGTAACATTTCTCAATCTGCCGCTTTGCCTCATAATTTCGTAGCATCTCACCCTCTCAATCCCGGTTGGAAACATCACCCATCGTCGATGATTTTCCAATGGAAAAACATGCCGAGTTCGGAATTTCCTGGGCCATGTTGACACCTTCGGAAAAAAAAAAAAAAAACCTATCACTCCATCAATGTCCCACTGATATTCCAATTATCCAATGCTATCTCCATGGAAAAAATCATGTTTCCCATGAAAAATCCCTATTTCTTCATGGTTTTCTACGGTCAACCAGCGCTTTTTTACCTATCCGATAATCCCATTGATGTGTCAGACCAGAAATGGGATGGTTGTTGATATTTCAAAGTTATGAACATTTCACGATATTGATATTGATAGTTATAATGACTATACACCAGGTATCTTGGAATAAATGATCATAAATGACTATGACTATGACATATAGTCATATAGTTAAATAATGTAATGAAGATATACAGTAACTTCTAACTATTCTAACTTCAATAATTCCAGATAATTTCCAGATACTCTCTGGTAAACATACAAAAAACTATGGCAAATCACCATGCTATTCATGGGTAAATCCACTATTTCTATGGCCATGTTCTATGTCGCAAATTGTTAGCTAAATTGCCAGAGGTTTTAAATATTTTTAAATCATGATGAAGCATTATTCACCAGTATCCACCTTTTTTTTGACCCAAGCTATACCCTCTGGTAATTTAACATAGCTATTGAAAATGGCCATGTCGAAATAGTTGATTTTCCCAGCTACAAAATGGCCATTTTCAATAGCAATAATTGTATGTTTAACCCAATAGTAGATATGTTAGTCACCAGAACCATATATTGAGGATATGAACCATTATTAACCCAATAGTAACCCAATATGGATACTGGTGAAACAGGTTTAATAGTAACCCAATATTAACCCCTACCAGTAACCCAATAGTAAGCCAATATGTTAGTCATTACCAGAGGCTAGGCACCTGCAAGGATGGAGGTGGCGAGGGGCTCCTCTCCGCTGGTTTGGATGGGCTGTACCTCGACGCTGGTACCGGTGTTGGAAGAAATGGATGGCGATTTCCATGGGAAAACCATAGGAAAACCCGAGGAAAACCATGGGAAAATCATGGTAAACAGCATGGTTTAACATGGTTTAGCATGGTTTAACCATCAAGAAATCTGGATTTTTCACGGGATTTCCATGGGAATATTCATGGAATATTCATATGAATAGTATGACACCCCTGTCATCTTTTGGGATTCACATGGGTGACATGCGAGGTCCAACAGCCCAGCTGTCGAACCAACCGAACCGCATCTGAGGCATCGACTCAAAGGCTCGCTTCTGTAAAGCAGCTGCCTCGCCGAAGTGAGATCCATTTCTTACGAAATCGGAATTCTCACCTGGTGTATTTCGAATCTATCACCAGTGTCACCAGTTATCACCAGTTCTTATTTTGTGGCATTTGTGATTAACAAGTTACCCTCTGGTAAACATAGAAAAAACTATGGAAAGATCCACCATTTTCAATGGGTAAAATCCACTATTTCTATGGCCCATTTTCTATGTCGCTTTTTCTATGTTTACCAGGCCGGGTACTAGAAATGTCCCATGAGTCCCATGAGTCCCATGTCATGTTCCAATGATGTCATGTTTTTCCTATGGGTTTTCTATGGAAAATCACCATTTTCCATGGCATTTTCCAGGGTTTTTCCCATGGTTTCGGCCATTTCCCCGTGGTTTTCCCCATGGTTTTCCCATGGGATCCCCTGGGATCCCGGGCCTGTCCAGGGCCACCTCGCAGGAGCCGGCGTTCTCGATGCGACCAACTCGTGGACGTCAAGGTCACGCGGCAACGATGGGCACCTGACACGGTGAAAATTTATAGTGATTATAAAATAGTGGTTAATATATAAGTGATGTAATAGTGGTTAATATATAGTGATTATGATTATAATGGTTATAGTGATTATAATCTACCATATAGTGAATGATGGAATGGTAAGTTTATACCACCTATAAACATGATGATCTATATGATTATAGTGATTCTGATTATAGTGATTATGACTATAGTGATATAATGATTAGAATGATAGTGATTATTATGATTCTTATGATTACAGTGATTATGATAGTGATTTTCTACTATAATAATGATTATACTGGTTAATATATAAGTGATGTAATGATTATCATGGTTATAATGGTGATTATAATAGTGCTGTACTGATTATAGTGATTATAATAATGGTTATGATAGTGATTTTCAGGTGAAAACCATCATGGTTATAAAAACCATCATATACTTGATCATCAGGTACCATCAATATAATTGACATAGTGAAAACCAAAGTGATGTAATGATTATAATGGTTATAATAGTGATTATAGTGATTATAATGGCGAAAATCTATTATGATTATAAACCAACTATCATGATTATGATGTAATTTATGGTAATTTATGGTAATTTATGGTAATTTATGGTGACTGGGGGATGGTTTATGATCGTTTTACCCACATTAGATCTATTATGATGATCTACGTTCAATCAGTTCAACCTACAAACCATAACATCAAATTTTAAAATTAAAAAAAAAACTACTATGACCTACTATGAAAGATCATCGAAGTGATATAGATAAACCATCATATGTTGACACTATTAAATGGTGATGGCTGAAAATGGTGATGTTAATGGCCCACTTATGGTTGAAAATTGTTCCATCACTATGTTAGCTTACCAGAGGGTATACAGTATGATAGATTGATACTGGTGTGTATATGATATATATATATATATATTTCCAATTGGTATGATATCGAATATATGTGAAAATTGGTGTATATGATTGTATGTTATACAGATATGTGTATAATATATAATTATATATATAATAATAGATTCCTCAAGTGAAGCAGAACATAAAATATGTTACAGTTGGATACATGGATATGATATATGAGAATATGTATTATAATTAGGATATGCCAGCATGAATGGGCCAGCGGTGATAATGATGGATACCTGATATCTTACTGGATTCTGAAATTGGATGTAATCAGATCATAGCAATCCCCAGATGAATATCATTAAACCTGAAAGTTAGAGTAACAACATCATGTCAACATCAGCCATCATTTGTGGGTGATATCATTGTCTGATACCCCAGCGAAACTCCATTAACCCCTGAAATTCACGGATTCATCAAAAATCAAAAAAAAACATGAAATGGCCCGGGGGTATGCGCCATTTTCAGCGATCAATTGACTGAGGAAGTAAAGACCAGTGCACTTTGCTTGATTTGCAATAGTACTAAGAGTAACTGCTGGGGACGATCTTCTACCGCTTTGGGAATGTGTTGAAACATTTTGAAACCATCCTGCCCCTGCCAAAATGATTCTCGGTTCGATGATCTATCTTCAGTTTCACATTGTTTGTGACATGAGCCCTGATCCTTGATTTACAAGCAAGTCGGACACAAAGATCACAACGATTCAAGTCAGTTCAAATTTGAAAGCCAATGACAAGGCAGCTCCAATATTATATATAAATATATCCAAAAATGGTTGAATCATGTTGAATATTCAATACTCTTCACATGTTATATTTCAAGGAAATGTTCCATATTTATGTCATCATAAGATATCAATTTTCAGGATGCCCAAGTTCTGTCACTTTAAAGCTGCGGTCCCACCTGGATACATCCAACCGGGCTCCTGCTGCATCAAGTCTTTTGGACCTGAGTCCGACAGGTCCGGGAATGGAGATTGGGGCCATTGGAAATTGGCTGTGGAAATACTCACAGTTAATTCAATGGAGTGGTTTTTCAGGGGAAAATCTTAACCGGAAACCCAGTTTTTACCATCAAATTGATCATATAGGGTTTTCCTGTGAATGTTCCCATCATCCAATTCTATGAATAATGGTGTTTCTGGTGATAAATAAAGGTGATATAACCAACAATGCCGATATGACTAGATTGTATCATGAGGGTAACATGATATACAATTGGAAAAAGAAATATATATATATATATACACTCACAAGCGGTATATTATGGGTATGTATGGGGATAGAATGGGGATATAGAGATGAACGGGGGCATAAGCTACGAATTACGTATGTATATATATATATATACATATATATATAATATGGAGAACTCAACAAAGAGCCATCCCCAATTCATTGAAAACCAAACCACCGCTGGAATCTTGTTGTTGGGTTTCCTACACCATGAATGCAAAGATGATTTGTAGATCTGCAGCTGGTGGAAACACGAAAACATGAAAAAAATCATCATTGAGAGATTTCTTGAACAGACAAGAATTTCCACCTTTTAAAACTCTGACAAGTGAAACCTGCACTGCATTCCAAAAACAGCAGAACCGGTGTGGTAACGTCTTTGGAAAAACTCTCGGTTGTTCAGCGCACCCATCTGGTGGATGATCTCCACATTGTTCCCCTCCTTTCGCTCGCCGGACCTTGGATGAAATAATCATCCAATGGGTAATAAAGTACCATTAGTTGGGTAAAGTACCATAGTACCATTGGTTGATTAATATATCATAATGGTAATATCATAATGGTTGATATAAAAACAATGGTACTTTACTCAACTAATGGGTAATATGATAGTAATATGGATCAGAAAATCAATGTGGATATGAAAAATTCACCATGAACCTAGATCATCCTAGATCCTTTCCAAGGCAAGTCATGGGATGTCATGGGTGTTCCATCGATCTTGCAAGAATTTGCTCAGTTCCACACTCCGGCCCGCACTGTGCTGTCCCTGCGCCCTGCTGGACAGGGGCAATTTGTGCTGGACTTTTGGGGGAGATTGGTCGATGGCACTCTCATTGATCTGGAAAATGTGGGCTCTAACGGTACCAAAAAATATGGGAAAATTAAGATCCATTAAGCATGGGTTATCCCATATTTTCCATTCATTTTCCATTCATACTCCCATGCTTAATGGATCTTAATGGTCCTACGTCATTCAACTCGCCAGCTTCGGGCCTCCCGGTGGATCACAAAGTTGGGGTCCCAAACAGAGGCGCCCTTGCGGGGCACCTCAAGGCGTGGCCAAAGTGTTACTGAAATTTGATCGAAAACTCTACAACGTACAATCAATCTATGTGTGTATCTAAATATATATATATATCATATATGTATTATATATATATATATCTTTACACACTATATTGCAGACCATATTTATAATAGACATTTAATGTTTACCATCTGCTTATTTAACAGTTAGCCATGGAAAATCCGCCCATTTTATAGCTAGGTAAACCATCTATTTATATGGGCCATGGCTTAACCATGGCTATGTTAGTCATAACCAGAGGGTACATTTTTAAAAAAATCCCATTAAACACCATTTTAGATCCTATTAAATCCCATTAAAGTCCCAATGTATTCCATTTATATATATATATATATAATCACCATTTTTAATAGGTAAACCCAGGTAAACCATCTATAAATGGGCCATATTCCATATATTCCATATATTCCATATATTCCATATATTCCATATATATTACAGAAATATCGTGTAAAGATATAATACACATATTAGGTGTACTGCGAGACGCGAGATCCTGAAAACTCGCCCACCTTGTCGGAGAAGATGTCCCATCCTTGGCATGGAAAAACGTGCCAAAAAACACACCTGGATTAGAGCAGTTATTGATAGTTATTGATAGTTATTGATAGTTATTGATAGTTATTGATAGTTATAGTTATTTGTTTTATTTGATTGATTTGATGAATTTGATTGATTTGATAATTATTGATAGATATTTGATAGTTCATCATTTGATAGTTGTTTACTTCTTATTATCATACTTATACCACCTGTGTGGATATCACCTGCTACCTGAAGATCGACCTTCTGCCACTTCACTTGTTGGCGCCCGCTACACTTCGTGTTGTCGGTTCTTCTCTTTGTGATCGGAAAAACCATGTAAAATATGGTAAAATTTGGGATAAAATCAGGAATACCCTCTGGTATGACGTGATATCTTGCACAATTCAGTTGTGCTTTCAAGACACTTCCTCTGCGACGAGAAAGTGTCGAATTCAGCTGCTACACGTGGTTGTGCTCGAAATTGATTGTTAACGTGGTAAGCCCAATCAGAAACCATTCGCCATTTACCTAATTTCGAAGAGATTACCCTGTGGAAAGGTTTACAGAAACTGTATGAACCATACATACCATAGCCCCCAAAAAAAACATAAAAAATACACCAGTACCTTTCATATTTCAGACTACCCTCTCTCTAACATGCTCTAGGTCTTCGGACCTAGCGCCTGCATCAGCGCAGCAATGTCGGCAATGCGCACCTGAAATTTCTCAGGAAATTTTTGCGGCGGAGGATCATCCTACGAATCGTGGATGTACCGACCATTGATTCATTGATCATTTTCATTAGGTGATCCTGTTGGTAATCCAGTCTTTCAGAATACATCATTACCCTCTGGTAAACTAACATAACTATGGGAAATCACCATTTTCAATGGGTAAATCCACTATTTCTATGGCCATGTTCAATAGCTATGTTAGTTTACCAGAGGGTAGGTCATGCTATGTCTCCATTGTGGTTTTTTCAAAAGACCTGTTTTTCGACAGATCCAGACAGGTGAAATCCTGGGTGCAGACCATGAATTGCTCATGAATTGCTGATGAAAAAACCCATGGGGGCGGCAACAAAATACCTATAATATCCTTATTCTGGGTGGTTTATATAATCATTATTAGGGACATAGTGGGACAAACCTTGCTAATTAAGCTTATTGTTGCTTATATCATTATATCTTATATCCCGTTCTATTCCTTTTATATCCCCACTATCCTAATTTTTCCTGGCTATATTCCCATGAATCGTCATCAAAGTAGGTTATAGGGAGAACATTGGTTATATATATATATATCCACCAAAAAACACTGAACAGTCATTGATCACTAGTTCAGTATATGTTTACCAACTTTTACCTCTGTAGCTCTTACTCGAAGGGTAGCGAGATAAAGGATTAATCTGGTACCCTCTGGTAAACTAACATAACTATGGAAAATCAATGAAAATCACCATTTTTAATGGGAAAATCCACTATAAATGGCAATTTTCAATAGCTATGTTAAATAACCAGAGGGTAATGGGTTGCTCTGAAAAAAAAAACACAAAAACGCAATTATTATTGGGTGAATCCCACATTTTCATATTAAACACTAGAAACATCTAGAAACCATGATGGATGTATGGAATTTCCACATCATTGAGACAATTTTTTGGGGAATAGCCAGGAAGATAGCCCATACATACATACATCCTATATCCCAATATGGAATATTCCACATCATTGAACCACATCTAGAAACCATGGTTCATATTAGGAAGATGGGATTAGCCCAGCAAGATCACGAGATCACCTCGCCGAGTGCCGGGCCCGGACGCTGTCGCCCTTGCGAAAGCAGCGCAGTAAACGAACCACGTCCTGCGGCGTTGCTTAAAAGCAACGGCAGGCTTCAACTTCGGGGATATCAATGGTGGATTTACCCCCCATTTATGGACATAATGGGTATGTGTATATATATATATGTATTGTATGTATTGTATGTATTGTATGTATTGTATGTATTGTATGTATTGTATGTATTGTATGTATTGTATGTATTGTATGTATTGTATGTATTGTATGTATTGTATGTATTGTATGTA